>Ga0233424_10002775_pt1 | contig 11916 bp, 16 predicted proteins | sample Watercolumn_Towu_FD_181011 | JGI IMG/M metagenome (GOLD analysis project Ga0233424, IMG submission 181011) | Freshwater microbial communities from Lake Towuti, South Sulawesi, Indonesia - Watercolumn_Towuti2014_125_MG | ecosystem: Environmental > Aquatic > Freshwater > Lake | place: Indonesia... | reverse complement strand
TCGAGGTCACGCTTGCAACCGGAAAGCCGTTTTCGCAGCAGATGACACGCGGCGAGCCGCTTTATGACTGTTTGCAGATCGGTTTGGAGGTTGATCGCGAAGTTTTAAATCAGCGTTGCGACGATCGCGTGGATGTCATGATCGCCAAGGGCCTCGTTGACGAGGTGCGCGGACTTAAGGAAACCTACGGCTGCGAGGGGAACGCGATGAGCGGCATCGGCTACCGGCAGGTCTGCGCGTTTTTGGACGGCAATGCGCCCGCCAGAGGCGGGTCCGCCTTTGGCGGAAATCTTGCCGCCGCGATCGAAGACACGAAACGCGCGACACGCGCATACGCCAAACGCCAAATGACCTGGTTCCGCCGCGACGAGCGGATTCACTGGATCCAAGATCCAAACGACGCGCTCGCGCTTGTCAAAAAATTCAAAAACGCCCGCTAGGGCGTTTTTGTGTGGTCGAGCCACTGGAGCAATTCGAGGGGGTAGCGTTTGCCGGCAAAGTAATCGTCCAGGGCCGGAGTCGTCGATCCCGGTCGCCATTCGTCGCGTCGGCGTTTCACCTCCTCGATCGGCAGCCAGAGCACTTCGAGGATTTTTTTCTCCATGACCGCCTGCGGTGTTTCGTCCTCAAGTTCAGCGACGAATGTGACATTGATCGACGAGCTGTTTGGAAATCGCTGTTGGTACACGCCGACGATCGCGGTCAGACGCACGCGATATCCCGTCTCTTCGAGGGTTTCGCGAACTGCTGTTTCCGCGAACGATTCGCCTTCCTCGATGTGTCCGCCAGGCTTGCCGAGGATGATCCCGACCGATTCTTCCTCCCTCGTAAGCAAAATTTTTCCCTCGCGTTCGACGATGACGCTTGCCGTTCCGCGGATGAGGAATCGTTCCATAGAAATCGGCCGGGTGGCGACGCGCTGCCAGGCGGCGCAGTCGTCTGTCCGGCGACAGTCCGGACACGACGAGACGCTTGGCAGTGCGGAGACAGGACCCGGCTAAGCTTCGAGTTTAACCAACAGAATATTCCGCGTCAGGGCTGCGTCGGCCGAACCTTCCGTTTCCTTCATGACCATACCAACGAAAAACTGCAGCAATTCTTTTTTGCCTGCCTTATAGCGCGCGACTTCTTCGGGATGATGCGCGATGACGCGTTCCACGATCTCCGCTAGCTCGCCTTCATCCGCCATGCGGCCGAGTTTCTTGTCCTCCATGACGTGCGACGGATCCGACCCGTCGTCGAGCATTGCGTTCAGAACCGTGAGCCCGGCGCTCGATGAAAGTTTGTTGGTTGCGATCAGCATGATGAACTCGGCGAAGTTTTCCGCGTCGATTTTTCCGCCGGAGGCGGATCCGCCTTTGGCGGAGATGGTACGCAGGTCGATGCCGCGCTCGGCGAGCAGGCCCCCGAGCTTGTTGATGAACCAGCCTGCAACGAGTTTGGCGAGCTTGGCTTTTTCCCGCGCCCAAACGGCCTCTTCCGCGCCATCGAGTTCGGGCAGGGTGTTGAGCCAGGACTGCAATTCCGAGAAGACGTTTTCGATGAAATTCGCGGAAGCCAGATCTTCGCAGATGACGCGCGCGTCTTCCGGTTTCAGGTGGTATTCCTCGATGAACCGGCGTCGGCGCGCGGCCGGCAATTCCGGCAAACGCCCGCGCAGTTCTTCGGCGAGATCCGTGAGTTCGAGCGGCGAGATATCCGGTTCGGGGAAATAGCGGTAATCTTCGGCGCCTTCTTTGGTGCGCTGCTCTTCGGTGATTTGTTTGGCGTCATTCCAGCCGCGTGTCGTCGAAACCGACGGCGGATTGCCTTCCTGCCATAGCCGTGTTTGACGCTGGATTTCGTATTCAAGCGCGCGTTCCACGTGTCGGAACGAGTTGATGTTTTTGAGTTCTGTTTTCGGGTTGAACAGGGCGCCAACGACCTCGCCGCTCACGGGATCGCGCTCCCGCAGTGAAATATTCGCATCGCAGCGCAGGTGGCCCTTCTCCATGTCCGCGTCGGAGACTCCCAGGTAGCGCATGATGAGGCGCAGTTCCGTCAGAAACGCTTTGGCTTCGGCGGGGGAGCGCATGTCCGGCTCGGTCACGATCTCGATGAGCGGCGTGCCGGCGCGATTGAAGTCCACGTAGGTCTTGCCGGACGCGTCGTGGATGTTTTTGGCCGCGTCTTCCTCAAGGTGCGCCCTCGTGATGCCGACACGGATCCGACGACGTGGTTCTTCAGCCCCCGGCTCGCCCGTAGAGCTACGCCCGAGGGGTACGTCGATTTCCAAGAAGCCTTTGGACGCGATCGGCAAATCGTACTGCGAAATTTGGTAGGACTTCGGCAGATCCGGGTAAAAATAATTCTTGCGGTCGAATTTGGAGACCGGAGCGATCTCGCAATTCAGGGCGAGCCCGACCAGAACCCCTGAGCGAATCGCCTGCTCGTTGGGAACCGGAAGCGTACCCGGATGTCCCATGCAGATCGGGCAGACATTCGTGTTCGGCGCCACGGCCGTTTCATGCGCCGGGCATCCGCAGAACATCTTCGTTTTCGTCTTGAGCTGGACGTGAATCTCAAGTCCCACGATCGGTTCGTACATACGCGTTCTTTGTTTCCAAATACACCTGTGTCAGGTAAATCGTCGTAACGGGAAGCATGAAGACGTCCGCGATCGTCACCATCACGTCCGACCACAGCGGCGGGTTGTCCCCGAACAGGGCATCGACCGGCGTTCCCGTGGCGCTCGCGATGATCAGCATCAGGATCGAGAGGGGGACGTAATAACCGAAGTTAATGAGCAGCAGTCCGCCAAAAAATTTCCAGGCGACGCTCCAGAATTTTCCGCGAACCAGTTCGCGGCTCGCGGTGAGCGCCTCCATGCCGTGCTTGTCATCGAGCATCGCTGCGTGCGTCGAAAGCGCGTACCATACGGCGAACACGAGGCCAGGGATGATGAGCAGGATGAACCCCCCCAAGACAATAAGCATAATCAGCACATCGACGAACACGACGGAGCGAAAACGTTCCGTCGAGGACGCGATGAGCTCCTGCGTGTTGACGGGGCGGCCCAGGAGGATGTCACGCGCGCCTCGCACCATGATCGTCGCGACCCACAGGTCGAGCAGGAACATGGTCAGCGCCAGCAGCAGCATGATGAGGTCCGAAATCGTCTCATCTGGGATGAGCTGGGCCAAAATCAAACCCGCGTACGGCAGAAGAAGCCAGGCCGCGTAGCCCGCAAAAAACAATCCGTTTGAACGGTAGATGGCAATGCTTCGGCGGATCTGGTCAAGCATGCCCGAACATTAACGCCCTTTTAAATTGTTGTACAGCAGGACGTCCGAAATGACGACCAACGGGTTCATGAGCGCCGCAAGGACGGTCGGAATGACCGCCGAAGCGATCGAAAGCAAGCGCAACTGGACGTCCAGGTTGAGGCCGGCCGCCGCGCTGATCATGATGTTCACAACGTATTGAAGCATGGTCATGATGACGATCCCGACGACCACGAAAAACAGCTTGGGGAGCGCGTATCGCGTGATGACCGACCAGAACCGACCTTCGACGAGTGCGCGAGATTGTTTCAGCGCCGCTTTGCCGCGGATGTTTTCCAAGAGGAGGGAATACGGAGAGAGAATGTAGAAGCCGACCCAGCGCAGGACGATGACCGTCGAGGCGAAGACGCCGAGCACGAGCAGGAAGTTACCGAGCAGCAGGAGCGCGGAATTGTTGAGGAGCCATGCGAGGATCAGAAACACGATCGCGGGTCCGAATCCGATGAAGAGGCCCCCGAGCATCATGAGTTGAACCAGCACGCTGACCGCAACCGCCGGCCAGAAATACCGCCAGCCCTCTTTCGCCGCCGCGCTGCCTTTGGATCCGGCCATGAAACGCGTGATCGCGCACAGCACCCAGAGTCCGATCACCGGGGCGAAGACCGACGAGTTCAGGAACAGGATGACCGTTCCGGCGATTTCGCTGCCGCTCAACGCAGCGCCCGAAGCCAGCGTCGTCACGTCCGGATACATCGCGAGCCCGACGATGGAAAAGATCGCGGTGAGCAGGATCCATCCGGAGATGGACAGCAGGTCGGAAAGGTTCTGACGGTAATACTCCCACGTGCGGTCGATGAGTTGGCCGATGGGAATGAGGGGAGCGGGCATAGTTATTTCATTAAATAGGGTTGAACCAGTTTCCAAACGCGTTCGTGAATGGTTTCTGGGGAGAGCAGCGCGCCGTTTTCGACACATTCGACGAGCTGGAACGACTCGAAGCGCTTCGTCATGTCCAGATACGCATCTTCCGCGGCCTGCAGGTGTTTCGGATCCTGCTCGTGCACGTCCTGCTTGAGGCCGTGTTTGGATTCGCGGTTTTTCATGAGTTCCATCGCGATCTGGGACGGGACGTGCAGGACGACGTTCATGTCCGGGCGCGGGATGCCGAACAGTTCATGTTCGAGATGCATTTCCCAGTCGAAAAATTTGCCGCGCTCGACAGGGTCCGTGATTTTCGATCCCTGATGGCCCATGTTCGATCCGACGTAACGGTCCGCCACGACGTTTTTTCCGGCTTCGAGCCAGCACCGGATCGTTTGCGAGGCGTCGAAGCGGTCGGCGGCGTAGAAAATCGATGCGCGGTACGGCCCGACCTCGGACGCGTTGCCGTACGTACCCGCGAGATATTCCTCCACGAGGCCGCAGCTTTTCTTGCCGTATTGCGGAAACGAAACGGTTTCCGCCGGATAGCCTTCGCGCACTAACCGCTCGATCAGGAGCTTGGTTTGCGTGGCTTTTCCCGAGCCGTCCGTGCCGTCGATCACGATGAAACCGCCGCGTGAGTCCATAGGTTAGTATAGCACAATTCAGCCCGTGGAGCCGTATCCTCCGCGGCTCGGTGCGGACAGTTCCGCTACTTCCCGGAATTCCGCTTTGACGAACGGAACCAGCATGCATTGCACGAGGCGTTCGCCGGCTTTCACGGATGCCGGCTTGTCCGTGAAGTTGAGCAGTTGCAGGAGAAGCTCGTCCTCCGGTCCGCAAAAGTCGTTGTCGATGATGCCCATGCCCTGCGGGACGCACAAACCGTGTTTTTTGGGCAGGGAGGATCGCGCTGCCGCGAGCAGGACGTATCCTTCCGGCACGCAGATGACCAGGCCGGTCCGCAGGCGGACGATCTCGCCTGGTTGGATCGTCGCGTCCTCGATGGAACTGACGTCAAACGCGCACGCCCCAACGGTTTTGTACTCGGGTATGACGGCGTCCGGATGCCGTCGCAGGATTTGCACAGGAATCCCCATATCGCGGCTATCTTAGCCCATTCTTCTGGGGATGAAAACGGGCTTGTGGACTGACCGGGAACATCGTAAAGTGATGGCGCTATGACGACGTTCGACCAGTTGTATTTGGACACATTGCGTCGCGTGTACACGCAGGGCGAGACCGTGTTTTCGGATCGGACGGGTTTTTCGACGAAGGCGGTTCCAGGCGTCACCTATGAAATTGAAACCGCGAAAGGTTTTCCGCTGCTGACCGTGAGAAAATTGTTCCCAAAATTTTTCGTTGCGGAAACGATCTGGTTTTTGGCAGGCCATAAGCACGCCGGATTTTTGCAAAAATTCACCAAAGGCTGGGATTCGTTTTTGGAAGACGACGGAACGGTTTCGACGGCGTATGGCTATCGGTGGCGGCATCATTTCGGACGGGATCAGCTCGTCGAGCTCGTCGAGCATCTACGGGAAGAGCCGACGTCGCGACAGGGTGTCGTGCTGATGTGGGATCCCGCCGATGACGGCTTGCGCGCGCCGAAAAAGAAAAACGTGCCTTGTCCGTTTTGCTGGACCGCGAACATCATCGGCGGAAAACTCAATCTGCATCTCGTCATCCGCTCAAACGATATGGTGCTCGGGAATCCGAACGACGTTGCGGACTTCGCACTTCTTCAGGCGATCTTGGCGCAGGAGCTCGGGCTGAGCCTCGGCAAACTGACAATCTCGATCAGCCACGCGCACATTTACGAAAATCAGTTCGAGCAGGTGGAAGACATGCTTTCGCGCGACGTGGCGCCGCACGCAGAAGTCGAGTGCCGCTTGCCCGCGAACACGTATCGTCGAGCGCTCGAAGCCGACGAGTCGCTCGTTCAGGAACTCGTCGACATGTTTGCCAGCCAGTACAACCCGGGACCTCCGATGAAAAAAGTTCAGATCGCGGTATGAAAGTAATACTGATCGCCGCGGTTTCCGCGGACGGAAAAATCGCCCAGACGCCGGGACAAAAATCCCTCGACTGGACATCGAAAGAAGATTTGAAATTTTTTGTTGCCAAGACCAAAGAGATCGGTGTCGTGATCATGGGTAATACGACATTTAAAACGATCGGGAAGGGGCTTCCGGGTCGTCGGTTGATTGTCATGACGGCGCGTCCCGACGGTCAAACGCCGGTCGAAGGCGTCGAATTTACAGAAAAGCCGCCGAAAGCCTTGTTGGAACAACTAGCCGAGGAAGGACTCAGTCAGGTTGCGCTGGCCGGGGGATCGAGAGTGTATTCAGAATATTTGGAACAAGGTTTCGTTACCGACTTATTTTTGACGATCGAACCCGTGCTGTTTGGCAACGGCACGCCGCTTGCGGTCGGCTTTGATCGGATCAATCTTGAACTTGTCGAAACGACGAAGCTGAACGACCAGGCGGTCTTGATGCATTATCGCGTGCGAAAATAATATGCCAGACGTGAAGTATCCTTACATGCCTCCTGACCGGCATCTCAAATACGTTCCTGCCGACGATCCGTTCATGCTCGAAGCCGCGGGCGCGCGTCGAGACTGTTCCGGCGATCCATTGTTTCCGGTCGGCGCCGTGCTCGTGATCGGCGATCGTGTTGTCGCGCGCGCGGGCAACGGGTTCAGCCGCGGTCCGGGCGAGCCGCACCAATGTCCGCGCCTTCTCGCCGGATGCAAGAGCGGGGAAGGGTACGAGTTGTGTCATTTGCACGACGCCGAGGGCCACGCAGAGCCCATGCTCATGAAAGCCGCGCGCGACGCGGGCATCGATCCGACTGGCGGCGACGTGTACATGTTCGGCCACTGGTGGTGCTGCGAACCGTGTTGGAAATCTATGATCGACGCCGGGGTGCGCGACGTGTACGTCACGGACGACGCCCACGAGCGTTTTTCGCGCGAGAATGTGTATCGTGACACTTTGAAAAACTATCCGGAGGAAGTGAAAAAGATGTACGGCGCGGCCTAGGCCGGGAATTCACGCTTGAGATCGTCGAGTTTTCCTTCCACGAGCGCGCGGCGCTCATCGTCTTTGTCGAGCTTGTATCCGCCGTCAGACTCGCTGTACTTGGCGGCCGCCACCCCGTGCAGTTGTGCCTCTTCCGGCGTCAGCGGCGATTTTAGTTCTTCGAAAATGACCTGGCATACGCGTTCGCCCGGATAGATGCGGATCACCTGGTTGCCGGCTTCGTTTTTCATCGGGAAAATCAGGTTGCCTTTGTAGCCAGCGTCAATGATTCCCGAGAGCGAGAGATCGATGCCTCGGCGGTTTGTCGATGTGCGCGGGAAGAGGATGGCCATCACGTTCATCGCGTTCAGCTCAATGCGTTCGAGGCTCGTGCCGATCACGAATTCGTTCGGAAGCAATTCAAAATATTGTCCGGGCTGGAGAATGACCTCGTCGAACTGTTCCTGGTGGGTCGCAACGTCGTCGATCGCGACCTTGATCGCGCGACGGCCCTTCTCGTCCACGCTCCAGTTGCGTGGGATCAGAAATTTGTACCCGAGCCGTAGATCGATCGCGTGCGGCTGGAGCTGGAAGCGGTCGAGTTCCGGGGTGAACCGGATGCCGCCGGAAGCGATGTGGCCCAGGATATCGGAGCGCGTGAGGATCATACAAAAAATCCCACTCAACGTACCGTTGGCGGGATTTTCTGTCTAGCTGTTGATATCCACCTTCATGCCAGGGCCCATCGTGGTCGCAATCGTTGCGTTCAAGATGTAGATGCCTTTGGCGGAGGCGGGCTTGAGCTTCTTGATCTGCTCGACGAGCGCCGCGAGGTTGGCTTTCAGTTTCGCTTCGTCGAAGGACGCGCGGCCGAAGATCTGGTGGATGTTGCCGGTCGCATCGTTCTTGAAGTTCTGCTTGCCGGCCTTCTGCTCGGCGACCATCTTCCCGACGTTCGGGCTCACCGTGTCGTTCTTCGGGTTCGGCATGAGGCCTTTGGGACCCAGGAGTTTGGCGAGTTTCGCGAGCTTGGGCATCATCGCCGGAGTCGCAACCGCGACGTCGAAGGCGATCGTACCTTTGCTGCCGATCTCCGCGATCAGTTCGTCGCCGCCCACGATGTCGGCTCCGGCTTCCTTGGCCTCGGCTTCCTTCGCCGGTTCGACGAACGCGGCGACCTTCTTCGTCTTGCCGCCCACGCCGTGCGGCAGGGCGATCGTGCCGCGGACCTGCTGGTCGCTCTTGCCCGGGTCGATGCCCAGGCGCACGTGCAGCTCGACCGCCTCGTCGAACCCGGCCTTGGGCAGGGTTTTGACGAGCGCGAGCGCTTCATCGATCGTGTACAGCTTCTTCGGGTCAACGAGTTTCTGGGCCTCCTTCATGCGCTTTCCTGACATAGGGTTGTGGGAGACCCTGCAAAACTGCGTCTGTTCGTTTCATGGGCACCCGTCCACCCGCTCGCCGTACGTTTCAGTACGCCTCGCGGGCTGGACAGCCCATTCAACGAACATCCATCAGTTTTTCAGAGGTCTCTGTGGTTTTAACGCCCCGCCATCGGCGGGGCTCCCACGAAAGGTTTGTTGATTAAGCTTTTTCTTCCTTTTCGTCTTTGTCTTTGCGTTCAGCCATCCAGTCGCGGTAGACGATGCGCCAGTGGATCCAAAAGAGGGGAGCGGAGACGAGCAGGAGCGAAATGTCACGCACGGCGGACTGCTGCTTGCTGATCTGCGCCTGGCGTTGTTCGTTCGTCTTCTGCGTGTCGCACTGCTCTTGCGTCTGATACGACAGGTCGCAGTAGGACAGGTACTCCGGCGCGTCCGCGGCCGGGAAGACGAAGGTCTTCAGCGTGATGTTGATGAGATCCGACACCGAGAAGATGAGCATCATCAGGGTGACGAACGCCACGAGCGCGAAGTAGATGCGCAGGATGACGGAGCCTCCTTTTGTCATAGGGTTTCAATTATTTGATATCGACTCCCATTTGCCGCGCCGTGCCCGCGATGATTCGCATCGCCATTTCCTCGTCCTTGGTGTTGAGGTCCGGCATTTTCTTGATCGCGATCTCGCGCAGCTGATCCTTCGTGATCGAACCTTTCTTTTCCTGGTTCGGTTTGCCCGAGCCGCGGTCGATCTTCGCCGCCTTCTTGATGAGGTCCGAGGCCGGAGCCACCTTCATCGTGAAGTCGAACGAGCGGTCTTCGTAGACGTTGATGATGATCGGCACCACCTCGCCGCGGCGGTCTTGCGTCGCCGCGTTGAACTTCTGCACGAAATCTTGAATGTTGAGGCCGTGCTGACCGAGCGCGGGACCGACCGGCGGGGCCGGGGTCGCGGCGCCTCCCATGATCTGGAGCTTAACCTGGGTAACGAGTTTTTTGGGCATAGCAGTTGTGTTTGATCTGGATTCCCCGGAGGGCAACCAGTGCTATGAATTAATCTTACTAAATTTTCTTCACTTGGAGGAAATCGAGCTCCACCGGAGTCTCGCGGCCGAACATGTTCACCAGCACCTTGATCTTGCCGCGGTCCTGATCGATGTCGGCGACTTTTCCTTCGTGGTTCTTGAACGGGCCGTCCGTGATCTGCACCGGATCGCCGACTTCGACGTCCAGCGTGTATTCCGGCTCCGACACTCCCATGCGCTTCTGAAGCGCATCAATCTCTTCCTGCGCGATCGGCGTCGGGGTCGTTCCGGTTCCGATGAACCCGGTGACGTTCGGGGTGTTGCGCACCACGTACCAGGAGTCGTCCGTCACGACCATCTCCACGAGCACGTAACCCGGGAAGATTTTTTCCTCGATCGTCTTGCGCTTGCCGTTTTTGATTTTGATTTTCTTTTCCTTCGGCACCAGGACGCTGAAGATCTTATCTTCCATGTCCATGGTTTCGATACGCTGGTTCAGGTTCTCGGCGACGTTTTCCTCGTAGCCTGAGTACGTGTGAATCGCGTACCAGCGACGGCCGTGTTTAGCTGTTTGCTTTGGCATACCTCCTTAGGCGGAAAGCTGAATGAGTTTTTCAAGTCCCAGGTTCAGCGCCCAGTCGAGTCCGGCGAAGAACGCGCCGACAATGACGCACACGCCGACGACGACCGCGACATAACGCGCCGTTGCCTGGCGGGTGGGCCAAACGACTTTTTGCAGTTCCGACCGCGACTCCTTGAAATAGGAGATCAGCCAAGAGATGGGGTTTTTCATAGGCGATCTTAAAACCCCTTGCGGGGCTTGGTGGGAGTGTATCGCAACAAAAAAAGCCCGTCAAGGCTTGGCCGGGACGGACAGTCGGGTGATCTTCCAGCTCTCCTGCAGGGCCAGGGCTGCGGCGCGACGCGCATCCTGTGCGACGACACAAGGCACGGTGCACGAGAGCCACCGTCCGCCACCGATCCGCAGGATTCCGCCGCGGTCGTGAGGCCACTCGATGCCGAACAGGTTCCACTGGCCTTCGTCGCCCACGCCGAAGTCGTAGGGGAAGGAAGGACAGGTGTCTGCGACCGGTTCGATCGTGAACGTCTCCAGCTCGAGCGGCGTCGGATCGGTCCAGGCGCGGATCGCGTCGCGGTGTTCGGCGACGATGCGCTGAAGCCGCGTGCCCGGTCGGCCGACGTGCGCCCATTCGATTTCGAGCTCCTCGATCGCGTCCCTATTGGGGTTGCGGATGAGGAATCCGACGTAGTGATCCGTCGTATCGTCGAAGTGCGTCAGCTGGATGCCCTGGCCCCCGGCGACCTTGAGGTCCGCGAGGTAGCCGCGTGCCTTCACCCACAGCGCCCAGGCGATGATCGACTTCATCCGAACGATGCCGTGATCGTCGCGGAAGCTCGGCGCGTTGGCCGGCACGTAGCACTGCGGCCGGGCGAGTTCGAGCCAGAACGCGAGCAGTCGCTCCACGAGCTCGCTGCTCTTTCCGGCCATCCGCCCCTGCGTGAGGTGCAGGGCCGTGATCGGATCCAGGACGCAATCCGAGTCCATGCGGGTCTGATCCATGAGTCTCTCCTAAGGAACTACGTTGAACCCTGCCATAAAATTGTTTTGAATGCAAAAGCGGCCTTGCGGCCGCTTTGCGTTTCTAGACGTCCAGGTTTTTCACGGCTTTCGCGTGCGTTTGGATGAAGCGTTTGCGCGGAGCGACGTCGGAACCCATCAGGACGTCGAAAATCTCTTCCGCTTTTTCCGCGTCCTCGATCGTGACAAGTTTCATGACGCGTTTGCCCGGATCCATCGTGGTCTCCCACAGCTGATCCGGATTCATTTCGCCCAGACCTTTGTAGCGCTGGATGTTCACCTTCACGCCGCCCACGACCATTTGTTCGGTTTCGCTTTCGCCCTCGACCGCCTCTTCCGATTCCGTCGGCTCTGGTTTAGCCGCCTTCGCTCCTTTGGCACCTTTGCCTTCGGTCATCGCATCAACGACCTTGGCCTTCTCTTCATCGGAATAGGCATAGCGGAATTCCTTGCCGACCTGCACGCGATAGAGCGGCGGCTGGGCGATGAACACATGGCCCTGCTTGATGAGCTCGGGGAAGTAGCGGTAGAAAAGGGTGAGCAGCAGGGTGCGGATGTGCGCGCCGTCCACGTCCGCGTCGGTCATGATCACGATCCGGTTGTAGCGCAACGCGGCGACGTCGAATTGTTCGCCGATGTTCGTGCCCAGGGCGATCACCATGTTTTTGATCTGTTCATTCCCAAGCATCTTGTCCAGGCGCGCGC
>Ga0233424_10002774_pt1 | contig 11916 bp, 5 predicted proteins | sample Watercolumn_Towu_FD_181011 | JGI IMG/M metagenome (GOLD analysis project Ga0233424, IMG submission 181011) | Freshwater microbial communities from Lake Towuti, South Sulawesi, Indonesia - Watercolumn_Towuti2014_125_MG | ecosystem: Environmental > Aquatic > Freshwater > Lake | place: Indonesia... | reverse complement strand
ATGCCACAGGGGTCCTAGGCACCAACCCAGACGAGATGACCGACACACGTATTTCCATTGTTGTCACTATTCGATCCGTCCGGACAAGTCGTATTCGACCATCTAACCCCCGTGAGATCGGATGTGGAAAAACCTGAACTTCCAACGAGGGTCGCGCCCGTCAAATCAGCACCAACAAAGAGAGCCTCGCTCACCTGCGCCGCGCCGAACCTCGCGTTACGGAGGAACGCACCGGAGAAATTCGCCCCGACGAGTTCGCTTATCGTAAAATCTGCACCTTCGAGATAGGAACCAGAAAAGTTGGTTCCATTGAGTCCCAACTGGCCAAGATACGAGCAAACCGAAGCTGCGCTACAAATCGTCGCACCTCGGAAGTCGGCGTTTGTTAGATCTCCTTGAAGAAGTCGGTTAGCAATATACCAACCACGCAGATCGCAACCGTTTGTGCGCGTTGACCCCGGCACGGTATACGACGTGCTACCCCAGGGAACCCCATCGCAACGTTGCGGAACCGGTGGGGGCGAGAAAAGGGCTCGCCAATAGGTGATATCGCTCGGCATTCGATTCGTGTTCGAGAGTATCGCCACGTACGCGCTCGACTCATGTGTGACGACGTTGTCGCGTCCGTAACTCGTGGTCGACGACCATTCGCCCATGAACCGCATCCCTCGCGACTGCCACGTCAGAATCCGTTCGCTCGCGGTGCAGCGTGCTCCCGCCTGGTAGTCGATCACCCTGAGTTGACCTTTCGTCGTGCCCGACGTCGGGTAACAAGCAGTGATCACCCCGGATCCACTGCCTGGAATCGCAGCCCAGGCGATACCACCAACAATCGACGCGCCGAGGACCGTGCAGACGATCCCGACGGTGACTCGTGAACGCATGACTCGACCCACCATGACCCCGCCCCTTCCCGGTGCCGACCAGGCGAAACGGCAGCGTAGATCGGGCGGGTTGCTCGACGCCACGGAGTCGCTCAGCCTCGGTTCGGGCTAGATCTCCTCGATCCCGTCAGCGGTGAGGACTCGCAGGACGTCTCCCTCGCTACCGGTGAAGCCGATGACCTCGACCTGCGCCTGTTCGGATCCGACCGCGAGCCACGCAAGCCCGGACCTCGGTCGCCGCCTCGATGCTCGGGAATCCCTCCGACGGAACCCACGACGGATCACGCCGTTCGTATTCAGCTTCGTCGAAACCCGAGCAGGAGAAGTGGTCGTACTCCGACGGTTTCCGCCTTCGACTCCAAAATCTCACCTCCCGAGGTTACGAGTCCGCGTCGACCAGCCGCTCGTCTTGCACCTGAGCAGCGCGCCGAAACCGCACGCGTGCGAGACCGAGCGACCTCCACCTCCCGCCGCCTCGACGACCACGCGCGACCCTTGATAAGTGAGCAACTGGTCCGCCCATCGCCCCTCCAACGAGGTGCATCGCCGCGCCGGCGGTCGACGCGGTTACAACCGGCTGCGGCAGATCCGGGCGACGGAACGACGTGTCCATGTCGCCCAGCGAATCGTGGCTGCCGGAGGAATCCACCACGGGCTCCAGGCGCAGATCGCCCGCGACTTCGGGGTCGACCGATCAACGATCAACCGCGACGTCACCGCGATCGTGAACGGTGGAAGCGTCGGAGTCGGGCTCTACTGGTACGGCGACGACTACTGATCCGGCGCGTCCTCGTCAGCCGCGGGGGAACAGTCGTTGATCCTGCCGGACTCGCTGACGAGCCAGAGCTCGATGCCGAGCGCGGCGAAGCTCGGAGCGCAGCGTGTAGCGAGTGTCGAGAACGTGGGCTTGTCGGGGAGAGCGAGCACGACACGGTCATCCGGGTTGTCGCCACGCAGCAACAAGCCCGAGAGCACACCGTCGGCGAAGTAGTGCCGCGCTTGCACGGTCACGTTCGGGTTCGGCATCCCCCGCTTCGCGCCTTGTTCGTAGATTTCGGACGGGAAGCCCTTGACCTCGACCAACATCGTCTCCTCGGAGCGGATGGCGCGAACATCGACCCCGCGTTCACGCGAGGCAGTATCCGCGACCCGCACCACGTCCCACCCCTCGTGCACAAGGTGGCGAACCACAGCAGCCTGCACGTTGCCTTCCCAGTACCACCGGCTCTCGATAGCAGTCACCCTGGACTCAACGATCGGTGCGTCCACTCGGGTTTTGTCGACACGGTCCCCTACCCGAGCATCGTTGAGGCAGTACTTGCCGTGCCCGACCCGGAACAGGTCTGCGTACTGGACCGCGTGATTGTCCGGCGAGTTCACGCACATCGACCCGACCACGAACGTCCGCAACGTCGCGTCCGGGTAACGCGAACCGGCGGCGCGCGCCTCAGCGATCAACTGCGCCGGTGAGAACGGGCTGGTACCACGCGCCGATAGCCGCCGTGCCGCTCTCAGAAGATCGTCGCGGGCTCCCACCCCAGCCTCAAGGCAGCCCGTCGCGCAAAAGCCGACGCCGCTCCGCCGACGACTTCGGATACCCCGGAGCCTCAGCGTCACTACGGAAGAAGTGCAGCGTCGTGCCGTCGGGATCGCTGCGCCGACTCACACCATGCCGCAACGCGATCTTGGCAGCCGCCTCGACGCGTCCCGGAGCGAGCCGCGGCTGCCCGCGCAAGTGCTCCATCAACGTTCCCCGCGTCCACGACGCCCGAACGTCGCCGAATCCGAGCAGATAACGAACCGCGTCGGAATCCCAAGGATCATCCTGCGGTCGCTCGGGATCACGCTTCGGAACGCCACTCACACTTCAGAGCGTACCGAGAGCACTGTGGACGGCGCTGACCACGCCCGCTCGGCGAACTTCGGTGGGAACGAATGACAAATCTCGCCGCGACGACCGAAGCGGCATCTCGGGCGCGCGTGCGACGCATCGACGCGAACGCTTCACGCGTCATCGCAGCGATCGCCGTCTATCTGAACGCTACCGACTGTTTCCCGTTCGCCGCGCCCGACATGTCCGCAGGTCACGACCCCAATTCGGCGCCGCGCGTTCACTGCCGTGATACGAGCCCTCCCCAAGCCGTGCGCGCCCCGCCACCACGATCGAGCGCGAGACTTGACCTGTGCCCCGCCCCGTCGATGATGAGCGTCTCCGCCTCCTCCGCGAGGTGCTCAGCTTGATCGACACGGGGGAGATCGCCGCCTCCCCCGCGCGGACCTCGTTCTTGCGGGGTGTAGAGGTCGGGCTGTCCGAGGTAGAACCCACGCCCACTGCCCCCCGGCGCTCGCGCCACACGGACACCTCGACGTCGGAGAATCGTCCGGAGCGCTGATCCACCCATCGATTTACAGTAAACGGTGGTTTGTTGTATGCTGTTGGCATGGGACGACCGAAGAAGACACTGCAAACCGTCCACGCGGTCGGCTACATCAGAGTTTCGACCGCCGAACAAGCCGAAAACGGAGTCGGACTCGACGCCCAACGCGCGCGGATCGAAGCCGAATGCGAACGGCGAGGCTGGACCCTGGTCGCGATCCACGAGGACCGTGGAGCATCAGGCAAAGCGCTCAAGGGGCGCCCCGGGCTCGCTGCCGCGCTAGCGATGATCGAGGACGGTGCTGCCGACACGCTCGTCGTCGCGAAACTTGACCGACTCAGCAGGTCGCTGATCGATTTCGCGACGTTGCTCCAATCAGCACATGATCAGGGCTGGAACCTCGTCGCCCTCGACCTCGGCATCGACCTCGGGACTCCTGCTGGTGAATTTCTCGCCAGCGTCATGGCATCCGCAGCCCAATGGGAAAGGCGGATCATCGGCGCGAGGACAAAGGACGCTCTGGCGATCAAGAAGGCTCAAGGAGTACGGCTAGGACGACCGATCAGCATCGACCCCCTCGTGGCGGAACGGATCCGTACGGAACACGCCGCAGGTCTGACGCTGACCGCGATCGCCGAAGGGCTCAACCGCGAAGGAGTGCCGACCGCCAGAGGTGGCGCGAAGTGGTATCCGTCGACCGTGAGGGCGGTCGTCAACTGACTGATCGCCAACACCCTCACCGCCGAAGGACACCGCCCAAAACGCTCCGACCGATGGCACCCCGAGACCCTGCGCCGGATCATCGCGCGGCTCGCCACACCCAAACGCGACTGAAGGAACGCGCAGCCTGGTCCGCTGTCCCGAGATCGACACGCATGTCGGGCTCGCGATCACGACCACGCTGCATCGAGATCAGCTCACGAAGCCACGACGCGATAGAAAATGATCGCACCCCCAGCGATCAACAAGAATACTGTCAAAGCACCAGATACGCGCTGTCCGATCCCGTAATTGCGACGCTCGTCCTCAGCAGTCCAAGATAGCCAGCGAATACGGTGTTCTCGTCCTAAATCGTTTCTCGCCTCTCGGTACGCCATCTGATCTGACGCTTCGCCGCCTCCGACATGAGTCGAAAGCCAAGGGCTACCAAGATCGAGGCGAATCCGGTTCGAAAAGTCATCTCTACTGCTCGATGGGATCGGAGAGAAGCAGTACGCCTCCACACTCCAAGTTGTCGGGGGAGAGTAGCCCGAACGTGACTCCAAACGTCTGAACCCAAGGGGTTCGGCACGGGCGACCACCCAGCATCGACCCGCGCATCGCCGAACGGATCCGCGCGCAACACGCAGCCTTCAAGCCAGAGCACTCCGTTCTCGACGCTTACGCGGGCTCATACGAGGGCGTGGTGCAGGTGGGTGGGGACCTCAGGTCGATCATCGTCTGAGAGCGCACAGTTCCACGCCCCTGAGGGTTGCGCAGCGTTCGAACGCCCCCGGTCGCATCTCGTGCCCTGAGGACGTAGCACGCCGCGCTGGTCGGTGCCGGGCGGTGGACAATCGGTGCTGTCAGAGTTGACCGCCGGGCTGCCGGTCAGCAGTGCGTGGGTCTGCGTGGGACGACCGTTGCTGGTCAATGGTCCGAGCATCGGGTTCACGCCTGACAGGTCGCTTGGCGCCGTCAGTCCGCACGTGTTGTCGCGCTATCGAGGTTGTGCCCCGCGGAGGTGATGGCGCCTGTCCGAGTTCTCTTCCGCTCGCCGGACACGGCAACGCCGACCGCCGGACGGATCGTTCCTGTCACAGTCTCGGTGTCAGACGGCCCCATCTTCTTTGTCCGCCTGAGCACGGCGGCGAAGCGTACGACAAGTGCTCAGCGCGCCATCGTTTCAGTCGACCACGACCATCAAGCGCACACACACCTCGGACCCAACTCGGCATCCACGCTGTTCCGTCGACCGTGACGGCGGTCGTCAGCAGCCCGTCGCCACCGAAGGACACCGAACGGGGGGCGAAGCGCACTCAGCAACTCTCGCGCCATCGCTACCTCCCCGGGGAACTCCGGCAGCTGTCGCAGTAACTGCGCAACGTGGCAATGACCTCGACGGCGTCGCGGTCCAAGGCAAAGAGCACTTGACGGACGATTCCGTGAGCGCGCGGCTCTGGCGCGACTGCTTCTACGGTCCCTCGCAGGCGCAATAATAGGACATACTCGCGCGGTTCAGAGAGATGATGTTCGATAAAGTCCTTGCCTTGATCCGTAAGAATTACTCCGAATCGTTCCGAGTCGCCTTCGTCTATTGCGGCGATCGCCAGCCCAACAGAGACCGACGCAACTATGTCGGCTCTCCTCTCGAAGCATCGAGCATTATCGCACTGCAGATTATCGCTTATCACTCCCACATCGAGTGTATTTACTAGCGCCGTGTTGTCTGTGACGTGCCCGTTATCGATGGGCGTGCTTGAGCTAGTGGCCCTGCAAGCGGTGATCAACGTTGAGCCGACAATAAGAGATATGGCCACTCTAAATCGACGATCATACGAGCGTTGTCGCCCGACCTCATTGCGAGAACTCAATACCATATCAAGGCCCCTACTCCATCCATTCATCATCGCCGACCCAGCGAAGACCCTCGACAAGAGCGTCTGGTACGGCAATCATTTGTATTTCTGTAACCGCGACGACCGTTGGATATGGGAGCTCACGAGCCGTCCCTGTACCAGGGATACGACCGCTCCAGGATCTCGATGGGTCAAGCGGTTGGCTCCAGCCAGCCGTTTCAGAATCCGCCCTCGGCAGCAGGCTCACCGATGAACGTCGAACAATTTCCCACACATGACACTATCCAGGGCAAGTACCACCTTTCGATTTGAGCGAGGGTTTCTCGTCAGTCCAAATTCCTCAGTGACGCTCCTACCGGCAGCCCGGACCAGAAGATACACTACGCGAATATCCCCAGTATAAGCGCCAGCATTCTTGGTCTCGCGAGGTTCGATTACTGTCGGACCCCCATCTGGACGGCCCCCCCGCGCTAACGCGATCGAAACCTCAATCTCCTGAGCGCATGAGTTTCGAACGTAGATCGCCGTGGCAGGCGTTGGCGGAAAGCAAGCCGAGACCGCGAAGCAGGCGGCTCCTATCATGAGCACCCAGACAGACCTACGGTGTAGGCAATCATAGACGACTTCCTTGCCGTCAGGTTCGCAATCACAACCGCCGCGTCGCTTCACTTTCGGCGACCGCCGCGTATACCCGGCCCCGCCTTTGGTGAGTCAGCCAGAATAGGTTGAGCCTCGTCAAGAAGCCTCTCGAAGTGCTTCCAAACATAGCTGGCGAATTGGCTAAGAATTCCGCGTGGTCGAGCGCCATCGAGGCCGAACGCACGTTGCTCAAAGTAGTTGTTCTCGTAGCACAAGCACAGCAATGAGGCAGCGCTGTAGCCGAGAAGCATCCCTAGTCCGCCTAGCTGTTCCGTATCGTACACGTGCTGCATTTCATGAGCGATTAGGGAATCAGACGGCGTACCATCCTTAGCGAAACGGATAGTATGTCCGGTTGTCTGCGCGCCAAAACTTCCGACGAACACACCGGTGATACATTCCGCCTCTCGTCCGCAGAAGTTATCTGAGCCGCCACTGTACAGTTCGCCATCCTCAATGAGGATCGCTTCCATCGCAGAGTTTTGTTCCGCCAATGTGGAAAAAGTGAAAAAGTCCCAAGTGGATTGAATCGGATTAGTCGCCTGGCGTCTGAGCGCCTGAAACTCATAGGTCGCGAAGGTCGATCCACGGTCCCAGCTGGCCGATGCCACAGTCTTAACAGCGCGTCCGGCCTTAGAGACGGCGTCCACGGCGTCGCCACCCGCCTCTTTAAGAGCGTGCACTCCGTCACCCGCTTTCTCAAGAGCCTTCTTTCCCGCATTCTTGATATGCCTGATCGGATTACAACACCAGTCAAGCCCTGTGGGGTCGCTGTATGTGGCGGGATTGTTTCCCGCGTAGCCGTATGGTTCAAGTGTTTCGCTGACGAGCGGGTCGACGGTGGTGAAGTGGAGGGTGTTGGGGTCGTAGTAGCGGTTGTTCAAATAGTTGAGGTTGGTGGTGTCGTCTTGGGTTTGTCCGAGGAAGTCGCGGTCGGTGGGGAGTTGGTTGGTTGCGCCTCGGGGTTTGCCGAAGGGTTCGTAGCGTTGGGTTTTGATGGTGGTGTATTGGTTGTTTTGGATGGTGTGGCTGGCGGAGCCTTGGTGGTTGCCGAGGAGCCAGTGCAGGGTGGTGGTGTTGGCGCGGAGTCCGATTGTGGCTCCGCCGTGGGTGTAGTAGCGGGTCGCGAGCCCGGCTCCGACTTGGGTGCCGGTTGAGGTGTTGGTGACTTTGAGTTCTTGGTTGTCGAGGTAGATGGTGGTTTCGTCGTTGCTGGTGCCGGGGTTGTCGGTGGTGCGTTGGATGCGTTGCCCGTTCGGGTCGTAGGTCATGCGGATGTTGCGTCCGCTGTTCGCGCCGTTGGTGTCATTGACACGGCGGAGTTTCCCGTTGGTGTAGTAGTAGAACCCTTGGCTGATCCCGGCGACGGTGCGGGTGGTGAGGTTGCCGTTGGTCAGGTAGCTGTAGCTGTCGCTGTTCAGTCCGGTGACCGAGTGGGGGCGTAGTCCGCCGGGCGCGGGGTAGGCGAGGTTGTAGACGGTGCTGCTGCCACCGACGGGGGCGCTGGTGTATTGGCTGATGTTGCCGGTCTTGGCTCCTTCGGCCGTGTCATAGCCGTAGGAGTGGTTGTAGGGGTCGGGGGCGGTCGTGTCCGGGGCGGGCGTGGTCGTGTTACATGCGGTGGTCCCGGTCTGGGTCCATGCCCGGTCGAGCCGGTTCAGGTCGTCATACCGGAAGCACTGCCGTTGGTTCGCGACCGCGTCTTTGATCGTGGCGACGTTCTGATCGTTGGTGTAACCGTAGGTGTCTTGCTGGAAGATCTGGTTGGTGGTCGCGGTCTCGGTCTCGGCTTGGATTGTGGTGAGCCGCCGCGTGTTCGTGTCGTAGGCGTAGGTGCGGATCGCTTGATAGTCGGCGTCGCGTCCGAGAGTCCGGGTGGAGAGCAGCCCGTCGGTCGTGTAGGTCGTGTCATACACGAGGTAGGTCGCTGCCGCACCGTTGTAGGAGGACTGGAGCCGGGTCGGGCGTCCGGTCCCCGGGTGGTACTCGTTGGTGACGGTCTCGGCGGCGAGCCCACCGACCGCCGGGTAGCTCATCGTGTTCGGGGTCCCATCGACGTTGTGGGTGTAGCTGTAGGTGAACGGCCCGCGTGCGCCGAGCGGCGCGTTCGGGAAGTCGAAGGTCTTCTGGGTGAGCCGGTAGCCGTTGTCGAAACTGTCGTATTTGATGTTGTACGGCAACGAGGTCGTGTTCGGATCGTCGAACCAGTAGCCACGTTCTTCTTTCAGCTGACCCTTGTAGGTCGCGGGCGTGTCAGTGCCGGTCCAGTAGATCCAACGAGCCAGGAACGCGCCGGTGCTGTTGGTCTGGCGTCGTTCGGTCGGACGGTTCAGGTTGTCGTACTTCATCCACACGACGTTGCCCGGCGCGTCCGTTGAGGTGATCACGTTGTTGTTGGCGTCGTAGGTGAGGGTCGTGAGCCCCTGGTCCGGGTCGGCGCTGGTGAGCATCCGCCCGACCATGTCATAGCTGTAACTCCGAAGGTTGGCGTCGGCGTCGCTGCTGGTGAGCAGCTCACCCAAGAACCCGAAGGTGTTGGTCGTGGTCGCATACGCGGTCGCGTTGACAAGACGTTGGGTCTGTTGGGTGGTCTGTCCGAACACGTCAACGATCGTGTCGGCGATCCTGCCTTCGGGGCTCGTGACCCGGGTGAGGAGCCCGTCATAGCTGGTGGTCGTCGTCCAATCGTTGACCATCGTCGTGCCGGAGGCATGCCGCGCCCGGTCGGTGACCACCCTGCCGGTCTCATCGGAGAGGTAGAGATGATCTTGGGGTGGGGTCGCATCGTTCACGAGCCCCGAACCTGCCGCGCCAGCGGCGTTGAACGCCCCCGACTTCGTGTCGAGCAGCCCACGATTCGTGTAGGTCGAAGCCACCACCGTGCGTCCGGTCGCGCCCGGCGCAGCCGGACCCTGGCTTTCGCGTTCGCGTCCGAACCCGTCGTAGTAGACGAAACTGTCCCGGTAGGTACCGGTCGTCGACGCCAACTGACTCGTGCGGACCTTGGCAGGTGCCTGCAACGACCCGGTGTCGGTCGTGCCGCTCATCGTGTCGAGCGTGTAGCCGAAGGTGACCATGTTGTAGGTCGAGTTCACCGGGGTTTTCACCCCGGTCGTGCGACCCAACCCGTCATAGCTGTAGTCGGTGACCTTGCCGTTCGGGTCGGTGACCGTATCGGGCATCATCCGCAACCGCTCCAACGCGCTCACCGTTGTCCACAGGAACGGGCTCGGGTTCGTGACGGTGGTCGAGGTCGTCAACGCGTTGTTCGTGGGCGTGTACGCGGTCGAGGTCACCAGACCGCGACCGTCCGTCACGGAGGTCGCCCTCCCGTAGGCGTCATAGCCGGTCTGGGTGCTGATGAACGTCGACCCGGCGGCGAGCCGCTCAACCTTGGTCAGGTTCCCTTTGGTCGGGGTCGCGCTGTTCGATGCTGCGCCGTCGTAGTAGTTCAACGTCCAGGACCGTGTCGTCGTCGCGGTCGTGCAACCATTCGTCGTGTTCGTCGACGACACCAGCTGAGACTGGCTCGGCACATAGATATGCAGGCTGCTGCTCGACGTGTAGAACGTCAACGTGCAACGGTTATCGGCGGCAGTGTTGATGTTGCCCTGATCCCAACTCTGCGTCACCATCCCGGTGGTCGTGTCATAGGTCAGGTCGGTCCGCGAGTTCACCGTCCCCGTCGAGGATTCGACCCGCCCGAAGGTCGAGTCTTCACGGACGTAACGGGCGATGCGGGGGCTGTACATCGGGCTGGTCTGCGACGCGGTCTGCGCGATACTCGAATAGCTGTGCAGGCTGCCCGTGATCCGCTGATCTGAGACATCGAGGCTGCGGGTCTCGCGGACCTGACCGTTCAACCAGTCATGATCGGTCTTCGTTGTGCCTTCCGAGTCCTTCATCACGACGGTCTTGGTCGTGTTGTCGGCGTTGGCGTCGCCGTGCATCCCCCGGAAGTAGCGGGTCTCGGTCTTGGTCGTGCCGTTCGTCGTGATCACCAGCGGATAGCCGCGCCAGTCCCCATAGGTCTGGTTCGTGTTCGGGGTCAACGGATCGTTGTCGTGATGCCACAAGTATTCCTCGTCCGTCGCCGGATTCAGATCCGTGAAGAAATACGTGTAGGCGGTCGTGACCGTCGGACTGTTCGACACCACATCGTTCTGCTCGACCTGGGTGACCAGATACTTGTGGTGGATCGCCCAACCCGCGGGGAGCCCGTCTGGGCTGGTCCAGACTGGCCAACAATTGTATGTATTGCGGTCCCACCCGGCGTTCGGGATCTTGTTCGGGTCGGTCTCGCCCATCGGGCATGGCGCGAGGATCGTGTAGGTCACCGCGGTCTGCATCCCCATCTCGTCCTTGACGAGCGTGAGACGGTTCATGTTGAACGTCACCGAATCGGCACGCGACGCCATCTCGGTGTAGGAGAGCACGATCTTCGGTAACGTCAGGTTCGCGCCCGTATACCCCGCGGTGAGTCCGGTCCCCGCCGGGAGTTCGCTCTGCGGGACGGTCGGGTTCCCGGTCCGGCGGACCTCACGCAGGTAGAGCTTGCCGCCCGTGCCTGCCGAGGCGAGGAACTCGTGCGTCAGCCGGACCTTGTCGACCGCACGCCACGTCCCGTTCGTCGTGTTCTCGACACTCCACGCGACGATCTGCCAGAGCCGCTTCTTCGTGTAGAACGACGGCGAATGCTCCGAACACGTCCCCGAACTGCAATCCAGATCTGTTGGGGTGTCTGGCCATGAATTCGTGTTCGGGGTCGAACCACACGTCGCACTCGGACCGAACCCGACCTGCTCGATACAACGTTCCGTCGCATCGAAGAACACCCGAGCCGGGAACTTCACACCCGAACCCCCGGTCGCGTTGATCCCGTACTCGATCCGTTGCGGCACCGCCCCCCGCACATAGGTCGTGCGCGTCCCCGTAAAACCGTTCGAACTCGCCCGCTGATAGTCGTTCGTCTCACGCGTATAGGCGATCTGCGTGATGTTCCCGTTCGGGTCGACGACCCGATCCAGATTCCAACGATACGCCTGATTACACCACGTGATCGTGTTACAGGGCTCACCCACGATTGTTCCCATACACCGGCTCATACTGCACCGAATTCGTCTTCAAATTCGTTGCTGCACCCTGGTACTTCACCTCACCATACCCGAACCAATACTGGACACCGTCCGGGGTCGTCACCAACCAGTACTCGTTATCCGCGACATCACCATCATCACCGTTCTCCGCCGAACTCACACCATTACACAACGACGTCGACGAACAACGCTGCACCTTCCAGAACGGATCATCCTTCAAACGCCACAGATTATTGGCTCTTCTCAACCAAGCGTGGTGAGGTCCTCGGGGTGAGGGTCCACCGTTGAGGCCTCGTGGCCTCGCAGTCTTGCGGATGTCAACGTCTGCGAGACCGGAGGCCACGAGGGCATGGGTGACGAT
>Ga0233424_10002773_pt1 | contig 11916 bp, 11 predicted proteins | sample Watercolumn_Towu_FD_181011 | JGI IMG/M metagenome (GOLD analysis project Ga0233424, IMG submission 181011) | Freshwater microbial communities from Lake Towuti, South Sulawesi, Indonesia - Watercolumn_Towuti2014_125_MG | ecosystem: Environmental > Aquatic > Freshwater > Lake | place: Indonesia... | reverse complement strand
GTGGCTCGCACTGCATCTCGCGTATCTCTCCGGCGGCCGCAACCGCACGAGCATCTTCGCCGACTGGGTATGGAACTACCTGGTGTGGACTCCTCGGCGCACGATCACGGAATGATTGCTGCGACGCTGCCCGCAACCAGCGAGGGCCTTCTGCCGTGCGCGAGATGACCGAACGCTCACTGTCTGCGGTCTTTGCCGCACTCGTCGGCGAGCCGCGCTGCGCCGCATCCGGCAATTTCGCCACACCTCGAACTCTGTTGCGTGTGTTCGACGGCAGCGTCGCGAAATACCGGCTGCACAGGTTGCTCGCGCAGCGCGACATCCCCGATCGCGACGGTGTCACCTACGAGACCGCGTTCGTCGGCCCCGCCATGCGCAACCACCCGCGGCACGAGACTGAGACGACACGGTACGTAGCCGAGCCGCGTCTCAGTGATGTCGCAACACACTCGCAGCACACGGCAGTGGTCACCGAGCACGGCATCGCGAGAGTGTTCGGCCACAGCCAAAGCGAACAGGCGCGCAACATCATCGAGCAGGCCGCGCGTCCCCGTGCGCGCGACGGGCTGCTGCGCGTGGCGCGAGAGATGCAATTGTTGTGATGGTGCACGACGAAACGGGCAACCAGATCAGCTCAACTACGGAAGGGTGCAAGGCCTACGATGCCGGACTCCGCAGCCTGCTCAGCATGCGATCTACTGTGGCCGCCGACATCCAATTCGCTGTGGACACTGATCCAGCGAGTCCACTTGCAGCAATTCTCTCCGCCTACCTGGGTCTGCTCTCCAGCGAACGATGTGACGCGCGAGTGGCCGTGAAACAACTCGCACTTATCGATTCTTCGGGGAGGAGTCTCAACCCGAGAGAGATGATGCACCTGCGCGCGACAAGGCAATTGTCGGCCGGGGATTTGTATGGCGCATCCGACACCACGCTCGAGATCAGTCGCCATTATCCTCGTGATGCCCTGGCGCTCTTTGCTGGACACCAAATCGACTTTTTTACAGGTGCGGCGAATCGACTCGAGGCGCGCATCGCGGCGGCGTTGCCCCACTGGAATCAGGAGGATCGCGCAATCGGCTATCTGGAGGGTATGTGGTCGTTCGGACTCGAAGAGTTGGGCCGCTACGAGGCCGCACTTGATGTCGGTCATCGAGCCGTCATTCGGAACAGTGATGACGCGTGGGCAATTCACGCAGTTGCACACGTCCACGAGATGCGGGGCGATTACGACATCGGGGTCGACTGGCTCACGACGATGCGTTCCGACTGGCAGATCGGTACATTCATGAACGTACACATCGCTTGGCACAATGCTTTGTTCTTGCTTGAGACCGAGGATTGGGGCGGTGTGCTGGCACTATACGACAGCTTCATCCACAACGATTCATCCTCAAACTTGGCACTTCAGATGCTGGATGCGTCGTCGCTCTTGTGGCGACTCCGCTTAGACGGTGTCGATACCGGCGACCGTTGGCAGGCCCTCGCCGACGGTTGGCTCAGCAAGCAAGACGAGCCGTGGTACTCGTTTAACGACATGCACGCGGTCATGGCATTCGTATCGGATGAGCGAACGTCGACTGCGCATGAAGTCATCCGACGTCTGGAAACTTACGTCAACGAGCCGGGAGACAACTCAAATCGTGAGATGGCTCGCCGGGTCGGACTCCCCGTCTGTCGAGCAATCTTCCACCACGCGCAAGGCGATTATGCCGCGGCGGCTGACATTCTCGCGCCGGTCTTGCCTGCACTTTCCACCTTTGGCGGCAGCCATGCGCAGCGCGACGTTGTGCACAGGACTTTCATCGACGCTCTGATGCGCTCGAATCGAAGGGACCTTGCCGAGCAGATTCTCGTCAACCGACTCGTCGAACGTCCTCGAAGCAGATGGTCGCAGAAGCGGTTGGCGACAATTCAGAAAGCGGACGGGAATCTGTCTCGATAGGCAGTCCAACCACCGACGGAGGTTGCCGCGAGCATCGCATGCACGATCGCGCGCGTAACACAGTCTGCGGAGGCAGTAATCAGTTCGTTGACTTTGAAGATTCTCTCGTCCGCGGTCCGAATCGCACCCTTCGGAGACTCGCCCACTGGAAAGTCGCGCTCGCCAGTCGCCAAGGCAAACGACGTGTCTCCGTCCGTGTAGAGATGGATCGGTGAGATCGCTCGTGCCATTCCGTCGTGACCCGCGGAAGCCAGACGTGAGCACTCGGGCTTCGTGAGACGTGCGTCGGTCGCGATGACCGTGAGCGTGGTGTTGAGGGGCGGCGGCACTCGCGGCGTCTCGCGCCATGTTCGCACCTCGTCGGTGGAGGGCGTGCGAAGGAATTGAAACTCGTCCGAGATTCCGTATCGTGCGCCGAGGAGCGTCCCATCCTTTTGGTCGATAGGACTCCCAGCAGAATTCAGCGCGACGAGGGCAGCGATTGTGATTCCATTTGTCAGCACGACACTCGCAGCGCCAACGCCCCCCTTCAGTCCTCCCGATCTCGCACCTGTGCCGGCTCCCACGTTCCCCATCCGGGTTTCGGTGTCGCAGGCAGCACTACAAGCTCTCCAACCAAACTCGTGGTTCGGCTGACTCTTGAAGTCACCGCCCGCGCCGAGATCAAAGAGCACCGCTGCTGGGACGATCGGCACGACATGGTGCGGCTCGGTTCCGATCTTCAGTCCCCGTTGGTGCTCGGCGAGCCACCGCACCACGCCCCCGGCGGCATCGAGACCATATGCACTTCCTCCCGACAAACAGATGGCGTCGACAGTGTTCACCATCGTGGTCGGATGAAGGCAGTCCGTCTCCCGCGTGCCCGGTCCGCCACCTCGAACATCAACTCCGCCTACTGATCCCGACGGCGGAAGGATGACTGTCGTGCCTGACAACCAGCCTTGTCCGACTTGATTGAAGTGGCCGACCTGGATTCCGCGAACATCGACGAGATGGTTGTGCGTGCCGCGCTGCGGAAGACTTTGCGACATCGGACTTCGATACTACGAGTGGAGTATTCCGAGACTTTCCCGACAGCAGGCCCTGTCTGCATGCGCCGCGAGATCCGGATTTGGCCAAAGTCCCGAGGAAGTCGTATCTTTATGGTACGTAGTAGTCAGTCTCCAGGAGGGGAAATTATGAAACATTCACGAATCCGCCGATGGATCGGTGCGGTACTTGCGTCGGGAGCTGCCATCGGCTCTCTCGCGGTTGCTGCGCCTGCTGGTGCCGCCTCAGACACGGTCGTGCTCGGGTTCTCGCTCGAGCCGCTGAGTTTGGATATCAGCGGTACTGCCGGTCAGGCGATCCCACAAGTGCTTCTGAACAATGTCTATGAAGGATTGCTGCGTATCGAGCCGGACGGCAAGATCGTTCCTGGACTCGCCGAGTCGTACACGCAGTCGAAAGACGGCCTCGTCTGGACGTTCAACTTGCGTAAGGCGAAGTATCACGATGGTCGCAACCTGAACTCGGCCGACGTGACATGGAGCTTCAACCGCGTGCTCGACCCAAATGACAAGTCAGTGCTTCCGGCACAAAAGGCCGAGTTCAAGAATGTCGCTTCGGTCACTGCCAAAGGCAACGACACAGTCGTGATCACTCTGAAGGAGCGCGACAACAACGTGCCGTTCAGCCTCACCCAGCGCGGTGGAGTGATCTTCAAGGCCGGCACCACCAACCTCGCGACTACAGCGAATGGAACTGGCCCGTACAAGTTCAAAGAGTGGAACCGCGGCAACAACATCACTCTCGTGCGCAACGAGGATTACTGGGGTGCCAAGGCGAAGACCAAGACTGTCGTCTTCCGTTACATCCTCGACGCCACGGCTTTGAGCAACGCGATGTTGTCCGGACAGCTCGATGTGCTGACCACCGTTGCCGAGCCTCGCCTGCTGGCCACGTTCAAGGCCAACAAGAAACTGCAGGTCTACAGCGGCACGACAAACTGCGAAGTAGTGCTCAGCATGAACAACTCCAAGGCGCCGTTCAACAACAAGTTCGTGCGCCAAGCGGTTCGTTCCGCAATCGACAAGCAGGCGCTCATCAAGACGGCCGCAGCCGGCTACGGCACGCAGATCGGAAGTTTCGTGCCACCAACCGACCCGTGGTACGAAGACCTGAACGGCCTCTTCCCCTACGACGTGAAAAAGTCGAAGGAGCTGCTGGCCAAGGGCGGATACCCGAACGGTTTCAACGTTCAGCTCGACGTCCCACCGGTGTTTTACGCGCTCGATTCGCAGGAATTCATCGCTGCCTCACTGAAGAAGGTCGGCATCAACGTGACGCTCAAGCCAGTCGCCTGGGGTGAATGGATCGACCGAGTGTTCTCGAAGGCGAATTACGACATGTCGATTGTGTGCCACATCGAGCGCAACGACATGAGCATCTACGCCAACCCGAACTACTATTTCAAGTACAACAGCACTGAGTACCAGGGTCTGCTCAAGAAGGCGGGGAACGCCCGCACTGCTACGGCACAGGCTGGATTCTTGAAGAAGGCTGCGCGGGTGCTGGCCGAGGACTCACCTTCGGACTGGCTGTGGCTGCTCGGCAACAACCAAGTGGCGCGCAAGAACGTGACCGGCTTCCCGACCAACTCAGTCGGTGACGCCTACACGATCTCGAACATCGTCAAGGGTTAATGCCGCAACAGGCGGGTCGGGTGTGCCGTCAGGGCGCACCCGACCCGCCTGTTGTCTTACTCTCGCTCTCCTACGACGCGAGAGCGCGAAATGGTAGCCGATGGCGACTGGAGGTGGTGCATAAGTGGCGACTGTCTGGTACGTGCTTCGCCGTTTGGCGCTATTGATTGTTTCCTTGATCGCGTCGAGTGCGCTCGTCTTTCTTCTCCTCCGCTTGCTGCCAGGCGATCTCGCACAGGCGAAGCTCGGAATCTACGGAACTCCCGAGGCCCTCGCACAACTCCGTACCGAATACGGCCTCGACAGATCTCTGCCAGAGCAATACTTGTCGTGGTTGGCCAAGGCAATTCGCGGCGACCTCGGACTCTCTGTGCTGACCGGCGCCGACATCACGAGTGAGCTGCTGTCAAAAGCCACCGTCACACTGCCGCTGATCGGCATCGCGTCAGTTTCCGCCTTGTTCATCGCCGTGCCACTTGGCATGTTGGCGGCACTGCGGTTTCGAAAGTGGGACGGCATCGCGACATCGGCGGCAAGTCAATTAGGCATCGCAGTGCCCACCTTCTGGATCGGCGTTGTGCTCATCACGTTCTTCGCCGTGCAATCTCAGGTGTTTCCGTCAGGTGGGTTTCCCTACGACGGTTGGGCTGACATCGGTGGGGCCTTGCGGTCGCTCGTGCTACCCGCTTGCACGCTGGCATTGGCGCAGGGTGCTGTGCTGATGCGGTTTGCCCGATCAGCGACCATCGATGTGATCCAGCAGGACTACTTCCGCACGGCACGCGCAACCGGACTCAGCAGAATCGCCGCCCTCCGCGTGCACGGTGTACGAAATGCGCTGGTTCCGGTGGTGTCGGTGCTCGGCATGCAGATTTCCACACTCATCGTCGGTGCGATCATCGTCGAAAGCGTTTTCGCACTCCCTGGGGTGGGCCAGATGTTGCTCCAAGACGTAAACGTTCGTGACTATACGAAGGTTCAGGGAACCGTCGCCGTAACTACTGCTCTCGTCTTCGTCGTAAGTTTCTTAATCGACTTAGTGCTAGGTCTACTCAACCCAAGGATGCGTCAGCGATGATGCGCAGGAACCGCACGCTGATCATCGGGGTATCACTAGTGGGGTTCAGCGCCGCTGTATTCCTGCTCTCGTTCTTCTGGACGCCGTACGACCCACTGGAAATCAACCCCGAGTTGTCGTTGACGAGTCCCTCTACGACGCACTGGATGGGTACCGACGAAAATGGTCGGGACATCCTGAGCAACGTGATCGTGGGTTCTCGGGCAACCTTGATTACCGGAGTGTTTGCAGTAGTCATCTGCATGGTCGTTGGAGTTTCTGCCGGTATCGCTACCGCGATGTCGCCGAAGTGGCTGGAGTCGCCCGCAATCTTCGGCATCGACATCGTGCTTGCCCTGCCGACGGTGCTCTTTGCGATTGTCCTTGCTGCCGTCTACGGTCCCTCGACGTTCACCGCGGTCTTCGCCATCGGCATTGCGTTATCGGCGTCGGTAGCCCAAGTAACGCGCCGCGAAGTGAACGGAATCCTGCTGGCCGACTATGTCACCGCCGCGAGGGCGTCTGGCAGCGGCAAGCTGCGCATCGTGCGACGTCACGTGCTACCCAACCTGCGGGCTTCGCTCTTCGTTCAGGCGACGGGTGCCAGCGCAATCGCGATACTCGCCGAGTCGACACTCTCGTATCTTGGTCTCGGTACACCACCGCCCGATCCCTCATGGGGGCGCATGATGGCGTCACTTCAGCAGTACTTGTTGATCGACCCAATTTTTCCGCTCTGGCCGGGTATCGCGATCGTCATCACCGTGCTCGGATTCAACTTGCTCGGTGATGGCCTGCGCGAAGCACTCGACCCGACGTTGAGAAGAGATGCCGAATGACGCTGCTTCAGGTACGGAATCTCACGATTCGTTTTGGTCATCGGGTCGTAGTTGACGACGTCTCTTTCGAGCTCGAGGCAGGACAGCGACTCGGCATCATCGGCGAATCAGGATCCGGCAAGACGCTCACCTCTCTCGCCGTGATCGGGTTGCTTCCGGACACCGCTGCGGCAACCGGAAGCATCCTGCTGGACGGCCAAGAACTCATGGGAAAATCCGACCGCGAGTTTTCCTCAATTCGTGGCAATCGAATCGGAATGGTGTTCCAAGAACCGCTCACGGCCCTGAACCCGTTGATGCGGGTCGGAAAACAAATCGCACAACCGCTGCGAATACATCGCGGCATGCGAATGACTGCGGCGATTGCCCGTGCGGCCGAGCTGTGCGCGCGTGTCGGCTTACCCGACCCAGAACGAGTGGTGCGTTCGTACCCCCACCAGCTCTCCGGGGGTCAACGACAGCGGATCGGTCTCGCCATTGCCCTTGCTTGCAGCCCGTCACTACTGATCGCCGACGAACCGACGACTGCCCTGGACGTCACGGTGCAGCAAGACGTGCTGAAGCTCATCAACGATTTGGTTCGCTCCGAGGGCTCGTCGCTCATCTTCGTATCCCACGACCTGCCGGTCGTGTCGTCGATGGCCGAACGCGTCGCAGTCATGCGTAGCGGGCAAGTCGTCGAGCTCGCGGCCGTCAACGAACTTTTTGGGGCCGCGCGCCATGAGTACGCACGAATGCTCGTCGACGCAGCCCGACGCAGCGACGACGACTTCATTCGAGTCTCAGAACGAGGTCGGAAGTGACGACCTTGCTGCGGGCAGACGGGCTGTCTCGAACGTACAAGTTGCCGCGTACCGGCGTTCGCAGCGAGAAGTCAGTGCGACATGCTCTGGTCGACATGAACCTCGTAATCAACGAAGGTGACAAGATCGGTATCGTCGGCGAGTCGGGAAGCGGAAAGACCACCCTTGCTCGCCTCTTGCTTGGGCTGGATGTACCGACGACCGGCAGCGTGAGTTTCCTCGGAGACAAGCTGCCTTTGCCAGACATGCGCCAGTTTCGTCGCCAGATTCAGGTGGTCTTCCAAGACCCGCGCAGTTCGCTGAACCCTCGTATGTCGGTGGAGGACATCATTATCGAGCCACTTGAATGCCTCGGCGTAGAAGAGTCTCACTCGGCTCGAATCGAAGAGGTGCTTTCAGCAGTTGGTCTTTCACACGAAATGCGGTCTCGCTATCCCCACGAATTGTCGGGGGGGCAACGTCAACGCGTCGCCATCGCGAGGGCGCTCGCACCACGACCACGACTTCTGATTGCCGATGAGCCAGTCAGTGCACTGGACGTGCTGGTTCGCGACGAGATTCTTGCGTTGATCTCTGACCTCACCGCAAACCTCGGGTTGACCCTGATCCTGATCTCCCACGACCTAAGCCTGATTGCTCGGCTGTGCGACGATGTTGTGGTGATGCAAGACGGCGTGGCTGTGGAACGCGGTAAGACGACCGAGGTCTTCCGCGCGCCATCGCATGCGTTTACCAAGATGTTGATCGCGTCAGTCCCCCGACTTCCTACCGGACAATGAGCCTTTACACTCCCGAACACCCTGCGGGCCTGCCCGTCGGTGACGAGTGGGTGAGGACTTCAACCGAGGAAGTCAGATTTCCATTTACTGGTGAGGTCGTAGCGAGTGCCCCGATCGGCGATGCCGAACTCGCGAAGCTCGCGATAAGCAACGCAGTCGAGGTGCGGCGCGTGATGGCCCAGTTGCCGTCGCGAGTAAGGCGCCAGTGGTTGCGCGAGACGTATTCGTTCCTCGCTTCTCGACGTGAAGAGTTTGAACGCCTGCTCGTGCTCGAGACCGGAAAACCACTGCGCGACTGCAAAGTGGAAGTGGCCCGCGCCCTCGTCACTCTCGAGACCAGTGCTGACGAAGTCGCCCGGCTGCACGGGGAAACCGTGCAGCTCGATCTGTTGCCGACTGGTGACGGTATGACGGGGTTCTGGCAACGCAAGCCAATTGGTGTTGTGGTCGGAATCACCGGATTCAATTACCCACTACTGCTCGCAGTGCACAAACTTGGTCCAGCAATTGCCGCTGGCTGCCCAATCATCCTAAAGACCGCGCCTGCGACACCGCTCGCCACACTCTGGTTGGTGCATGTCTTGCGCGAAGTGGCGCGACGACTCGGGGCCCCAATTGGTGCAGTGCAACTCATAACAGGTGACGCCGCCGTGGGCGAATCGCTCACCACAGATCCACGAATCGGCGTGGTGAGTTTCACAGGTTCTTCGAAGGTTGGGCACCAAATCGCTCGGGCTGCAGCGCCGCGCAAGGTGCTTCTCGAGCTGGGATCGAATGCGGCGCTCATCATTGACGACTCGGCGAATGTGGCCGCAGCAGCCGATGCCGCCGTGCGCGGTGGCTATTATGCGTCCGGACAAGCGTGCATCGCCATCCAGCGAATTCTCGTTCTTGACTCAGTTGCAGAGGAGTTCCTGTCCCTGCTCAATTCGAACATGAAACGGGTAGTCGTCGGCGACCCGCGCGAAGAGTCGACTCAAGTCTCGGCACTCATCAACGAAGCATCGACGTCGAGGGTGCTCGAATGGATTCGTGAGGCCGAACGCGCCGGGTCGCGCATTGTGATCGGCGGGAGCAGGATCGGTTCGTGTATCGCACCAACGGTGCTCGCAGACGTTCCTGACGGTGTCAACATTTGGGACGAAGAAGCATTCGGTCCGGTGGTCTGCGTCCGTCGCGTGCCGGACCTGCAGACCGCAATCGACATGGTGAATAAGTCCCGCTTCGGGCTGCACGCAAGCATCTTCACTGAGTCAATCGAAAGTGCATTTCGCTGTATCGACGAACTCGAGGTCGGGGGCGTCGTCGTGAATGAAGTACCCGGTTATCGCTCCGACACGATGCCCTACGGAGGCGTGAAAGACTCAGGGATCGGAAGAGAGGGTCCCCGCTTTGCAATCGAGGAGTTCACTGTGACACGTATGGCAATCATTCGTCCGTCTGTCGGCGAGTAGCACGATGAGCGAAAAGTACGAATCCTTGTTCCGTCTCGACGGGCGAAAGGCCGTGGTCATAGGAGCAGGCAGCGGTATCGGTCGTGAGGCCGCACTTGCACTTTCGGCACACGGCGCACATGTCGTGTTCGCTGACCTGAACGGCGACGCTGCGGCCGCCTCCGCCGCACTCTCGGAGGTATCGACAGTCGCAGTCGTCGATGTCAACGACGCCTCGTCAGTCAGTGCGCTGGCCGACGCACATCGCGATGCCGACGTGCTTGTTCATACTCCCGCAATCAACGTGCGAAAGCAAATTACCGATTATTCGCTTGAGGAGTTTGACCGGGTGATTCGACTGAACCTGCGATCGACATTCCATGTGTTGCAACTCTTTGGTCGCAGTATGTGCACTCGGCGAGTCGGCAGCATTGTCACGATGTCTTCGATTCGTGCGGCCACGGTCGAGCCAGGTCAGGGTGTGTATGCAGCGACCAAGTCAGGGCTCGAGTCGCTCGTACGAACAGCCGCGGCCGAGTTCGGCCCTTCAAACGTGCGAGTGAACGCAATCCGTCCCGGCGTAGTCGAGACGCCGCTCACCGCGCAGCTGAAGAACAACCCTCAGTGGTACTCCGCATACGCTGCTAAACCCGCATTGCAGCGTTGGGCGCAAGCATCGGAGATGGCTGGGGCAGTCGTATTTCTCGCCAGTGACGCGTCGACCTATGTCACCGGCAGCACGTTGGCTGTAGACGGCGGATGGACAGCAGTTGACGGCCGCTATACGCCTCCCCTGTGATGAGCAGTCTCGCCGATCTCTCCGCGGTCGAAATGCTCGCTGGTTATCGTGCGCGAGAGATTTCTCCCGTCGAGGTCATGCGTGATGTGCAAAAACGCATAAGCGAACGTGAACCCGTGGTGAAAGCCTTGTGGGCAGCAGACATTGGGCGCGCCGAGAGGCAAGCAGCAGAGAGTGAACGACGTTGGAAGTCGGGCACCCCAATCGGCGCTCTCGACGGAGTGCCAATCACCCTGAAGGAAAACATCGCGACAGCCGGAACCCCGGTGCCACTGGGTACCGCCGCTACCGAACTCGTCCCTGCACCAGCCGATGCCCCGCCCGCCGCGCGCGTGCGCGAGGCCGGCGCAATTCTGCTCGCCAAGACCACGATGCCCGACCTCGGTATGTTGTCGTCGGGCTTGTCCACTTTTCATGCACTGACGAGCAACCCTTGGAACCCTAAATGGAATCCGGGCGGCTCCAGCGCTGGTGGTGGCGCAGCCGCAGCCGCGGGTTACGGTCCTCTTCATGTCGGCACCGACATCGGCGGCAGCTTGCGATTGCCCGCTAGCTGGAACGCCATCGTCTCGTTGAAGCCGAGTAACGGCCGGGTCGCGATCAACCCTCCCTATTTCGGTCGTGTAGCCGGCCCGATGACACGTACGGTCGGTGACAATGCGCTGCTCATGAGCGTTCTCGGACAGTTCGATGCTCGCGACTACATGGCGCTGCCGCCGGCGACTGTCGCGTGGGACTCGCTTGACCGATTCGAAGTTCGTGGAAAACGAATCGGACTGCACCTTGATGCAAATGCTGGTCTGCAAGTGGAACCCTCCACTCTCGCTGCCGTTACAGATGCCGCGAGACTCTTTGAATCTGCTGGTGCCCGAGTCGACCCGTTACCACCATTCTTTAGCGATGACCTGCTCAACGACCTTGACACGTTCTGGCGCGTACGCAGCTGGGTCGACTCCCGTTCGATGAAACCAGAACAACGCGCAAGGCTGTTGCCATTCATCCAGGAATGGATCGCAGTCGGCGAACATGTGACTAGCGAACGACTGATGAAGTGCTTCAATCACATACTCGAAACTCGCCGGCTCACCCACGCGGCGACCGAAGTCTTTGATTTCGTGCTCTCCCCCGTCTCCCCCGTGCCGACGTTTCCAGTTGACTGGGCGATGCCCAGCAACAATGCGGCACGTTCCATGGCACACATCAGTTTCACCGTGCCGTACAACATGTCCGAACAGCCGGCAATCTCGATCAATTGCGGATTCACCTCCGAAGGGAAATCGATTGGTCTGCAGATTTCCGGACGTCGGTTCGCTGACCTCGAGGTGCTGCAAGCAGCCGCTTGGTACGAGGCAAACCGACCAGCAACTACCCGACCTGATTGGCGAATTCCCTCGCAAGGGGCGTGAGTCTGAAGATGGGTGATGAACGAGTGGTGCTCGTCACTGGCGCTGCAGGAGGCATCGGCTCGGCGGTCTCCCGACGATTCGCTGCCGGCGGTTGGCGATGTGCAAGTGCAGACTTGGTCGCCCCGACCGGAGCCGCCGCGCACCACGTGGCGACCGACGTGCGAAGCGTCG
>Ga0233424_10002772_pt1 | contig 11917 bp, 13 predicted proteins | sample Watercolumn_Towu_FD_181011 | JGI IMG/M metagenome (GOLD analysis project Ga0233424, IMG submission 181011) | Freshwater microbial communities from Lake Towuti, South Sulawesi, Indonesia - Watercolumn_Towuti2014_125_MG | ecosystem: Environmental > Aquatic > Freshwater > Lake | place: Indonesia... | reverse complement strand
TCCAACAAGTGTGATCGTTTACCTCTAAGCAATGGCGCGGTGCAGGTTAGCGCACAGTGGTACTTGACAAGTGCGGGCCTAGCACTTACCATTTGCAGGTGGTTGTGGGTTTGAATTTCCTATCCGTTTCACTGGCTTGTGCAAGGAGTACGAGCAGACCTACTTCTTCATGCTCTTGGCCGACCGCTGGGCCACGCATCATGACGTGGAGCGGCCTACGGGCGGCGGCGCGCCCGTGATGGGCTGGGCGGCGGCGTTGCGCCTGCCGCTGCCGCCTTCAACGCGGCTGCACCAGTCCGCCTTCCACGGCCTCATCGACCGTTTTTGGCAACGTCTGCAGCCGCTGATCTACGCGGCGCGCGAAGCGGCTGTCAACGTGTTATCTCCCCGGCGATCGGCGGACGGGATCAAGAGACTCTGGATGGGCAATCAAGCCTCGGAGGCGCCCACGCGCCGCCACCAGGCCGATTTTGGATTCCTGATCGCGCGCGGACTGCTCGATCCCAAGGAGAACCTATACTTCCTGGGTGGAAAGGTCTCCGCGGAGGCTTCGGCCAAGCTCGCCGAACGCACCATCCGCTGGAGCCCCGAGAATCTGGGCGCGTCTCCATACTTATCGTACGGCGAACGCCTCGCGGCATTCTTAAAAGGCGCCTGGATCTCCGTGGCCGCTTTCTTTACAAAGCGCCTCCACGGCCCCGGAGTCTCGTCTGGCCGTGCAATCGGCGCCGTGGGCGATCCTCGCGCTCAAGCTGCGCCCCAAGTCATGCCTGACGACAATCAGCTACTCCTGGCCCGAGCCCCCCGCCATGGCCGTCATGGACGCCGCGGGCGCGCGCACGGCCATTTGGTTTACCAGCGCCAACAGCTTCAAGTACGCGGAGAGCTTCAGCGATTATCGCGATTTGGATGTCGGTTTGAGCATGGTCTCGTCGTGCTGATCGTCTGGAACCGCGCCGTCGCGGACCTCTATATGGCGCCGCGGCAGGTGGAGGCGGCGCGGCCTAAGCCGCTCGTGGCCGGGCCGCTCATGTGCGGCGATTCGCGCCGGCTGTCCAAGAAGCCAGAGGAAGCCCGCCGCGAGTTCGGCCTGGAGGGCCCCTCCATGCGCACGGTGGTCGCCTTCGACGTTCTGCCGCAGACGCGCGCGACAAGGCTGCGCATCGGCATGGGCCCCTCGCCGTATACGCCGGAGGCTATCGAAGCCTTCTACGGGGATCTGCGCGCAGCACTTGACCGCTTTCCGGACATGCGGCTTCTGCTCAAGAGCAAGCGGACGCTCGCCACCGGCGTGCTTTACATCCCGCAGGCGCTGCGCGATCTGACGGATCCTACCAGCGCGTATGTCCTTCAAGGATGAGTGGTCTTCCTCCCCACGGACGCCGACCCTTATTTGGCGCTGGCCATGGCCGACCTCTGCGTGGGCATGCCGTTCACCTCTCCCCTGCTGGCGGGCTGGGCCAACGGGCGCGGCGGAATCTACCACGCCCCGCTGCGCCTGGCGCGCTACAGCGCCTTGACGGAGTTGGCCCTCTGCTTGACCCAGAGCCGCGAGGAGCTGTTGGCCCGCCTGGAAGGGTGGTCCCACCGCGGGGAAGCACCGCACGCCCCGTCGGAATTCATCGCCCCCCACCTCGATCCCGCTCAAGAATTGATACAATTGGTTCTCTGATGATCAAGCGCGTCCTATTGATCAATTCGCCCCGCGTCGCCGACACGGTGCTTAACCAATACGCTGGGAAAAACCGCTTTTTCGAGGTTTACCCCCCCGTCGGGCTGCTCTATCTCTCGGCGATGATCAAGCGCCAGCTGCCGGGCGTCGAAGTGAAGGTCGAAGACCTGCACCTGGAGAGCATCAAGCAGAGCCGCGCCGGCCAGAAGAGCGACTGGGAAGGTACCTGCCAGCGCTGGATCGAGGATTTCAAGCCCGACATGGTGGGACTCTCCTGCATGTTCGGCTCCTCCTACGACTACGTGCGCCGCTACGGCTCCTTCATTCGCGAGAAGTATCCCAGCCTCGTTCTCGTGGGCGGCGGCGTGCACATCACGGGCCTGGCCAAAAACGGCGAGCTCGACGACTTTCTGGATTTCGTCTGCTTAAACGAAGCCGAGCACTCTTTCTGCGGCCTGATCCGCTACTTAAACGCCGAGCACGATGATCTTTCCGGCGTCGTGGCCATCACCAAGACGCTTTTGCGCGACGGGGCGCAGTTGAGCGACCACAGCGAGACCGCGGACGCCGTGGACGAGCTACCCATGCCCGACTGGCAGCAGATCGACCTGCGCAGCTACTACAAGTACGGCCGTCTCTCGGCTTCCCAAACCTACACCGACGATCAACCGATCGCCACGCTGTTGACCGAGCGCGGCTGCACGGCGCGCTGCACGTTCTGCAGCGTGCGCAACTTCAACGGCTTCGGCGTGCGCGGGCACTCGCCGCAGCGGGTGCTCGAAGAGATCGACATCCTCTACAACGAGCACGGCGTGCGCCACATCGACCTGCTGGACGACGATTTCACGTTCTCCAAGCCGCGCACGCTGGCCATCTTGAACGGCCTCATCAAGCGCGACTACGACCTGGGATTCTCCATGGCCAACGGCGTGCGCCTGGGCACGCTGGATGACGACATCTTGGGCGCCATGGTGCAGGCCAAGGTGAAGTACATGTCGCTGGGCATCGAGTCCGGCGACCCGGCCATCCTGCTCAAGGTCAAGAAGCCGCTGACGCTTGAGATCCTCTGGAAGAAGCTGCCCCTTCTGCACAAGTACTGGCAGATCTACTACCGCGCCAACTTCATCGTGGGCTTCCCGGACGAGACGCCCGAGCAGCTGGCCTCTTCTTTCAAATTGGCCCAGGACATGAAGGTGGACTGGAACCTGTTCTCGATCTGCAAGACCCTGCCCAACACGGAGATGTACGAGGACTACGTGACCCAAGGCAAGGGCACGGGCAAGCTCAACACCAAGAACGAGGATTACGCCTTCAACGCCGTCACCGGCGTGGCCAACACCACGATGACGGGGCAATCCATCTTCGACCAGGCCTACCAGAAGAACCTGGAGATCAACTTCCGCGACAACCAGAACCTGGCCGGCCGCAACGTCCAGCGCGCCATCACGGACTTCGAGCGCGTGACGACCATCGCCGACGACCATGCGGTAGCGTGGAATTGCATCGCCGCCGGCTACAAGAAGCTAGGCAAGCTTGATTCGGCCCAGCGCGCCGCGGACAAAGCGCGCAACATCGTCTCGACTTCCGCGGAGTGGGCCGGCCACTTTTCGCGCATCGGCATGTCCGTCGAAACCGTGGCCGCCGGCGCCTCGCGCGCGAACTAGTCTCTTCTCTCGTCTATTGCTTTAGTGCAACGCTTCCCCCAACAGAGAAAATTAACGCCTCTATTTAGGAGTAGTGTTGCACAAAAGCAACAAACGAGCGGAGGGCTACCGCGGGAACAACGGCCGGATTTTCTCTTCAGAGAAGCCCAGGCTCTTCAGCTGAGCCCGGATCTCCTTCTCGAAGAGATTAGAGGCGATCAGAAGGGCGTCGATACCCTTCACAGCGTCCGCCGTAGGCGGGGCGATGAGGACGTCGCTGCCGTAAATGCGCTTGCCGCGCTTTTGGGAATCGTTGTCGAAGACGGCCTTGAGCTTGGCGCGGCCCTTGACATCGAGCATGCTGACGATGGTGGTGGAGATCGCGCTGGCGCCAAATAGCGCAATGGTCTTCACCGAACTATCGTTGAAGACGTCCAGGATCTTCTCGCGCAACATGCCGCTCGTGCTCACGAATCCGGCAACCAGTTTTTGATCCTGCATCCCTTTTCTCGCCGCCACCATCAGCGTCGGACCGACTTCCCAATGGACAGGGGTAAAGCCATTCTCGAAGAGAAGGCGAGACAGCGTGGCCTGCGAGAAATACGAGATGTGCTGGTGAAAGAAGCTGGCGAAGACGCCGAGCTCGAGCGTCGTGTGGACGTTGGGGACCTCGATGAGCAGGTGGCCGCCGTCCTCGAGGCTGCCGGCCACGGCCTTCAGGAAGCCGTGCAAGTCGTAGATGTGCTCGAGAAGATTGCGTGCAACGATGGCGTCGAAGCGCCCGGCCTTATAAGTGCCCTCTTTGAAGAACTCGCGGCTGACGCGGTCGGCGCCCAGCTTCTCGGAGGCGATCTTGGCCTGGGCGGCGGGGTCGCAGCCCCACACCGACCAGCCCAGTTCCTTGAGCTTGAGCAGCAAATAGCCATCGAAGCAGGCGATTTCGAGGATCTCCCCGGCCTTCAACCCGCAGGCTTTGAAGAAAGCGACAAATTTGTCGATCTCGCCGGCGCCCATGCCGGTCAAAACGGGCGAAGGGCAGCTGTAGTAGTCGGCGGTGTAGAGCCCGTCCACCACTTCCGGCGCCAGCCGGCTGACCTGCTGGACCAGGGCACAGTCCGTGCAGGCCTTGATCTTGAGAGGATGCTCCGGAACCTTGCGGTCGGCCGGCACGGCGCCGATCACCAGCGGAAACTTTTCGGCGGCGAACAGCGGCTCGAAGGCCTGGCCGCCGCACAGAAGGCAGGATTCGGATGTCATCGTCTGCGGAACGAAGGTCATTGTACCAATCCTTGACAGGATCGTCGAATTTTGGAAAAATTTTGTCGGAGCATACGTTTTGCAGAAATACCTCTACAAGCGGTTCCAGCCCACCGAAGAGTATCGACAGAAGGTGATCGAGATGCTTCGACATAACACCAACGTCGAGATCGGCGGGTATAAGATCTACGACGGCACGGGCACGCATTACATGCAGAACCCCGTGGAGATCACGGACTTCGTGTTCGCGGCCAAGAAGCAGGAAAAGAAAGCGGGCCGCAAGTTCGAGTCCTTCCTAGAGATCGGCTTCTCCGCCGGCATCAACAACACTTTTCTCAATAAAATGTTCGGTTTTTCGCACATCGTCACGGTGGATATCGTCACGCCGGCCGGCATCAACCCGGCCGCGATGATGGCCAACATGCGCTTCAAGAATCTGACGTTTCTCTGCGGCAGCTCCCAGGATCACGGCGTCATCGAGCGCGCGAGGAAGCTGGGCGACTACGACGTCATCTTCATCGACGCCGATCACTCTTTCGAGGCGGTCAAGAAGGACTTCAACAACTACCACGGCATGCTCAATCCGGGCGGCGTCCTGGCGCTGCACGACATCCACGCCAGCGATCACCCCGGGCCGGGCAGGTTCTGGAAGGAGCTGCGCGCCTCCGCCGCCGCCAAGCACTGGACGTTCACGGAATTCCACGACAAGGGCCAGTACACCGAATACGGCATCGGCATGATGCTGCGCAAAAGCTGATGGCCGTGCTCGCCGGCGTCAACGGCTTCGGTCGCTTCGGCCTGCACCTGCTCAAGTATTGGCTGGATCGCAGCCACCACGCGAATTTTTCCATCGTCTGGATCAACGACGACACGCTGACCCAGAAAGACGCGCTCGACATCATCAACTCGGACCGCTTCGTCCAGATCCCCAAGCTCTACAAGATCAGCGTCAATGGGGATGAAATCACGTTCACGAGCGCCGACGGCGTCGAGAACAAGCTCGTCTACACGCACGCCAAGAAAGACAAGCTGCCCTGGCTGGGCAAGCCGGACATCCTGCTTGAGACCTCCGGCAAGAACACGCTTTCCCGGGACTGCAAGCCGTACCTGACCAAGAGGACGGGCAAGGTGCTGATCTCGGCGACGTCCTGGGACGCGGACCAGACGCTCGTCTTCGGCTTTAATCACAAGGACCACGACCCCAAGGCCCAGGTCATCTCCTACGGCTCCTGCACGGTCAACGCCTTCGTGCCGCTCGCCGCCTTCCTCAACAAGAAGTTCGGGATCAAGGACGCGGACTCAAACGTCATCCACAACATCCAAGAGTACCGCCTCAAGGATCCCAAGAACCACACGCTCTTGCGCAAGTTCTGCACGCTGGAGAAGTCCGGCCCTAACCTGCTGGGTTTCCTGGACGAGAAGAGCTTCATTGTCAACTACACGGTGATCCCGTACCCCGGCGTCTCGAAAATGGATTTCCGCTTTCGCCTCAAGCGCCCCAAACCGCTGCGCGACATCCTGCACACGCTGGAAGAGTCGTTCGTCGACGGCGATCTGCGCCACCTCTACGCCATGGACGAGACCGACCGCGGCCCCGAGGTCCACAACTGCACGCCGCATTCCGCCGTCTTCGTGCGCGACAGCGCCAAGCTTTTGGGCGACAACCTCTACCTGCAGAGCTACTTCGACACCGAGAACTCGGTCAACCGCTACTTCGACCTCACGGATTACCTGGCCTCCACCTGGGGCAAGTCGCGCCGGGCATGAGCCTCGCGGCCTGCCGAGTCTGCGGCGGCAAAGACGTCGCCCTCCACACCCGTTACCGCGCCCTTCCCATCTACATCTGGCCGCTGCCCGAGGGCCAGACGCATGAGCGCGAGGACGCCGAGCTGCATGTCTGCGCCGACTGCGGCCACATGCAGCTTCAGGATTTTCCGCCGGAGTTCTTCCCCAAGCTCTACGCCCACGAGGCGTTTAACCTAGAGGATCAGGAAGAGCACGCCCGCCGGGCCGCCGCCATGGGCAAGGACTTCTTCAAGGGCAAGAAGGTGCTGGACGTGGGCGGCGGGGTCAACTCCTTCGCGGCCACGCTGAAAGGCGCCGAGGCTTGGGTCTGCGACTTTTCCATCTCCCCCGAGGTCCGCAAGAGTGTGGCCAAGGCCGTGGAGGGCGACATCGCCACGGCGGCGCTGCCCGCCGGCTACTTCGACGTGGTTTGCTTCACCCACTGTATCGAGCATCTGAACTCGCCCGCCGCTGTCATCGAGAAATGCGCCGGCCTTCTCAAGAAGGACGGCATCATCTTCGTGGAGGTTCCCAATGCTCCGGAAGTCATCGCGAGAATGCCCTACTATGCGGTCTTCCACCAGCACGTCAACTTGTTTTCGATCGAAGCGTTAGACTGGCTATTTTCAAAAAAATTTAAACGACAACAATTGCTCCGCTCCGACAACGTCATTTTAGCCGCCTATTCGCACGGCTCAGCCAAGCCGGCGTCCTCCAAGGGCAAGCAGTATGCGGATCTGTTGAATAAGAAATTGGGCGAACTGGAGGCGTCGCTGCGCGCGCTGCCGCTGGACGCAAATCCGTCCCATGTAGCGCTGCGCGGGGCGGGCGGAAGCGCTACACTTCTACTGGCCCACTTTCCGTGGCTGGCGCAAAAGATCAGCCATTGCTATGACCAAGATAGTCGCAAACAGGGACGCCGCTTGCCCGGGACGACGCTCACGATCGAGCCGCCGGAAAAGATCGATTCGCAGGTAAAACAGATGCTGTATATCGCGCCGACCGTCCGCATCGAGAAACTATGAATACCGTTGAACGCGTGAAGAAGATCCTCCAGGAAGAGCTGCACCTGGACAAAATCAAGGACGACGCCAAGCAGGCCGACCACGGCGAGTGGGACTCCATGACGTACATGTCCATCGTCGCCCGCGTGCAGGACGAGTTCGGCGTGGAAGCCACGCCCGAGAACATCGAGTCCTTCGGCTCGGTCGCCGACATCGTGCGCGAGATCGGAAAGAAAAAGAACTGATGTCGCGCTGGGTCGAACGCCTCGAGAAAACGCTCGCCGCCTCCCCCGCCTCGGTCACCGAGGTGGAGGGCGGGCGCAGCGTCCCCTATCCCCAGCTGCTGGCCGGAGCGCGGCGCTGGGCGGGACTCTTCTCGGACCTCGACCGTAAATTCATCTCCGTCGTACTGCCCAACGGCATCGACTATCTTGAGGCGAACCTGGGCGCGCTGTTCTCGCGCAACACCTTCAACCCGATCCCCTATTTCGTCAGCCCGGGCGAACTGCGCAAGATCCTGGGCTACGTAAAGCCAGGCGTCCTCGTCACCGACCGCCAAGACCTCGTCGCCGAATTCGGCAAGGAATTCCGCATCGTCTCGCCTGCCGACGCCGCGAAGGCTTCTCCGATGGCAGCGTCCAGACCAGCCGCTGAGGTCGACATCTATGCTCTCTACTACTCCTCCGGCACGACGGCCAGCCCCAAGGGCGTGCTCTATTCCCACGGCAACGTCTACAGCCTGATCTCCTCCATCCACAAGGACTTCAAGTTCAGCGAGAAGACGCGCCAGCTGGCCCTCCTGCCCTTCGGGCATACGGCCTCGATCAATTACAATATTCTGCCCGCGTTTTACGCGGGCTCGCCTCTTTTCGTTTCCCAAGGCTTTGAAAAGTTAAGAGCCAATTTCTTTGAAGCGTTGAAGAAGCACGAGATCAATTACGTGGAGATCGTGCCGTCGGTGCTGCTCATGCTCGTCAACCTCAAGCATAAGCGCGTCGACCTCCCGCATCTCGAGTTCGTGGGCTGCGGGTCTTCGACTTTGCCTTTAGACTCGCAAAAGCGCTTCATGGAGCTCTACGGCGTGAAAGTAGGTAACCTCTACGGCCTCTCCGAGACCGGCCCCTCGCACCTGGACGACCCGCGCGAGAAAGGCTGGGAGCCCGGCTCCATCGGCAGGCCGCTCTCCGTCAATCAATGCAAAGTTTCGCCGGATGGCGAGATCCTCCTTAAAGGACCCAACGTCTTCGTCAACTACTATCAGAACGAGACGCTCTACAAAGAGGTCGTGCAGGACGGCTGGTTTCACTCCGGCGACCTGGGCTTCGAGAAGGACGGGCGCTATTTCTTCGCCGACCGCAAGAAGGACCTTATCATCAAGTCCGGGATCAACGTGGTTCCCGCGGAGATCGAGGAAGTGATCTACCAGTCGGGCATCGTGCTCGAATGCGCCGTCGTCGCCAAGCCGGACCGCGTGCACGGAGAGACGATCGCCGCCGCGCTCGTGCCCAAGGACGGTGTGGACGCGGCGACGTTCGTGCCCAAGGTCATGGAGTACTGCAAGGCCAATCTCTCCACCTACAAAGTCCCCAGCTTCACCAAAGTACTTGATAAGATTCCCAAGACGCACAGCGGCAAGCTCCTAAGAAAGAAGGTCCGTGAACTATTCGCTGAATGATCTGATCCCCGTGCTGCGCGAGGCCGGCAAGCTTCTGCGCGAGCACTTCGAGGGTAAGCACTTGATCGCCGAGGACCAGGGCCCGGCGGGCGAGGGCCCCGTCACACTCAAGGGCGAGCACGAACTCGTGCTCGGCGTGGACATGCTCTCCCAGAAGCTCATCGTGGACGCCATCAAGAAACTGCGCCCCGACTGCGGCGTCTACTCCGAGGAGATGAACACCTGGGGCGAGTTCAAGGGCGACAAGCGCCTGAAATTCGTCATCGACCCCTTGGACGGCACGCACAACTATCACTTCGGCATCCCTTTGTGGGGCATCGCCGTGTCGCTGGTGGACGGGCAGAACAAGCCGCAGGCAGGGCTCATCCACATCCCCATGCTGGACCTGCTGCTGCACGGCGACGGCAAGACGACGACGCTGCATTACCACGGCGAGGAGATGCCTGCCAAGACGTCGCAGCGCGCGCTGGAGAAAGCGCTCGTCGCCTACGACAACCAATTTTATCGTCTCGGCGCGGAAGCCATGGACATCTACAAAGAGCTGACGCGCCGCGCTTTCACCACGCGCATCACGGGCTCCGCCGCCTTCGACACAGCCATGGTGGCGCTCGGCAAATACGACGCGCGCGTCTGGAACAAGGTGGAAGTCTACGACGTAGCCGCGGCCTTCCCCATCATCCGCGGCGCCGGGGGCGTCGTCTGCGGGTTCGACGGGCGCGACTCGGTGACGATCTTCGACGGGCGCGTGGCCATCTGCGACGGCCGTCCCTTCGCCAATCAGCTGTCACCGCTTTTGGGTGCCTCCCGTGTTGGATAGCATCAAGAAGCATCACCTGGGCTTCGTCGTTTCGCCGGACGCCGTCCCGGCCGTGGAGACGAAGTTCGGCAAGAAATTCCACGACGACAAGGTCCAAGGCGTGCGCGTCGTCTTTCTCTGGAACGAGGCCATGGGCCTCTATGAGGAGTACCTGACGCAAGAAGGCCGCGCCAAGAACTACGCCCTAGGCTTCAACCACATCTGCTACGAGCTTCCCTCGCAAGAGAAGCTGGAAGAAATCGACGCCTGCGTGCGCAAGAACAAGCTGGGTTTCCGCCTGACGTTCCTGGAGCGCTCCGGTTCCCAGGAATGCGGCATGGTCTGCTTCTACAAGATCAACGAGCTCGGCATCGTCGAGTTCAACATCCCCGTCTCGTGATCACCACGGACGCCGACTCCCTGGCGCGCCATCTGCGCGAGGACTTGAAGATCGCTCCCGACGACTTGGTGTTTCTCTTCACGGGCGTCTGGGGCCTGGGCAAGCTCAAGAACGGCCTGGGCGACATCACCGACGCGTTTAGGCGCGTCCTGCCTGAGGGCCTGCTGCTCATCCCCACGTTCTCCTACAGCTGGGGAAAGAACGAGGTGTTTGACCCCAAGACCACGCCCTGCCCGGACATGGGCGTCTACCCCAACACCGTTTTTCAGGAGCCGGACTTCATCCGCACTAACAACCCCAACTTCTCCGCCGCCGCCCTGCGCACGGAGAAAAACGCCGCGCTGATCGCCGACCTCTTCAACGTCGATGACACCTGCTTTGGCGAGCACTCCGTCTTTGGCAACGTGGTGCGCTATTCGCGCAAGCGCCGCGCCTGGATCCTGCTTTTGGGTGGGGCCTTCAAGGACTGCCTGTTCCGCTGCACCTTCATCCACTACGCGCAGATGAAGGTGGGCGTGCCGCACCGCTACGAGAAGAAGTTCCACGACCCCGCCGGCTCTTCCCGCGTGGTCCCTCAGCTCGTGCGCTTTCTATCGCGCGAGGAATACGTCGTGGTCCGGGACCGCGAACCTGATCTCCCGCTGCCCGCCGAGGAAGATTTCGCCCCCTTCGCCGCCGAGCTATTGGCGCGCGGCGCGCTGATCCGCAAGCCCTTCGCCTTCTATGAGTCGCGAATGTGCTCCGTCAACGACTGCGTCGACGTCTTTGAGGAGAAGCTCAAGGCCGACCCGTACTACTGCCTTAAGCGCTAGTAGCGGCACCAGCCGCGGCGAAAGAGCCCCTCCAGCTGCCGCTCGCGCCTCCGCCAGCGCTCCTCACTGATTAAATCGTCCACCTCCTCGCACAATTCATGGAAATCGACGACCACTCCGTACCTCACGCCGTAAAATAGCCTCTCCCACGTCGAGAGCTTGGCGTCCAAGCCGCGCTCGGCGCGCGCGGCCACCGAGACGTTGACGCGCGACTCGTCAGCCACCTGGCGCAGCGAGATGCGCCGCTCTTGGCGCAGATTGAACAGCATCCGCGACATTTTTTCACCAGCGGCTCCATTCCCGTTCTGAATTCATCTTTCATGATATTAATACGAATGGAGTTAGGATTTAGTTCCGCCGATTGGAGCTCCCCTCGATTGAATTGTTGCTTTCGTGCAACAGGACCGCCGAACAGAGCAAATTATGCGGTCAATTCAGACGTGCTGTTGCAGGAAAGCAACAGACGAGCGGAGACAGATATCATTTCCGGCGGGGCGCGTTAAATCCGGCGACGTCCGCGGCGGCCAGGGGCTGGCCCTCGGCGATGTCGCGCGCCGCTTTTTTACCGAGGACGGCGGAGAGATAGCGCGGGTGAAGGCCGGCTGCGGGGCGCACGCAGCGCACGTTGTCGGCGGTCAGCGTTTCGCCCCGGCGCACGGGGCGCGAGACGAACAGGGAACGCCGGAAGGCGCGGCTCTCGGCTTGGTTGGGGCCGCCGGCGTAATCCACGCCGCCCAGCGCTTTTTCCACCACGCGCACGGCGTCCACCATGGCGCGGAATTCGGCGGGCTCCAACGAGAAAGAGCTGTCGGGGCCTTTCTCGGCTCGCGAGAGCGTCAGGTGCTTCTCGATGATGCAGGCGCCCAAGGCAAC
>Ga0233424_10002771_pt1 | contig 11933 bp, 8 predicted proteins | sample Watercolumn_Towu_FD_181011 | JGI IMG/M metagenome (GOLD analysis project Ga0233424, IMG submission 181011) | Freshwater microbial communities from Lake Towuti, South Sulawesi, Indonesia - Watercolumn_Towuti2014_125_MG | ecosystem: Environmental > Aquatic > Freshwater > Lake | place: Indonesia... | reverse complement strand
AACATTGACATCGGCGGCCCCTCGATGCTCCGCAGCGCCGCCAAGAACCACGACAGCGTCACCGTCATCACCGACCCCGCGGACTACGACGAAGCCGCGGCGCAGATCAAGTCCGCGGGCAATACGACGCTCGAGTTCCGCCGCAAGCTCGCCGCCAAGGTTTACGCCCGCACCGCCGCCTACGACGCCGCCATCGCCGCGCACCTCAACGCCGAGTTCGGCAAGCGCACCCCCGAGGCGCAGCGGCCGCTTCCCGGTTCGCTCGCCGTCGCCGTGCCGCTCGCGCAACCGCTGCGCTACGGCGAGAACCCGCACCAGCGCGCCGCGCTCTACGGCCGCTTCAACGAATACTTCTCGCAGCTTCACGGCAAGGAACTTTCCTACAACAACATCCTCGACCTCACCGCCGCCGCCGCGCTCATCGGCGAATTCGGCGCGGACGTGCCGACGCTCGCCATCCTCAAGCACACCAACCCGTGCGGCGTCGGGCAGGGCGCGGCGCTGCGCGACGCATGGGACCGCGCGTTCGCCACGGACCGGCAGGCGCCGTTCGGCGGCATCATCGCCGTGAACCAGCCGCTCGACCTCGCGTGCGCCGAGGCCATCGCGGAAATTTTCAGCGAGGTCATCGTCGCTCCGGACTTCGCGCCGGACGCGCTCGATATATTGCAGAAGAAAAAAAACCTGCGCCTGCTGCGCGTGCTGAAGAATCCGGCGAGCGCCGCGCCGTGGGATGTGCGCAGTGTCGGCGCGGAGTCGTTCCTGTTGCAAGAGCGCGACCTCAAGGCGGTGACGGTCGCCGACGTGAAAGTGGTGACGCGCCGCGCGCCCACCGACTCGGAGATGAAGGCGATGCTCTTCGGCTGGCGCGTGGTCAAGCACGTGAAGAGCAACGCCATCGTGTATGTCGGCGGTGACCCGGCTACCGGCGCGGGCCGCACGCTCGGCATCGGCGCGGGACAGATGAGCCGCGTGGATTCGAGCCGCATCGCCGTGTGGAAGGCGGGCGAAGCCGGGTTGTCGCTCAAGGGCAGCGTGGTGTGCAGCGACGCGTTCTTTCCGTTCCCCGACGGCCTCATCGCAGCAGCGGAAGCGGGCGCGACCGCGGCCATCCAGCCCGGCGGCAGCGTGCGCGACGCGGACGTGATCAAAGCCGCCGACGAGCGCGGCGTGGCGATGGTGTTCACCAACCTGCGCCACTTCAGACACTGAGACGCGCTCGAAGACGAACCACGAATGGACACGAATGAAGACAGACACGGATTGCACTGATTGACACGGATGGAGCCTCGGAATCCGTGAAAACCGTGTCTCTACTCCGGATTTGTGTTCATTCGTGTTCATTCGTGTGCATTCGTGGTTTTTTGGTCGCATGAACAAGGTCCCCTACCTCGATCTCAAGGCGCAGTATCAGTCCATCCGCGGCGAAGTGCTCGCGGCGCTCGAAGCCGTGTGCGAGTCCACGCGGTTCGCACAGGGGCCGGCTGCGGCGGAGTTCGAGCGCGACTTCGCGGCCCACTGCGGCGTGAAGCACTGCGTCTCGCTCAACAGCGGCACGAGCGCGCTGCACGTCGCGCTGCGCTGCCTCGACGCCGGGCCCGGCGACGAGGTCATCACCACGCCGTTCACGTTCATCGCCACCGCGTGGGCGATCAGCTATTGCGGCGCGAAGCCCGTGTTCGTGGACATCGAGCCCGCGCGCCGCTGCCTCGACCCCGCGAAACTCGAAGCCGCCATCACGCCGCGCACCAGGGCCATCATGCCCGTGCATCTTTACGGCATGCCCGCGGACATGGACGCCATCCTCGCCATCGCCGCGAAGCACAAGCTGCCCGTGGTCGAGGACGCCGCGCAGTCGCACGGCGCTCGCTACAAGGGAAAACGATGCGGTCAGTTCGGGTGCATGGCGGGATTCAGTTTCTATCCGGGCAAGAACCTCGGCGCTTATGGCGAAGGTGGCGCGCTGGTGACGAATGACGATGCGTTCGCCGCGCGCGCGAAGTCGCTGCGCGAACACGGCTCGCGCACGCGCTACTACCACGACGAGGTTGGCTACAATTACCGGATGGACAGCTTTCAGGGCGCGGTGCTCGGCATCAAGTTGAAGCGGCTCGACGCGTGGAGCGCCGCCCGGCAGGCGCGCGCGCGACGTTACAACGAGCTGCTCGCCGGCAGCGGCATCGGGCTGCCGGCGTTCCCCGCGGACAGCGAGAGCGTGTGGCACTGCTACGTGGTGGAAGTGGCGAACCGCGACACCGTGCGCCAGAAGCTCGCGGATGCGGGCATCGAGAGCGCGATTCATTATCCGGTGCCGGTGCACCTCCAGAAAGTTTACGCCTCGCTCGGCCACAAGCCCGGCGACTTTCCGGTGAGCGAGGCGCTCGCGAGCCGCTGCCTCTCGCTGCCGATTTATCCCGAGATGACGGACGCGCAACAGGACGCGGTGGTGGCGGCGCTGTTGGCGGCGAAGTAGCGCGCTGGATTTGGCCGGGCGAAGTGGCGGTGACGTGACTTTCGGGCCGTTCGCGCGACCCGCCGCCTGACGTTCACGCCGCCTTGGCGGTGTGGCCGTTGCCGTTGCGGTCGCGCTGGGCGTTCAGGCGGGAGACCTTCGCGATGTTCGCCTCGATGCGTTGGACGTAGTCGTTCGGGCCGTCCGGAAACGGCTCGCTCAGGTATTTGTAGAGCCCGAGGAACTCCTTGTTGATCTTCGGCAGCACGTAGTATTGCCAGAAGCCGGGCGTCTTGCGCATGAGGTCCTCCGCCCCCGCGAACATCCCGGGCGCGCTGCCCTTGCTGCCGCCCTTCTCGTGTTCGGTGGCCTCCTCGAATTCGCGATAGAGCTCCGGCAGGCGGTCCACGTAGTCCTCCGCCGCCATCTGTCCGAGCAGGTCGCCCGTGCTCAGCGCGAAGCCCACGATGCGCTCGGGCCGGCTCTCGAAGGGGATGGTCTTCAAGTCCACGTTCACGCCCGTGCAGTGGATCATGTCCTGCACGGCGTGGATGTCGGCCATGGAGAAGCCGCGCTCGCGCAGGAACTTCTCGGCGAACTTTCCGCTGCGGTCCACGTGGATGAGCGTGTATTTGGCGCCGGTGCCCTTGTTGTCGCCGCGGCGCTTCAAGTAGCCGGTGTCGTGCAGGAGAATCGCGAGCAGCCCGAGCTCGAACATCCGCTGCGTGAGCCGCGGGCGCGCGGCCTCCACGCGGTGGCGGGCGCGCAAGAGCCGCACCATGCAGAGCGTGACTTGCAGCGTGTGCTCGAAGTCGTGATACAGCGCGTCAATCGGCTGGTAGCCGGGATAACGGCCGGTGAAGCAGTCGTTGGCCCAACTGAACGCGCGGGGAATGAAGGTGGGGTCGCCCTCGGGAAACATCGCGCAGTATGCGGCCTGCACCTCGGCAGGCCACGGCCTGCGGGTCTTTCGTGTTCACCCGGGCGAACATCGCTCTGGCCGGGAATCTAGGCGCGAACCGCTTCGATGGGAATTGCAAAATGTCGGCCCCAAACCGCAGCCCGGCGACCGGCGCGCGCGATTGGTTCTGGCCCCGCACCGGGCACGCGGCTATCAATCCCCACATGAAACTCACTCGCTTCGCTTTCGGAGCCGTCTTCGCCACTTTCGCGCTCGTCCTCACGTCGCCATTTCATGCCCGCGCCGCCGTGAAGGAGCCCGTGGCGGTGCGCTACGCGTGGTCGAACAATCCCGACTGCACTCTGTTCAATGGAGCCGGGCTGCCCGCGTCGCCGTTTAGGACGGATGACTGGAAATAGGCGCGCCAACCGGCGTCGCCGGGTCACTTCACCTGCTTCACCACGCGCTGCGCGGCGGCGGCGATGAGGTCTTCCACGTCGTCACCCCACCGGTGCGCGGGCAGGCCATACACATACATCGAGGTGTTGCCCTCGTAGCCGCTGCGGCCGGGCGCGCGCGGCGGCTTGTCCTCGGCCAGCACGCGCGCGGACGGGATGTAGGCCATCACGTCGTTGCAATAGCCCGCGACCCACGTGTCCGCGCCGAACTCGCGCTTGAATCGCAGCGCGTAGTCCACCACCACCTCGCCGCCGAGCGTGACCCAAAGCTGCCCGCCGAGCGACCACGCCTGCACCGGATACGGATATGTGCGCTCGAGTTTCCTGCCGGCCTTCAAGTCCGCCAGCAGCCGCGCGGCCCAGCGGGTGTTCGTCGCGGGTTTTCCGATGGTGAGCTTCTCCAATTCATCGAGCGTTGGCGCGTCGCCGAGATTCAACGTCGCGAGTTCGTGCGCCATCGCGAGCTTTGGCGGCAGCGGCTTCATCGGCTGAAGGAGCACCTCCTCGACCGCGCCGGCGAGCATCTGCCCGTAGCGCTCGGCGTGGAAGACCTCGCGGCGCGGCAGCGGATTCTGGTCCGCGCCGCACCCGCTGAAGAACAGGGCCTTCGCGCCGGGATGACTTCGCTCGAGCGCGAGCTGCGCGAAGCCCGCGTAATCGCCGCACCAGTTGTAGAAGCTCAGCGTCGTGTTGTGGCACGCGTAGCCGAACACGACCGCCGCGAGCGCGCCGTTGGTGCGCGTGACGGCGAGCACCGGCACACTGTGGTCCACGGGGCCCTTGAGCGCGTTCTCCTCGATAAGCCGCGGAACCTGCGCCTCGGGGTTGTTGCGGCGGTTGACCGCGAAGCGCGTGACGCCTTGTCCCGCCGCGAGCCGCGCGGCGGCAAGGTTCGCGAACGCCTTGCCGACGGTCTCGACGATGCGCATTTCGAGCTGGTCCGAGTAGGCATGGATGGCGGCCTTGTGCTCGTCGGTGATGGGATACGCGTCGTCAAGCGCGCCGCGCAGCACGGGCGTGCAGTGGGAGTGCGACGCGTGCAGCATGATGGCCGCGCGGTCGAGCCCGAAGCGCTGTTTCAACGCGGCGCAGGTGTTGTTATAAATGCTCTGCGGAACGCCGAGCAGGTCGCTGGACATCACGATGGCGCGCTGGCCGCCGGCGTCCTCGAGCGCGAGCACCTTGATGAAGAGCGGATGCTGCGTGCCCTCGGCGGGCTTCGTGCGCCCACCGTAACCGGCCATCCACTGAGGCTGGGTCGGCGTGATGTCCGCGATCGCGACACCCGCGCGCCAGTGCGGCTCGGCGGCGAAAGCCGTTGCCAGCAGCAAGTGCGAGGCGAGGAGCAGGACTTGGGGGGCAAGTGGATTGAGTTTGCGCTGGAACATGGCGGCAGCGTCGGGCGACTTCGCGAACCTGGGCAAGGAGTAATTGCGCCCGCTGCCGCACGACTTCCGCCGCCTTCATCCTCCGTGACAACGCGGGCGCTCCGTGGTTCCATCGCCGCGTCCCGAGACGTTGCCATGCCCGCGAACCTGTCCCCACGCCTCGCCGTCTGCTCGTGGTCGTTGCAGTCGGCGAATCCCGACGCGCTCCTGCGCGACCTCGACGCCATCGGCATCCCGCGCATCCAGCTCGCGCTCGACCCGTTGCGCGAGCATCCCGACACGTGGGGCGCCGCGCCGACGCTGCTCGCGCAGCACGACATCGAGATCGTCGCCGGCATGTTCGGCACCGTGGGCGAGGATTACTCGACGCCCGACTCCATCAAGCGCACCGGCGGCGTGGTGCCCGACGCGACGTGGGACCAGAACTGGCAGAACATCCAGCGCATCGCGCAACTCGCGGCGCAGTGGGAGATTCCGCTCGTCACGTTTCACGCGGGCTTCCTGCCGCATGACGAGGGCGACCCCGACTACTTCAAGCTGCTCGACCGCATCTCGCGCATCGCGGAACTGTTCGGCGGCGAAGGCATCGCGCTCGGGTTCGAGACGGGACAGGAGACGGCGGAGACGTTGCGCGCCTTCCTCGAGAAGCTCGACTGCGCGAACGTGGGGGTGAACTTCGACCCGGCCAACATGATCCTCTACGAGAAGGGCGACCCCATCGCCGCGCTGCGCGTGCTCGCGCCGTTCCTGCGCTCGTGCCACATCAAGGACGCCATCGCCACGAAGGTGCGCGGCACGTGGGGCGACGAGGTCGTGGTCGGCTCCGGTCAGGTGGACTGGCGCGCGTTCTTCCGCGCGCTGGACGACGTGAAGTTCAAGGGCCACCTGTCCATCGAACGCGAAGCCGGCGCGACGCGCGTGGCCGACGTGACGAAGGCGAAGGAGTATGTGCTGGGGTTGTGAGCCGGTTTTTAAGCCGCAAGAGAACGCAAAGGCCACAATGGAGTCTGCCGGCTTTGCGCTCTTTGTGTTCTCTCGCGGCAATTCTCCTGACTCATGAGCACTAATCAGCCCCTCGGCGTCGGCATCGTCGGCCTCGGTTTCATGGCGGCCACGCACATCAAGGCGTGGCGGCAGATTCCCGAGGCGCGCGTCGCCGCGCTGTGCAATCCCAGCGGACGCCATCTCGACGGCGACTTCACCGGCGTCGCGGGCAACGTGGGCGACAACGCGCCGGTGAAGCTGGAGCCGGGCACGTTCAAGGCCTTCCGCGACTTCGACACGATGCTCGCCGACCCGTCCATCGCCATCGTGGACCTCTGCGCGCCGACACACGCGCATCCGGCGCTGGCCATCGCGGCGTTGCGCGCGGGCAAGCACGTCCTCTGCGAGAAGCCACTCGCCCGAACCTCCGCACTTGCGCGCGACATCGCCGCCGCTGCCGCGCAGGCGAAGGGATTCTTCATGCCTGCGATGTGCCTGCGCTTCTGGCCGGGTTGGTCGTGGTTGAAGGAGACGATTGATGCAGGAACTTACGGCAAGCCGCTCGGCGCGCGCTTCCGCCGCGTCGCGGAACCGCCGGGCTGGGGCCACTCGCACTTCGCGGACGGCGCGAAATCCGGCGGCGCGCTGCTCGACCTGCACATCCACGACGTGGATTTCCTGCAATACTGCTTCGGCCGGCCGCGCGCGGTCTTCGCCACCGGCTACACGAAGCATACCGGCGCGATTGACCACGTCGTCGCGCAGTATCGGTTCGCGAGCGGCCTGTGCGCGCACGCCGAGGGCGCGTGGTGCATGACGCCGGGCTTCGGCTTCAGCATGGGCTACACCGTGAACTTCGAGCGCGCGACTGCCGACTACGACCTCGCGCGCGGCGCGGAGGCGCTGAAGGTCTTCGAACCCGGCCAGCCTGCGCGCGTGGTGAAGTTCGACGGGCCCGACGGCTACGTGAACGAACTGCGGCATTTCACCGACGCGGTGCTGACCGGGAAGCCGCCCACGGTGGTCACGGTGCGGGACGCCGTCGCCGCGGTGGAATTGTGCGAGGCGGAGGAGAGGTCCGTCTCAACGGGAGAGCTTGTGCGCCTTTGAGCGAGGTGGCGCGGGAACGGGTGCGCGCGCTTCAGATGGGCCGCCAGTTCTTGTGCTTGTAGCGGGCGTAGATCCACTCGAAATCGAGGTTTCCTAGCGCGCCGCCGGGCCAGAAGAAGGACGAGGTGCCCAAGCCGGACAACCGCGCGGCGTTCACGATGCGCGGGTCTTCCCACCGCCGGATTTCCGCGTGACCGTCCGCGAAGGCGACGCTGCTCGCGTTGCCGTGGAAGATGGCGAACGGATCCACCCAGCCCGCGCCCGTGGGCGGATTGGAGGTGAGCGTGTTGACGTTGATGACCCACGTGCCCCAGTTGTAACCGCGCGGGTCGGACTCCTCGAGGAACGTGAACGCCTCGGCGGGACCGTGGATTTCGACCTGGCGCGTGTAAGCGGGCTGATTGACTCCCTGCCAGACGCCGCCGTTCATCCCGTTGGCCTTCGAGTAACTGTCCCAGCCCCAGCCGCCGCCGACGCGGTTGGCGTGGCGCTTGTCGCCGGGGCAATGGTAGGGCCCGGGCGAAGGCACATACCGATAAAGCAAGCCGGTTCGAAACCCGTTCTCCACCCAGCGACGAGCCGTTTCGGGCGACGCCGCGGCGAAGGTCGCGTTCCCATTGGCCGGCACATTGATGATTGTCCCCGTGTCTGTGATGGCTCCGGGCCAGAAACCTCCGCCCTGCTGGTCGAAGATCATCTTGTCGTCGTTGTCGTCCGCGTAAACCACGAAGCCCAGCGCGAGCTGCTTCTGGTTGTTCAAGCACGACGTGCCGGTGGCCCGCACCTTCGCGCTGTTCAACGCCGGCAGCAGCAGCGCCGCCAAGATCGCGATGATCGCGATGACAACGAGCAGTTCAATCAGGGTGAATGCGGCTTGCGCATGTAAAGGCGCGAATGGACGAGGTCGTTGCAAGTTCATGGGAGATTCAAATCTGATGGCCCCACCGTAACAAGTCGCCGCCGTTTCGCAATGCCTTTCTCGCGGCATTGACCGGTGGCGGGCCTTCCTTATTGTGAGGGCTGCATGCGCTCCCGAATTCCAACCGTCCTCGGCCTTTTGTGCGGCCTTTCCGCTTCCGCGCCGGCGCAAGAACCCGCCGCGTATCGGCCTGACCGCTCGCGCGACCTCGGCTTCCCCATTTACACGAACGCGCCCGCCGGCAGGCAGCTCTCCGGCGCGCATGCGCCCGCCGCCACGCCCGCGCTCGCGCCCGAGGAGACACGCAAGCTCATCCAGGTGCCGCCCGGCTTCGAGGTGCGGCTGTTCGCCAGCGAGCCGATGGTCGTCAACCCCGTCGCCATGACGTGGGACGAGCGCGGCCGCCTGTGGGTCGTCGAGCTTTACGAGTATCCCAAGGGCGCTGCGAAGGGAGAGAAGCCGCGCGACCGCATCAAGATTCTCGAGGACACCGACGCCGACGGCGTCGCGGACAAGGTCACCGTGTTCGCCGACGGCTTCAACCTCGCCACCGGCCTCGCGCTCGGCCACGGCGGCGTCTATCTCGGCGTCGCGCCGAACCTGTTGTTCCTCGAGGACACCAACGCCCCGGCAGGCGCGGGCGCAGGCGCGTTCACGAGGGCGAACAAGCAGACCGTGCTCAAGACCGGCTTCGGCCTCGAGGACCGTCACGAGTTGCTCAACGGCTTCGCGTGGGGTCCGGACGGCTGGCTCTACATGACGCACGGCGTCTTCACGCGCTCGAAGGTCCGCGACGCCCACGACCCCGACGGCTTCGGCGTGCAGATGGATGCCGCGCTGGCGCGCTTCCATCCGCGCACGAAGAAGTTCGAGGTCTTCGCCGACGGCACGAGCAACCCGTGGGGCGTGGACTGGAACGAGCGCGGCGACGCGTTCGTGAGCGCGTGCGTCATCCAGCATCTCTTTCACATGGCGCCCGGCGGCCAATACAACCGGCAGGGCGGCACGTGGGCCAATCCCTACGGCTACGTCGGCGACCTGCCGACCAAGGGCCTGCCCGCCATCGTGGACTGGCGGCATTACCGCGCGGCGCACGCGGGCATCTGCATCTATCAGGGCGACCAGTATCCACCCGAGTGGCGCGGGCTCGTGATGCTCGGCAACATCCACCAGAACGCCATCAACTGCGACCGCCTCACGCCCGTCGGCGCGACTTACAAGGCGGAGAAGGAAAGCAAACTGCTCGGCCCGTCCAAGGGCGACCATGCTGTTGGCGCGGGGAACTTCCTCGTCAGCGGCGACTCGTGGTTCCGGCCGGTGAGCGTGCAGACCGGTCCCGACGGCGCGTTGTGGGTGATGGACTGGTGCGACAAGTATCCGTGCTACCAGAACGCCAACGCCGACCCCGAAGGCGTGGACCGCGAGATGGGCCGCATCTGGCGCGTCGTGTGGGTGGGCAACGAGAAGGGGAAGAAGGTGGCGAGCCGGCCGGAGGTGAAGATGGATTTGGCGAAGCTTGATGATGAGAAGCTCGTGCGGACGCTGTCGCAATCGAACATCTGGGAGCGCCGGATCGCGCAGCGCCTGATCACGGAGAAGGTGAAACCTGGCGGTTGGCTGGGCGGCGATGTCCATTCAAACGCTGACATGATGACGATTATGTCGGGTTCACTGGCTCATCGGATGTTGGAACTTGTTCGAACATCAACGGGCGAGGAGGCGCGGTTGAGTGCCCACTGGGCTTTGTTCTCGACTGAACACTACGACGGCGCGCGCATAGATAGAGCTCAGGAGAGTAGTTCTTCGATCGTTCGAGCATGGAGCGGACGAGCTCTGGGACAGAGACGTAATCCAGTGTTTGACAGGGATCGCATAGCTGTATTGAGCAAAGATCGTGACCCAGTAGTCAGGGCAGCGGTCGCCACGGCTCTGCGCCATTTCACCTCAGGCTCATTGACGGTTGACACGCTACCGCCCAAATTCTTCTACGAGCCCGACCTTCTCCCCCACTTCCGCGAGCTTCTCGCGCGCCCGAGCGTGGACGGCGACTCCTACTACCCGCACATCGTCTGGATGGCCATGGAGCCGCGCGTTGCCGCCGACCCGCAGCCGTTCTTCCCACTGCTCGCCGCCAACGACAACTCCGTCTCCGCCTATTGCACGCGCCGCGTCATGCGCCGCATCTGCGACCTCACGGACGCCGCCGCGCGCGCGAAGCATCTCAACGCCGCGATGGAGTTCCTCGCCACCCTCGCCGCCAAGCCCGCCGTCGCCGACGCCGCGCTCGACGGACTGATTGATTCCTTCAAGGCCAAAGGCGTGCCGCCCACGCTCGACCTCGCGCCCATCTTCGCCAAGCTGACCGCCGTCCCCGCGCTCGCGGACAAGGCGCGCCGCCTCGCCACGTTGCTTGGCGACACCTCCGCCGCGCGCGTGCTCATCACGAAGATCAACGATGCGAAGGCCACCGTGGACGAGCGCTTGAAAGGCATCCAAGCCGCGCGCGAAGCGAAGACCGACGCCGCCCGCGAGGAGTTGGTGAAGCTGGTGAAGACACCCCTCACCCGCACTTCGGGCACCCTCTCCCCTTCCGAAGGGGAGAGGGATGGGGTGAGGGGTTCCGCGGGTGAACTTCAGCAACAGCTCAACTCCGAAGCCATCCGCGCGCTCGGGGTCTTCACCGTGGACCAGACCGCTTACGACCTGGTGGACGCGTGGAAAAACTTCTCCGCCTCCACGCGCCGTGCCGCCGCCGAGGTGCTCGTCACGCGGCGCAACTGGGCCCGCGCCCTTCTCGCCGGCGTGGAGAAGAAACAAGTTTCGCCCGCCGACATCTCCGCCACCGCGCGCCGCGCGCTCGCCCGCACGGAGGATTCCGCCGTGCGCGACGCTTCCGACCGGCTGCTCGGCCGCTACCGCGCAACGGGCGACGACAAGCTCAAGCTCATCGCCGTCAAGCGCGCCGTGGTGCTCGCGGCGGAACCGGACTTGAAGGCCGGTCACGAGGCCGCGAAGAAAGCCTGCCTCGTCTGCCACAAGCTCCACGGCGAGGGCACGGACATCGGCCCCGACCTCACCGGCGTCGGCCGCTCGACGCTCGACGCGCTGCTGCACAACATCATTGACCCGAACGAAGTCATCGGCGCGGGCTACGAGACGACGGAGATCGAGTTGAAGGACGACCGCGTGCTTTCCGGCCGCATCGTGGAGGAATCGCCGACTCGCATCCGGCTCGTCGCCGCCGGGCCGACCGAGCATATCATCTCGCCGTCGGACATCGCGCTCAAGGACGGCAAGCCCAAGCGCCGCACCCTCGACGTGAGCCTGATGCCCGAGGGCTTGGAGAACATGAGCGACGCCGACTTCCGCAACCTCGTGTGGTTCATCCTCAACCCGCCCGCGGACAACCGCCCGTGGACGCCCGCGCTGCGTCGCGAGTTGCTCGGGGATGAGAAGGCGGGGGCGAAAAAGTAGAGCCGCGCACCGCCCTCGCGCTGTCCGAAAGCCGGGCAGGCGGACACCTTCTACCGCAGTCCGCCGGCGTCGCGGGCGCATCTCACTTTCTTGCAAGCGACTCAGGCGTCGGAAACTGACTGCAAGAAGGAGGCGGAAAAAACCGGGGGTCCGAGCCCATGTCAGGACTCATGAGGTTGGCAAACGAATGGGGACAAACGAATGCGCGGCCAAAGGAGTAAATGCGCCCTCCTTCGTTCACCTGCCG
>Ga0233424_10002770_pt1 | contig 11938 bp, 13 predicted proteins | sample Watercolumn_Towu_FD_181011 | JGI IMG/M metagenome (GOLD analysis project Ga0233424, IMG submission 181011) | Freshwater microbial communities from Lake Towuti, South Sulawesi, Indonesia - Watercolumn_Towuti2014_125_MG | ecosystem: Environmental > Aquatic > Freshwater > Lake | place: Indonesia... | reverse complement strand
CTTAGACTATCTTATCGACAATCAAACCCTGTTTATCACCAATAGAGGTAATATTCGCTTTGTTGGCCCCGTGAAAGTAGAATACACGGGTTTAGACCAGGTCTTTACCTTGGTTCAGGAATCTGCAATCAACCCTGCAGAAACATCAACGCTAGACCTTACCAAAGGGATTGTCCCGGGAACCTATGATATCACCGTCAATGACAAAGTATTTGAAGACATAGTGATTACAGAAGATAGCCTAACAAAAGAGGAAATCATGATAATCATTTTAGCAATCATCGCGGCAGTCTTATTGATAGCCCTGTTTCTGTACATCAGAAACTGGCGTCGCCATACCAACAGATTCTACACGCCGGGAAGCAAAGTAGTGTCTGCTCACCATCCTCGCAGCGATGACGACCATGTTTCCATGTTCAAACAAAAGATGGCGACCGAAGTGGAATCTACCCGTCCAAAAACCAACATCAAAGTCAAGCACGGAAGTTCGGGAGATTATTACATCTACGATATTCCTCAAAAGAAAGAGCGCTCCGAACGGGAACGTCCGCCACGAGAGCGATGGACATCCTCTGAAGAACCGCCAGGTTGGCGAGAACCTGATTCTTGGTCTCGTGGAAGGCATAAAGAACAGCGCTATCGGGATTACACCTATTCCAACTCATCGTACCGGCAGGAAGAGTCTTCTCCAGTGTATCGAGAATCATCATACCAAGAACCTTCGTATCAGGAACTTGAACCAAAATTCAAACACTACGAACCACCCACTCAGCCGCAAGAACAACCTAAAGAGAAGAAGGGCTTGTTTAATATGTTTAGTTAATTGAGATACTTACTGTAAGATGCTACAAACCCGACAGAGTTTCTTGGAAGCAGGTTCACCGCATTCCTGACAAACGCCAATCTGTCCTTTCGAAAAGCGCTTTCTCAGTTCAGGCAAAATATCTAAGAACGAATTCACCATGCCCTGTTTCGTTCCAGGAAATTTCATTTCTAATTGATTTAAATTGCTTCCCACCTGCTCTCTGAAGTTCTCTCCGAAGTTAGGACAAACGTTGTAACTCACGTGGAATCCCTTGACTTTGGAATAAATCGTCGTTTCTTTTTCAGTCATGAAATACAACGGTTTCAACCGTGGAATAAACTTGTCATGCATCAGCACACCAGTAATTGGTCCTAATTTGGCAGATAATCCAATATTTCCTTTCAATTGATTCATCAAAATGCTTTGTGCTTCATCATCTAAGTTATGTCCTGTTGCTAGTTTATCGACCTTCAATCGTCGAGCTGCCTTGTTCAACACATACCGTCTCAACACCCCACACACCCCGCAAGGATTCACTTTATGCTTTCTCAAATACTCGTCTAGGGTAAAACCAAATTCTTTCTTATATGACGTAATCTCTAAAGGAATCTTCTGTTCTTTGCAAAACGCTTTGGCTTCTACAAGAGTCTTATCGCGATATCCATGAATACCTTCATCAACCGCAATAGCAACAATCTCATTCCCCTGTTTCCCCGTAAACTTTTTTAACAAATATAAGCAGCTAACGCTATCCTTCCCGCCAGATAATCCCACGCCAATCTTCTCACCTTTCTGAATCATCTTGTATTTGAGCATCGTCTTATGGACTTTTCTCTCAAAATACTTGATAAAACAATTTTTGCACAATTTCTCATGGTGCAACGTCACATACACAGAATGGTCAACACAGTTATTACAGCTCATTTTATCCACCAGAAACAACAGAAAAGATCTCTACCTGGTCTCCATCCTTCGCAACAGCATCTTCAGTCACGATTTCACCATTCAAAGAAACCACAGACTCGACAGGATTTGCTTTTATCTTTTCTAACAATTCCTGAATCTTCATCTTACCCTTTAAAGTAAGTTTCTCATTCCGTCGTTCTATAAACACCGAGATCGCCATAACAAGAACAAGCAACACAAGCCATAAAAACCTATCGTTAGCCAAAATTTTTGTTATATAGTAATTTAGCCTCTGTTTCTGTTTTCGCAGGTATTAACACTCTGTCTGGAAAGATCTTCATGTTCTTAAAAACAAGGCAAAATCCTAAATCTTCTACCGTTCCACTCTTTCCTAATTCCTGTTTCAATGATTTCAGATCAAGTCTTTTTGTAGTCATCAATTGAAAAGATCCTGTTCGACAGAAACGAATAATCTCTTGTCCTTTCCTTCCTTCTAAATAGTCATACTGTCCTTGACAAACTTTACATGAAGAATTCTTTTTTACTTTTAACACATCAAACTTGTTATCCATCAATTTAACATGCATCACGTCTCCAACAGATGTTCCTAGAATTAATTTCAAACATTCATTCACTTGTAAGCTGGCGATTAAAGTCGTAGTAGTATTTAAGACACCAACCGTATCACACGTTCCGACACCCTGTGCTTTCGGCAACACACAATGAAGGCACGGACTTCTACCGGTAAATCCGATCACAAATCCGCGATCTTGCACCGCTCCCCCATACACCCACGGTTTCTTGGTCTTCAACGAAAATTCATTCAGCAAGAATCGTGTTTCCAGATTATCAGTTCCATCAATGATGATATCTGCTTCCTTTAACACGTCAACATTTCTAAAATTCACATCAACAACAAACGCTTCAATCTCAACACCAACATTAATCTTCTGAAGATGGGCTTTCGCAGCTAATGCCTTCGCTTTTCCCACATCTGCTTCTTCAAACAACAATTGTCGCTGTAAATTGCTTTCTTCCACGAAGTCTCTATCCAATAAAATTAGTTTCTTCACACCAGCACGACAAAGCAATTCAGCACTCACGCTTCCTAAAGCACCAACACCAACAATCGCTATGGTGGCCTGTCTAATCTTCTGTTGCCCTTTTTTCCCTATGGCTTCAAACAGTTCCTGCCTGCTATAACGGCTCATACATTAATGGAAAAAAGGAGGGTTTTAATATTTTCTATTTGATTAAATCCGAAAATTCTCCGAAAGTTATGAAAAGATTTTGTGAAACTCAGGAGTACACACATAAAAGATATAAAGAGAAGAGTATCACCTCATACAATGAAACAAAAGTTTCTTTCAAAGGAATGGGAAAAGCTCATCAAAAAAGGCCTACCAAAAACTGAAGTGAAAGAAGGCGATGTAGATTGGCTTCTAGAATTATTGGGTTGGAAAAAAGATGTTGAACCACGGAAATGAAGAAGTGGGCTCTTTCGGATATGGATTTAGAGTGATCAGTCGTAGAGATGGAATCATAGAATTTCAACCAACAACAATCATCAAGAGCGTACCAACCGAATTTATTATTATGCAAATGCAGGTATTCTTAGACGATCTCAAAAAAGAATATCACGGTAAATATGGTAAAACATCATCAAGAGAAGAGTAAGTATATTTCTTTTAAAAGAGATTAAGGTAAATTAGGACAGTTTTATATCTATCTTAAAACGCCATCTCTCGTCGTTCTTTCTTAACCGTAAGTATCTTCCAGAACTCCAACACAAAGAATCCGGAACTACTAATCAAAATAATCTTCCACCACAAATCAAATCCTAAAGGAACCACATGGAAAGCAACACTTAAAGGAGTATACAATAACACCAAATGTAGTCCTAGCGAAACTAAAGCAGCAACATTCAGCCAGAAGTTATTGAACAACGCCCCAAAAGGCTGGGTATTCTTACAACTGTATGCTCTAAACAACTCAAACAAAATCATCGTCGTTAATGCCACGGTTCTGGCCGTATCGATATTAAATAAGTCTTCTGCCCATTCAAACATTCCTAAAATAACGACGGTCCCCATCACGCCCGTGAAGATAAAAGATCCGCTTAAACTCTTGAAAATGCTTTCACGGGGAGAACGGGGCGCTCTCTTCATCACATCCCCTTCTGCTTTATCTACACCTAATGCAAGAGCAGGCCAACTGTCCGTCATCAAGTTTACCCATAAAATCTGTAACGGCAGCAACGGTAAAGGAAGTCCAGCCAACATCGCAACTAAAATAACGCCGACTTCAGCTGCATTCGCGCTCAACAAATAATTCACAAACTTTTTGATGTTATCATACACTACTCGTCCTTGTTCAATCGCAGCCACAATGCTGGAAAAATTATCATCCACCAACACCATGTCAGCCGTGTCTCTCGTCACATCCGTTCCTTTTTGTGACATCGCAACGCCCACATCGGCCTTCTTCACTGCAGGTGCATCATTCACCCCATCTCCGGTCATCGCAACAATTTCGCCATTGCGTTGCAACGCACTTAAAATCCTTACTTTATGTTCCGACGTGGTTCTCGCAAAGATCGATCGTGTTCTCACATATTCTCGTAAGTGATCATCATCTAATTCGTCTAATTCCTTGCCAGTCATCACCTCTCCCTTCAAACCAACCTGTCGCGCAATAGCAGCAGCCGTCAACGGATGGTCTCCCGTAATCATCAACGCACGAATACCAGCTTGTTCGCATAATTCCAGCGCTTCTTTCACGCCTTCTTTTGGTGGATCAATCATCCCCATCAAACCCACAAAGAACATCTGATTTTTCTTCTTGTACGCCATGGCAAGTACTCGCAACGCCTCATCTGCCATCTGTTTGTTAATCTGTTCAATCATCGTCCGGTCTTTATCCAAAATCCTTCGTGTTTTCCCATCCACATGAATCGAATCGCACATCTCCAAAATCACTTCAGGAGCTCCCTTGTAATACATCACCTCTCCGTGCGTCGTGGCCATAAATTTCGTATCAGAATCGAAAGGAATCTCTCCTTGACGTGCTCTCTTCGTCACTCCTCCCTTCAAACTGGCAAACAACAACGCTCGTTCCGTTGGGTCCCCCGTCTCTTCAGTGGCATTATTACACGAAGCAGCAATATCTAACAACACCAAAAACGAATCCGCATCTGTCTTCTTTCCTTCACGTAAAAACACGCCTTCTTTATTATACCCATCCCCTGTCACCTCATAGACCTTTTGATTGACATACATCTTTTTGACGGTCATCTCATTCTTCGTGAGTGTCCCCGTCTTGTCAGAACAAATAACAGTAATGCTCCCTAGTGTTTCAATGCTTTTCAATTTCTTAACTAAGGCATTTCTCTTGATCATGCGTTGCACACTTAACGCTAAACAAATCGTCACAACAGCAGGCAACCCTTCAGGAATAGCAGCTACCGCTAAACTCGTCGCTGTCAGCAAGGTTTCCACTAAAGGCAACGTTCTCCACAATCCTATCACAAACACCACTGCACAAATGCCCATCACCAAATAACCAAGGAATTTCCCAACCTGCCCAAGTTTTTGTTGCAAAGGCGTTTCCCCTTCTTCAACAGATTGTACCATCAACGCAATCTTTCCTAATTCCGTCTTCATGCCCGTCGCAACAACAACAGCCATCCCCGTTCCTCGCACAACCGACGTTCCGGAAAACAGCATGTTCTTTCGTTCAGCTAAGTCAACAGTGCCTTTCAACGCAGGTACCACTTTGCTGCACGGCAAACTTTCTCCCGTTAGTGCGGCCTCATCCGTCTGCAAGTTATTTGCTTGTAAAACCCGCATATCAGCATTGACCTTGTCTCCCGCTTCCAGCACCACAATATCTCCAGGCACCAGCTCAGCAGAAGGAATGAAAAGCGTCTGGCCATGGCGGATCACTTTCGTTTTCAAGGTAGTGAGTTTCCGTAATAACTCCACTGCCCGTTCTGCTTTATACTCCTGAAAGAATCCTAAAATGGCATTGAAGAATAAAATAGAAAGAATCACATATGCATCAAGATATTCCCTCACGATGAAGGAAAGAAGCGTAGCTCCCAACAAAATATACACCACTAAGTTGCGAAACTGGCGAAAAAAGATCATCCAAGGATTGATGCGCTGATGTTCAACAAGGGAATTGGGGCCATATTCCTGCAGTCGTCGTTGTGCTTCCTCATCCCGCAGTCCTTTCGGAGAAGTCGCTAAAAGGTTAAGAACAGCATCAGCCTCTTTTCCATAATACTCCATAATAATCTCCACCTCAAGATTGTTTAAATAGCTTCCTGTAAAGAAAAGAACATAGCAACTCCATCACAAAAACATTTAAAAAGACAAAAAGGCCTGGAATACGATATGAAAAGAGCGGCTTGGACATCAGTTCTTGCAATTCTCAGCATACTTGCTATGGCATTGGTTCTCAGTAGCTGCACTCCGCAGCCCGCAGCACCATCGACAACGCCAACCACGCCAGATGATCAAACTCCATCTACTCCCTCAACTCCAAAACCAACACCTGAGCCAGAACCAACAGGCCCCGTAACAACAGTCACCACAACGGTATCTGAATGGGACATCAAATTAGACAAATCAACTGTTCCTGCTGGAAATGTGAAGTTCATTGTCACGAATAACGGTCCAAAATACCCGCATGCCCTGAGAGTGGTGAACAAAGCAACAGGCAAGGCAGTGGGCAATCAAGTGGCAGTCAGCTTGGATGAAGTAGATAGCGTCACGATAAAGCTGGACCCAGGAACATATGAAGTATACTGCCCTCTCTCTGGCCACAAGGAAAAAGGCGTGACCACCACCTTAACCGTCCAATAAGCGAATTTTGCAACAACTCCGTAGCAACGTCAGTATGTTTATAAAGAATAAATAAGCCTTACTTGGTAATGATAGAGGTGTACGCATCTGTTTCTGGTAAGATAGTGCGGCAATCATTGCACGACCTTCAGCTCGCTCGCTCTATTGCGTGGATAGACCTTTCAGATCCAACCAATGAAGAGCTCAATCACCTCAAGGAAAAAACAAACATTCCTTTGGTGGAATTGCGTCACGCGTTGGATAAAAAAGAACGCTCCCGCGTTAAAATAACCAACGAGTACACCCTGATCATCTACAACGGCATCAGCGAAAGATCTTCTCATCCGATTACACCAGTAGGAATTTTCTTTACCCGGAAATATGTGCTCACGATTCACTCTTCTGATATGCGATCCTTTGACGACATCGATCCACAAAGCGAAATCTTCAAGAAAGTCATGCAGCGAGGAACAGAATACCTGCTCTACACGCTCCTGTTTAGAATGATCAAGGAGTACTTTGATCCTATCGACAAAATCGACGATCTATTAAGCCAAATTGAAGAAGGAGTAGTGCACAAATACACCTCTGAAGGCACCCGGAAGATATCATCCACAAAAACACGTCTGACATATCTTCACAAATCCTTGCTAGGCAACCACGAAGCGATAGTTTCGCTCACGAAATTAGATATTTTCAAGGAGCAGCACATGTTTGATGATTTGAACGTTGAAGTGGCCCAGATGATCGAGGAAGTAGAACTGTTCATCGAGCGATTAAACACCTCATTATTCCTGTATTTGATGGCTGTTTCAAACAGATTAAACGACGTCATGCGCATTTTCACCATCTTTGCTTCATTGTTACTAATTCCCACGCTCGTCACGGGATTATACGGCATGAACGTCAAGCTTCCTTTGGCAACAGATCCCAACATCTTCTGGATGATTGTAACAGGAATGATCGTGCTGATGGCAGTCATGTTATGGACCTATCGTTTCAAAAAATGGATATAAGCAAGATCTTCTTCATGCTGGGAATGGTGGTGCTGCTAAGTAGCGTAGTCACAGCAGAAAAACTCTATGTCGATGCTGGTCAAGGTGAAATGATTAATGGCAAGAACGTTACCTTTATTGGTATTTTGAATGATGGCGTCAACATGCAAGTTGATGGAGATTTCGGCCACATTCCAAAAAAGAATGAAACCGTAATAATTGGTGGCGTTCACATCATGCTTCTCGGTCTCTCAAAGAATCCTCCCATCGCCATTCTTGATGTGATCGTTCCTTTCTCCTGTGGTGACGGAACTTGTAGTGGTGGTGCTGGAGAAGATTACGCCTCTTGTTGTAAAGACTGCGGGTGTTTGGGAAGTGCCAAAAATTGTGTCAACAACATCTGTGTCAGCAATCTTTCCAGTCCAACGGTGTTGTTTGGGTGCCTGGAGGACGATGATTGTTCCACCTCATTGGAGCCCTGTACAACAACGTACTGCAACAAAGAAGTTATTCCTTTTCAATGCACCACGAAAGATCTGGAAGAATGCATTCCTGGCGATGGCTGTTGCCCCATTTCCTGTACTATCAACAATGATAACGACTGCCTCTACAAAGACCAATGCTCCTCAGATAAAGACTGCGAGGATGACGACCCTTGTACCGTCAACACCTGCAGCAGCAAACCAAAGTCATGTCAAACTCTTGACCAAGGTGGCTGTCCCAAGGGAGATCAATGCATACCGATAGGAACCATCGAAGGTTTTACCTATTGTAGTCAGGAAGAAAAGATATTTTCTCTGCGGGAGCTGGGTGAGGCCTGTAACTATGACTACGAATGCATCTCCCAGCAGTGCAACGATCTTGAATGCGGAAAAGGTCTAGCGCAGCGCATCCTTCCTTTTTCCATCATCAGCATCTTCATCATCTGTATTCTTTTGATAGCATTTTATTTAGTCGTGTTAATCAGAAAGAGAATGGAAGAAGAGCAATAATCACATCGAATCAATAATGTCTTCAGGATACACAACAATACCTGTCTTGCTCATCTCTAATTTTACAGTCTTCTCGGCTGCCTTTGTTCCCCTCATCTTGAGCACTTCAACAGCGCGTCCACGCACGCCTTTCTTCTTGTAATGATAGAACAAAATAATGCTGTCCACTTCAAACTGTAATTGGGCAGTTAATTCTTCGGGTGATAATTGAACAGCCTGGCTCGTTAAAATGGCGGTACATCCCCATCGATTAATCAATTCAAACAATGCTAAAGAAGATTCTTTTTGTGTTAATTCATCTCTGAACAGCAAGGCGAAGCTCGTGATGGAATCAATAACTAACCTCTTTGCTTTCAGTTGGGTGATGATGGCATCAATCGTTCCTCCACCCTCAACAAGCACCCTCTTGATCTGTTCAGGCGTGTATTCCAAGAATCTAAACAATCCTAATCGTTCGTATTTCTCTAAATCCCATCCAAATTCCAGCATGTCTTCAAATAATTTGTCTTTTTTCTCTTCAAACGTGATATACAACCCAGATTCTCCCTTCTTGAAACCCTCAATAAGATATTGAATAGCGAACGTAGTTTTACCAGAACCAGCTCCGCCACAAATGAGATTGATGCTTCCCTGCTTGAATCCGCCTTCAATTAGCTTATCAAGTCCAGGAACTCCAGAAGACATACGTGGTGTTTTAACTGCGACAGGCATCCTCTTTTGACCTCATGTAGGAACTACCCTCTGGTCTATAAAAAGCTTTCTGCACGAGTGCATTGTTGCGTTATCGGGACTTTTTATTGGTTATTTTTAAACCATGATTAAATAAAAGTTAATTTTCAGTTTTGTTTTCTTTATTAGTATTCAAAATAATGACAAAATTACTTATCGCTGAGAATTCTTTGAACATATCTAAAAAGAAATGAATAACAACAGGATTTTTCTCTTTCAAAATTTCTAAAGAATCTTCGCTTATTGTCTCTCTTTCGTCTAAGAAAGATTTAATTTTTATCATATCTTGGTTTTGATAAGCACTCATGAGTTCTTGATAAAAATCCTTAGTCTTTTTTATTAAATTGGACTCTATTTCATTAAGTTTTGAATTATTAGTTTTTGCATATTTATACGAGTAAATTATTGATCTTGAAATATTTAAGAGCCCTATTAAAAAATTATAAGCGTATTTTGATGTATTTTTGCCAAAAACTAAATTCTTGTTTATTAGTCTTTTTGAGAGATTAATAAGTTTTGTTACAACTTTATATATTTCTAACGTTTCATCAAGATTTGAATAACTTTTTTTCTCGATATCCTCAATAAAATAATCAAATTGTGAAAGAATCTGAAATAAAATTCTTTTTATGTTGTTGTCAAACTCTATTGTATCAATTGATGCTACGGCTTTTATTATACAATGCCTTGGATTACTTTCAACAATTTCAAAGCCGGTAAGTTCAGCCAACACTTTTCTGATCAGGGATAATTGTTTTTGTTCAGTATAATTTATTTTGATTTCATCAAATCCATAAGTATAAAGATGGGAAAGAATCCGGTTAATATACCATTCTTTTTCATTGGAAAGATTTATTTCAATTGACGAAAACTTTGTTTTTTCTGGGCTTATAATTAATCCCCTTTCAGAAATGTCTATGTTTAATAATTGTCCTTTCTGTATGTTATTGCTTTTAACCCATTTTGATGGTAGTGACAAACTTAACGTGCTATTTCCGTGCTGAACTATCTTTCTTTTCATTACTTTCTTAAATACACAATAATATATAAATCTTTCGTAAATATGTATTTATATACAGATTATAAATATAAACACAAAAAGTATATATTTATCTACCTCCTTAGGATTTTATGAGTATAAATCTGCCTCAAATAAATTATGGAAAATTGAAGGGGAGAGTCGAAGATGAACAAAATATTGTTTACTATAGGAGAGGGCTTGAAGAGTTATCTTTGAATGTAACAAATGCTTGTCCTAATGCTTGTGCATTTTGCATACGTGACAGAGATCAGGGATGGGGTGTTTCTAATTTGTATCTTTCTAGAGATCCTAGTGTTGGAGAAATTATGCAGGCATATAATGAAGAATCTGAGAAAATTTTAGCTTTTGGGGTTAATCTCAAAAAAATAAAAATTTGTGGTTATGGTGAGCCAATACTTAGGTTTGAAGACCTGAAATCAATCGCAAGTCATGTCAGGGAAAAAGGTAGCAATGGTAATTTAGAAATACAGGTTACAACTACAGGATGGCCCTATTTTAGATTTATTAGTCCGGATGCGAGAAGAATTAGCGAACTTAAAGAGGCAGGTGTATCTCACATCTATCTTAGTGTTAATGCGTTAGACAAAAAAAACTATGATAAGTTAGTAAAACCAGGGGTTAATGAAATTGATAATGGTGCTTTTAGTGATGCTTTAAGATTTGGAGAAGGGGCAAAAGAAGCAGACCTTGATGTTACTTTGGGATTCATAAGACTTGGAAAAATAACTGATGAAGAAGTAAAATCTTTTGCTGAAAGATATGGGATGAAGTATAAATTAAGAGATTTTGAGGAGTAAAATGGAAGAAACATATGTTAAAGATTATTTTAGTAGGATGGGAACAGTTTCCTCTTGGTGGGAACCGGAAACGGGCGATAAATCACATATTTTTGCAAGAGAGATTAAAATATTGGAGAAAATGTTGGATGGGGAAAAGGCAACTGGTGCTCTAGATATCGCATGTGGGAAGGGAAGAGTCTCAAGAATGTTAAACCAAAGAAGACTAAAAACTATTTCTTTAGATATTTCTCAAGAAATGCTTGATATTGGTTATCAAAGAGGCGATATTACCAAAATGCATAGAGGAGATGGAGAAGATTTACATTTTGATGACGAATCTTTTGACGTAGTTACTTGCATTGATGCTCTAGTCCATTTTCCAAACTATAAAAAAGCAATTAGCGAAGCTCATCGGGTTCTTAGACCAAATGGTGTTTACCTTTGTACAACTAGTAATCCTTATGATTTAGGATTTATTCCAAGAACTATATCAAAAGGTATAAGGGCAATTTTTAATGGAGAATCAAGTAATAAAGGAGAAGGAATATTTCGATATATTGCGCCAAGTGAAATGAGAAGAGTCTTAACAACTCAAGGATTTCAAGTAGAAGAAGAAACAAGATTGGGAGTTTTGGCTCCAGTTAAAATTAAGAGTAAGAATGGAAAAGATTTTTACTTAATTTCGGGATCATTTTCAAAAAGATATGATAACTTAGATAGGCTGTTGGAAAATCTTCCAGTAATTAATAAATTGGCAATACTTTCAGTTTACAAAGCAAGAAAATGATCTCTATAATTGTTTCTGCCCATAATGAAGAAAAAAATATAAAAAACCTACTTGAG
>Ga0233424_10002768_pt1 | contig 11943 bp, 12 predicted proteins | sample Watercolumn_Towu_FD_181011 | JGI IMG/M metagenome (GOLD analysis project Ga0233424, IMG submission 181011) | Freshwater microbial communities from Lake Towuti, South Sulawesi, Indonesia - Watercolumn_Towuti2014_125_MG | ecosystem: Environmental > Aquatic > Freshwater > Lake | place: Indonesia... | reverse complement strand
CCGCCGTTGTCGTCAAGCCGTTCAAACCTCCCACTGCGGCGAATGTGATCGAGTCCGACGCGTCTTCAGCCGCGTCCAGACGAACCGTGGGGCCCGTACCGCCGTTGATGGTGTAGGTTTGAGCCCCGGCCGCGGCAAAATCAACCGTTGCGGTACCGCCGTTTGCGCCGGAATTCTGCACAATGTTCCCCTGTGCGGAGAAAACAGCGGTGTTTGCACCTGCATTCAATGTGAGCGTTCCGGTCGTTACGAGCGTGTCGCCGGAGCCGGAAGCAAAGAAACCGGCAGCTGTACCAATGGTTAAATTGTTAAAGGTCTGCGAGACGTTCACGTCGAAAGTCGGGACGCCCCCCGTAGACACGACCGTGGTCGGCGCCGTGTAGGTTCCGCCCGTGATGGTCAGCAAGTTATGCGTCATTTGAAACGCCCCGCCGTTGAAGGTACCGGCGGCCTGCGTCCATGTCGAAACCGTGACGTTGAAGTTGCTCGGGTTGTTGAAAGGAATCGTGCCAGAAAAACCGGAGGTGATGTTGAGACCGGCCAGTGTGCCGGCGGCGGCAAAGGTGATGGAGTCGTTCGCGTCGGACGCGGAATCGAGCCGAACATTGGGCCCAAGACCGCCGTTGATGGTGTAGGTTTGTGCGACGGCATTATCCCCAAAATCGATTGTCGACGAACCTCCGTCGGCACCCGAATCCTGCGAGATATTGCCCCGCGCATCCACGGTTCCGGTATTCAGGAGGCCGTTTGTGAGGGTTAGCGTACCCGTCACAACAGCCGTGTCGCCGCTCGTGATGGTCACGGCAACGCCATTGTTGTTGATCGTCACGTTCCCGAACGTGTCATCCCCGGTATCCACGTTCCATGTTGAAGGGCTTGCGGATGCAAACCTCAGCGTGCCGGACGACCAGGTGAACGTTCCGTTCGTCGTCGTATGCTGGAACCCTCCCGAGTTGTCCAGGGTCAGGTCTGCAGCCTGCGTGATTGTTCCCGTGTAGCCGGTATTGATCTGGATCGCGTCGATCGTGAAGGCTGTGTCGATCGTCGCGTTCTTCGTCGACGTTCCGTCGAACACGGCCGTGTCGACGCTGGTGGGAATCGTGTCGCCGGACCAGTTCGCGGCGCATGACCATTTATTGCCATCGCCCGGGCTGCCGCCGCATGTGCCGTCCGTGCCGCCTCCGTCCCAGGTGCGCGTGACTGCCTGTGCGTTGAAGGTCTGGTAGAGAGTGAGAACCGAAACTAAACAAAGAGTAGCTACCAAAAACAATCCAACTTTCTGACCCCGCGCCATATTGCAGAAATTATAGCACGGAATATGTAACCGAGGAACACAAAAAGCGCCTTTCGGCGCTTCTCATGCGTTCCTATCGGACGGTGGCGAATTCGATCGGAGCCGCGACCCACTTATCCATGCTTTCTTTGGTGATATATTGCGAAAAGTCCACAAGACTGACGTTGGGTGGTTGCTCTTCCCCGCTCGATGCCAGCTTCGTTCCGTCGACTTCATCCACAGGAACCGATTCAACGACCTGCACGAGCACGGGAGCCGGTTCAATGTTATGCACAGATCCCATCGCGTTCACGGAGATGAACATGACTGTCACGACCAGTCCGCCCGCGAGCGCCGAACCCGTCACTGTGAAGACGCGAAACCATTTCATGGCACTGCGGTTCGCGGCAAAAACGTCGGAGCGGAGAAGCGCGCGGCGCAATGCATAACGATGCTGCGTGTCGCCGGGTGATTCCTGCGAACCGAGCGTTTCAAGTAGTTGTTCGAGCTGGGACAGCGGTTCGGGCATAATCATGTTGCGTCTCTTTTTTTGTTTCGGTCGCGGCCGTCATGAGGTTGTGCAGTTTTTGGATCGCGCGGTGGATGTGCGATTTCACGGTCCCCTCTTTCATACTGAGCGATTGCGCGATCTCCGCGATCGAGAGGTGCGAGAAGAACCGGAGCTGGAGAATGTTCTGCTGTTTTTGGTTGAGCTGTTTCATGACGCGGCGCAGGCGTGAGAGCTGTACCTTCTTTTCCTCATTCTGCTCGCTCTCCAGAATCGCGGTGTCCGCCTCGTACTGCTCGTCCGCGAGAATCTCTGGCGCTTCTTCCGTCGTAACGGACAGGTATTTCGACCGACTCCGATAAAAATTACCCACTTGCGCGACAGCGATGGCGAACAACCAGGATTTGAACGGCTTCCCTTGCGGTTTGTAGCGATGGATGCCCTTCAGCGCCTGGAAGAACGTTTCGCTTGCAAGATCCTTGGCAACCTCGACATTGCGCGTGCGGCCCAGCAGAAAGCCGAAGACCGGCTGGTAGTACTGATCGTACAACCGGCCGAAGGCTTCGGGGTCTGTTTTTGCTGCTTCGATCACCACCTCCTCGGATTCCATAAGGATTATGGCGTAAGGCCTTAAATTGTCTCGACCTTGCACCCATTATATCGCAGACGGAAAAAAAGGTTGCGGCAGGACCGACCTAGTAGTCCTTGAGTTTGGCGATGATCGGGTTCTGCTGGATTTTTTCCAGAGCCTTGGCTTCGATCTGACGGATGCGTTCACGCGTGACGTCGAATTCCTTTCCGACTTCCTCGAGCGTGTGGCTCACGCCGTCCATGAGCCCGAAACGCATTTCAAGAATTTTCTGCTCGCGCGGCGACAAATCTTTCATCGCGGTGCGCACGTAATCGCGCAGGAGTTCCCGGGCCGCGGCGCGGTCCGGCGAAATGGACTTCACGTCTTCGATGAAGTCTTCGAGCTTTGAATCTTCGTCGTCTTCGCCGACCGATGTTTCGAGCGAAACCGTGTCCTGTGAAATGCGGCGGATGTGCAAAACTTTTTCGAGCGGCTCGCCCATTTCTGCGGCGATTTCCTCCGCGAGCGGCTCGCGGCCGAGATCCTGGATGAGCTGGCGCTCGACCTGCATGAAGCGATTGATCGTCTCGACCATGTGCACCGGAATGCGAATCGTTCGCGATTGGTCGGCCAGAGCGCGCGTGATCGCCTGGCGGATCCACCACGTCGCATAGGTCGAAAACTTATATCCTTTGCGATATTCGAACTTTTTCACGGCGCGGAACAAGCCGATGTTCCCCTCTTGAATCAAGTCGAGCAGCGACATCTGTTTGCCGACGAATTTCTTCGCGATCGAAACCACGAGGCGCAAGTTCGCTTCGATCAATCGCCGCTCGGCCTCTTTTTCATTTCGTTCTTTGCGTTTAGCAAGCGCGACTTCCTCTTCGCCGGTCAGCAGCGGGATTTTGCCGATTTCACGCAAATACATCTGAATCGAATCCTTCGTGAGCTCCGGAATATCGCTCTTGCGTTCTTTCTTTTCCGTTTTCTCGCGGCTCACGCGAATCTTATCGTACACGTCCTCGCGTTCTTTTTCGCGCCCGAGAATCCCCTCTTTCATTTCAATGAGATGCACGCCGATCTTTTCCAGACGGTCCAAAAATTCCTCGTACACCGAAAGGTAGTCCTCGACCTCCGAGAACGTGAACAGCACTTCGTTTTCCGTGACGAATCCGCGCTGTTGGCCTTTGCGGAGCAATCGCTCCAGAATTTCCGGCGTTGGCGGCAATGCTTTCACGCGTTTGCCGGCCGGCTTCGCGATTTTTTTGACAGGCTTCGGCGTGGGCTTCCCCTTCTTCACGAATTTCTTCGCCGGCTTTGTGACTTTTCCGCCAGAGGCGGATCCGCCCCTGGCGGACTTTTTGCCCTTCGACATAGCAAATGCGCCCGATCATTCCTTACTGGGGTAATGATTAGGCTAACGGAGACCCTTATATTCTTGAATAAGCTTGGCCACGGTCGCGTGGTCGCCGGCGGATTCCGCGCGGCGGATGTCCGCCTCGAGCGCCTTCGCGCGGCGCTCGGTTTGCGAGGCGGTTAACAAATCAACGAGTTGTCGGATCTGAGCGCGCGCCTCTTTTGGCGGCAAAGTCGCGACCATGTTTTCACCCAGGAGTGACAATTCGTCCAAGAGCGGCACCAGAGTGCTCGCCACAATTCCCAGGCGGTCGCGCAGCCGCAGGAAATAAGATTCCGCGGGCGCCTGCTCAATTCGGAGGGAATCATACTCTGCGCGCATTTCATTGTAAAGCGAGGCCAGGTCGCCGGTCGGAATGAGGCCTTGCGGCAGGGTTTCAGTGAGTTCGATCCGCAACGTCGGGTCTTGAACGTAAAAAGCCAAAAGAAAACGAGCGGCGGACAGTTCTTTGGAGTGCTTGGGGGTGATTGAGTGGTTGATTGGCTGAGTGCTTGTTTGTCGAATAGTGGTTGCGCCGGATCGAGTCGCGACGTCCCGACGAAGAACCGCGATGTCCGTGCGAAGCAAATCCGCGCTCACTTGCAGCCAATGTTCGCGTTCAACGACGTCCTGAATCGTCGCGAGTTCGGGAAGAATGAGTGCCGCAATCGCTCGCTTGTCGTCGACGTTCGAAAGATCGCGGCCCGTGATCGCGCGGTCGATGTAGTACTGCATGATCGGGACCGTACGAGAAACCGCGCCGGACCAGAGCGAAGGATCTTTCTGCACGGCTTCGTCCGGATCTTTTCCCGCCGATGGCGGCAGAACTGCTACGCGAATGTCGAATCCGGCCGCACGGGCCAAGGCAATACCGCGCCGCGCCGCCTTGAACCCGGCCGCGTCCGCATCGAATGAAAAAACAATCGTTTTGGTGTAACGCTTGATGAGATCCAATTGTTCCGGAGTTAATGCCGTGCCCGAAGACGCGACGACGTTTGCTACGCCGGCTTTGTGCGACGCGACCACGTCCAAATTTCCTTCAACGATGATGAGACAACCTGCGTCTTTGATCGCGCGTTTGGCCAGATCGAGTCCGAAAAGCAATTTGCCTTTGTGATAAATCGGTGTTTCCGGCGAATTCATGTATTTCGGACCTTGGTCGTCGGATCCTGGCATTGCACGTCCCGTGAATCCGACCGTGTCGCCGTGCGCGTTGCGCAGAGGAATCATCACGCGATTGCGGAACCTATCGATCCAACCGTCGCCGGACTTTCGACGAAGCGCCAATCCTGCGCGTTCGATCTCCGACCCGTTGAATCCGCGCTTTTGCAAAAACGCAACGAGCGTGTCCCAGCCCTCCGGCGCAAAGCCGAGGCCGAACTTCGCGCGCAGATCCTCGCTGATGCCGCGCTTGCCGACATACTCTCTTGCGGCGGACGCGGACGGCGAATCCGTCAAAACTTTTTCGAAAAATTTTCCCGCAAGTTCGTTGATGCCAGTCAGTCGCTGATGCTCGTTCGTCTTCTCGGATGAAAAACGCGTCACCTCGACGCCGACTTTGTTTCCCAAATGCCGCAGCGCTTCCGGGAAATCCATGCCTTCGATTTCCATAAGAAACGCGAAACAGTCCCCTCCTTTGCCGCAGCCGAAACAATGCCAGATCTGCTTTTCCGTCGAAACGTGAAACGACGGCGTCTTTTCACTGTGAAACGGACAGATCGCCTTGAAGCTGCCGGCGCCGGATTGTTTCAGCTGCAAATATTCCGCGATCAGGTCGTGGATATCAACGCGCGATTTGATCTCCTCTTTCGGGTCCATAGCCAGCCCCAGCTTGCAACGAAACGAAAAAGCGCGCAAATCAGGCGTCCAAGACTAAGTCTTGGACAATCAACCCCACAAAACATCCCAGAAACTGCGCTTTTCTTTCGGCGGGTTCGTTCCTGAAGGCGAACTCGTCGTCGGCTTTTTCCGAAGTTCTTCGATCAGACCCAAGAGCCGCGACATCTCCCGCTCAACGACCGGACCCTCATATTCCCCGCTGTGCGCGTGGTCGGCGCCTTCGTAGCTCGGCTGTTTTTGATCCAGATGCAGGTTCAGGGAAAATCCGCCGTCGCGTTCGTCGACGTATGCGTGAAATCGCGGATACGGCGTCGAATGCAAACGGTGCACGTAGCTAAAAACTGCGTCGCGTCCGCGATGCTCGGCGTAGCCGATCTTGCGCATGATGTTTCTTGGGTTGTCCGGAAGCGGTCCTTGGATGAATCGGCGCATATCTTGCCGTATCCTACCAAATCCGGTATTGTCATGCACGCTCGGAGAGGTCGCATAGCGGTCTAGTGCACACGCTTGGAAAGCGTGCAACCCGAAAGGGTTCGAGGGTTCGAATCCCTCCCTCTCCGCCAAGTTTTACATTCAGCGAAATTGAAAGATGTTGCCTCGGCGCTTCGCGCCTCGGTATGGTATTTCCTCGCGAGAATCCAAGCATTTTGGAGGGGGAACGAAAGCGTCCGCTCGGCAATGCGGAAGTTCGAACCAATCTTTTTGAGAAAATCCCGAATCCCTTCGGGATTTTCTTGTACAGCGATATTTTCGGCTTGGTTGGCCTCTTTTAGAAAGGCAATCATAAGTTCGAACCGATTATTGCTCTTTCGCTCAAAAGCAGAGATTTTTTCTTCTAAATCCTTTTTGGTGAGAATGAGCTTGTGCTTTTTGGTGGCATATTCGGCGGGAGAAAGTGAGCCGTCCAGTTGCAAATCAAGCAGACGATCAAGTTTTGTCTCTATCTCCACAAGCTCATTTCTCGCCGTTTGAGCGAAAGAGCTTTCGGCTTGGGCGCATTCCATTTTCTCTTTTTCAAATTCCGCGATACTGGCATTTGCCCAAGCCGAAGACAAAGAAACTTTTTTGATTTCCTCTCGAATTTGAGAAGTGATGGCGTCCTCTCTCACATACCTTTGCGAGCAAGGATTTTTCCGTTTCGTACACCGCAAATAGTTATGACCTTTCTGTGTTTCGGTAGTGATAAAGCAACCGCACTCACCGCAACGGAAAAATCCTCTAAAAATGTAGGGCTTCAGTTTTGGCGTTTTCGGTTTAGATTTTCTCGCCATCACTTCTTGAACAGAATCAAAAAGTTTCTTTGTGATAATCGGTTCATGCTTTCCGTTATACAATTCGCCGTTATACTCGATAATTCCGTAATAGATTTTGTTTTTGAGCATGTACTGATAATTGGAGACGGAAAGCATTTTGCCTTTCTTGCCAACCAAGCCTAAGGAATTGATAATCTTTCGGATTTGAGCGAGAGGGTATTCGCCAGTTGCGTACATTTCAAAAGTTTTGCGTATCAGCTTGGCGCGCACTTTGTCCACCACGATATTTCTGGCGTTCTTGTCGTTCACATAGCCAAGCGGCGCCCACGCTGGCCAAATACCATTTCGCAATTTCTGGCGAATACCCCTCCTAATGTTTTCCGAAAGATTATCAACATAGTATTTGGATTGCCCAAAAGCGATATTGAGCATGAACTTTCCTTGCGGTGTAGGATCAAACCAAAAAGTAGGGAATTTTAGCGCGGTGATTTTTCCAGTATCTACGAGGTAGATTATCCGTCCGCCGTCTATGCTGTTTCTCGCCAATCTGTCGGGATGCCACGCTAAAATTCCTTCCGCCTCTCCTTTCTCTATGCTCGCCACCATTTCGTTAAAAATCTCTCGTCCTGGCTCTTTGGCGGTTTTGCTCTCCACATACTCACGGACGAGCGTTAAACCCTCTTTGCGGGCAAATTCTCGCAATTCAAAGAGTTGTGCCTCTATGGAGAGAATTTGTCGCTCCGGCTCGTCCGTGGATTTACGAGCATAGAGAAATATCTTTTTGGTTTGATCTAAATTATTCATATCGCTTTTGGGATGGAAAATATCGCTGTACCTTTCGCCAAAGGCGAAAGAAAAAAGATTGGTTCTGAAAATTCCATTTTCTCTGTGCTCCGCACAGGAACTTCCGCATCACCGAGCGGACGCTTTCGTTCCCCCTCCAAAATGCTTGGATTCTCGCGAGGAAATACCATGCCGAGGCGCGAAGCGCCGAGGCAACATCTTTCAATTTCGCTGAATGTAAAACTTGGCGGTGTTTTTTGGACGAAGTTCGAACATTCTTTGAGCAAAACCCCCACTAAGGAAGCCAGCCCCGCCGTTGCTCGCTCCGCTCGCCCCACCACAGAAAAATACTCTTTGCTCTTTTCATTTTGCGCGCGCCGGATTTTTTCTTCTAATGAAAAGAGTATTTTTCTGTGGTGTCCTGCTAATTCCAGCAGAACGGCGGGGCTGTCCACAATTTGATTTCGCTCGGGCATGGCGGAATTCCCCCCACACCCCCCTTCCGCCATGCCCTCGCTTGGGCGGACGGAATTTTTGGCGGCGGCATTATTGCGACTGTTTAGGAACTCGAGGTAGATTATTCAATCTGTCCTCCACTTTTTTCAACCTGTCTTTCGAATCTTTATTATCTTCTTTCAAGTGTTCAATTTCAACCTTAATACCGCCAATTGGTTCCGCCACATTACTAATACTGTAAGCATAGAAAATTGCTAAAACAGTCGCAATAATTCCCAAAAGAGTTAGGAGAATCCCAACACCCCATTTTGCAACACGGAAAAAACTTGCTTTTTCATCAAAAAACTTTTTCCGACTCCTCTCTACAGGAGTTAAGCTAAAAGTTTCTCCACCTCGAGTTTCGTCCTCATCATCAGAATCTATGCCAGTGGGGTTATCGCCAATAACAGCCGCTGGAAATTTACTAATCTGCGTTTTTTCAGCACTAGAATCACTCGGTGTTTTGGATGAAGTTGTGGCTTCTTCGTTTGTCTCTTTGGAAATTTTCATACTATTTCGCATTAACCAAAGAGCTTATTGTTTCAGCAATACTCTTTGCTTTATTTGTCCCCGTTTCGACAAACTCAAGCACGTTACGTTGCTTCATTTCAGAAGAAAAATCTTTTCTAAAGTAATCAACATCAACGTAGAGAGCTGAATCCGGCAGGTTATCAATATCACCAAAAAATTGTTTTAGTTGTTCTTTTTCCATTGGGCCAGTAACAACGTTGAAGTAATCTTCCCCGCTGACAAAATTTAGAGGAAAACCAACATCAACCAAATCACCGCCAAACTTTTTAATATCTGATTCTTGAAGTTTCAAAAACTTTTCTTTATATGAATCAAATGCCTTAGTAAAATTTTCAGTTTTAATGATATAAGTTGAACGAATACCTATACGTTTAATTTTGTCAGCGGGAAAATGAGTCCAAGCTGCTTTAATAAAATTCTTTGCCTCATCAAGAAAATAACCTGTTTCGTTAGGGTAGCTCGATAAGAGGCCAAGATTTTTATAGCTAAAAAAGGCTTGGATACTCTCCTTGTCTTTGCTCGCAAAATCAATTCTGTTTGTTGAAATGTTCCAATAATTAAAAAGTGTACTTGATAATGCCTCGGCGGTCTCGCCACGTTTATCCAAGATTCGGGCGTTAGGTGTAAACCTTATTTCAACAAGATGTTTTGATAGCATGGTCATAATTATCCTTTAACAATAAAGATTGCGTCAGAAATAGTGTTATATTTTTTGCCGTCCATCCAGTCGAATTCAATATCCAGTTTTGACGTATCTTTTGCGTTAAATTTATCAAGATAAGAATTAACCTCATCGCCCAATAACTCTACATTTCTTTTCATTTTCCAGCTCTCCTCCATATTTTCCTTGTCAATCAAAACCAAAAATAGACGATTGGCGGCATCAAATCTGCGTTCGCCCTGTTCCTCGTAAAGCCACTTAATCAGAGATTTTTTATCCTTGATAGTGTCCTCAACAATTTTCCAGCGAGATTCTTTGAATTCCGCAATAAATTTTTTAGATTCTGCGTCAGACCTTTCGGAAATACGGGTTAATAATTCCGACATTAAGGATTTATCTTTCTGGGTTTTGTCGTATCGAATACCCTTGGCTTTTGCAAATCGCTTTAGAAGCTGAATTTCTGTTGGCAAACCAAGCGCTTTCCGCTTCGCAAGCATATATCCTTCGGGAAAATATGTAACTTTTAGGTCAAATGGGACATTTGAAATAAAAAAGTCCACTTTTTTAATCAAGCCAACAGTGGGAATAACCTTTTTGTTATCCTTGAAAATGTCCTCGATCAAAATTGAAGTCCAGTGGTTGAACCAAGAAGATTGAACATACCCTCGCATACTCGCGTGAATTTCATTCTCGATTTTCTTGTTTAGAAGGTCAAAATCTTTAATCTTTTTTATGTAATTATCAACAATACTTTTTTCAAGATTATTTTGATATATTCCGCCCCAATCGAGAACTTTCATTTTGTATAGCTCAGAAACAAGTTTTGTTTCGTTCGCCTTTCGCTCCGCCCGCTCAATCGAATATTTTTGCGCAATAAATTTATCAATAATTTTCTCATCCAGTCTGGCTTCATAGATGTGTTCAAAAAGTGCTGTGCCTCGAACGCCCGTAGAATCAATACTATTTTCTGTACAAAAATTTACCATCAATTCTTTACGGGAAATTGACCTTAACTTAAGCCAGTAGACACTATCTGGGTCTTTTAGTAGGACATCAAACTTGTTGTCCTGATATAGCTGTTTAAAATGTTTGAATTTACTCATAGCAATAAAATAAATATTCTCTTGTCCCTTTCTTTGAGCCCTTGCCACCGTAATGATTCTGATACTCGTGCTCAAATACTTTTACCTTTTTATATTGTTCTATTAAATCAATCATTGCGTCCTTTTCGGGATAGCTTTCGCTGTTATAAGAAATCAACCAGTATGGAATATGAGCACTCGCCGCAAATAATTTTTTGAATGAATCGATCGTTTCTTCTTTTCGAACAAATCCACTCTCTTTCTTTGGAAAATATTGTTTTGTTCCGTTAACAAATTCCTTATCTTTCCAGTATTCAACAAAGGTTTCTAAAAAGTGGTAGAACGCTTGATAATCTGGATGGCAACCGTAGTAAGGAGGGTCAAAGTAAACTAAATCAACGTCTTTTAGTTTAGGAATGAGTTGAATTGTATCTTCACAATACACATCGTTCTTTTTCCCGTTATCAAAAACAGCATTATTGTATTCTGGCACGAGTTCAAGAAACAAATCTTTAAGTGGGCGTGCGATAGTAGGATTTCTTTTTACCCGCAATGGGTCTTTGCTATATCTTAGAGCACTTAGATGAGCAAAATGTCCAAGCAAAACCTTTCTTGTTAAGGCGCGATTCATTACCGCAAGAGCAAGTGATTTTTTATAGTCATTATCCAGCAGATTTACGTTTGCCCGAAAATTGTCGAGAAACCGCGCTTGATCTCGTTCAAAGAAAACATCTGTAAAAGTATCTTCTATCAACGATTCAGCTTTTCTATTTTCTGAAAGTAGTGATTTAATATCACTATCATTCAAAGTAATATTTTTATTTTCAATCAACGACTTGCCAATATGAAAATTGAATTTCAAGAAGTCATTAACACTAACTTTCTTCCCCTTGTTTTTGAAATAGTAACCAACCACAGAAGTTCCACTGAAGGCGTCTAAAAAATGCTCAATATCTTGAGGCGCATTATCAAAAATCCATTTAACCAGACGCTCCTTACTACCAAGATATTGTGTCTTGGGTAATTTATGCGTTTTAACCGCATCTCCGAACAATGTTGTTTGTGCTTGTTGCGATAAAAGCATAATTACTTGATTAAATCATCAACCCCGACCTGCAGGGCACTGGCGACCTTTTTTAGGGTTTCGATCGTTGGATTGTCTTGCTTACCCGCTTCAATGTTAATGATTGTATTATTTGAAACATCGGATAGGCGTGCCAACTTTTCCTGTGACAAACCCAGTTTTTCCCTTAACTTTTTTACAGTTTTGCCTAAATTGTTTTTACTTGACTCTGCCATAATGGATTAGTAACATTATATTGTGGTATACTTATTGAAAGTCCTAAACACAATGTAATGTTACCAAAATATTTGGATTTAATCAAAGGGAGTTCCTTAACCTTTTCCGCGCAGGGAGGGTGGGGCAAGGAAAAGAATAATGCCGCCGCCAAAAATTCCGTCCGCCCAAGCGAGGGCATGGCGGAAGGGGGGTGTGGGGGGAATTCCGCCATGCCCGAGCGAAATCAAATTGTGGACAGCCCCGCCGTTCTG
>Ga0233424_10002767_pt1 | contig 11944 bp, 12 predicted proteins | sample Watercolumn_Towu_FD_181011 | JGI IMG/M metagenome (GOLD analysis project Ga0233424, IMG submission 181011) | Freshwater microbial communities from Lake Towuti, South Sulawesi, Indonesia - Watercolumn_Towuti2014_125_MG | ecosystem: Environmental > Aquatic > Freshwater > Lake | place: Indonesia... | reverse complement strand
CCGAAGAATACCATCAAAAGTATCTAGTCAAAAACCCGAACGGCTACACCTGCCACTTTTGGCGATAGTTCATAGAACAGGCCCACCCTGGAAACTGGATACTGAAAACACAGCCACGTGGGCCTGATTTTAAATCGCAGCTAAAGCTATTTCACTCGGTGAGTTGATGTAAAGCTCGCAAGGCTTCTTCTCTTTGAGAGCGTAATACAAAAAAGCTCAATGACAGAGGAGAAGCCATGGTTTTTAAAGGAGTAATGCTGATGTTTTTTAGTTGTTGAAAACATTGTGAATGCAATTCAGGCGACATGATGCCACTGCAGGTGGCAGTGAGGCTGGAAAGTTCTTTGTTTCCAATTTTGATTTTTTCATTTTTTGCAAAATTCTTTTTAATCGCATTCAAAGACTCTTTAGCGCCGGCGACAAAAATATGTAAAGCGGTTTGATTTTGCTCGGAACAAAGAATTTGTGGAAATGGAATTTGGTTTTGATCCAACTGATCTTTTAAAAATGAAACAGGTTCATCGCCAGAAGCTAAAGAAATTTGTAGTTCAATGATTTCTTCATGCGAGTTGACTGAGATGACTTTCGCCGATTCGAAATTCTGGTTCATATTGTCTCCGTTAATCAAAGTGCCCTGATCGTAATGACTGCTCGCAGGCCCTATGTACAAATTCACATTGCGTAATTTTGCTAACTCCACCGAGCGATAATGCAAAACTTTAGCTCCCCAAAAAGTCATATCCAAAAGTTGATCGTAGGTGAGGTGAGATAAAGGTTTGGCATGATCTACTAATCGTGGATCTGCACTGAAAACAGCGGGAACATCTTTTAAAATTTCACAAATGTTAGCTTTTAAAAAAGCGGACATGGCCACGGCCGTTAGGTCAGAGCCGCCACGACCGATGGTTGTGATCTCTTTCGTTTTTGGTGACACCCCTTGAAATCCAGCCAGAATGACAACCTTTCCTTCAGCCAGAGCTTCTTGCACTCGAAAAGCTTTGATATCTTCAATCAAAGCGTCCACGTGAGAGGGGTTTGTGAAAATACCCGCTTGGCTGCCTGTGAAACTAATTGCGGGGCAGCCTAAATCGTTCAAGGCCATGCTTAATAAGGACATACTCACGCGTTCACCCGTGGACAGCAACATGTCCATTTCACGACGTGATGGTTTTTGAGAAACCTTTTCGGCTAAGGCAATCAAACTGTTGGTGGTCTGCCCCATAGCACTGACAACCACAACGATTTGTTTTTTTGTTCGAGCGAGTTCAGAAATACGTCGAGCGACACCTAAAATTTTATCAGAGTCTGCGAGAGTCGCACCACCGTACTTTTGCACGATCATGTGAGCTTCAGAGCTTTGGTTTAAATGAGTTTTTGGTGTCTGCATATATCTTCACGGATCTTGTACCGAGAGACGAAAAGAGTCAATGATCATGAGCTGATCCATCTGAATGTGTTTTCGAAATTGGGCCCGTTTATTTAATTCATGATCTGTTTTTGGTTCTTATCATTTAAAAACTGTCGAACCAGTTGCAAGCTGCCTTTAGGAACACGAATATAATGGCCTTCCACTTGCTTGGGTACATAGCCTAAAAGAAGCTCGGCATTGAGATCTTTTAAAGCTTTTCGAGTGAGTCCCATATGATCAGCTAATTTTTCAAGATCGGTGCCCCCGGGAGCTTTGAAAATATCAACATTCAGAGGATCTGATTTACTGAGTTCGCGAAAGCCATAAAGCGATGGCGCTTTTGAAATCAGCATGGCGGCTAAAATTTTTGGAACATAATCTTGAGTTTCTTGAGGCAGGGCTCCAAGTTTAACCAGAGTCCAATAATCTGAAGTTTTATATTTTTGAATGCGTCGGCGAAGACCACCTTCGCCCATATTGTATGAAGCGGCTACAAGATACCAAGAGCCAAACTCGGCATAAAGATCTTTCAAATAGCGAATCGCAGCCCCTGTGGCTTTGCGCAAATCACGTCTCTCATCCAACCACCAATTTTGCTTGAGTCCGTAATTTTTTCCGGTGGCTTCGATGAACTGCCAAGGGCCCACGGCATCGGCGTGACTAACAGCACTGGCTGAAAAACCACTCTCAATCATCACCATGTAAGCTAAATCGCTTGGTAAGCCATTTCGTTTCAACTCGTTTTGTATGTAAGGCAAATAGCGGTATGATTTTTCAAGCCAACCTCGAAACCATTTGGCTCCGCGAGTTTGAAAAAAATGAATCCATTGACTGACTTTCTGATTATAGGTGACCGGCAAATCAAAAATAAAATGCGAGGTTTTGTTCTCTCGCTGCTTTTCACTGAGTTTTCTTAATTTCGCTCGCAGCGAATCATTATCATTCGCTCGCAGCGAATCGTTGTCATTCGCTTGGACTTGTTCACGCATTTGTTGAGCTTTAACTGCGGGGGGCGGAGTGAGAGCCAACAGATTTTCTGAAAACAAAAAAAATATCAATCCTGAAAAAAAAATAGAAGCACACCGGTTCATACTCTTTCAGTATAGCGATGGATTTCAAATGAGGTCGATATCCTGAGTGGCGACGCTTGCAAAACTGGTCTTTTGCTTTTTGACGCAAAACCCAAGCCGGGCGACAATTTCATGACAGGTGAGAGGCTGGACCTCAACTCGACGAAGGACTTTGTTTTCAGTGCAGGACTCGGCAAAAATTTCCTATTTTTATTTAAATCTTCTTTAAAGAGCTGGATTAGGTCTTCGCTATATTCTTAGATCTCGATCATTGTCGAGATTTAATTTTATGGCATAGGGATTGCTTTGAAAGAGAATAAGGGCCTTTGGGTTTGAGTGAAGTTTCTTTTTCCATGGAGGGAAAATGAGCACAAAAGGTATTTATACAGCGTTGAGTGGTTCACTCGCCCAAAGTCTTAAGATGGACACCATCGCCAATAATATTGCCAATGCCAACACCACCGCTTTCAAAAGAGATCAGCAAGTTTTTAATGAATATCTAAATTCTTTTGAAAAAGAACAAGAGGTCAATACAGTGCCTCGAAATTTGGCTTCGATTGAAAGTTTTTATCACATGAATGGTGGAGACCAAGCGGCCGTCAACGCTAAAGGAACTTACACTGATTTTAATCAAGGAGCTTTAAAGCGCACCGGGAATCCTTTAGATGTGGCGATTGAAGGAAAAGGCTTTTTTGAAGTTTTAACTCCCCAAGGAGTTCGCCTCACTCGTTCTGGCAATTTTTCTTTAGATGCCAACGGTCAATTGGTCAACAAAGAAGGGCATCCCGTTCTTAAGCAAGTGGCCGAGGGAGCTACCAATGCAGATGTGAACTCGCGAATCATTCAATTCTCAGGGCAACGTGAAGTGCAAATCTCTGATGGTGGAGAGATTATGGATGGCACCGAAAATTTAGGAAAAATCTCAATCGTCAATGTGATGAATCCTGATTCTTTGCAAAAAGTTGGCAGCAATAACTACGGCTTTAAAGAAAATATGGCCCCTGAAATTGTACAAGTGAAAGTGCCATCATTGCGCACAGGACATCTTGAAGGCAGCAATGTGAACATTGTGCAAGAGATGACAGATATGATTACGACTCAAAGAGCTTTTGAGGCCACGCAAAAGGCGATCAATGCCTATGATGCGATGGCTGATAAGCTGGTGAATGTTGTTGGTAAAGTGAATCCTTAATCTATAACTGAATTATTATCGAGGAAGAAATGATTAAAAGTTTAACGACAGCCGCAACCGGAATGGCCGCTCAGCAAACCAATATGGATGTCATCGCCAATAACTTGGCCAATTCCTCCACAGCTGGTTTCAAACGAGCCCGTGCTGAATTTGAAGACTTAATGTACGACAATAGACTTCAACCTGGAGCTGCAACGGGCTTGAATTCTTATACCCCCACAGGCGTACAAACAGGAATGGGAACAAGAACCGCGGCGATTCAAAAAGATTTTACAACCGGGGGAGCGAACGTTACAAAAAACCCTCTTGATTTACAAATTGAAGGCAGCGGTTTTTTTCAAGTGCGAACTCCTGACGGTGAACTGGCTTACACGCGAGACGGCTCATTCAAAAAAGATGCAGGTGGCCGCATTGTCGATAAAAATGGAAACTCATTGATTCCTGAAATCACAGTTCCAAATATCGCTCAAGCTCTCGAGATCACTCATGAGGGTGAGGTGCGCGCCTTGGTTGGAGAAACAGGCGCCCCACAAATTTTAGGAAACATTGAAATTGTCAATTTTGTAAACCCAGCCGGCTTAAAAGCGGTTGGTAAAAATTTATTTGTGCAATCGCCAAGCTCGGGCCAGCCCAATGTGGGAAGACCAGGAACGAACAGCATGGGATATTTAGCTCAAGGTCAACTTGAGACAAGCAATGTAAATATCGTCGATGAGATGGTGAATATGATCACGGCTCAAAGGGCCTATGAAACCAACTCGAAAGTGATTCAAGCCTCTGACCAAATGTTACAAACAGCGATTCAGGTGAAGTAATTTGATGATTTTGATAAGTCTATTCATTCCATTCTTTTCAGTTTTTGTTGAAGCCCAAGAGTTAAACTTGGCTTCGAATGAAGAGGCTTTAAAGTCGCATGTGCAAGTGGCTTCAGAAGTGACGGTGGGCTTAAAAGAGAAAGTCACTTTATTTGATATTGCCGCGGTGGAAGGCGCAGAAACCTCGTTGTTGCAGATCATGAATGAAATTGTGGTTTTGCCCTTAGCCCAGGTCGGAGAAAATGAAATATCAAGCTCAGAGCTAGCAGCAAAAATTCGTCGACGCTTGAGTGGGTATAAATTGAGCTTGCCTTCGCGATTGAAAGTGATGATGCAAAGTGAAGTTTTAAATCGCTCTGAGATTGAAAGAAAAATTCGCAATCAACTGGGACAAATTTGCAATGACTGCGAAATTTCTGTTTCGTCGTTACAATTACCTCAAGTGCGCCATTCGAACTGTGAATTGGATTACAGTAAGCTCAGCTTGCGAAGCTCTTTCATGCTGCCTTTAATAGAGTCTTCGAATACATCTTCGCAATTAAAGTGGGTGACAGGACAAATCCGAATTTTCAAAAAAGTACCAACCCTGGTGCGTTCAGTGATGCAGGGACAGCGTCTTCAACCTGAAGATGTGCAAGTTCTCAAAATGGACGTCACCCATTTGCAAGATCCAAATCTCACTTTAGAAGAAGTGATCGGTCAGATGACCCAACGGGGAATGAATGCGAATACGGCTTTATCGCGCGCAGATTTAAGACGTGAAGCGGTGATTAAGCGGGGTCAGATGATCAAAGCTTTGGTTGGGTCTGAGGATTTTGAAATTTCGGTAAATGTCACAGCCGAAGAAAACGGTTTTGTGGGCGATATGATTAAAGTTAAGAATCTTGAAACAAATAAAGTAATGAGTGGTTTAGTCACGGATAAATCAATGGTGAGAATACAATGATCAAAAAAATAAGTTTAGCTGTTCTCTTCTCAGCGTCTCTTTCATCATGTGCGATGATGGATAAATTATTTAAAAATCCCTCTGAAGTAACTCCTCCTAAAGAAGTCGTTGAGGCTCCAGTTGCGAACAAAGAAGAACCTTTAGCACGTTACTCGGATAATTCGAACTTAGCTCCTTCAACAGATCGCAACTATCGTCGTATGACTCGGGCTCGGATGGAGGAAGAATCAGATCTTAACGCTCAAGCTGGCTCACTTTGGATGATGGATGGGCAGACGTCCTATTTATTTGCGCAAAATAAGATTCGCCGCGAAGGCGATAGTATGAATTTAAGATTAGAAGGTGCGGGATTAAAACAAGTTGAAAATAAAGTTTCAATCATTCGAAACTTACTGAAAAAACTTGAAGCCCAACAAAAGGCGGCTGAAGAAGCGGCTAAGGCAGCACAATTGGCTGAACAAAAAGCCAAAGAAGAGGCCGAGCGAGGGCCGGCTAGTGAAAAACCAGCGGCTGTTGAAAAAGCCGCTCCGGTGGTGGCAGCCAAAGAAGAGAAAGAAGAAAAAGTTGATTTGAAAGAGGTGGAGAATATTCCAACTCGCATCACAGAACGCCTGGCCGATGGTTCTTATCGTGTGCGCGGTTCACAAACTTTGATGATTGGAAAGCGCGAGTACAAAGTGATTGCTACGGGTGTGGTTCGCCAAGAAGATTTCAACGATGGTGGAGTGGGTTCTGGAAAATTATTAGAACCGCAATTTGATGTTATTTTAATGAAGAGAGTGAAAAATGAAGCCGTCAATTAAGCTGGCCTTGCGATTGGGAGTTCTATTTTTTCTTTTATGGTCGAATCTTTCATTTGCGGCCCGATTGAAAGACATCGCCAGCATTCGCGGAGTTCGTGAAAATCAATTGATTGGTTATGGACTTGTCGTTGGTTTAAAGGGCACCGGAGATTCAAAAACTGAGTTTACCAGTAAGAGCTTTGCAAGATTATTGGATAAGTTAGGAATGAAATTAGATAATCCCGATGTGTCTTCGAAAAATGTGGCGGCTGTGTTAGTGACAGCGACCTTGCCCGCCTTTGGTAAAGCCGGAAACCCTCTTGATGTCAAAGTGAATGCCATTGGTGATGCGACATCATTGGTTGGTGGAACTTTGATTCAAACTCCCTTGCGTGCTGGAAATGATCAGATCTTTGCAGTGGCTCAAGGAGCGGTGAGTGTTCTTGGAGATGGTAAAGATTTGCACACCACCACAGGGAGTGTCCCCAATGGAGCTATCATTGAGAGAGATGTAACCAGCGATTTTGCATCTAAAAAGATGTTTCGTTTAACATTACACAATCCTGACTTTACGACAGCGGCCAGAACCGTTTTAACCATCAATAAGGAACTCGGTGGTCAGTATGCGAGCGCCAAAGACTCTGGTACGGTGGACATTATAACTCCATTTGCCTTTGAAAATCGTGGAGTTGAGCTTTTAGCGACAATTGAATCGATTGAAATTAACCCAGATCAAAAAGCCCGTGTCATAATTAATGAGAAGACAGGGACTATTGTCATTGGCGATAAAGTGAAAATTTCACGTGTGGCCATTTCTCACGGCAATATTTCTTTAAAGGTGACTGACAGCAAAGGCAAAAAAACTCCATCAGATGATAAAGTCACAGTTCTAGATTCTGGCGTTAGTGTCGGAGATCTAGTTCAGTCATTAAATAAATTGGGAGTCAGTCCTAAGGACCTGATTTCAATACTCCAGTCGATAAAAACAGCTGGAGCTTTGCACGGGGAACTGGAAGTTTATTAATTTTTTGTATCGCTGTGATGCAAAAATAGAGTACGATAAAAGAGCATAGAATAATTTTTTTGTTTCAGACACACGGATGTGTTTGAAGCGCGGGGAGGGTGAGGAAGAGGTCAAAGCCATGGATGGTCAAGAGTCAAAAAAAATGTTTCTCGCAGGAAACAGCAAGCAGAAAGCAGTCTCTGTCAAGGATTGATAGGACAAGCCAAAGCAAGAGTCAAAGTGCAGGATGCACACGATTCGCTTCTTCTAACTCCCCATTTTTCTTCCTCCAAAATTATCGTTCGCTCTAGATTCTAGAGAGAGAATATGTCAGAAAAAATCGCTGGTCCAAAAAGCAATGCCATCGCTCTAAACCAAGGGCCTTTGAAAGAAAGAGGCCGTGGTGTTTCTGAAGAGAAGCTGCGTGAAGTGGCAAGCATGTATGAAAAACTTTTCTTGAGAGAGATGGTCAAACAAATGCGTTCAACGGTGCAAGAAGGTGGTTTTGTAAAAACCAACCAAGCTGAAAAAATTTTTCGTGAACAACTTGATGATCAATATGTTGATAAGTGGAGTGCCTCGGGTGGCGTGGGCTTTGCGGATGTTATTTATGATCAATTGATGGAAAAGTTCGGAACTCAGTTGGGTTTGAAGTCTTTACCACAACGTCCAGTCGGGCCTATCAAGTTAGATGAAAAATCTCAGATCAGCACGAAAGCGGCCCAAACGACAGATCAAAGCATGACTTGGATCTTAGAAGGGGACGGACGTGAAGTTCAAGCTCCTTGGGCAGGAACTTTGCTTAAGCAAGTACAGGTGGGTGCAGAAGAGAACTTTTTAGAGATTGAGCACGACAATGGTCTAAAAAGCCAAATTCACTTTAAGGGTCTAGCGCCAAGTTTGGGCTTACCTGCCAAAGTGCTCGACGGTCAAAGAATCGGACTCATCAGCCCCGACGAAAGACAATTGATTTGGACTGTTCAGCAAAATGTCTCAGAATGATTTGTTGCCACTGTCTCGATATGATAACATGAAGTATAGAGTTAGCAAAAACTCTATGCAGGAGGATGAAAATGAAGATCACGCACAATAAAGTCGGACAAAATCTAAATTTAGTCGACACTTCAAAAAGTGAAAAAACCAATAAAGCAGGTGCATCTTCTGTTAAAGAATCTCCTCGTGATGTGAATTCATCAAATATCAATGAAGCTCGTGGGGCTACAAAAGTTGAAGTTTCAGATCGCGCTAAAGAAGCCGCGAAAATTAAAGAATTGGCGATGGCCACTCCGGATGTAGACGCTGAAAAAGTGGCGAAATACAAAAAACTCATTGCTGATGGTACTTATAAGGTAGATGCCAAAGCTGTGGCCGATCGCATGGTGGATGAACACTTGGCGATGGCTGGAGCCGCTCGCACTGAAGAATAATTTGATTTAAAATTTTTTATCGATCTCATTGGAAGAGGTAGCTGAGCATGGAATTCGCTCTCGAAGATTTAAAAAAAAGAGCTGCAGATAAACTGATCTACAATCTTGAAGATTTAGTGAAGTCGTATAGACAGGTGTTAGAACTTGTCCGCAAAGAAAAAGATTTGCTTTTAAATGCAGATCTTGAGGCCTTGAACGAAAATAATGATGCCAAAGAAAAAATAGTTTTAAAACTGCGCAGCCTTGATGGTTTGCGAGTGAAATATGCCGGTGAATTAGCTCGCTTGGTGGGTGTTGATGAAGCGGACGCTCGTTTGTTAGAATTAGCACGTAAACTTGAAACGGCTGAGTCAGATCGTTTGCGCAGCCAACATGCCGCTTTAGATTTGCTCATTAAGCGCGTGAAAGAACTTAATTCAGAAAATGCCCAATATGCTGAGTCGGCCTTGGGACAGCTCAACGGAGCTATGAATAATATTAAAGAAACGGTGGTTGGTAAAAAAACTTATGGTCCTAAAGGCAAGATGCAATCAGGACAAAATGCCACAGCCGGAAACTTTGTTTCGAAAGCGAGATAGTCACTTTTGAAGTGAATGGATAAAGATCAATTATTCCCGAATGGATTCGGGAGAGGATAGGCAAGGATGGCCAAGATCACCTCGATGATGGATATCGGTAAGCGCTCGATGATGAATAGTCAGACGGCGCTCACGACTGTGGCACACAATATGGCCAACAAGTCGACCGAAGGCTATTCTCGACAACGTGTCGATCAAGTGGCTGGCCCAAGCATCAATGAAGGGCGCCTTAATATCGGCACCGGGGCTCGTGCGGCGGCTGTAACTCGTACGAATAATCCTTGGTTAGAAAGACAGTTAGAAAAAGAGGGAGCTGAATTTAAAGCTCTTGAAACTCGTGCGGATGGCATGAGTAAGGTTGAAAATATTTTCAACGAGCAAACCAATAAAAGTATCAATGTTTACGTTGCTGATTTTTTCAATTCATTTCGTGAACTAGCGAATGCTCCTGAAAGTACAACGGCGAGAACTGTTGTCAAAGAATCAGCTGAGCAGATGACGAACGAATTTAAAAAAGTTCATGGTCAATTGACCGGTGTGCAAAAAAGCTTAGATAACACCATTGAATTTGCAGTGGTGGAATTGAATCAGCAAATCAAAGAAATCGCTCAGCTCAATGAAAAAATTCAGCATGTTGAAGTGACGGGTGGAGTGGCCAACGACGAAAGAGATCGTCGAGATCTTTTATTAAAAAAGATTAGCGAAAAAGCAGATATCACTTATGGTGAAGATCGTAAGACGGGAATGGTGTCTGTCACTCTAGGAAAGACGGCGATTTTGGTTTCGGGTTCTTTGCACACGGCTTTAAAAACAGTGAATGATGAAGACAATAAAGTTCGTATTATGTATGAACTCAGTCCTGGTGGAACCAGTGTGGATGTCTCGAGCCAAATCAGTAAAGGAAGCATGGGAGCTGCCTTAGATTTGCGTGACCATTTGATTGATGATTTGAAAAACGGTCTTAACGATATGGCCATGTCTATTGCTGAACAGGTCAATGCAGCTCACCGTGAAGGGTATGATCGAACAGGGCAAATGGGCGGAAGCTTTTTTAGGATTGATGGCAATGCCAGACAGCCCACTTTGACATTCGATTTGAGCACCACTGTCGCCGAAGATGTGAGTCGCATCGCCGCGGCGGCAAAGCCCGGAGCCCCAGGAGATAATACTGTGGCTAACGTTTTACATAATATTCAATTCGAACCAATGATGGGTGATGGTACGACCATTGATGATTTTTATAATTCTAAAGTCGGTCAAATCGGTATTCTCACACAAAGAGCCAATAAAGGTTTTGAAGCTCAACAAAATGTCATCACGCAGCTTTCTAATTTGCGTGAGAGCATCAGCGGAGTCAGTCTTGATGAAGAGGCTGCCAAAATGATTGAGTATCAAAAAGCCTTTGAAGCTTCGGCTCGTTTAATCAAAGTGGCCGATGAAATGTTTGATACGGTTTTGAACTTAAAGAGGTTGTAATTTAAGTTATGCGCGTCACTGATAAAATGAATCAGGCCAGTGTCCTGAACAACATCACTAAAAATCGCACCGAGATGAATAACCTTCAGTCTCAGGCGTCGACTTTAAAGCGCGTCACCAAACCGTCAGATGATCCTTTGGCCTCAACTCGAGTTTTACAAGCTCGAACCGAAGATCGCAATTATCAGCAATTTCAAAAAAATATTTTTAATGCTAAGTCGTTTTTGGAGTTCACAGATCAAACTCTTTCTGAGTTGACCGAAGTGATGGTGCGAGCTAAAGAATTAGCCATTCAGGCGGCCAGTGATACGGGAGGTTCAACTCCTCGTGAAGTGTCTGCGGCTGAGGTTCGTCAGTTGTTTGATCAAACCGTGGGACTTGCCAATCGCCGCGTGGGCGAACGCTATATTTTTTCAGGCTATAAAACAACGACCATGCCTTTTGATAGCACTGGGAACTATTTTGGTGATGACGGTGATATTAAAATTCAAACACATAAAGATGCCTACGTCGCGATGAATATTTCTGGCGATAAAGTCTTTTTAGGTAAAGGCTTAGGAGTTGATGGTAATGCCCGAGCGCGTGGCGAGACTCCTGTTTCTATTGAGCAAGTTCAACAATTCAAAGCAAAAGAATTACAAAGAGAATCAGACAAAAAAGAGTTCGAGCAAACCGATGTGCAAGTGCGAGGTCCTGCGGCCGTTGGGCAAACCAGCGCTGTAGGTCATAAAGATCCTCAATCGGGTTCAGAAGGCATCAATTTATTTTCGGCCTTGCAAACGCTGGCTATCGGTATGCAAACCAATGATAAGCCAACCATACAAGAGACCATCGAAGTGCTAGATCAAGCGATGAGCCAAGTGGTGAGAATGCGGGCCGAAGTTGGGGCTCGCATGAATGCGATGAATGCGACCTTTGAAGGTTTACAAAAATCCATTCTTGATAACAAGTCGATCGCTTCTCAACTTGAGGACGCGGATATGTTTCAAGTGGTCAGTGACATCAATAAAACCGAATCGACCTTAAAAGCCAGTATGGAAACCTCTTCCAAACTCCTCAATCAAAGCTTGATGGATTTTTTAAGGTAAAAAAGGGCTATTTCATCTTTAGATAAGTGCCAAAAATGCATGAAATCTAGTCATAAGCACAACACAATTTGTAAGACGTCGTCGCGGCCTGCTTTTTTTACCACACAACTTGTCTATTGGGTCTGACTCCATTAGTTTAGTCCTCTATCATTCGTTAAT
>Ga0233424_10002766_pt1 | contig 11944 bp, 9 predicted proteins | sample Watercolumn_Towu_FD_181011 | JGI IMG/M metagenome (GOLD analysis project Ga0233424, IMG submission 181011) | Freshwater microbial communities from Lake Towuti, South Sulawesi, Indonesia - Watercolumn_Towuti2014_125_MG | ecosystem: Environmental > Aquatic > Freshwater > Lake | place: Indonesia... | reverse complement strand
CTGGCCGTGGGCTTGTATGTCGAGGTCTTGCCGAATCAGAACGGCGCACCAGTCCGCCTCGTGGTGCCGTGGAAGTACGGCTTCAAGTCTGCTAAATCCATCGTCCGGATTCGCTTCGTCGAGCGCCAACCGCTGACCACCTGGGAACGGTCGGTGCCCGGCGAGTACGGCTTCTACTCGAACGTCAATCCGAGCGTGGACCATGTGCGCTGGGCGCAGCAGAAGGAACGCCGCATTCCTAACCTAGCAGCGAACCGGCCAACCCAACTGTTCAACGGCTATGGCGATCAGGTGGCCCACTTGTATGCCGGATTGGACTTGAAGAAGTTCTTCTGAGCCATGGAAGCCTCGACCAAGCTTGCATCAGGGTTGAAGGCACTGGCCTTCTGCGCTGCGCTCGTCCCGTTGGCCAGGCCCACGAAGCGGTGTCGCGATCAACGCCCGGCCGGCCGCCGCGCATATGTCACGCGTCAAGTCGCAAGCGACCTGACGAGATGCCAAAAGCTATGGGGCGCCATACAATGATCATCAAGCAGCCGCCCGTGGCGTTCACTGTCCAACCGGCTCCGACAATCATGACTGCCACCCCGACCAACGACCTGTGCCCCGCATGCGCCTGCGATGCGGCGCCGTTGGTGTTTGGGAGTTCGCAACCATGACGCGCCACTTCCTGAAGGCAGTGGCCCGCGGCCTCATCGGCGTCGTCTTGATGACGCAGATGATGATTTCCGCCTACGCCTGCCCCGCGATGTCAAAGCTCGCAGCTATGCAGATGCCGACGGCGAATGCGTCGGCTAGTGCATCGGCGAGTGAACAGAACCGTGCGAGCGCCGACAAGTCGATGACGCAGACGAGCAACTGCAACGACATGATCGGCGCGATGGACACCTCGTCGCCCAACCTCTGCGCGGAGCATTGCAAGTATGGCCAGCAGAGCGATCACGCTCCGACCTTGAATGCACCGGCGGTCGTGCTGACTGCCCTGTATGCCATGCCGCTGGTGCCCGTGATGGCACCACCGCCGCGCCCTGCGGCGGACACGCTGAGTGCATTGGTTGCGGCGGCTCCGCCGCACGCGATCCTGCACTGCGTGCAGCGAACCTGATCCTCCAGACGACGCTGCGCTGACGACCCTTCGGGTCGCCCGGCGCATCGGTCGTGCTCGACCGCGTTCGCGAGCCTCTGCTCGCCGCCGTGAATCGAGCGCGACACGAATTCCCCCAGTTCGTTGTCTGGAGTTTTCATGTTCACAGTTCCGTTTCGGCTCGCTCGGTATGCGCGCCGGTCGCCTCATCGCTGGGCACCCGCATTGGCCCTTGTCACCCTGTTCGTCGGCCTGCAGGCGCACGCCCAGCAGGCCTTGACCCTTGAGCAGGCCCTGCGCTTGGCCCAGGAGCGCTCTCGCCAATTGGCGGCCCAGGACGCCGGTGCCGCCGCGTCCCGACAGATGGCCGTCGCCGCGGGGCAGTTGCCGGATCCGGTACTCAAGACCGGGCTGAACAGCCTGCCCATCAGCGGGCCGGACCGGTTCAGTCTGACGCGGGACTCCTTCACCATGGCCTCTGTGGGCGTGATGCAGGAGTTCACGCGAGCCGACAAGCGCACGGCCCGCGCAGGGCGATTCGAACGCGAAGCCGAAGTGGCCGAGGCCGGACGCGCCGTGGCGCTGGCCAACCTGCGGCGCGACACCGCGATGGCCTGGCTGGATCGCCTGTACCAGGAGCGCATGCACGACGTGTTGCAGACCCAGCGTGCCGAGGCCGCCTTGCAGATTGAGGCAGCGGAGGCCGCGTATCGGGGCGGGCGTGGGACGCAGACCGATGTATTCGCGGCGCGCTCGGCCGTTGCCCAGATCGATGACCGCATCCGGCAGACCGCCCGACAGATTGCCACCGCCAAGACCAAGCTCGCGCGCTGGGTGGGTGAGGACGCGAGCCAGGCTCTTGGTGTGCCACCCGGCCTGGACACGATCCACCTCGACGCAGCGAGCCTGGAAACCGAGTTGGCCCATCACCCGCAGATCGCCCTGATGGTCCGACAAGAAGCCTTGGCACGCGCGGAGGCCAACGTCGCGCAGACCAACAAGCGCGCGGACTGGAGTGTCGAACTGACCTACAGCCAGCGCAGCTCGGCGTACTCAAACATGGTCTCGGTCAATCTCTCGATCCCATTGCAGTGGGACCAGAAGAACCGCCAGGACCGCGAGGTGTCAGCGAAGCTGGCGATGGCCGAACAGATGACGGCCCAGCGCGAGGAGGCCACGCGCGAGCATCTGGCGGAGACCCGCGCATGGCTCCAGGAGTGGCAAAGCAACCGCGATCGCTTGACGCACTACGACGATGCCCTGATTCCGCTGGCCAGCGAGCGCACGCGCGCAGCGATTGCTGCCTACCGCGGCGGTAGTGGCCTGCTGAGCGCTGTGCTGGAAGCGCGGCGCATGGAAATCGACACCCGCATGGAGCGGCTGCGCCTCGAAATGGAGACGGCTGCCCTGTGGGCCCAGCTCGAGTACCTGATTCCGGCCGAGCACGTCGCTGCTGCTGTCACGGAGAAATGAACATGAGAATCAAATCCCTTCTGATCGGCCTGATCGCCGCGGGCGTGCTCGGCGGCGCTGGCTATGGCCTATATGCGACAGGCATGAGCCGAGGCATGGCCTCGGCGCCGGCAGGCGGCGGCAATACGCCGGCATGCGGGGCTCCAGCGGAGGCGCTGCCGCAGAGCATCGCCCAGGGCGAAGACGCCACCCGTCGACACATCACGGCCGGCATCAAGGCTGGCGACGTCGATCCGACGACGGGCAAGAAGGTCCTGTACTACCACGACCCCATGGTGCCGGGGAACAAGTTCGATAAGCCGGCCAAGTCGCCGTTCATGGACATGATGCTGGTGCCGGTCTATGCCGACAGTGATGGCGGTGACGGCAGCAAGATCACGGTCAGCCCGCGCATCCAGCAGAACCTGGGCGTGCGCACCGCCGCCGTCACGCAAGGCACGTTGTCGCCGCAGGTGTCGGCCGTGGGCAGCATCGCGTTCAACGAGCGCGACCAAGTCATCGTGCAGGCCCGAGCCACCGGCTACGTCGAGCGCTTGCATGTGCGAGCCACGCTCGACCGGGTGGCCAAGGGGCAGCCACTGGCCGAGCTCTACGTGCCGGACTGGATCGCCGCACAGGAAGAGTTCCTGTCGGTGCGTCGCATGCAAGGCACCGACCTCGCACCGCTCGTCGACGGCGCTCGCCAGCGCATGCGCCAGGTCGGCATGAGCGAGGCACAGATCGCGCTCGTCGACAGCAGCGGACGCACGCAGCCGCGCATCACGCTGGTGGCGCCCATCGGCGGCGTCGTCACCGAGCTGATGGCGCGCGAAGGCATGACGGTGATGTCGGGCGCCACGCTGTTCCGCATCAACGGTCTCGGCACGGTATGGGCCAACGCCGAGGTGCCCGAGAGTCAGTCGGCGCTGCTGCGGCCGGGTACGAAGGTCCAGGCCACCAGCCCGGCCGTCCCGGGCGCGAAGTTCGACGGCAGGGTGCAGGCCATCCTGCCCGAGGTCGATGTGACCACACGCACGCTGAAGGCCCGCCTCGAGCTGGCCAATCCCAACAATGCGTTGGTGCCCGGCATGTTCGTGCAGATGCAGTTCATGGACATGCGCGACCAGAAGGCGCTGTTGGTGCCCACCGAAGCCATCATCCAGACTGGCAAGCGCACCGTTGCGATGCTGGCCGAAGACAACGGACGCTTCCGGCCCGTCGATGTCGAGATCGGCATCGAGAGCGGCGGCCAGACCGAGGTCAAGCGCGGCCTGCAGGCCGGCCAACGGGTCGTAGTGTCGTCACAGTTCCTGATCGATTCCGAAGCCAGCCTGAAGGGTGTCGAGGCACGCCTGAACGTCGAACCCAAACCCGACGCAGCGAACACGGCGCCCCGCCATCAGGGCGACGCCAAGGTCGAGAAGATCGACCGCGATGCCGTGACGCTCTCTCACGGCCCCATCGCCTCGCTGAAATGGGGCGCGATGACGATGGATTTCAAACCACCGCAGCGCGGACTCCCGCGCGGGATGGCCGTCGGTGACAGGGTGAGCTTCGAGTTCTACATGGACGCTCAAAACCTGCCGCAGTTGACCGCAGTGACGGTGCTGGCCCCCGAGCCCAAGACCGCTGCCGCTGCGGCATCTGGGAGCAAGCCATGATCGCCCAACTGATCCGCTGGTCGATCACCAACCGCTTCCTGGTGTTGCTGGCGACGGTCATGCTCAGCGCCTGGGGTGTGTACTCCGTGCTGCGCACGCCGCTCGACGCACTGCCTGATCTGTCCGACGTGCAGGTCATCATCCGCACGACCTACCCGGGCCAGGCGCCGCGCATCGTCGAGAACCAGATCACCTATCCGCTGACGACGACCATGCTGTCGGTGCCGGGGGCGAAGACGGTTCGTGGCTACTCCTTCTTCGGCGACTCCTTCGTCTACGTGCTGTTCGAGGACGGCACCGACCTGTACTGGGCGCGCTCACGCGTGCTGGAGTACCTGAACCAGGTGCAATCGAAACTCCCCCCCGGTGCCAAGGCCTCGCTCGGGCCCGATGCGACGGGCGTGGGCTGGATCTACCAATACTCGCTGGTCGATCGCAGCGGCACGCAAGACGCCGGGCAACTGCGGGCCTTGCAGGACTGGTTCCTGAAATTCGAGCTGAAGACGGTGCCCAACGTGGCCGAGGTGGCATCCGTCGGCGGCATGGTGCGGCAGTACCAGGTTCTACTCGACCCCGACAAGCTGGCGGCCTACGGCATTCCGCACACCAGGGTGGTCGAGGCGCTCCAAAAGGCCAACCAGGAGGCCGGAGGGTCGGTGCTCGAACTCGGCGAGGCCGAGTACGTGGTGCGGGCGTCGGGCTACCTGCAGTCGCTTGAAGACTTCCGCAAGGTGCCGCTGGTCAGTACCGCCGCAGGCGTGTCGGTGCGGTTGGGGGACGTGGCGCGCATCCAGGTCGGACCCGAGATGCGGCGGGGCATCGGCGAACTCGACGGCGAAGGCGAGGCCACCGGTGGCGTGATCGTGATGCGCTCGGGCAAGAACGCCCTGGAGACCATCGCTGCGGTCAAGGAGAAGCTGAAGTCGCTGCAGTCCAGCCTGCCCAAGGGCGTGGAGATCGTGCCGGTCTACGACCGCTCGGGCCTGATCGAGCGCGCGGTGGACAACCTCGGCCACAAGCTGCTTGAAGAGTTCATCGTCGTCGCGGTGGTGTGCTTCATCTTCCTTTTCCACCTGCGCTCGGCCTTCGTGGCCATCGTCTCCCTGCCGCTGGGCATCCTGGCCGCGTTCATCGTGATGCACCACCAGGGCGTCAACGCCAACATCATGTCGCTGGGGGGTATCGCCATCGCCATCGGCGCGATGGTCGATGCGGCGGTCGTGATGATCGAGAACGCGCACAAGCATCTGGAGCGCTGGAGTCATGACCACCCCGACCAGAAGCTCGAAGGCGAAGCGCGCTGGAGAGTGATCGGCGACTCGGCGGCCGAGGTCGGCCCGGCGTTGTTCTTCTCGCTGCTGATCATCACGCTCAGCTTCATCCCCGTGTTCACGCTGGAAGCGCAGGAAGGAAGACTGTTCTCGCCGCTGGCCTTCACCAAGACCTATGCCATGGCCGCGGCGGCCGGTCTGTCGGCGACGCTGATCCCGGTGCTGATGGGCTACCTGATCCGGGGCCGCATTCCCGACGAGAAGACCAACCCACTCAATCGATCCCTGATCGCGGTGTATCGCCCTTTGCTGAACGCAGTGCTGCGGGCGCCCAAGCTGACGCTGGTCGTTGCGGCAGTGGCTCTGGTGCTCAGCCTTTGGCCGCTGCAACACATCGGTGGCGAGTTCATGCCGAGGCTCGATGAAGGGGATCTGCTCTACATGCCATCGGCCCTGCCAGGCCTGTCGGCAGGCAAGGCGGCCGAGTTGCTTCAGCAAACCGACCGACTGATCAAGACGGTCCCCGAGGTCGCGAGCGTCTACGGCAAGGCCGGCCGCGCCGAGACCGCCACAGACCCGGCGCCGATGGAAATGTTCGAGACCACGATCCAGTTCAAGCCCAAGAGCGAGTGGCGGCCGGGCATGACGCAGGACAAGCTGGTCGACGAGCTCGACCGCATCGTCAAGGTGCCGGGTGTGGCGAACATCTGGGTGCCGCCGATCCGCAACCGCATCGACATGCTGGCCACGGGCATCAAGAGTCCTGTAGGCGTGAAGGTGGCCGGCACCGACCTGGCTGTGATTGATCGAGTGACCGGCGAGATCGAGAAGGCGTTGAAGGACGTGCCTGGTGTCAGCAGCGCACTTGCCGAGCGCCTCACGGGTGGCCGCTACGTGGACGTGACGATCAACCGCGACGCCGCTGCGCGCTTCGGCATGAACATCGCCGACGTGCAGTCCGTCATCACTTCGGCGGTGGGCGGTGACAACGTCGGCGAGACGGTCGAGGGTCTCCAGCGCTTCCCCATCAACCTGCGCTACCCACGAGAGGTGCGCGACTCGCTGGAGAAACTGCGCGTGCTGCCCATCGTCACCGAGAAGGGTGCGCGGCTGGTGCTGTCCGACGTGGCCGACATCCGCATCACCGACGGGCCGCCCATGCTGCGCAGCGAGAACGCGCGCCTCTCCGGCTGGGTGTATGTCGACATCCGTGGCCGCGACCTGCTGTCGGCGGTCAAGGACATGCAGCGTGTGGTCGCCGAGAAGGTCGTCTTGCCGGCGGGCTATTCGATTTCGTGGTCGGGTCAGTTCGAGTTCCTGGAGCGCGCGACCGCGAAGCTGAAGGTGGTGGTGCCGTTCACGCTGCTGATCATCTTCGTGCTGCTGTACCTGACCTTCAAGCGCTTCGACGAGGCGCTGTTGATCATGGCGACGCTGCCTTTCGCGCTGGTTGGCGGCATCTGGCTGCTTTACCTGCTGAGCTACAACTTGTCGGTGGCAGGGGCGGTTGGCTTCATCGCGCTGGCCGGTGTCTCTGCCGAGTTCGGCGTAATCATGCTGCTGTACCTGAAGCAGGCCTGGGACGCCCGCGTCGACGAAGGCAAGACCAGCACCGCCGACCTGCTTGATGCGATCCGCGAGGGCGCGGTGCTGCGCGTGCGCCCGAAGGCGATGACGGTGGCCGTGATCCTCGCCGGCCTGTTCCCAATCATGTGGGGCACGGGCACAGGTTCCGAGGTGATGCAGCGCATCGCCGCGCCGATGGTGGGCGGGATGATCACCGCGCCCCTGCTGTCGATGTTCGTGATCCCGGCCGCCTATCTGCTGATGCGGCGGCAGCGTGAGCGCGCGGCATGGCGCCCGGGGTTCTGGCGGAGGCAGCGTGCGACGGCCTGATCTCTTCGGCCGCTGGCGCCTCGCCCTCGGCGCGGCGGTGCTCCTGTTCCTGTGCCTGCTGGCCTCGGGAGCGCGGGCATCGGCGCCACCGGAGCGGGAGGAGATGAGCGCTACGGCGCCATCGCCCGTCGCCGCGCAGTCCAGGCCGATGGCATCGGGCTGCATGCCCTGCGCACTCTGCTACGTCGCCCCGGCGCCGAAAGCCCACAGCTACACCGGCGAATGCAAGGAGCCGGAGCTGGCCACCTGGTGGGCTCGCAGAGAAACGATCCCGTCAAAGGTTCGAATTCTTGGCATCAAAAGCAGCCACGTTCCCGTCCCGATACGAATAGCTCTGTGCAGGTCGCTGGATTGATCCGAGTGTGCGAGCCTCATCGCAAACGCTTCAACAGACTCGATCAATTTTTGGACTTCATCATGAACAAGCTACTCATCATTCTCATCGGCGTTGCCACCATGAGCACCACGTCGTCGGCCTTTGCCGGTCTCGAGCAGCAAACCGTCGAACTATCTGGTTCCGACCAACCAGCCTCGCAGCCGAAGCTCGGCCAGTCTCTGGAGTCGACCAGGCCCGGTTCTGGACGGCCGGCAAAGTGCCCTCCAGACAAGCTCGTCTTGCAACTCGACCATGGCCCGCGTGCGCAGTCCACACCGTATCTGAACCGTCTGCGCAAGGAGCGGTATGAAGCTCAAGTGCAGGCCTGCGCGAAGCCGGCAACTTGAGCTTGAACGGCTCCACCATGTCGCCTGGCAGCTCCACTTGACCTTGGGTTCGCCTAGGGTTGGCGACGAAGGGGGTGAGGCACCAGTGACTCACCCCCTTGCTGACGTCAGTGGTTCGCTCCGGCCCGGTATGCACGCACGGCGCCGACATCGACCGGTAGGGCTGCCGGTCGACACGACAGCCTATGTGCGCGAGGACATGCGTGGCCCAGGAGCGGTTCGAACGCTGTATGCCCGCCTGCTGCCACTGCTGGCCACGCTGGGCTATTGCCAAGCAATCGCTGGCATCGTCCTGCGTGACGAATGCCGGCAGCGTTGGCCTTCACATGGCCGTGGGCTTTGGGGCGTGGCAGAAGACGCTGTTGTCGCCCGGGCGCTTGGTGGAGACCTGATGCCATTCCGTCAGGGCCGACGCGAGTTCAGTCTGCCGCCAGCGCCTGGATGATCGGGCAACCGCCCTGGGTTGCCCCCGTGTCACATTGGGCTACCAACGTCTTCAATGCTTTGCGCATCGCTTTCAAGTCGGTCAGTTTCTGCTCGACGACCTGCAACTTGTGCGCCGCCAGCTCGCGTGTTTCAACGCAGGCGCGGACCTCCTCGAGCTCCAGCAAGCTGCCCACTTCTTCCAAAGTGAAGCCGAGCACCTGCGCGCGCTTGATGAAACGCACGCGCTTGACCGCGTCAGGTGCATAGCGGCGATGCCCATTCGCCGGTTTGATGGGCTCGTCCATCAGGCCGCGGCGCTGGTAGTAGCGGATGGTCTCAACGTTCACGCCGGCTTCTTCGGCCAGTCGCCCTATCGTCAGCTCGGTTGCCATCTGAACCCCTTGACTCCGTACCATGGTACGGACTCTAGACTGCTTGCCATCAAAAGGTTCACTGCGGTGATGGCAATGCTCAAAGTCAAGGGTCCGTTGTTCGCCAGCGTGCTGGCGGCGGTCGGCGCGTCGGTATGTTGCGTAGGCCCACTCGTGCTGCTGACGTTAGGCATCGGCGGTGCATGGATCTCCAGCCTAACCGCTCTGGAGCCGTTGAGACCATGGCTCATCGTCGTGACGCTGGTGTTCCTCGGCCGCGCGTTCCGGCGCCTGTACCTGCAACGTCAGGTCTGCGAACCGGGCAGCGCATGTGCCGAACCCATCGTCTTCAGGCGCCAGCGGGTGATCTTCTGGTTGGTCGCGCTGACGCTCCTCGTGTTGTTGTCGGTGCCCTGGCTGGCTCCGCTTTTCCTCTGAAGGGACTCACCATGCGCAATTTGTTTGCCGCCGCGCTCGTCGCGCTGATGCCGTTAGCCGCACTGGCCACCAAACCCGAGACCGCAGTGCTCGATGTCCAAAACATGACTTGCGGGCTGTGTCCGGTCACGGTGAAGAAATCACTTGAACAAATGCCAGGCGTGAGCCGGGCCAGGATAGATTTCGCGAAGAAGATAGCCACAGTGACGTTTGACGCCGACAAGACCAATGCCGCAGCATTGATCAAGGCTACGACGGACGCGGGCTACCCATCGACGGTGCGCAAGTGATTGCGGCCACGCCCCAACTGGAGTCGGCGCTGACCTGCCCAGAATGCGGCCACGTCAGGCAGGAGGTCATGCCGGCCGATGCTTGTCAGTTCTTCTACGAATGCGTGCGCTGCCAAACGGTGCTGCGGCCCAAGGCCGGCGACTGCTGCGTGTTCTGCTCGTACGGCTCAGTCAAGTGCCCACCGGTGCAGGCGCAGCGTTGCTGCATAAGCTGCGATTGAAGACGAGCACGCAACCGCGAGGGGCCGCCCAAGGCCATGACGTGGCCGTCATCATGGCCGGTCTGCTGCCCGGACTGTTCGGCCAGGAACAGCACCTCCAAGGTCATCGCAATGGTCACCAATAAGCCCTGACGTTCGCCGATCGCAAAGCTCACACCGATCAGCAGGCCGTCCTTGCGATGTCCAGCCCGGACGCCAGCAGGAGACTGGTGGGTACGCCAGCTTCCTCGTCTACCGACCGAGCTTCCAGTCGACGTGACAACGCCTTGAGCATCAACATGGTCATGACACCGAGCGCGAACCCGCCCAGCGTGGCCCGGGGAAGACGCCGGTGGACGACGTCGGGAAGCAGCTCAGCGGCCAACGCTGCGAACAGCCCGCCGGCGGCGATGTGCTGAACTGCGCTGCGCACCCCCGGCGACCACGGCGACTGCCGGGATGGCCGCGAAACCCAGCACGCCGCCCAGGGAAACCACTGCGTTCATGCGTGCCGCCCCGCCTTCCAGACCAGTGGCACCACCAGCCACATCGTCACGATCAGTCCGGCGATCACGGCAGCCGCCACATTGCCCATTGAATGACCGAGCACCTCTGACAGCACCAGTTGAGTGGCCAGGACAAGCGCAACGCCTAGTGTGCATGCGCCAACCAGCATCTGCCGGCTGGCCAGCGTCTTGAACTTCGCCCGGTTTCGCAGCGGTCGCATCAACCGATGCTGAACCGCAGGCCCGGTGAAGAGCGCCAGGCTGGTCACGGACAGCATGAACGTCGCGAGGAAGACGTGCTTCTCTGCCTGAACGATGCTCGCGAAGCCCGGCGCGAACGGCACGGTGATCAGAAACGCCGACAGCAACTGGGCAGTGGGTAGCAGCACCCGCAGCTCACCCAGCATGTCGGTCATGTCGCCATCGTCAACGGCGTCAGCGCCGCTGATGCTCTTTTGGTTTGGATCGATCTGGTTATCCATGAAGTCGCCTTGAACCAAAGCCGGGTCAAGCCTTTGCAGCAGCGTTGAGCGGGTTCTCACCACCCTGGGCCGGGTTGCCAGCCTTGCCCTCCTCGAAGGCCTTGTAGGCCAGCAGCCGCAAGGCGTTGATGACGACCAACAGCGTGGAACCCTCGTGGAAGATGACGGCCGTGCCGATGTTGAGGCCCAGGATGGTGGCGGGAATCAGCACCACGACGACGCCTAGGCTCACCCAAAGGTTCTGCTTGATGATGCGGCTGGTGCTACGCGACAGGCCGACCGCAAAGGGCAGTTGTGCCAGGTCGTCGGCCATCAGCGCTACGTCGGCGGTTTCCAGGGCGACGTCGGATCCGGCCGCTCCCATGGCGATGCCCACCGTCGCGTTGGCCATTGCCGGCGCGTCGTTGACCCCGTCGCCCACCATCGCCACCTTGCCATGCTCGGTGCGCAGCTTCTTGATCGCCTCGACTTTCTGCTCGGGCATCAGGTCGCCGCGCGCCTCGGTCAGGCCCACGCTGTGGGCCACAGCCTCTGCCACTTTTTGGTTGTCGCCAGAGATCATGATCAGGCGCTCGATGCCGAGCTTGCGCAGCTCGGCCATCACCTGGCCGGCGACCGGCCTGGGCGTGTCCATGACGCCGATGACACCCAGGAAGCGACCGCCCTTGCGCACGACCATCGTCGTGCGCCCCTCGTCCACAAGCTTCTTGTTCGCCGCATCCACATCGGGTGGCAGCTGGGTGTTTGGCAGTTCAGAAAACAGCACCGGCTTGCCGATGTGCACCGTCTCGCCATCGACCTGGGCTTGCACACCCCGGCCGGTGATGCTCTTCACGTCGGAGGACTGAAGCGCCTTGGCGTTCGTCCCCAGGCGCTCTCGCGCCCCGGTGACGATCGCCGATGCGAGCGGATGGTCGCTGTGCTCCTCAACGGCCAGGGCAACTGACAACAGCTCGTCCTCAGTGGCACCTTGCGTCGCCACGACATCGGTCAGCTTGGGCTTACCCTCGGTCAGCGTGCCTGTCTTGAATCGCCCCGGGTTTCGAGGAGGCTCAACACTCTGAGAGGATTGAGCCATGAGCAAGTCGAACAAGTTCTCGCCCGAGGTGCGTGAGCGCGCGGTGAGGATGGTGCAGGAGCACCG
>Ga0233424_10002765_pt1 | contig 11952 bp, 11 predicted proteins | sample Watercolumn_Towu_FD_181011 | JGI IMG/M metagenome (GOLD analysis project Ga0233424, IMG submission 181011) | Freshwater microbial communities from Lake Towuti, South Sulawesi, Indonesia - Watercolumn_Towuti2014_125_MG | ecosystem: Environmental > Aquatic > Freshwater > Lake | place: Indonesia... | reverse complement strand
TCGTGGTCATCCAGCAAGCCGTCCAGAACGTCGGCGACCTGAGAGTCGGCGGCGACACGACGCTCGCGCAGCGCGTCGCGCAACTGCGGACGCTCGGCGAGATGACCGTGCGTCTCGGTGCACGCGAGGCAGGCCAGCGTCTCGGTGGTCGCCGACCGTGACGCCGGTCGTTCGTCTCGCGCAGTTCGCCGACGCGCAGGCTTGCGAGCAGTTCGAAGCGGAGGCACGGCGCGAGAACGCCGATGCCAAGGGTGCTGCCGCGTTCTTCGCCGCTGAAACACAATCATTTTTCGTCGACGACGATGGCGGGTTCACGCTCGTCGCCAGCGTCGACGGGGTCGCCGTCGGCTTCCTCACCGCGCGAACCACGCGCGTGGGGGCCGCGCAGGTCGCGTGCGTCGTGCGCGTGTTCGTGACCGCGGCGGCGCGGCGTGTCGGCATCGGCGACGCGCTGATTGCCGTCGCGGGCGAGACGGCCCGCGAACGGGGCTGCGTGCGAATCGACGCGCTCGCGCTGCCGGGCGATCGCGACACGAAGAACCTCTACGAGCGCAACGGCATCGTGGCGCGGCTCATCACCGCGGCCCGCGAGTTGTGACCCCGCGGCTCAGCGACCCTTCCAGTTCGGCGGGCGCTTCTCGATGAACGCCGTCAAGCCCTCTTTGGTGTCCTCGCTCGAGAGCACGCGGCCGAACCCTTCGTTGGTCATCTTGATGAGCGTCTCGTCGTCGTTGGTCTCGGCGGCGAGCACCACCTTGCGGCTCTCCCACACGGCGATCGGTGCCGACTTGCACACCTGCTCGGCGAGCGCCAGCGCGGCTTGTTCCGCCTGGCCCGGTTCGCAGAGACGATTCACGAGACCGAGTTCGTAAGCACGCTGCGCGGTGATCGGGTCGCCGGTGAGGATCACCTCCATCGCGGCGTTGCGCCCGATCGCGCGCGGCAGGCGGAAGAGCCCGCCCGCGCCGGCGATGAGATTGCGCTTGACCTCGGCCAGGCCGAACGCGGCGCGGGTGCTCGCGACCACGAGGTCGGCGGCGAGCACGATCTCGCACCCGCCCGCCGTGGCGAGGCCGTCGACGGCGACGATCACGGGCTTCTTGCGCTCGCGGTAGACGAAGCCCGCGAACCCGCCGCGGCGCGTGTTCAGGTCGGCCGCCTTGCCCGAGTTGATCGCCTTCAGGTCGGCGCCGGCGCAGAACACGGGGCGTTCCTGCCCGGTCGTGTTGGCGCGCAGGATGCCGATCCACACGTCGTCGTCGGACTCCATCTTGTCGATGGCGGCTTCCATGCCGCTTGCGACGTCGCCGTTCACCGCGTTGCGCGCGTCGGGACGGTTGAGGGTGATGAGGGCGACCTTGCCGCTCGTTTCGTAGGTGACGAAGGTGTTGGCGTTCGGCGCATCCGACATGCGCGGAAGCCTAGTTGTCGGCGGTGGCGGCGGCCCCGGCTTGCGCCGCCGGCTTCTTCTCGCGCGGCTGGCGCGACGCGAAGCCCTTTTTCTTCCTCCGATCACGCCACTCGGGGCGCAACGGCCGCGGCGCGCGCGCCTGCGGGTCGACGACCACGCCGAAGAGTGCGGCGATCTTGGGCAGCAACGGCGCGAGGCGCGTGACGGTGGCGGTGAGTTCGGGCGTCGACTTCGCCGGCGCGGCGACGGGCACCACCTCGTTGTGGATCGGGGAGAAAGCGAGGGCTTCGAGCACGACCACCCAGCGGTCGCTCGGCGAGAGCGGCGTGAGTTGTTCGAGCGCCTGGGCGACGAGCCGCGGGCGCAAGTCGGCGGGCACGAGCGTGCCCGCCTTGGGCGGTTGCGCGGCGAGTTTCAGCGCGGCGACGATGCGCCCCACTTCGACGGCCCGGCACAAGTCGTCCTGCCAGTGCTGCATCTCTTCGTTCTGTCGACGGTCGAGCGCGGCGCGCAACGTGTCGCGCTTCTCGTTGAGCGAAGCGTCTTTCATGAGCGTCGGATCGTTCGACTTGGCGACGACGGCCCGCAGGTCGCGCAGGTCCACGGTGTCGATGATCTTCTCCACCGCCTCGACGCTGTCTTTCCACTCGGCCACCCGCAGTCGCGGCAGCAACTCGAGCACCATGTTGACGAGCGCGTCGGAATTCACCGCGGGCTTGCCGTCTTTCTTCAGCTGCTTGTTCTGCTCGTTGACGGCCTTGCGCACCGCACCGACGCCGCCCTCGAGCGCTTTCTCCGCCAGCACCCGCTCGGCGGCGGTGAGCGCCTCGAGCACGGCGTTGCGGTGCACCACGCCCGGGCGCAGTCGCGTCGCGCGCGGCCGCTTGGGCAACTCGGGCGGGGGAGGGGTGAACTCGCGGCGCGCCGGACGCGCGGGCGCCCCTGCGTCGCGGGCCGCACCTCTGCGGTCGCCGTTGCGACTGCCGCGACGGTCGCCGGTGCGGTCACGCTTCTCGCGCGGCGGCTTGTTGCGCTTGCTGGTGGAGATCTCGGTGACGGGCTTGAACTCCGCGCCCGACCCGGTGACGGTGATCAGCGTGACGTTGCGCTTCTTCTCCGCGATCGGTGCGATGGCCAGCACGACGGCCCCGTCCATGTCGGTTTCGATGTCGGCACGCAGCACGTCGCCGATCTTGCTGCCGTCGGGGAGGAGTCCGGCCGCGCCGGCACCCCGCGGCGCCTTCGCGCCGGCTTGGCGCCACGTGAACGAGCCGTCGGGTCGCAGGCTCGTGACCTCGATGTCGATTCGCCGAGCCATGAAGTTCCCACGCTAGTAGAACTATTGCGTGCCCATCTATGCGCTCGGCTCGCAAGAACCCAGCATCGACGCGACGGCGTTCGTGCACCCCGACGCGGTGATCATCGGTTCGGTGTTCATCGGCGCGAACTCCAGCGTGTGGCCGACCGCGGTGCTGCGCGGCGACGACGGCGAGATCCGCATCGGTGCGCGCACGAGCATCCAGGACGGCACCGTCGTGCACACCACGATCGAGTGGCCGACCACCGTGGGCGACGACTGCCTCGTCGGGCACATGGCGCACCTCGAGGCGTGCGTGCTCGAGGATTTCTCGCAGGTGAGTTCGGGCGCCATCGTGCTGCACCGCGCGCGCATCTGCGCGGGGGCCGTCGTCGGCGCCAATTCGGTGGTGCTGAACGACACGCTCGTGCCCGCCGGCGCGCTCGCGGTCGGCAGCCCGGCCGTGATCAAACAGGGTCGGGCGCGCGCCGAAGACGTGAAGTACGGCGCGCAAAACTACGTCGAGCGCACCGCGCGATTCAAGCGCGAGCTGCGCCGCCTCGACTAGCGGCCGCCAGTCGCCGACGACCCGGTCGCCGACGACCCAGTCGCTGAGGACTCAGTCGCTGAGGACTCAGTCGCCGACGATCTCCAGCAACGGTTTGAGGTCGAGCCGCATCGATGCCTCGAGGTAGCCGTGCGCGGCGTCGCGGCGGAACTGCGCGCACAGGTCGTGGCGGAAGAACCGCGCGCCCTCGCGGATCACGTAGTTGAGCACGAAGAAGCGGTAGGCGTACGGCAAGAACTCGACGTCGCGGCGCGTGAGCGGGTTCACCTCGTGGTAGGCGCGCACGAACCCGACGAAGCGCGGCTCGGTGAGCGTGTGCGGCGAGTAGGTGAACGACGTGCGGTCGCCGGTGCTCGACGACACGCGCGACAGGAAGTAGAAGTCGAGCAACCGTGACTCGATGCGGAACCAGTCGTAGTCCCAGCGCGAGAACAACCGCAGCGGGCCGCCCTCGCGCGTGACGCTGAAGTTGCCGAGGTTCCAGTCGACGAGGATCGGGATCTTCTCCCACTCGTCGTAGTGCACCGACTCGAGCCGCAGCAACAGCTCGTGCGTGAAGCGCGCGAGCACGCCGATGTCTTCCGGCGGCAGGTCGAAGTTGCGCGGCGCGAACGGGTTGGTGAGCTGGTCGAAGAGGTGGATCGCGTCACCCTTCACCGAGTTCGACACCGGCGGTATGGAGGGGGCGATTTCGGCGCAGGCGTGGTGGAAGCGGGCGATCTCGCGCGCCAGTTCCGCCACGTCGGCGGGCGCGAGGATGCGGGGCAGCGACTCGGCTCGCGCGACCTCGGTGTAGAACGCGCACCAGCAGCGCCCGTCGTACCAGGTGTAGGGGCGCTTGTCGACGGTGAGCGGGTCGGCGAGGAATCCGCGCCAGCGTCCGTGGCGCAGCAGCGCGGCGCAGCGCGCGAGCCGGTCGTGGTCTTCGGCGAAGAGAAAATACGAGCCGTACGACGACACCTTGGCGACCACGCTCGAGGCATCGTCGAACTCCACGCGGAACACGCGGTTGGTGGACACGTGCGCGCTCACCTCGAGCAGCGCGGCGATCGTGCGCGGGTCGCCGGCGCCCGCCGCGTAGTCGCGCCACGCCGCGCGCACCACGTGTTCGGCGTCGCCGAGCAGCGAGTCGGGCGCGCTCATGCGAGACGCCCGGGCGACGGGACTAGGCGCGCACGCCGATCGGGGCGATGAGGCGGAAGCCAGCCGCGTGGCGCTCTTGCTCGTTCTCGCCGCCCCAGAAGCCGTACTCGCGGTGCCGGCGCGCGAAGTTGCGGCAGGTCTCCAGCACGGGGCATTGCAGACACACTGTACGAGCCTTGGCCTCGCGGCGCAGGCGGGTCTGCGGGCGCTCGGCGAGCGGCGCGAAGAAGATCTCCGACAGCCCGCGGCACGCGCCCTGTTCCATCCAGTCGTCCTGCGTCGCGAGGCGGAACTTGAAGTCGAGTGTCGTCACGGTCGGTCTCCCGAGTGGGCTTGGTGGTGGCGCACTGAGCGCTGTAAGCACGGTAGCGCAAAACTAACCAACGAGTCAATTAGCGGCGGCAAGCACCGTCTCGACCCCCGCGGCGAACGCCGCCACATCGTCTGGCGTCACGTCCCAGGCCGTCATCCAGCGCACCTGGCGGGCGCCAGCGTCCCAGTCCCAGAAGAACGACCACTCCTGCAGGCGGGTCTTGGCGGGGTCGGCGAGGGTGGGGAAGAGGCTGTTCACCGCCGGGGGAGTCGTGAGCCGCAGCGAGACGTGGTGGCGGGTCGCGTCGTACAGCGCCCGGGCGGCGGCGTTGGCCTGCCCCCCGAGGCGGATGAAGAGGTCGTCGGTGAGCAGCGCCTCGTATTGCGCCGAGATGTAGCGCATCTTGGAGTGCAGCTGCGTCACGTTCTTGCGCAGGTACTGCGCGCGCACCGCCCGGCGCGGGTCGAACCACACGACCGCCTCGCCGAACACCACGCCGGCTTTCGTGCCGCCGAACGACAGCACGTCGACACCCGCGTCGACGCTGAACGACCGCAGCGCGGCGCGGCTGGCGCCGAGCGCGGCGGTCGCGTTGCCGACGCGCGCGGCATCCATGTGCACGAGCATGCCGTGCTCGTGCGCCGCGTCGCAGATCGCCCGCACCTCGGCTGCGGTGTAGAGCGTGCCGAGCTCGGTGGGCTGGGTGAGCGACACCACGCCGGGTTGCGCGTGGTGCGGGTTGCCGCGCGCGCCGGCCGCGGCGCGCACCTGGTCGGGCGTCAGCTTGGCGTCGTCGCCGGGGAGGTCGAGCAACTTGGCACCGAGCACGCGCTCGGGAGCACCCGTTTCGTCCATGTGGATGTGCGACCAGTTGGTGCAGATGACGCATTCCGCCTGCTGCAGCACGGATGCCAGCGCGAGCACGTTGGCACCGGTGCCGCCGTAGACGAACAGCGTGCGCACGTCGCGGTCGAACAACTCGTCGAACATCCGCTCGGCGCGGCGCGTGTGGTCGTCGTTGCCGTAGGCGAGCGCGTGCCCGGCGTTGGCGGCGACGAGTGCCTCGATCACCAGGGGATGGGCGCCCGCCACGTTGTCGGAGGCGAGCATTCGCACGGGCGCCGGCGGCATCGCGCCGGAAGACGACGCGCGCGGCATGGCGTTCATCCTAAGATTCGGGGCGGGGGTTTCGTCATGACGAAATCAACGGAATCGGGTCGCCCGCGCTGCGAGTGGTGCCGCACGCCCTTGCCGCAGCGCGACGGCGTCGGGCGCCCGCGGCGATTCTGCTCGCAATCCTGCCGCCAATGGGACTGGGTGGCGCGCCAGCGGGCGAGCGAACTCCAGTTGTCGGAGAACGAACTCGTGATGACCCGCGGCGAACTGAACGCCCTGCGCGACCAGATCTTCGTCTTGAAGTGCGCGATCGACGACGTGGAGCGAGATCTCGACCCGAGCATCGACCCGACGACGAGGGACTACCGGGCGGCCCTCAAGTGGCTGCTCGAGGCGGCCAAGCCCGTCGTGGCCGAGCCCCTGCGTCCCAGTCACCGCCCATAATGATAGTTATGTAAAGTTTGACTGATTTCATGACCGCGCGCCCAACTCGACATCCGCAGCGCTCCGCTCTCCCGACGGCCCCGCACCTGCCCGCCACCGGCTGGTCGGTCGCCGACACGCTCGAGCGCCTCGAAGCGCTGCGCGCCGACGACGTGCGCTGGAAGGAGGGTCGTGCGTTCTCGCTCGCCTACCTCGCCTCCCCCGAGACCCACGAGCTGGCCACCGAGGCCTACCGGCGGTTCGCGGGCGAGAATGCGCTCAACGTCGAGGCCTTCCCGTCGCTGCGGGCGATGCAGGCCGACGTGCTGTCGATCGTCGGCGGCTGGCTCGCAGCACCGGGCAGCGCGCGCGGGTTCATGACGAGCGGCGGCACCGAGAGCATCCTCATGGCCGTGAAGGCCGCCCGCGACCAATTTCGTCACGACAAGACTCGGGGAATCGCGCCCAACGTGGTGCTGCCCGCCTCGGCACACGCCGCTTTCGAGAAAGCCGGCGCATATTTCGGGGTGGAGATGCGCCGCGTGCCGGTGTGCTCAGAGGACTGGCGGGCCAACGCCGAAGCCATGCGCGCCGCGGCCGACGGCGGCACCATCATGTTCGTCGCCTCTGCCCCGCAGTATCCGCAGGGAGTCGTCGACCCCGTGCGCGAGGTGGCTGCGCTCGCTGCGGCACGCGGGGCGAACTGCCACGTGGATGCCTGCATGGGCGGCGTCACGCTCCCCTATCTCGCGCGGCTCGGTGTGGAGGTGCCCGACTGGAACTTCGCCGTCGACGGGGTGACCTCGATCAGTGTGGACCTGCACAAGTTCGGCTACACCGCCAAGGGTGCGTCGGTGGTGATGTATCGCGACGCCGCGCTGCGTTCGCACCAGGGCTTCGTGACCGACAACTGGCTCGGAGGCACGTACGGCTCGTCGGGCGTGCTCGGCACCAAGTCGGGCGGCCCGCTCGCGGCGGCGTGGGCCGTGCTGCACCACCTCGGCGACGACGGATATTTGCAGCTCGCCCGCGTCGCGCGCGACACCGCGGTGACGATCGCCGATGCGATCGCCGCCGACAAGCGGTTCGTCTTGCGCGCACGGCCCGATGCCATGTTGCTCTCCTTCGGTGCCGCCCCCGGCGGGCCCGACATCTATGCGGTGGCGGACGCGCTCGCCGAGCGCGGCTGGTACGTCGACCGCCAGGCCCCTCCGCCGTCGCTGCACCTCACCGTCAACGCCGTGCACGAGCACACTGCGCCTGCCTTTCTGCGCGATTTGAGGGCCTCGCTCGACGCCGTGGCGGGCCGTAGCGGCGAGGCGGGTCCGTACGGCACGATGGAGTGAGGGAACCTGCGATGACCGCCACCACGCCCGACAAGACCGCGCGCGACACGCTCGCCCACGACGACAGGGCGCAATCGCCGGCAATCATCCCGCAGCGTCGCCGACGCGAGCGCACCGACACCCAGAAGCGCAACGCGGAGAAATTGCTGGATGCGATGGTCGCCGAGTGCGCGGCCCACGGCCTCGACAACCTGCGCTCGGCCCGCGTCGCTGCCGCCGCCAAACTCACGACCGGCGCGCTCTACAGCCGCTACGAGAACAGCGACGAGATGCTCGTGGCGATGTGGATGGAGCGGGTGCGCGAACCGTTCCTCGCGCACGTGGCGAACGCCGTGCAGTTCGTGCGCGCCACGCTGCCGCGCGACCACGCTGTGCGGCGCGACATCGAGCAGCCATCCGAGTTGATCAAACTCGGCGCCGAATTCACCGTGTTGGCGAGCCGCAACGACACCGTCGGCGAAGTCGTGATCCCCGACTTGGTCGCCACGATGTCTGCCAACGGCATCACCGACAGATGCGACCGGCTGTCGGGGGCGGTCGGAATGGTCGCCGCCTCGGCCGCGGTCGGTACCGCCCTGCGAGCCATTGTCGGCGGCGGCAACCCCGGCTGGGCGATGGCGCTCGTCGCACTGCGCGCGTCCGCCAAGCACGCGGTGGCGCTCCCCCACGAGCCGCTCGACGGCGATTTGGCACCGCTGCCGATCAACACGGGCAACCCGATTCGCGACGACCTCTTGACGAGCTCCAAGCGGGTCGTGGCTCGCGTCGGATTCAAAGGTGCCACCATCACGCGCATCGCGCGCCGCGCCGGTTTCTCGACGAGCGCCATCTACCAGCTGTGGCCCGACAAAGAGTCGATGCTCAACGACGCGATTCACGAAGTGTCGCTGCTCGACTACTCCGTCAATTCTCGGTCGAAGCAAAGTGCGTCGCAGCACCAGCGCGCCGACCTCGGTTTCGCCGACTCGTGGTACTTCGGGCTCATGCCGGCGCGTCGCGTGCGGCTCGACTTTCGCCTCGAGTGCGTGATCGCGTCGCGGCACCACCCGGCCACCCGCGCCGTCATGCTGCGCAGCAACGACCAGATGGATGCGATCTTGCGCGCGACGTTTCCGCGGATGCCCCACAGCCAGGTGACGGCGATTCTCGCGATGGACCAGGCCCTCGGCCTCGGATTCATCGCGCTCAACAAGTTCGCCCCGTCGCCGCAGCGGCTCGACTATTTCTCGTACATGGCGGCCCTCGCCGGCCTCGTCGTGCGCGATTGAGCCGACGCACACGCCGCAGCATCTCTCGCGCGACGTCAACGCCGCAGCGCCTCTCGCGCGATGTAAACGCCTCCTATTCCCCCGTCTCGCCGTCGACGGTCTCACGCAGCAGGTCGGCGTGCCCGTTGTGGCGGGCGTATTCCTCGATCATGTGCACGAGAATCCACCGCAGCGAAGGACGCTCGCCGTTGGGCCACGCCCGCTTGGCGAACGCACCCAACGGGTCGGCGGCACGTGCCTGCGCCAACGCCGCCCGCACCGCTTCACGCGAACGCTCGACCGAGGTGTTCCACTGCGCGCGCACCGCCTCGGGCGCGTCGGTGACCGCCGAGTCCCACTCCCAGTCGGGTGTTGCGGCCCAGTCGACGCCCGACCACGGTGCCAGGCGCGGCAGGTCGTGCAGCATGCCGCTGAACCAGTGGTCTTCGACGTAGGCCATGTGCTTCAGCAAGCCGGCCAGAGTCATCGTGCTCGCGGCGACGGTGCGGCTCAGACCCGCCGCGTCGAGGCCTCGTGTCTTCCACTCGAGTGTCGCGCGCTGGTAGTCGAGGTAGCCGAGCAGCGTGGCGGTCTCGTCGGCCGCGAGCGGCGGTTCGGGGCGGCCGTGGTCGTCGAGCGTCGCCACTCCCCGAACTTAGCGGGTGCTATCCGCGCAAGGTGCAGCCGAGTTTCCCGGCGGCGGCGATGCAAGTTGAGCGCACCGCGGCGACTTCGGCGTCGGTGAGCGTGCGGTCGGGGGCGCGCAGCCGGATTCGGTACGCGAGGCTGCGCGACGCGTCGGCTGGTGCCGCACGGAACACGTCGAACAATGCGACTTCCTCTGCCAGCGCGCCAGCCGCCTGCTTGAGCGCCCGTTGCACTGCTGCCGCGGCCAACGCCGCGGGCACGACGAACGCGAGGTCGAAGTCGCTCGACGGAAACCGGCTCACGGGTTTGGCGACCGGCACCTTCGGCGATTCGCCGAGCAGCAACGACGCATCCACCTCGAGGCACGCCACGCGCTCGTCGATGCCGTGGGCGGCGAGCACCAGGCGGTCGATCTCCCCCACGTGCCCCACCACCTGCTTGCCGCGCGCCAGCGTGGCGCTGCGCGTCGCGTGATAGCCCGACGGCACCCGCGCCTGGTCGAGCTGCGCACCGACACCGAACACCGCAGTGATCTGCGACCACCAGCCCACCGCCGCGCTGGCATCGAGCCCGACGGCCATGATGCACAACTCTTCGCGTTCGTCGGGCAGGTCGCGCCCCGGGGCGGCGCGGTACACGTGCCCGAGCTCGTACAACGCGATGTCGTTGGCACGGTGCGCCACGTTGAAGGCGACCGCCTTCAGCAGCCCGGGTCGCAGCGAGGTGCGCAGCAGGCTCTCTTCGACCACCAGCGGATTCTCGAGCTCGAGCGCCGCCGCCCCGTTTGCAGTCGTCTCGAGCGCCGCCGCCCCGTGCGCAGTCGCCTCGGGCGCCACCCCGGCGCGCTCGTGGTCGCCGGGCGCCAAGAACGGACTCGGCATCGCCTCGCTCGCGCCGAACGACAACACGAGATCGCGCAAAGCACGGCGCCGATGCTGCAGCGCCGACAGCCCGCCTGGCTGGGTGGATTGCGACACCTGCCTGCCGAGCGAGTCGTAGCCCACGTGGCGCGCGACTTCTTCCACGAGGTCGATCTCGTCGGTGCAGTCGGGGCGCCACGACGGCACCTTCACGCTGAAACCCGCGCCGCCTGGCACCGCCGAGCCTTTCTTCGCGGCAATCTTCTTCGGCGTGCAGACGAAGCCGATCTTGCCGAGCAGCGCCGCCACGTCGCGCGCGCTGAGCGCGGTGCCGAGCACCCGGTTCACCTGCGCCACGCGCAGCGACACCGTGGGCGGCTTGGGCAGATGGCGCGTGCGCGCGTCGGTGGCGCCGGCGTGCACCACGAGCGCCGGGCACGACTCGCGCAGTACCGCGGCGAATCGCGCGACGGCGTAGTCGACGCCGAGTGGGTCGACGCCGCGCTCGAAGCGTGCCGAGGCCTCGGTGCGCAGCGCGAGTCGCTGGCTGGTGCGGCGGATGCCGCCCGGCTCGAACCACGCGGTCTCGAGCGCGATCTCCGTCGTGGCGGCGTCGATCTCGGTGTCGGCTCCGCCCATCACGCCGGCGATGCCGATGGCGCGGTCGTCGCCGTCGCAGATGAGCAAGTCGGCAGTATCCAGCGCGCGCTGCGTGCCGTCGAGGGTCTCCAACTGCTCCCCCGCCCGCGCGGTGCGGATGCGGAATCCCGACGCCACCTTCGCCGCATCGTAGGCGTGGTTGGGTTGGTTGGTCTCCAGCATCACGAGGTTCGACGTATCGACCACGTTGTTGATGGGTCGCATGCCGGCGGCGATGATGCGTCGCGCGAGATGGTCGGGTGACGGGCCGACGACGATGCCGCTCATCACGGTCACGTTGAAGCGCGCGCACGCCTTGTCGGCGACGATTTTCACGGGCAGGCGCCGCGACGCGCCTTTCTTCGCGCCGTCGCCCTGCGGGGGCGCGAACTGCGTGCCGAGTTTGGCCGCCACGTCGCGCGCCACGCCGAGGTGCCCGGTGGCGTCGGGGCGGTTGCGGGTGATGTCGAGGTCGTAGACCGTGTCGCGCGCGACGCCGAGCGCGTCGAACACGTTGCGGCCGAGTTTCGCGCCGGGCGGCAGGATCATGATGCCGGCGGCGTCACTCGACAAGCCGAGTTCGGCCGGCGAGCACAGCATGCCCTCGGAGTCGATGCCGAAAATGCCGCGTCGCGCGATCTCACGGCCGTCGGGCATCGTGGCGCCGAGCGTGGCGAGCGGCACCAAGTCGCCTTCGCGCATGTTGAACGCCCCGCACCACACGTGCCGCTCGGTGCCGTCGCCGGCATCCACCCATACGCGGTGCACTTTGGCGGCATCGGGGTGGCGCTGCGTGCGCAGCACCTTGGCCACCACGACTCCCGCGACCGGCGTGCCGACCACCTCCATCGTCTCCACTTGCATGCCGAGCGCGGTCATCACTCCGCCGAGTTCGTCGTCGGACAGCCGTTTCAGGTCGCAGTATTCGGCGAGCCACGATC
>Ga0233424_10002763_pt1 | contig 11953 bp, 9 predicted proteins | sample Watercolumn_Towu_FD_181011 | JGI IMG/M metagenome (GOLD analysis project Ga0233424, IMG submission 181011) | Freshwater microbial communities from Lake Towuti, South Sulawesi, Indonesia - Watercolumn_Towuti2014_125_MG | ecosystem: Environmental > Aquatic > Freshwater > Lake | place: Indonesia... | reverse complement strand
GCCATGCGCGGTGGCAGCCCCTGTTCCCAGGGGGGCGCTGCCTGCTCCAACCGACCTTCCAGATACTCCCCCAGGGCCCGTTCCATGCGCGCCTTGGCGTCGATGGGCAGGGTCCAGCCGGCCTCGTGCGCCAGGGCCAGCAGGTAGGCGGTCAGCGCCACGCTGCCGCGGCCGTCGCCGGGGAAGAAGTTGGCGAGGCCGTTGTCCGCCAGGTGGGCGGGGAGGTTGGCGCTCAGGGACTGCCAGAGCTTGGGATCGCGGGTGGCCACCGCCTTCGAGGCCTGCTGTTCCAGGCAGGCGTAGGGGTAGCGGCGCATGTGGTCGCGCAGCACGGTCTGGCCGTCGAGCAGGCTGGCGGCCAGGGTGGCGCGCAGCTCCGCCTTGGTGGCGCCGGCCGGGGCGGCGACCGGGATGTCCAGCGCCTTGTCCAGGCGTTGCAGGCTGGCGGACTGTACGCGCAGGGGCAGGGCGGGTTCGATGCGCTGCTTCACCTTCAGGGCATCCTTCAGCTTGCCGTCGAGCTCACGGGCGTTGAGGGTCCAGGCGATTTCCGCGGCGCCCTCGGGCACCGTCACCGGCCAGGCGATCTCCTTGCTCTCTCCGGCAGACAGGTCCAGGGTGCGGGGCGGCAGATCCTTGAGGCCGGTGGCTTCGGCGCGCACCTCTGCCTTCATGCCCCTGTCGCCACCGTTGCGCACCGTGAAGACGGCCTGGAAACGGTCGCCTTCCCGCGCCAGCGGCGGCAGGCCGGAGATGAGCTGCAAGTCCTGGGTGGCGCGGATGCCGGTACGGCCGGTGCCGAAGCGGTTTTCCGCGGCGGCCACGGCGACCACGCGGAAAGCGGTCAGGCTGTCGTTGAGGGGAATTTCCGCCGTGGCCTCGCCCAGGGCGTCCAGGGGCAGGCCGGCCCGCCAGAACAACAGGGTGTCGAACAGCTCGCGGGTGGCGGACTTGCCGCCGCCGCCGCCGGCGGGCAGGGCCTTCCTGCCGAAATGGCGCTTGCCGGTGACCTGCATCTGCGCCGTGAAGGTCTTCAGGCTGTAGCCACGCTTGGCCAGCATGGCTTCCAGCAGATTCCAGCTGTCGTTGGCGGCCAGTTCCAGCAGGCCCTCGTCCACGGCCACCAGGGTGACCTCGGTGCCGGCGGGGGGCGGGACGCCCTCCGGCGTGCGCACCCTGACTTTCACCTTGGCCTTTTCCCGGATGGCGTAGGTGCTGCGGTCGGCCCTGACCTCCACCTCCAGGGCGTGGGCCTTGCCACCCACCTCGATGCCGGCCAGCCCCAGTTTGAAGGCGGGGCGGCCCAGGTCCACCAGGGCGGTGGGCTTGACGCTATCGACGCGGCCGCGCACGGCCAGGGCGGAGACGAAGACGTTGGGCGCCCATTGGGCTTTCACCGGCAGCTCGATCACCGGCGCCTTGCCGGAAAGTTCCAGCACCCTGGCTTCCAGGATGCCCTCGCGTTCCACCGTGACCAGCACGCTGGCCTCGCGGAAGGGCATGCGTACCTGGAAGCGGGCGGTCTGGCCGGGCTCGTAGCGCTTCTGCTCCGGAATCAGGTCGATGCGGTCATGGTTGTCCTGGCGGAAGCCCCACTCGTCCCTGCCGGCCACCCAGAAACTGTGGTGGGTACGCGCGACGCGACCCTGGGCATCCCGGGCCACGGCTTCCACCAGCACCTCGCCGCTTTGCCCGGCCTTGGCGGTGCAGGCGAACTGGCCCTTGGCGTCGGTTTGGCCGACGCAGGCCGCGTCCAGAGGCCGTTCCCGGGTCTCGTGGCGGTAGCCGTAGAAGCCGCCGGCCAGTCGTACCCGGTGGCTCAGGGTCTGGCGCAGGCTGAGCCTGGCCTCCACCGGCACGCCGGCCGCCGGCCTGCCGTCGAGATTCACGGCCAGGAAGCGCAGGGTTTGGGCCTGGCCGGCTTTCGCCCAGCGCTCGTTCTTCAGGCCGAGCACCACCTCGGCGGGCCACCAGGGCGTGGCACGGCTGACGGTCTGGATCTCCCCGGCCGGGTCGGTGTATTCCAGTTCCAGCCGCAGGGTATGCGGCATGGCCGCCGCCGGCAGCTTGTCCACCCGGGCGCGGCCGGCGCCGCCGGCGTCGAGCCTGAGGGCGTCGACCGGCAGGGCGACGGGTTCGCCTTCCTGCGTGCCCTCTTCGCCGTCCTTGCGCAGCGCGAATTCGTATTCGGGGTGGTCCTTGAACTCGATGCGGAAACGGGGCTCCAGCTGGGCGCGCAGGGTCACCGGCAGATTCTTTGCGCCGCCGCCGTTGAGGTAGGCCACGGCGACGTCGAATTCGGCGGCGCCCGGCCCGACCCAGCGCGGGCGCAAGGGATCCAGGCTGGCCTTCATCAGGGGCACGCGGAAGTCGCCGACACTGAAGCGGCCGCTGTCCAGGCCCTCCAGGTATTCAAGCTGCTCGGGCGGCGTGTCGCCGCGGATTTCCCGGTCGACCAGACGCAGGCGGTAGTCGCCCCGCCTGGCGGCCAACGGGATCGGCCACGCGGTTTCGGCCGCGCCGTTCTTCCAGGCCAGGGGCAGGAACCAGCGCTGCCGGCTGCCCTCGTGCTCGATCATCAGGGTGCGCGGCGGTTTGGCGGGCAGGGCGAGGCCATGGCCGCGCTTGTCACGCAGCAGGTGCTGCATGTGTACGGTGTCGCCGGGGCGGAACAGCACCCGGTCCAGGATGCTGTGGGCCAGGCGGTTGTCGGCATTCCAGTCCTGGGACAGGCCGAAGCGCCAAGTCTCGATGCCCTCGTCCCAGTCGGAACGGGCGAAGCTCAGGTCGTCGCCCAGACGGGCGCTGACGAACAGGGGGCAGGCATAGTCGTCTGCGGCGCGGGGATCGGGCAAATTCTTGGGCACCAGGGCCATACCCTGGGCGTCGGTGACCGCTTCCGCCAGCAGGGCGCCCTTGCAGGTGCGCACGGCGATGCGGGCCCCCGCCGCCGGCTTGCCGCTCTCCAGGCGGGTGACCCAGGCCAGGGAGGATTCGCCGCCCCACTTGAAGTGCACGGCGAGGTTGGTGACCAGGGCCGTGGCGCGTACATACATGGGCTGGTTGTCGCCCAGGAGGGCTTTGCCCAGGCGCCGGCTTTCCGCCTCCAGCACGTAGAAGCCGGGTTTCTCCAGGGGCAGGCCCACCACCTCGAAGGCCTGCGGCCCGTTGGGCTTGGGCAGGGTGCGCTCCTCGACGCCGGCGATGTGCGGCGCCAGGTACTGGGCGCGACGACGGTCAGGGCGTGTCTGGGTCTGCTCGTCGTAGTCCGGATGGTCGAACTTCTTCAGGCCCTGCTGCCAGTCGAGGATGGCGGCGTCATCCGTGAGGCGCAGCCAGCGCACCTTGGCGGCGGTGCCACCCAGACTGTCCGGCTCAAGGTTGCGCAGGGTGATGGGCAGCAGGCCGCCGGCGGCGCGCTCGACGATGCCGAAATCGCCGGCAAACTTCACCAGCGGCGGGATGTCTCCCATCTTTAGGATCATGGGGAAGCGCGCGGCGTTGACCAGGGCACGACCCTTGTCGTCCACCAGGTTCTCGGGGAGTTTCAGGGTCAGACTGGCGGCGGCGGGGAAGGGGCCGGGAAAGACCACGACGCTGTCCGTGGGGGTGGCTTCCTCCGGCTTGCGCTGACGGTAGGCCTTGCCCTTGGCATCCATGAGGCTGACACGGTCCAGCAGGGCGTGGGAAACCGGGGCGGTGAATTCCACGCGCAGCGGCAGCAGCGGCATGCAGCCGGCCTTGGCATTTTCGCGTTGGCAGCGCAGGCGGGCACTGAAATGATCGCGTATCTGGAATTCCAGGCGCTGGTCCGCGGGATTGGACTGGCCGGAGGCGGTGGCCACGCCCTTGCCCCAGACCAGGGCCATTCTGGCGTTGGCGGGCAGGGTGCGGACGCATTGCAGGGCTTCCAGGTCGGCTTGGTTCTCCGGTCCCTTGCCGCTGTCCTTGCCCTCCCAGGCCAGGCCGTGATCGTTGAGCATGGGGGTAAGCGCCTTCAGCAGGCGCGCTCTTTCCTCGCCTTGCAGGCGGCGCATCGCGACCTGCTCGTGGATGCCCTGAATTTCGCAACGGACGTGGGCCAGGACACTTTCCGGCCGCGCCGCGCCGTTGAGAATGGCAAGGAAGACCTGGTCCTCGTCCACCCGGGAGCCCGGGTCGGGCAGCAGATTCGTCAGGCGCGGACCAGCGGCAGAAAAACCGTATTCAGGGGCGGTTTTCACGGGCTCGCCTGCCAGGCTGGCGAGCCCGGGACGCGGCAGGAAGCGGCAGGGCTCGCCGGCCCTGAGAGGGCGCTGCAGGTCGTAGACCCAGGTGCGTTCGTCGCTCCAATAGCCGTTGCCCGGAGCCGCGCACCGGATTTGGAAGGGCGGCGGCGCGTCGCCACGGCCCTGGGGCGCCATGGCCGCGGAGAAGCGGGCCTGGGCCTGGCGCGGGTCCAGCTGTTCGCCCACGGGGGTGAAACTCTCCAATTCGGCGGCAAGGCCGGAGCCGGCGACCAGACAGGTGGCCAGCAGAGCGGTGAGGCGTTGCATGCCTTGTTCTCCCTTCATTCCCAGGCGGGAATTCTGGCATGTCCGCCCGGGCAAGGCATGGCCCTGGTGGAATGGTCTGAAAGTAATACTTGACCAATAAACTCGACATTAGGTACAGTGCAGCCATGCATGACCCACAACTTGAATACCGGTGAAGAGAGGAAGGACAGCATGGAACTTGAAATCAATGGAAGAACGGTTGAAACCGACCCCGAGGGCTATCTGGCCAATCTGGCCGATTGGGACGAGGACGTGGCGAAATTTCTGGCTACCCAGGACAAGCTGACCCTGGAAGAGAACCATTGGAAGATCATTCGCTACATGCGGGACTACTTCAACGAATACGGCACCGCCCCCAACCTGCGCATCCTGCAGAAGGGGCTGAAGGAGGAGTTCGGCGACGAATGGGGCGACAAGAAGTTCCTCTTCGACCTGTTCCCCTACGGCCCCGCCAAGCAGGCCGGCCGCTACGCCGGGACACCCAAACCCACCGGCTGTGTTTGATGCGCCCGTAGTCCATCCGTACTAAACTCGCCCCGGCCCGACCGGGGCGTTTTTTTGGATGTCCGCCATGAATCACCACATGCTGTTTGCCGGCCTGATGCTGCTCGCCAGCCAGGCCCAGGCCTTCCCCTGGTATGCCCAGGGCGAGAACTTCCGGGGCGCCCAACTCATGACGCCGGAGGAGCGCAAAGCTCATGTCGCCCGCCTTCAGGGCATGAAGTCCTTCGATGAATGCCGGGGTTACATGGCGGCCCATTACCTGAATCTGGACAAGCGGGCGAAGGAGAAGGGGGCAGTGTTGCCGCCGGTCCAGGGCGACCCCTGCGAAGTGATGCGGACCATGGGGCGCTTCCGCTGATTCTCCCCGATATTGAAAAACGGCCCGGTTCCCGGGCCGTCTGTTTCACATTGCGGTTCAGTGCACGCTGCCGAATGAGGGGTCGGCGTTGCCCGAAGGAATCGGCAGGCCGGCCAGGCGGCAGCCCTGGGTCACCGGGCCGCGCGGGAACAACCGGTACAGATACTTGCGTCCGCCCTGAGCCACGTAGGCGTCCTCCATGGCCTTGAGCAGGGTGCGTGCCGAGGCATCCGGTCCGCATTCGGCGAAGTGATCGCGCAGGAAGCAGATCACGTCCATGTGGGCATCGCTGAGTTCGATGCCCTCCCGCTTGGCCTGGATCCTCGCCAAGTCCTCGTTCCAGCTGTCCAGATCGTTGAGATAGGCGTCCGCGTCGCAGGGCGCCAGGGTTTCCGCCATCACGAGCTTGTTGATGTCCAACATATGCATTCTCCTCATCCTCGTTGTCGATCTCAGGCTTGCATCAGCCTGCTTTGTCTTTAGCACGGGGTCTGGGAAACGCAATAACCGATTGAATATAAAGACATAATGGTCTTTATTGCGGAACGGATGACGCCGCGGGCCGCATGCTGTGGACCGCCTTCAGGCCGCCTTCCAGTGCCACGACTTGCCGCCCAGCTTTTCCAGCAGACGCACCGATTCGATGACCATGCCCCGGTCCACCGCCTTGCACATGTCGTAGATGGTGAGCAGGGCGACGCTGGCGGCGGTGAGGGCTTCCATCTCGACGCCGGTGCGGCCCACGGTCTCGGCCAGGGCGGTGCATTCGACGGCGTTCGCCGCCTCGTCCAGGCGGAAGTCCACGGTGACCTTGGTCAGCGGGATGGGGTGGCAAAGGGGGACCAGGTCGGATGTGCGCTTGGCAGCCATGATGCCCGCCAGCCGGGCCACACCCAGCACGTCACCCTTCTTCGCGGCGCCGTCGCGGATCAGGGCCAGGGTTTCGCGACGCATGACGATGCGTCCGCAGGTGACCGCCACCCGCCGGGTTTCCGCCTTCTCGGCCACGCCCACCATGATGGCGCGGCCCTGTTCGTCAAAATGGGTCAAGTCGTTCATGGCGGCGGGGGAACTGGTGGAAAGGGCAAGTATCATAGCCCCATGAGATTGCTACGCTCCATCGCCGCGACCCTGCTTCTGGCCTATCCTGCTTCCCAATCCGCCCTGGCCTTCGAATTGCCCGATCTGGGTGAAATCTCCCGTGCCAGTCTGTCCGAAGCCCAGGAAGACCGGATCGGCCGGGAGATCATGCGGCAGATCCGGGAGAGTTCCGATTACCTGGACGACGCGGTCATCGCCGAGTACCTGGTGAACCTGGGCGAGCGGCTGGCGGGCGTTTCCCCAAATCCGGGACGCCATTTCGAGTTCTTCCCGGTGCGCGACGCCAGCATCAACGCCTTCGCCCTGCCAGGCGGCTATGTGGGCGTGCACACCGGCCTCATTTCCGCCGCCCGCAACGAATCGGAACTGGCGGGGGTGCTCTCCCACGAAATCGCCCACGTGACCCAGGGCCACATCGCCCGCATGGTGGACAGCCAGAAGAGCAACAGTCTGATCTCCCTCGCCGCCCTCGCCGTGGCCATCCTCGCCGCCCGCTCCAACAGCCAGGTGTCCCAGGCCGCCTTGGTCGGCGCCCAGGCCATGAGCATTCAGAACCAGCTGGATTTCACCCGGGAGAACGAGCGCGAGGCCGACCGCATCGGCTTGCAGATCCTCGACGCTTCCGGCTACTCGCCCCAGGGCATGGGCAGTTTCTTCGAGCGCCTGCAGGCCCAGGGCCGACTCTATGAGAACAATGCGCCGGCCTACCTGCGCACCCACCCGCTGACCTACGAACGCATCGCCGACATGCAGAACCGGTTGGGCAACATGTCCTATCGGCAGCACGCGGACAGTCCGGAATTCCTGCTGGTGCGCGCCCGGGTCCAGGCCGCCGAGGGCGAGGCCAGGGATGCCGTCGCGGTCTTCGAGGCGCGGGTGCACGAAAATCCGGCGCCGGCCGCGTGGTACGGCCTGCTCCAGGCCAGCCTGCGCGTGGGCAATACCAAGCGGGCGGAACAGGCCCTGGCAAAACTCGACGGCGCCATGGGCGGCTTCCCCCCGGTGGCGGTAGCCCGGGTCGAACTGGCCCTGGCCCGCGGCCAGGCGGAGGAGGCTGTCCGGCTGGCCCGCGACGGGCTGGTGCGGCATGCCGCCTACCGGCCCCTGGCCTATCTGCATGCCCGTGCCCTGTTGCGTGCGAATCGCGCCAAGGATGCCCTGGCTTTCCTCAACGAACAACAGCGCACCTGGCCCTCGGACGTGCATTTCCATGTCCTGCGCGCCGAGTCCCATAGCGCACTGGGACAGGCCACCGAAGCCCATCTCGCCCAAGCCGAGGCCTATGTCCTGAGCGACCGCATCGCCGCTGCCATCGAGCAGTTGCGCATGGCCCAGCGGACAGGCAAGGCTGACTTCTACACGCTCTCCATCGTCGATGCCCGGCTGCGCGACCTGCGTGAAAGGCAGCGCCGGGACTCGGCGGCCGAGGCGGGCGGCAAGGCCAAATAGGCCGTGGTGCCCAGTCCTTGTTCGTGGCCGGGCATTGCGCCTATCCTCAAAGCGTGCGTGGGACCGCTGACGAAGGGGGCGGCCTGGATGATTCATGAAGGGAAGGAGTGTGCATGCGCATCCGCGCCATCGTGGTGTACTGCCTGTCCGTGTATTTCTTGTGCGGGCCGGTATGCGCCCAGCAAGCCGCCAAGGAAGCTCCCGGCAAGGCCCTTGTCTTCGGCCAGGCCAAGGGCAATTGCCTGTCATGTCATGGCTTGCCCGGCCTGGGGGCCGAATTGACGGGCAACGCCGGGCCGCCCCTGATCGCCATGCAGGCGCGCTTTCCCGACAAGAGCGTTCTGCGTGCCAAGATATGGGACGCCACCGCCTCGAATCCCGCCAGCTTCATGCCGCCCTTCGGCAAGCACGGCATCCTGGGCGAGGAGGAAATCAACCAGGTCGTCGAGTTCGTCCATGGCTTGTGATTCCCCCGACTTTTTCCCGGAGCGCGCAATGCGGATGATCGCCGCCGCCCTGGCCGGGCTCATCCTCCTCGCGGGCGCCGCCAGCGCGGGTCCCGAGGACGACCGCCTGAAGCTGTTGGCCCTGTACAAGCGGCAACATTCCGACATCAGGTTCGAGCAATACGCCGATGGCGCGCTGGCCCTCGATCCGGACGCCTTGGCCCAGTTCAGGAGCATCATGGAATTCCCGCCCTTCGCCGGCGAACTGGAAAAGGGCGAAAGGCTGTGGAAGACCCCGCTGCGAAGCGGCAAAACCTACGCCGACTGCCTGCCCAACGGCGGCCGCATGATCGCCGGCAACTACCCCCTGTTCGACAACGCCAGGAACAAGGTGGTGACCCTTGAAGACGCCATCAACGACTGTCGCGTGGCCAACGGCGAGGCGGCCTATGCCCACGGCGACGCCAAGACCATGGGGGTCCTGAGCGCCCATGTGCGCGCTCTGTCCGACGGCATGAAGATGAGCATCAAGGTGGAGGGCGAGGGCGCCCTGAAGGCCTTCGAGGAGGGCAAGAAGACCTTCTATGCGCGCGCCGGCCAACTGAACTTCTCCTGCGCCAGCTGCCATGTGGACAACGTCGGCAACCGCCTGCGCGCCGAGGTGCTTTCCTTCGCCGTCGGCCAGGCCACGCACTGGCCGGTATTCCGCGGTGGCGATCAGCTGGTTACCCTGCAGCAGCGTTATGCGGACTGCCACCTGTACATGCGCCACGTGCCGGACGCCCTCGGCGGCGAACGCTACAACAACCTCGAATACTTCCATTCCTACCTGAGCAACGGCCTGACGCTGCGTGCCAACGTATTCCGCAGATAGGCTAGTTCGATCAACCCTTCTCGCTGGGCCATCGCTACCATTTACCGGCGCGGGGTGAGCCGCAAGAATGCCGCCTGCCTCACGCCCACCCAGGAGACCCCGTCATGTCCATGAACCGCCGCGAATTCCTCCAGATCCTTGCCGCCGCCAGCGCCGCCGGTTTCGCCCTGGACAGCCGCCAGGTCCTGGCCGGCAATGCGCCTGCCAACTATTACGATCTGCCCGCCTTCGGCAACGTGTCGCTCATGCACATGACCGACTGCCATGCCCAACTGAAGCCCATCTGGTTCCGCGAGCCCAACGTCAACCTGGGCGTAGGCGAGTCCGTCGGCAAGGTGCCGCACCTGGTCGGCGAGCACCTCCTCAAGGCCTACAACATCAAGCCGGGCGGCATCGACGCCCACGCCTTCACCTACATCGACTTCGCCGCCGCCGCCCGCACCTACGGCAAGGTGGGCGGCTTCGCCTACCTGAAGACCCTGGTGGACAAAGTGCGCGCCTCCCGTCCCGGCTCCCTGCTGCTGGACGGCGGCGACACCTGGCAAGGCTCCGCCACCGCCCTGTGGACCAACGCCCAGGACATGGTGGACGCCTGTATCGCCCTGGGCGTGGACGTCATGACGCCCCACTGGGAGATGACCTACGGCGCCCAGCGCGTGCAGGAGATCGTCAACAACGACTTCAAGAAGGCCGGCGTCGACTTCGTCGCCCAGAACGTGGTGACCAACGACTTCGGCGACCAGGTCTTCAAGCCCTACGTCATCCGCACCATCAACGGCATCCAGGTCGCCATCATCGGCCAGGCCTTCCCCTACACCCCCATCGCCAACCCGCGCTGGATGGTGCCCGACTGGTCCTTCGGCATCCGCGACGATTCCATGCAGAAGTTCGTCGACGAGGCGCGCGCCAAGGGCGCCCAGGTGGTGGTGGTGCTGTCCCACAACGGCATGGACGTGGACCTCAAGATGGCCAGCCGCGTCACCGGCATCGACGCCATCTTCGGCGGCCACACCCACGACGGCGTGCCCCAGCCCATCCAGGTCAAGAACGCCAAGGGCGTCACCCTGGTCACCAACGCCGGCTCCAACGGCAAGTTCCTCGGCGTCATGGACTTCGACGTCAAGGGCGGCAAGGTCCAGGGCTGGAAGTACCGCCTGGTGCCCGTGTTTTCCAACCTGCTCGCCGCCGACAAGAAGATGGACGCGCTCATCACCAAGATCCGCGCTCCCTTCGAGTCCAAGCTCAACGAGAAGCTGGCCGTCACCGAAGACCTGCTCTACCGCCGCGGCAACTTCAACGGCACCTACGACCAGATGATCTGCGACGCGCTGATGAAGGTGAAGGGCGCCGATGCCGCCTTCTCCCCGGGCTTCCGCTGGGGTACCAGCCTGCTGCCGGGCGACGTCATCACCATGGAGCAGATGATGGACCAGGTGGCCATCACCTACCCGGCCACCACGCTGACCAACATGACCGGCGAGACCATCAAGACCATCATGGAAGACGTCTGCGACAACCTGTTCAACGCCGACCCCTACTACCAGCAGGGCGGTGACATGGTGCGCGTGGGCGGCATCCAGTACAGCGTCCGGCCCAACGAGAGCATCGGCAAGCGCATCGGCGACATGACCCTGCGCGGCAAGCCGGTGGAAGCCAACAAGACCTACAAGGTCGCCGGCTGGGCGCCCGTGGGCGAAGGCGTCAAGGGCGCCCCGATCTGGGAAGTGGTGGCCGAATACCTGCGCGACGTGAAGGTGGTCAAGCAGGTCAAGCTCAACCAGCCCAAGGTCATCGGCATGGGCAACAATCCGGGCATGATCGTCTGAGACCTGCGACCCGCCCATGACAGGGGGGCGCAAGCCCCCATTGTCGTTGGTGTTCCTGACTGGCGGGGCGTGCGCTCCCCGCCGACGCCGCCTTCATGGACAATTCCGGCATCGCCCCAGCGCCGCCGCCCGGATCGCCATGACCCCCAATACCCCCAATTCCGTACGCGTCCACCTGGCCTTTTCCTTCAAGGCCGAGACCTATGAACTCGACGCCACCCTCGACCTGGACCGCTGCCTGGAGGAGACGGCTGAGCCGCCGGATTTCCACCTGTTTCTGGCCCGTGCGGCGGGCATCGATCCATATTCGTACCTCTACGAGGTCCTGGAATCCCACGACATCGAGTTCTCCGAACCGACGGGCATCGCGGCCCTGAGTTGCCGCAACGGCCGATTCGATTGGAGCCTGTTCGAAGAGCGCTACCGCGAGGAGCAGGTCATGCGGATGCTGCGGGCCATCGCGGAACGGACCCTGGACATACGCGATCTGGACCGGCACCCGGATCTCGTGGCTGCCCTGCGGGCGGCGTATCGCGCGGGAAAGGGGGAGGAATGGACATCACCCGTCCGGGATGAGGGACTCTGATCCGATACCGGCCAGGCCGGCGGCAGGTGCAGGCGGATTGACAGGCCGTGGGCGACCTCGTATACATGAGAAACATTCTCATATAAGCCACGCCTAATAAATGACCCCGCCAGCACAGTCCTTTCCCCTCCACGGTCCCGTCATGCGGGGTGCGCGCCGACCGCGGGTGGCCATCGTCGGGCGTGCCGGCAACGGCAAATCCAGCATCTTCCGCGCCGCATCCAGTACCTCGACGCGCCACGAGCGTCTGGCCGGGATCGGCCCCGCCTATGAG
>Ga0233424_10002762_pt1 | contig 11954 bp, 7 predicted proteins | sample Watercolumn_Towu_FD_181011 | JGI IMG/M metagenome (GOLD analysis project Ga0233424, IMG submission 181011) | Freshwater microbial communities from Lake Towuti, South Sulawesi, Indonesia - Watercolumn_Towuti2014_125_MG | ecosystem: Environmental > Aquatic > Freshwater > Lake | place: Indonesia... | reverse complement strand
TCGCGGATTCAATCAATGGCGGAACCGGGTGGTGTAAATATTTCCGGAAGCGTGTACGAACAGATAAAAAATAAACTGGATATTCGTGTTACTTCATTGGGAATTCCACAACTGAAAAACATAAAAGAGCACGTGAAAATTTATCAGGTTGTCATTGACCCGAATAAAAAAATGCGCGGAAAAGTTGCCTCGCAGTTGGTATTTGCAAAAACATTGTTGATGAGGAAACGAACAAGAACGATTCTCCTTGCAAGTTTTGTATTTGTTGCACTTGCCGTTGAAGCATTTCTTTATCTTCGGAAACCTGCCGCGCATAACTCCATTGCTCTCTTGCCATTTGAAAATACTGGCGCATCTGCTTTTGATTACCTTGTTGACGGTATTTCCGATGAATTGATAGACAGAATTTCGAAATTGAAAAACTTGTTGGTGATTTCGCGAGGAAGTTCGTTCTTTTACAAAGGAAAAAATATTTCCGAACAAGAATTTGCAAAAGAATTAAATGTTCGATTCGTTCTTTCGGGAAGCGTGCGTGTTTCCGATGCTCAATTAAAAATCTCTGTTCGATTATCGGATGTTCAAAAAGGAAAAACTCGATGGACTGAACGGTATGACATATCAAAATCAGAACTACTGCAAACGCAGAACGATATATCACGCCGCGTTGCTTCTTATTTGGATTTGGAAATATCTGAAGAAGACTCGAAAGTTGCGCCGGAAGTCTACGATGTATATTTGCGCGGATTATATGAAGTACGCAAAATAAAACGAGAAAGTAATTATACAGCCATAGCACAATTTACAAATGCGATTGAAAGAGATTCTCTTTTTGCAAGCGCATACGTAGAATTAGCAAACGCGCAACTTTTCAACGTAGATTGGCAATGGGATGTTAATGAATCGTGGTTGGATGAGGCAGAAAAAAATTGTAAGAAAGCATTAGCGCTTGACTCTACTCTTGGAAGCGCTTATGGTATTTTGGGAAGAATTGCAATTGCGAAAGGTAAGCAGGCGGAAGGTGTCGAACTCTTAGAACACTCTGTTCGTTTGAACCAAAATGACATTACTTCTTTATCGGCGCTTGGTGAAATTTATGCATTCAATTTGAACAATCCGAAAAAAGCAATTACCTATTTTACGCAATCGCAAACTCTGGAACCAACAAATCCGACCATCGTAACGAATCTTGCAGTTGGTTATGCAATGTTGAATAACAATCTTGAGGCAATCCGAAATTTCCGAAAAGCAATCAGTGTTGATTCTACATACGGAGACGCATGGAGAAATTTGGGAATTTTTTTTGAGAAAATTTCTTCATTTGACAGCGCTCTTGTATCATATGCAAAAGCGTTACAGTGTAACCCGATTGACTATAACGCCCGCGTTTCCTTGTGTGGAATTTATCTTGTCCAAGAACAATTCCGCCAAGCAGAATCGCTTATGATTTCCGGAATTCATCTTGAGCCATCGAATTTCAAATTTCGTTATCCGTTAGGAATCGCTTTATTCCACGAAGGAAAAAAGAAAGAAGCAATAGGTGCGTGGAACGAAGGGTTGCAGAAAGCATTAGTCGAAAGCGAACGTAATCCAAATCTGAGTGAACACAAACTCTCGATAAGTCTTTTCAATGCGCGGTTAGGCAATACGAACGAAGCATTATGGAGAGGGAAACAAGCATTTGCGCTCGATTCAACAAACAGCGACATTGTAATTGGTCTTGCTCACTTGTACGCTGTCTTAGAACAAAAAAATGATATGCTTTACTGGTTTAACCGAGCAAAAACAATGGCGCCAGATTTCGATGAAGCGTATTTAAGAACCGCTCTTGACTTTGAACAATATCGTAACGATTCAGAGTTGCTGACGATTGCGAAAAAATAGAGTCCGATTCTAATTTCAGACTCTACTTCACCACCACCAATTTCTTCACACTCACAAACGTTTTTTCTTCACTCTGCGCTGTGAAACGATAAAAATAAATTCCTGAGGCAAATCGTGATGCATTGAATTCTACTTCGTGCATCCCTTCATCCATTTCTCTGCTGTGAATCAACGTTGCAACTTCTTGCCCGAGAACATTATAAACTTTCAACGTAACATTGCTGACAACTGAAAGCTAATCGCTGTGCTTGGGTTAATGAGTCATGTTGCTAAAACTAAAAAACCCTTGTTCTCTCATTTGGAACAAGGGTTTTTTGTTTTCTTTTTTCTGTTTTCTACGTTCCCTCAATCAGGCGCACCACTTTCACTTCATCCGACCACACGCCGATTTCCACGTCATTTACTACTCATTGAAAATAAGTTATTGATAATTGTTATTGCGTTGCCAGAAAAATTCTGACAACAAAACTTGCTTTGTCATCACGAACAAAATTTCCCTCCGTTGTTCTCCACGCTCGTTCCGTTACTATCCACGCTCGTCCCGTTGATGCCCTCGCCCGCTCCGTTGATACCCACGATTGATTCGAGGATATCAACGGTTGACTCGTGGAGGAGCAAAATGTTAAAATTTGCGTGTTTTCTTTGTTTTATAGGACAATTTGGAAAATTGTCCTACGGTTTACTTCATCAGCAAGAGTTTCTTCGTTGCCGTGTAAGACAAAATTCCATTTTGTCCTACGTTTAGACGGTAGAAATACACACCGCTCGTTAATCCGCTTGCATCAAATTGAACTTCGTGCATCCCTTCATCCATTTCTCTGCTGTGAATCAACTCTGCAACTTCCTGTCCGAGAACGTTATACACTTTCAACGTTACTTCACTATTAACCAATAATTGATAGCGAATAACGGTAACAGGATTAAACGGATTCGGGTAGGCATTTTCTAAGTTATATTCTTTAGGAAGTTTTTCGTTGTGGTCACTCATTCCTAAACTTCCAATACTACCATCTTTTTTTCGCCATTGCCCCCAAAAGTAATCATCGCTTTGAAATCGAACATAGACGGTATCGGTGTTATTTGTCATTGAAAAAATAGTATCACAAACTGCATCGAAAAAAGCAGAAGGAGTTGGTTGTGATTGTATTGTCATTTGAACAATTGGCGTACTCGTTCCAGTATGATATTTGATGTAACACTGTGCGGCGCGAATATCTTTATATTTGTACTTCACGCTTGTCCACGAACTCCATCGTTCAAAATTATCTTTAACGCGCATATATACTCTGTCGTTTCTCGTAAGAGCTAATTCGCTAAGATTTATATTTCCGCTTGCGTCTATTGGTATTGGCGTGGGGTTTCCAATTCCATTGATAGAGTACTCTCCTGCAATAATTATTCCTCCTCGATTGGGGAGAGGTTTTTTATATTTGATTCCTTGTGCCGAACTCCACATTCCATCTTCGTTTCTAAACCGAATATAAATAACTGTTCCTTCGGAGATGTTTAAATCCAATGTGATGGAGACTTCTGCAAAATTCCACCCTGGTGGTTCGGGCGTCAGTGGAGTGCCATTTCCTTGCCCTGGATCAGAGTTAAGAAAATATTCCCCGGAAACAATGTGGCGGTTTCGTGGATGTTGTGCCGTCGCAACAGATTGAAAGACCATCCCGAAAAAGAGAAAAAGTAACAGGTATTTCATTATGCTCTCCTATTTACCAATTCGCTTTTCCAGTTGCTTTAATACGTACGCCGTTCCCTTCTGGGGAAATCCGGATATTGATTACGACAGGATATATTGGCGCATCGGGACCGCCGAAATATCCCATATCGCTTCGCGAGCCGTCAGGGTCAGTAAGATTTGGGCTCCCCGTATCCCAACAAGGAGATGTTGAAGAAATTGAATAATCCGTTTCAGACGGAAAACCTGGGTTCAAATTAATTACTCCAATATTTCCGCAAGTATACCATGCTGGCCCGCAAGAATATTGCAAATTTAATTGAGCAAATCCGTCTGAACCATTATTATAAGAAATGCAGTTGTAGACTGAAGCATAACAACCATCTTGCCCGTGTATACCACGATTCCCATTTCCATAACAAACACAATTAGCAACAATGCCAGTTGAGCCATTTGGACAATATACTCCAAAAGAAGAGCACCCCCTAACAACGCAATTGGTTACTGTTCCTGCAGATAACAAAACACCACTACCCGTAAGAGAAGAAATAGTGAACCACATAATTTTTCCTGTACTCATTGTAATAGTAGGGTTATTAGAACTTGTGATGATGGTCGTTTCATATCCCGAGCCCATAAGCACAACATTTTTATTCATATTGAGTGCATTGTTATAAGAGCCAGGCAATACTTTAACAGTATCACCAGTTGCTGCCGCATTTATCCCCGGTTGAATTTGTGTAAAGGAGCCGGAGCCATTAATATCTACAATTATTATTGTTGCCAATAAAGTTTTCTGAAAAAGAATAAAGAGGATGAGGAAAAGAATGTGTTTCATTTTTGTTTCCGTAAGTTTTAAATGTGATGAATTATATTAAATATTAGTCTTAGTGAAATAGCGAGTTACTTTAACAATTACCAAAAAGTTACTTTCGTTCTTTTATTTTTATTGCTTTTGCTTTAACCCTAACATACTCATTAGAGTAAATGCCCGGAATAAAGAAATTGGAACCTTCCGTTCTTGGAGAAATTAACGCATCGCTTCCTTCTTTGTTATGTATTGCAAAAGTCTTTGCTTGATTTTCTATTTCTTTCCCTCCCGAGTATATTAAAAAGAAACCAATTATTGGTAAGGGAATCACTATTGTACCCATATCCCCATATGATACACAACCCAAAATAGTTGTTTGGCTTGCCGTGCCTTCTGTTTCCCCCAACACTTCATACTCTGAAGATTTTAACGCCTCAAGAGAAACATTATTAACAGTTACGGCACTAGTGTTGCTCCTTAAAACTGCACACCCCCCGAATGAAGTAAGAGTGATTATTGCGGTTATGGTAAAAATACTTTGAAATAATAGTTGATATGTATTCATAGATTATTTTCCTAAATTGTTATTGTTAAGGATTAAAGTTAGATACTTATACTATTTCAACATTCCACCCCGTTTCCAAAAGCATTGTCATTCCGTGCTCTTGCTTGCAGCAAACAAGTAACACGGAATCCATTTATCCGGGATAATGCAATAGAAATTTAATGCCACAGATTCACTGATTACCATAAATTTTTCAGCGTAAAATCTGTGAATCTGTGGCGTTAAGTCTCTATGAGTACGAAACCAAAAAACCTTAGTAACAACAAACACCCGCACATCTTTCACCTTATTACCTTCTCGCATCACACAAGGTCATAAGGTTTAGAATGCTTGAGATTGCTCTGTTACGAAGGTTTTAGGGATTATACATTTTCCATTGAGCATTGAGCATTTATTCGTCGTGGCGAATGGAACATTCTCCAATTCTCCACCACTCCATTTCCCCCTACGCCGCTATATCCTGCCCGACTGCAATCTGCACGGTGTCGCTCCACTGCCCTACTTGCGCATCGTCCACCATATAGATAGCGCGATACTTCCATAAAGCAAGTTGCGTTATCGCCATTGTATCCGTATAGTTCGGTATCGTATCGAACGCTAAGAATACCCATTGCCCGTCGCCGCGGTTTACCTGAATAAGTATCCCGCTTACGTTCACAGGTTTTGTCCAGAGAATATCCACGTGTCCGTTCACATACGCAAGTTTCAAGGTCGGTTTCAACAGCGATGGAGCCATTGGCGGCGTTTCTTCCGCGCCGATGATGTCCAAATCTTCTCCGATAGCATCGTTGTAGCCCGGATGGTTTTTAATACGTTGAACAAGGAGCCGCACTCGGGTAAAAATTCCCGGAGCAACCAGTGGTACCGGTAATGTTATTTCCGGAATTGAAGGAAAATCGCCCGCCGCCGTACCGAGCGGAGCATCGCGTAGTATATCTTTGTAACTGACCGCTTGTTCTTTTGCCGTTTTCAGCATTGCAACAAGGTTCACGAGCAGACTGAACTCATCCGCATCGTTGGAAACGGAGGTGATTTCGGCTGGGGAAATCCCCACTGTTGCGCTGTGAATAGTCAATTTTTTTTTGAAATTATTCAGCCAGGTTACTTTTTCCTGGTCGCTTCTGGGGAGATAGAAATTTTTTGACATAGTTTTATTTTTTTAGTTAAATTGTTGAATTTTCAATGATTTTTACTTGTTTTACAACGTTGTCGGATGTTTGGTCAAGACTATCCATTCATTGGTCAAGATTGACGGAAGCCCGGGCAAGTCCAACGATTCATCGGGCAATGCTGACAAATGCCCGAGCAAGTCTAACGATTCATCGGGCAACGCTAACGAATGCTCGCTCAAACCTGTCAATTCAACGGTCATCTATAACGAATGAGCGGTCAAGTCTGCCCATTCATCGGTCAACACAGACGAAAGTACGGTCAAGCCAACTCAGTAATTGCGCAACGGTAACGAATGACTGGTCACGTTTACGCATTGAACAATTAGTGTTGACGGCTCGCCGCTCAAGCCCGCATATTCGCTCTGCAAAACATTGAACGAATTGTTTCATACAAGTTTCTCCAAACTGAAATGTTACGAGTTACTACACTCTATACTTCGTAACAACTCCCTCCTCCAGCCGAAAATTTGGAAAATATTTTTTGAATAATTTTAAAATGAGGAAACCCGTGAGGTTTTGGAAACCTCACGGGTTTGGTTGTAAGATACTGCTGAAACTCTCCACCCTACGATACTCGTAGAGTTAAAGCAAAAAATAAATTTCTATGAGTATGAAGTTTAAAACCTTAGTAACCCTTTGACAGTAACTTTCTCCACCTTATTACCTTATTGTATGTAATAAGGTTAAAAAGTCTGCGTGTTCTCGGATGTTACTAAGGTTATTTGACAAGAGAAGGTTTCTTTCTTATGGTTTTTCGGATATAGAAAATATTTTAGAGATTTTTTGTAGGACAACGAGACTCGTTGTCTTACGTATTTTTTTGACAACTTGGAAAGTTGTCCTACGTATTTTGGGGACAACTTGGAAAGTTGTCCTACGGTTTATTTCATTAATAGAAGTTTCTTGGTTGCCGTGTAAGACGAAATGCCGTTTTGTTCTACGTTTAATTGGTAGAAATACACACCGCTGGAAACATTACTTGCATTCCATTCGGCATTATACGTTCCTGCTTCTAAGTATTCACGAACAAGCGTTGAAACTTCAACTCCTGCAACGTTATATATTTTCAATGAAACATAACCTGATTTCGGCAATCCAAAACTAATCGTTGTTGTTGGGTTAAATGGATTGGGATAGTTTTGTGCAAGTGAAAAATCTGAAGGAATGACGCTGGTGTTTGCAGAAACATTTACCGTCCCGATATGAATAACGGATGTTGCGGCATTATTCATCAGTTCACCTTCATTCCAGCGTATTTTACTCAGTGTTACATTGGTGGTAGTGCCAGCATTTCCTATTACCTTAAATTTTACTCTCACAAAACTCCCGCCTTGCATCAACGGATTTGAGTCAGCGCCTGCAAACAAAATTTTTCCATTAACGGTATCTTCCTTTTTTTCGAGCATTGCAAAAGGAACATCTCCAATGATATCAAGGAATTGTAAATGCGAAGGGTTATAGGTGAATTCGCTTTCAAAGCCAAGGATGTTATAGACATTCCTTACAAACAAGGAAACAAATATGGTATCCCCAAAAAGAGCGTTAACATTTACCATATTTGGTGTTGCAGTACCGACAAGGGAATCGCTATTCGGCAGCGAATTAATTATATGCGCGACATATTTTAATATCACCGTTGCATCGGCAGAAGTAACGCTGCCATTGCCGGTAGCATCGGCGTTCACTAATGCCTGACACTGAAGCGTATCCACGTGAACAATGTGTTTCATAACTTTGGAAGCATCAAACGCCTGGACTGTTCCATTGCCATCTACATCACCGTACACGGGAATGGGTTTGATATCCACTCCTCCATTTGTTCTCGTTACAGCATCGCTTCCCGTATTAAATAATACCTTTGAAATATTGATGGGAACAAAAGAACAAACATTTCCGATAACTTTAAATTTTAAATTAAAAAGTGTGCCGCTGCCGGAAATATTATCTGAACCTGCAGAAACGGTAATAAGGGACGTGTCAGTATTGTTAATAACAACTTGCCAGTTTTTTCCACCTAATAAACTTCCTACTGTATCAATGGCAAGAAATTGCAAACCGCTTTGAAAATCTTTGAAGTTGATTTCAGCAGAAGAATAAGAACTGTTTATGGGAAACGTTACGTTGACAGGAACGAGGATTGTATCATTGAGATTAGCAGTTGTATCGGCAACAGAAACTGTTATTGGTGTTCCCCAACCATTTAAATGATACAGCGAATCAATTTCATTTTCCGTTAATGCTCTGTTATATATACGAATATCATCAATACGCCCATTACAAAATGCGGATGGGTCGTTTGGCAAATTTGATTGCACCCCAGCCGTCAGGTTCGTCGAGTTTGCAATGGTTCCAGAAGGTCCGGTCGCGCTGCTGTTGAAGATGCCATCCACATATATCCTTAAAGATGTCCCCTCGCGCTGACCGACAACGAAATGCCACGAACTGTCAAAGAGACTTATAGTCCCACCGCTTGATGTCAATGCTGTCGTAGGTGTTCGAACGTTAAATAGAGCTGTTCCATTAGGATACGTTTCAATAAGCCACCCTGCATCACCGATACTGCTGCCGCTGTATTTGTTGACAATGACTTGCCCGTGAGTTGTGGTGTTTAACTTGACCCAAGTACAAACTGTGATGTCATCGCTGATTTGAAGACTTGCTCCATTGCCAAAAGTGATATTGTTCCCAGTTCCATCAAAGGAATATGCGCTATTTGTATTCCCAAATCTATCTGTTGTAAGTGTTGCGCTGTTGTTAGTCCCATCATTCCCATTTCCGCTTTCATCATTCGCATTGTTGTTGAAAGGATAGTAGGCAACGAGACCAGAAGTTTGCGCTATACTGTTTTGAGAAATAAAAACACTGAAAGTGATTATCACAAGTGTTGTTATCGTTGTAAAAGAGAGTTTTAATTGTTGCATAATATTTTCTCCAAATGAAAAGTTAAAAGTTACTACACTCTATACTTCGTAACAACTCCCCTTCTCAGCCGAAAAGTTGGAAAATATTTTTTTGCGGGAGTTTTTAAAATAAAAAACCTTCTCTATGAGTATGAAGTTTAAAACCTTAGTAACCCTTTGACAGTAACGTTCTCTACCTTATTACCTTATTGTTATGTAATAAGGTTAAAAAGTCTGCGTGTTCTCGGATGTTACTAAGGTTATTTGACAAAATAAGGTTTCTTTCTTATGGTTTTTCGGATATAGAAAATATTTTAGAGATTTTTTGTAGGACAACGAGACTCGTTGTCTTACGTATTTTTTTGACAACTTGGAAAGTTGTCCTACGTATTTCGGGGACAACTTGGAAAGTTGTCCTACGTATTTTGAGGACAACTTGGAAAGTTGTCCTACGTATTTTGAGGACAACTTGGAAAGTTGTCCTACGTATTTTTACGGTGAATCATTGTCCATTGCCGTACCCACTTTTCTCCATCCCAATATTCCACACTGTTTTTTAAATTATGAAGATACGCATCGTCAATATCGCCTTTTACTTTTCCTTCTTCTTTCAGTTTTAAACGGAATGGAATGATATTCGAGGTGGATTTGACTTCGAGGATGCGCATATCGAAGGTAAAAATAAACTCGAATGCGTACGGGCTGGCAATCCGTTGCTCGCCGATATTTTCCAGATACATCATAAAATGCAGCGTATTGATTTCAGAAATACGGAGTTGCTTAATAGGATTCCTCGCGTCGAGTATAAGCCCAATATCGGAGCGGGGAAGTTTCAGTGAATAAATTTCCGCATCAGAAAACGGGAATTGGAATCCCGTCGCATTCAGAGATTTTTTTTCACCGACAATCTTTGCGGGGTCAAGAATAACGATGTTGCCGAACTCTGTATGGTTTGTATCGCCGGTATCGTCCAACCCGGCGGTAATGAGTTCTTTCTTTCCATCACCATCAAGGTCGAACACATCGAACACCACACAAGCGCCAAAATGCCAGTATTCGCCAATGATAGAACCCTCGCGGTCTAATCGTACTACTATTCCCGGAGAACGACTATTGTTTGTATTCACGAAAATATCCGCTTGTTTATCGTTATCAGCATCAAACACAAGAATTGGGCTTGCATTGAAATAGGGATTGTAATATTGGCGTTCGAGATAGTTGAACGGTTTGATAAATTCTTTTTTCCAAAGAAGACGTTTATCGAATGCGAAAACTTTGAGCGGAACGGGTTCCCCTTTTTCTGAAGAAAGCGAGAGGCACGTTACAACTTCATTCATTCCGTCGCCATTGATATCAGCAATGATGGTAGAATTATTACCTTCATTATTATCGTTGTCGCCGTACAAGTTATTTGCAGGAATCGTCCAGAGTTTTTGGTCGCTTTTGTTAAACACTTCCAGCATACTTTCCGTACGGTTGTAATGAAAATACGAAGGATTATTATCCATAATGGGTTTCCAGATAAACGTAAAAAGCGCGAATACCACCGATGCCGCAAACATTGATGTACAGGTAAGAACCGTTACCGGTCGTTTATAGACAAACTCGCGGAAGAGTTGCATTTTGGTTTTCGGTTCCAGCGTCAAGGTATTCCATTCTTCAAACACCGGGGCGATTGAAGTTCGGGGAATCGTTAATGCGGTTTCGGCGGTGGAAATTTCTTCGTCGGTGATGTTGTGCAATTCAGCCGCAAGTCGCGTATGCAACGAGGAAAGTTCTTCGACAATGGATGTGCATCCGTGACATTCGAGAAGATGAACTTCTATGTCGTGTACTTTTTCAGCGACTTCACGCGCTTTGAGAACGTAAAGTTCGAGTGTATGTTCGTCGTAGTGTGTCAAGAGTAGTATTGTAATTTAAGTTTTGGCGCTCGCTTGTTTCTATTATTATCTTCGTAACAAGTCGAAGGTTCAGCCAAAAGTATTGTGAAAAATTTTTGAAACATTGAAAGTTGCGTAATTGAAACCGTCGAAAAAGTATTAGTGAGTGTCATCGCGAGGAGCGAAGCGACGAAGCAATCCCCTAAACCCGCAATAAAATTTAGGAGATTGCTTCGCTGGCGCTCGCAACGACACTTTTCTTCTGGATTTTTTCAGTGGTTTCATGATTATTTATTTTTTCCATTCCCGAAATTGCTGCATTGTCTGTTGGCGGGCAAGACTAAAAAGATATTCTACTTTTCCTTTGTGAAATTTTTTATACTCATCACAGGTCAATCCGGGCATTTCATTTTGCACTCGCTCCATCAGCGTAAAATCATCTTCTCCATCGAGGAGTATTTTTGCCGTAAGTTGTTGGCGAACGGCTGAACAATACTGCTGAAAAATTTCCTCGCTCACTTTTTCCGATTCGACATACGACGGGTGATTCTTTTGATAAAGATTTCGGCAAACGTCATCTACAATTTGCTGAACGTCGAATGCCAAAAATTCCTTCTCATTATTATCGGGGTGTGGTGAAGGATATTCCTTTTGTTCAAAATACAACGTGCGGAATGCGTACGCAAGCGTGAGGAGAGAAACAAAGCGGGAATAATATTGCTGTTCGCGGAGATAGTGAAGAAATTTTCCCACAAGTTGCGGAACCTTTTCGTTTCCCCGAATTTCTTTTTGCAACGATTCAATAATCTCTTCGCGGGAAAGTTCGGGTAAATGTTCCTGCGTTTCACAAAATACGGGAGCAACGTATAACTCGCCAACACGTTCCACAACGACAAAATTCTGTAACGATTGAAATGCGTTTTGCACATTGCGGAGAATTTTGGAAAGCGTAGAATCGTGTTGCATATACATCCGGTACAACCCGTTGTTCGCTTTGCTGCAAATAAATCTGCGAAGGTGCGAGAGGGTATCTTCCACCGTAAGAGTGTGGAGCAAAGCGAACA
>Ga0233424_10002759_pt1 | contig 11959 bp, 10 predicted proteins | sample Watercolumn_Towu_FD_181011 | JGI IMG/M metagenome (GOLD analysis project Ga0233424, IMG submission 181011) | Freshwater microbial communities from Lake Towuti, South Sulawesi, Indonesia - Watercolumn_Towuti2014_125_MG | ecosystem: Environmental > Aquatic > Freshwater > Lake | place: Indonesia... | reverse complement strand
TGGCGAAATCCTGCTTGTCATGAATGCCGAGGACCTGACCGTGCCGCTCGCGGTCGGACGCGCCATGCCGGAGATCGGTCGGGCGGTCGATGCCATCGTGGCCGCATGGGAACGAGGTGGTCGGCTCCTGTACTTCGGGGCGGGCACGTCCGGTCGGCTCGGGGTCCTGGATGCCTCGGAATGCCCGCCGACGTTTGGCGTGCCCCCGACGATGGTCGTCGGCACGATCGCCGGGGGCGACCTCGCGTTACGGAACAGCGTCGAGAGCGCGGAGGACGATGCAGACCAGGGCGCCCATGACGTGGCGCACCAGGATGTTGAGGGCGCCGACGTTGTCGTTGGGATCGCCGCGAGTGGCGCCACCCCGTATGTGATCGGTGCGGTGCGTGAGGCGCGCGCGCGTGGTGCCGTGACGGTCGGCATCTGCTGCAACTCCGGTGCGCCGCTGTCGCGCGAGGTTCACATCGCCATCGAGGTCGTTGTCGGCCCCGAGGTTGTGGCGGGGTCGTCGCGCCTCAAAGCTGGCACCGCACAAAAGCTGGTCTTGAACATGCTGACCACGGCCTCCATGGTCCGGTCGGGCAAGACCTACGGCAACCTGATGGTCGACGTGCAGCCAACGAATACGAAGCTGCGTGCGCGGGCGCTGCGGCTGGTCTCTCTGGTTGGCGCCGTCGATAGCGCCACAGCATCCCGCCTTCTTGAGGCGTCCGCGGGTCGGGTGAAGCCAGCGATCGTCATGGCGCGGCTCGGTCTGGATGTGGTGGGCGCTGATGCCCGCCTGAGAGCCGCTGGAGGCGTCCTTCGCCGGGCGCTGAGTGACCTTGCCTGCTAGGGGGTCCGGGTCACCCGCAAGCAGATCGATGGCGGTCGTCCTGCCCGAGTGCGGCGCGGTCGATGTGTGGCACCATCGCCCGGCGATGCGGCCCGAAGAGCGTGCCGTCGAGGGCGAGACGTGAAGCTACCGACGATCCATCTCGAGGACGACTACAACGCGATGGCGCGGCGCGGCGGCGAGATCGTGGCCGACATCGTGCGGCGGTCATCGCGCCTAGTCGTCGCGCTGCCAACCGGCACGACGTCGGTCGGCCTGTACGCCGACCTTGCCCGGCGTCATCGTGAGGACGGGCTGTCCTTCCGGCACGTGATCACGTTCAACCTTGATGAGTACCGGGGCATCCCGAAGAACGACCCGGAGAGCTACCACGTCTTCATGGACCGCAACTTGTTCTCCCATGTCGACATTCCCGCATCGGCGCGACACTTGCCGGACCCGCTGGCGGCGAGCTCCGGCGATGAGGTGAGACGCTACGAGGAAGCCATTGACGCAGCCGGGGGGATTGACCTTGCCGTTCTCGGCGTCGGTGCCAACGGCCACATTGCGTTCAACGAGCCCGCCGACTACGTCACCGGTCCTACGCATGTCGCTGCGCTTACCGACGATACGTGGACCCGCAACTTCCCGTCCCTCGCGCCACTTCGCGCGAAGAACCCCGAAGTGCGGGCACGGTACGCGACCGCGTACACCGTCGGTGTCGGGACGATCCTGCGGGCGAGACGCATCCTCCTGCTCGCCAGTGGCCAAGCGAAGGCGTCAGTGCTGGCGAGCGCCGTGCGGGGGTCGGTTACACCGAACATCCCGGCGTCTTTCCTCCAGCTACATCCTGACGTGACGATGGTCCTCGACCGTGCGGCCGGGGACTGGTCGCTCGTCAAGCCGTAGATGCGTGAGGTCTCGGTGTGGGCGAGACCGTGCCGCCCTACCCGCTTGACTCGTCGGATCGGTCCATGCGGTCCGGCGCGGAAACCCCGATCAGGCCCAACACGTGCGCGAGGACGGCGCGCGTGGCTGCGACCAGGAGCAGACGTGCGCGGATAGTCGCCGTGTCCAATGGGACATTTTCCGACGGCAACACGCGGCAGTCGCGGTAGAACGCGTTGAACAGCGACGCCAACTCCTGCGCGGCAAACGTGAGTCGGTGCGGCTCGAGGTCCGCCGAGGCGTCGGCGACGATCTGGAGATAGTGGATCAGGAACCGGACAAGGGCAAGTTCGCCTGGATGCGTGTACGGCACTGCGTCCGCCGAAGTGGGCGCGCCGATGCCCCGCGACGACGCCAACTGGAGGATGCTGGACGTCCTTGCATGGCTGTATTGCACGTAATAGACCGGGTTCTCGGCCGCCTGGCGCTTCGCAAGCTCCAGATCGAAGTCCATCTGGCTATCGGCAGACCGAGTCAAGAAGAAGAACCGGCACGCGTCGCGTCCGACTTCCTCGATCACGTCCGACAGCGCAATGATGTTCCCTTGGCGCTTCGACATCGTCACGACTTCCGCGCCACGGCGAAGGACGACCATCTGATGCAGGAGGATCGTGAGGCGCTCCGGGTCGAGATCGATCGCTTGCATCGACGCCTTCATCCGGCCGACGTGTCCCTGGTGGTCTGCGCCCCAGATGTCTATGACCTTGTCGAACCCGCGCGTGATGAACTTGTTCCGGTGATAGGCGATGTCGGCTGTCATGTAGCCTGGGGTGCCGTTGCTGCGAACGAGCACATTGTCTCGGTCATCACCGAGGGCGGTTGTCTGGAACCAGACCGCGCCGTCACGTTCGGCGACGTGTCCACGCCGACGCAACTCATCGACAATTGCGGTGACCTCGCCGCTGTCGTGCAGCGACTGCTCGCGAAACCACACGTCGAATTCGATGCCGAGGCCGTTCGTGTCGGCGCGATGGCGTTCGATCATGTGCTCGGCACCCAGGCGTGCAAGCAGCGGTACCGATTCGTCGAGCGCCATCTCCTCAAATCGTGCGCCGTGCTCAGCGGCGAGGTGAGCGGCGTATTCGGTGACATACTCGCCGAGGTATCCCTCCTTGGGCACCTCGGAGCGGGGCCCAGTGACCCCACGAGCAGCGAGATATCGTGCCAAGATGCTCTCGCCAAAGGCGGCCAGACGGCTTCCGGCGTCGTTGACGTAGTACTCCAGTTCGACCTGCCACCCGGAAGCGCGCAAGAGGTTGCCGAGGGCAGCGCCGAGTGACGCCGCCCGACCGCTCGCGGCGTGCAGCGGGCCGGTGGGGTTGGCCGACACGAACTCGACCTGCACCCGACGGCCCGCGCCTGTCGAGTTGTTGCCGTACGTCCCGCCGGCCTCAAGGATCGTGGCGATGCGACGCGCGACCCACTGCGGATTTAGGGTCAGGTTGATGAAGCCGGCACCGGCCACTTCGGCGCGTGCGATCACGTCGTTGGCAGGGAGCGACTGGATGAGCGTGCCGGCGATGGCTGCCGGAGCCATCCGCGCGGCACGCGCGAGGCGCATTGCGAGGTTCGTTGCGTAGTCGCCGTGTTCGGCACGCGAAGGTGGTTCAACGGTGAACTCGGGCAGCTTGACGTCGGGGAGAAGCCCGCGCGCTTGGGCGGCGAGCGCCGCCCGTTCGATGAGTCCTGTCAGTTCGTCCCTCGCCACCCGGACATTTTAGCCACCCACCCTTTGCCCCCGTACGATGGCGATGTCGCGTAGTTACAGTGCGACAGTGATGAAGATGCGCGACAACGAGGCTGCCATTGCCGTCCGCGACCTGTCGCGGAGTTTCAACCGGCTGGACCCAGCGGTACGCGGTTGGCGGCGCCTTGTCCCCGGATGGCGTGGTCACCTCGCGTCTGTCGCGTTGCACCCAGTCTGCTTTGAGGTCGCACGGGGCGAGCGCGTGGCGCTTATCGGCCCGAATGGCGCCGGCAAGAGCACGACAATCAAGCTCCTGACCGGAATCCTGCACCCCTCCGGCGGGACGGCACGCGTGTTGGGGCTGGTCCCGTGGGAAGCCCGAACCGACCTCGCCTTCGACATCGCCACCGTTTTCGGGCAGAAATCACAACTCTGGTACCACTTGCCACCACGCTCGACCTTCGAGCTGCTGCGCCACGTCTACGATCTGGACGCGAGTGTCGTCCGCAGGCGCGTCGCCGAGCTGACGGAGCGGTTCGGCCTTGGCGACCTTCTTGACCGACCGGTGCGCACGCTCTCGCTCGGCGAACGGATGCGCTGCGAGCTTGCCGCCGCGTTGCTGCACGCACCAAGACTCGCCTTCCTCGATGAGCCGACCATCGGTCTCGACGTCGTGGCGCGCCAGTCAGTCCGGGCGCACGTGCGCGAGATGAACGCGCGTGATGGCACGACGATCTTTCTCACGTCGCACGACGCCGCCGACATCGAGCAGGTCTGCGATCGTGCGATCGTGCTTCAGGCGGGTCGGATCGCCTTCGATGGGCCAATCTCCACGCTTCGCGACCGGTTCGTGCGCGTCCGGTCGATCGATGTTCGGTTCGTCGACCCGGTCGCGGCGCCCGGGACTGTGCCACCGGGGACAGAACTGGTCGAGATGGAGCCGCAACGGTGGCGGTTGGAAGTGGAAGGTGCATCGACGGCGGTCGGACCAGTCGTGGCGTGGGTGATCGCGCACGCGCCAGTTGCGGATGTTCAGGTCGCTGACCCGCCGATGGAGGACGTGATCGCCGCGATCTACCGCGATACCGATGCCGTCGACCCGGAGTCGAGGCGCGGGGGCAACCCGTGACTCCACGTCCCCGTCTTGGCAACCTCGCGCACCGGGGTCGCGTCCTGTTCGCCCATCTCCACGTAAACCTCCGCGATCAGGGGGCGTACCTTGGCGAGGTCGCCCTTGGGGGAGGGATCCTCGTCGTGTTCCTCTTCATCTTGGGAAAGCTTTGGGAGGCGACGTATCGCGCCCAAGCGGCGGAGACCCTGGGGGGCCTCACGTGGCCCCAGATGACGTGGTACGTGACCTTCACGGAGGCGATGGTCATGTCCCGCGTGAACGTCGCGCGCCGAATCGACGAGGACGTGCGCACGGGCGACCTGGCGTATGCATTGCTTCGCCCGGGTGGATACCTGACGGCACGCCTTGGCGCGTACCTCACGGAACGCCTGGTGCGCTTCGGGTTCACCCTAACGCTTGGCGCCATCGCAGCGACGGGTATCGCTGGTCCAATCGCCATCCACCCGAGCGCTGGGGCAGCGGCGTTGCTGGTGGTGGCCGGCGCGTTCCTGCTGGAGTTCGTGATCGTAACGGGTATCGGGCTTGGCGCTTTCTGGATGGAGGACACGTCGAGCATCTACTTCGTCTACACGCGTGTCTCCATGCTCCTTGGGGGCCTGCTCATCCCGATCGAGCTCTTCCCGGATTCAATCGCTTCGGTTGCGCGGGTCCTGCCGTTCGCACCGATGATCCACGGTCCCGCGAGACTGGCGCTCGCGGACGACGCGTCTGGCTTGCTCCCGGCCATGGCGTCACTGGTGGCGTCGATGTCGGTTGTGGGAGCGTCGGTGGCGGTGACCTACCGGGTCGCGTTGACCCGGGTGACCGTGCACGGTGGCTAGGCGCACGGGGCCGCCAGGCACTGGGCTGGAGCGTGCCACCACGCCTAAGCCCCGGCTGGCGCGTCGCGGGTCCAGGGAACCGCTGGCCTCTCAAGCGTGGTCGCTGCTGCGCTTCGTGGCGTACTACGTCGGGGCAAACCTCGATGTGGCGCTTGCGTACCGTGCGGCGTTCGCCGCGAAAGTGTTCTCGTTCGTGGTGAGTGACGCGATGTGGGTCGCGTTCTGGTGGCTGTACTTCGAGCGGTTCCCGAGCGTTGAGGGATACGGCTTCCGCCAGGTCGTGATCGTGTGGGCGCTTTGCGCAACGGCGTTTGGCATTTTTGGCGCCATTGCGGCCGGTGCAACGACCATCGCAAGCCGGGTCGCCCGCGGGGAACTCGACTTCTACCTTGTGCTGCCGAAAGCGCCGCTGCTTCACCTCGTGGTAAGCCGCATGGACCCTGGGGGGTTTGGTGACGCACTCTTCGGGATTGTCGCCTTCGCGGCGCTGGCACGCCCGTCGTTCGAAGAGGCGGTGGCCTTCGTCGTGCTGGTAGTGCTCGCGACGGTGATCATCACCGCGTACATCGTTGCGGTGCAGTCGCTTGCGTTTTGGACCGGTCGAGCCGAGACGATTGCCGACCAGGCATTGTCCGGCTTGATCACCTTCGCGACGTATCCGGAGCGACTGTTCGGCGGTCCGGTGAAGGTTGTGCTCTTCACCCTCGTCCCCGCGGGCTTCGTCTCGTACGTGCCCGTCCGGCTGGTGCAGGAGTGGGACTGGGCGTTGGCAGGAGTCCTGCTTGCGGTCGCCGTGGCTTCTCTTTACGGGGCAGAGGCGGTGTTCACGGCTGGACTGCGACGCTACCAGTCTGGGTCGGCGTTGGCGATGCGGGGGTAAGCCCAACCCTTTCCACCCCTCGCCCGTGCTGTCGGGCGAGGGGCAGCGTTTGGTCAGGCCACTGGAGCCTTGCCGTCGGCGTGTGATCAGGCGTTCGTGGCAGCCCTGATGCTCGCGCCGATCTCGTGTGCGGCGGATGCCAGGTCTGCCTCGCTCAACATGCTCCACGCGAGGCGCACGTACTCGCGACCGCTACCGTCCGGGAAGAAGGCCGGACCGCCGACGTACGCGACGCCGCGGTCGCCCGCCTCCTTGGCGACGCGAACGGGGTCGATTCCGTCAGGCAGTCGCATCCAGAGGAAGAAGCCGCCGTTCGGCACCCGCCAGACCGGCTTGAGGTGCGGGATGTCCGCGAACGCTTCCTCCAGGCCATTGACCAACGCATCCCGCTTGCGCCGGTAGACCTCGATCAGTGAGGCGACGTGGCCATCGCCGTGGCGGGCGTAATAGCCGGCGGCGAGACGGTTGGTGAAGGGGCTTGCCCCGCCGTCGAGCTTCATGGCGTTGAGGCGGGCGATCACCGGTTCCGGGGCGAGGAGGTAGCCGACGCGCATGCCGGCAGACAGGATTTTCGAGAGCGTGGCGGAGCGGACAACGCGCCCGGGTGTCGCCATGGTGTAGACGGCGGGAATGTGGTCGCCGGAGAAGCGCAACTCGCCGTACGCGTCATCCTCGAGGATGACGAAGTTGTGCAGGTCGGCGAGTTCGGCGAGGCGATGGCGCCGGGCGAGCGACAGGTTCACGCCTGCGGGATTGTGGAAGTTCGGAATGGTATAGACGAGCTTCGCTGGCGAGCCCGCGTCCTCCAGTTCCTTCAGCTTCGATTCCAGGAGGTCGATGCGCATGCCGTCGTCGTCGAGTGCGATCCCGTGGGTCTTCGCCTGCAGTTGCCGGAGCGGGCGCAGGCCGCCCATGAACGTCGGCGCCTCGCAGATGGCGGTGTCTCCGACGTTGAGGAATGCTTGCGCGACGATCGCGAGTCCGTGGTTTGACCCGTTGACGATCAGGAGCTCGGCAGCGGTGGTGTCGATGCCTTCCCACCGCTTCAGCTTGGCGGCGAGGACCTCGCGGAGGCCGATGAAGCCGGCGGCGTCGCCGTACATGAGGGCGGCGTTGCCGTCCGGGCCAGAGAAGATGCCCTCGAGGGTCTCGATCAGCTCCATCTTCGGAAGCGAATCAGGGTCTGGCTGCCCGGCACCCATGTTGAAGCGCGCACCGGCGGCTCCGGTGAACTGCACGGGTGGTAGCGGTGAGGCGATTTGGCTGTACAGGCTGTCGAGGTTGGCGAGCGCCTTGGATGGCGGGGTCGACGTTGCGGTCATGGTTCCGGATCCTTTGGCCAGGAGTGCCCGGGGCGCCAGGCTGTCGATGGGCGCATGACCGAGGCGGCACGGCATGATGCCTCACCGCGGTCCCACCCCATGCGGCAGGCGCGTGCAATCCGGGCGCGGATCGAGGTGCGCGCTCGGTATCCCGTTGGGGCATGGTACCCCTGCGTGCCCGCCTTGGCGGGAAAGGGGGAGGCGCGGCGATGCATCCGGCACAACGGCAGGTGCGTGAGTTCCACGAGGCATTCGACCTGGGCGCACCGGAGACGCTGGAAGCCAGTACGTTTCCGGCAGAGTTGCGAATCCGCCTGATCGACGAGGAGGCCGCGGAGTTTGCGGTTGCGGCACGGGCGGGTGATGTGGTGGGTGCACTCGATGCCCTGTGTGACCTGCTCTACGTGACGTACGGCGCAGCGGTCGCCCTCGGCGTGGACATCGAGCCGTTCTTCGACGAGGTCCACCGGTCGAATATGGCCAAGGTTGGGGGGATGCGCCGACCTGACGGGAAGTGGCTCAAGCCGACCGGATGGCAACCGCCAGACCTCGCCCGGATCCTGAAGGAGCGATATGGGTTGCCGAACTGGTGAACCGGTCGCACGGCTGGCGCTATCCGGCGGCCACGTCCTCGCGCGCCTGCTCAATGAGCGTGCGTAGTGCGGCGGTGTAGCTGCGCCACCCGAACCCGGCGACCGACGCACGGACGGCCGGTCCAAGCGTCGACACGTGGCGGAAAGCCTCTCGCGCGTGGATGTTCGAGAGGTGGACCTCAACGACGGGGTACGGCATTGCCTTGATGCAGTCGTGCAGCGCGATGCTGGTGTGCGTGTATGCGCCCGCGTTGAGAATGCATCCGTCGACGTGCCCGGACGCACGGTGCATCAGTTCGATCAACCCACCCTCGTGGTTACTCTGGTGGCACTCGACGTCGATCTCAAGTTTCACGGCGAGGTCCCGGATCGCTTCGTCGACGTCTGCGAGGGTGACGCGCCCGTAGACGTCTGGCTCGCGGGTGCCGAGCAAGTTCAGGTTCGGTCCATGGAGGACCAGGTAGCGAAGGCGTCTCGTCATTGGTGTCAGTCACGGTAGCCGACGACGCGGTTGGTACGCTACCAGCGCGGAGACTGAACATGCCGAGTTCGTCAGGGTCAGAGGAGTCATCGGACGCCTCATCATCACGGGGGATGGTGCCGGCCATCGACGCACCGGTTGGGTGGGCGTTCTTGCCCGACGACGCGTCCACCGTGGCACGAAGTCTCGATCGTGATCCGGCGCAGCCCCGTAGCCCCTCAGGCGGACGCATTTTCGATTTGTGGCCTCTCCGGTCGGGCGAGACTGCGACGTGGACCTTTGGCCTCGAGTTTGAGTTCGCCTGCGCTGATGCCGGTTGGGTCGCCGCGGAGTTGCTCGCCAAGGGCTTGGTGGCGTCGGCGGAACCGGTCGCGTATCACACGCCACGGGGTGCCGGGATGTGGTCGGTCGAGCATGACTCGACGGTGACGAAGGTCTTCCGTAAGATCGACGAGTCTGAGTTGACGCCGTCGATTGCGGTCGGGGGCGAGGTCGTGTCGCCGCCGCTTCGGGACTGCTCGGAGACGTGGGCGCAGGTGGTCGCCGTTCTGGATGTTCTCCGCGAGTGCGGAGCAGAGGTCAACGGGCAAACGGGATTCCACGTGCATTTCGGTGCACAAGCACTTCGGGAAGCATCTGACGACGCGGTATCGGCACACGAGGCGTCGCAACGGTTCGTGACACGGGTGACGCGCCTCGCGGTGCTCGCCAACGCCTGTTTCGAGGACGTGCTCTTCCGGATGGCGAGTGCGGAAGGTGGTCGCCATCGCGGACGCCCGTTCTTTTATCGTCATTCGCGACCATTGGAGCAATCACTCAGACGCCACTACGAGACCGTCGACGAGTTGGCGCAGTCGCTGGGGAAGCCGGGCGCCGCGCGCCGGGCGGCGTTGAACCTGACCAACATCGGGTCGGCCGACAAGGACACCGTCGAGTTCCGCCAGAGTAACGGCACCCTTGATCCGCATGTGGTGCAGGCCTTCGTTCGGGTATGTGCGCTGCTGGTCGGAGCCGCGCGGTGGGTGCCGGAGGCCGTGCGAGTGGACCCGCAGCCGTTGGGTACCCATCATGGGGATGCCGAGGCAGTCGTGACTGGCGACGCGGCACTGTGGCGCATGCTTCGTGCTACCTGCCCGGACGGTCTGCCGATGGATGCGGCGAAGAGCTTGCTCTGGCTCTTCCGACGTGGGTCGTGGCAACCTGGTCTCGCGGATCTCGCGCACGGTTGGTAGCCGTCACTTGAGGCTTGCGCCGAAAACCCTGATACTCCGTGCGTGACCACCATCCGCCTCGTGCTCGGCGACCAACTCACGCGTAGCGTCTCCTCACTCAAAGACCTGCCACTCGCCGACCCGTCGCAGGTTGTCCTGATGGTCGAGGTTCAGGCCGAGGCGACCTACGTGCCGCACCATCGGCAAAAGGTCGCTTTCATCCTTTCGGCGATGCGCCATTTTGCTGAGATGCTGCGCGCCGAAGGGGTCGTCGTCGATTACGTGCGGTTGGACGATCCGGCCAATACCGGCACGTTCACCGGAGAGGTCACTCGGGCAGTTACCAGGCACGATGCGACGCGCCTGGTTGTCACCGAGGCCGGCGAATGGCGCGTCCACCAGATGGTCGAGTCGTGGGAAACCTCGCTTGGCATCCCGGTCGAGGTTCGCGAGGATGACCGGTTCATCGCCTCGCGCGCGCGATTTGGGCAGTGGGCGATAGATCGGAAGACGTATCGCATGGAGTTCTTCTACCGAGAGATGCGCCGCGACACGGGCATCCTCATGGATGGCGCCGACCCAGTCGGTGGCCAGTGGAACCTGGATAGCGAGAATCGTCGCGCCTTGCCATCGCGGCATCCTGTCCCGGCGAGGGTTCGTCCCGACCCGGACCCGACAACCCTGGAAGTGATCGGGCTCGTCGCCGCACGCTTCCCTGATGGGTTCGGCGACCTCGAACCGTTTGGTTGGGCGGTCACCCGTGAAGCGGCGCTGGCGATCCTTGACGACTTCCTGCGGACCTGCCTGCCGTCGTTCGGCGACTACCAGGATGCGATGCGCCACGGTGCGCCGTTCCTGTTTCACGCAACCGTTTCGCCGTACCTCAACGTTGGGTTGCTGCTGCCTCGCGAAGTTTGCGAGGCAGCGGAGGCTGAGTATCGCGCGGGGCGCGCGCCACTCAATGCAGTTGAGGGGTTCGTGCGCCAGGTTCTTGGTTGGCGCGAGTACATCCGTGGCATGTATTGGCACCTCGGGCCGGACTACCATGCGACGAACGCGCTGGGTGCAATTCGCCCGCTTCCCGCCTTCTACTGGACGGCGGAGACGCCGATGCGGTGCCTCGCGGACACGGTAACGCAGGTCCGGCGTCACGCGTATGCGCACCACATCCAGCGGCTCATGGTCACGGGCAACTTTGCGATGTTGGCCGGGGTACGGCCCGCCGAGGTCGAGGCGTGGTACCTCGCGGTGTTCGCCGATGCGTTCGAGTGGGTAGAGTTGCCGAACACGCATGGCATGGCGACGTGGGCCGACGGTGGCATCATCGCGTCGAAGCCGTATGCAGCCTCGGGTGCGTACATCGACCGCATGTCGGACTACTGCGGGGGGTGCCGATACGACGTCAAGGCGAAGTCTGGGCCGACGGCTTGCCCGTTCAACTACCTGTACTGGGCGTTCCTGATCAGGAACACGGAGCTGCTCTCAAGTAATCCGCGCATGGCGATTGCGTATCGCACACTCGCCTCGTGGACGGCGGAGCGTCGAGCGGCGATCGTCGCGGAGGCGGACGCGTTCCTTGATAGTCTGGCCTAGTTGCGTTCACGCGCCATCGGCAGCCCGGCACCAACACCGGGCGTTCCCGAGTCGGTCGGGGTAGGGTCCCGCCTACTGAAGAGGCGCTCCCCCCTCCCATGGGAGCAATCAGCGTATTCGACGTGATCAACTGGATTGGCGTGCTCATCGCCGGCGTCGCCGGCACGAGATCCGTCGGGTTGTGGTTTGGACCGAAGACCTTCTTCCCCCTTTGGTGGCGGCTGATTGGCCACTCGCCGGGAACGGCGGCCAACCTTGGCGGCGACTTGTCGATGCCCGTCGTGTTCGGCTCAACCTTCGCTGCGCAGGTCGTGCAGGCGGTTGCCATGGCGGTCGTGATCAGCCTGACGATGCGGGCCGGCGTCACCACCTCGTTTGGCGTCGTCGATGGACTGCTCGCCGGACGGCTCGTTCGGATAGGGATTTCGTCAACCGCGCTGCTCGGCCATCGGCTGTTTGGCGGTCACGGTTTACGAA
>Ga0233424_10002758_pt1 | contig 11960 bp, 9 predicted proteins | sample Watercolumn_Towu_FD_181011 | JGI IMG/M metagenome (GOLD analysis project Ga0233424, IMG submission 181011) | Freshwater microbial communities from Lake Towuti, South Sulawesi, Indonesia - Watercolumn_Towuti2014_125_MG | ecosystem: Environmental > Aquatic > Freshwater > Lake | place: Indonesia... | reverse complement strand
GAATGCACCTCCGGCATCCGATATGTTCACCGTGCCGACTGCTGCCACCGGGCCGCCGGTCTCGCTCAGCTTCGACGCCAGCTCGCGGAATCCGATCTTCAACTCCGGGTCTGACTTCGAGAAGAAGGAGCCGTCCCCGAACTCGACGTTCGCGGGCTTGCGATCCCAGAACTTCGCCGCCCTGGATTTCATCTCCGCGAGCACGGCTTCGGCAGCCCGGATCGCCGCGATCCCGGTCGCATACGTCGTCCTGCTCCCGCCTGTCACGTCGGTATAGCCGACGCTCTCGGTATCGGCAACCTGTGGCCGCACGTCCATCGGGCTCAGACACAGGACCTCGGCGGCCTGCATCGCAATCGACGCCCTGGTCCCGCCGATGTCGGTTGAACCTTCGACGAGCTCGACCGTACCGTCGCTGTTGACGCTGATCGCTACGGTGGACTCGCGGCCGGCGTTGACCCAGTAGCCGTTAGCAACGCCACGACCTCGAAGCTTGCCGTCGGAACCCTTTCGCTGGAGCTTGCTATTCCAGTGCGACGACCCCTTCGCCGCCTCCAGTACCTCGACGCAGCCGATTCGCGGGTGCCGTGGCCCGTCCGGCCTCCGGTCTCCTTCTCTGGCCGCATTGGTCAGCCGCAGGTCGATCGGGTCGATCCCCAAACGTTTCGCAAGCTCGTCGACGGCCGACTCCATGGCGAAGGCAGAGTGGGTCGACCCCGGCGCGCGGTAGGCCGACGTCTTGGGCTTGTTGACGACGACCTCGTAGCCGTCGATGCGGCTGTTCTCGAGCCGGTACGGCGCCATCATGCAGGTCATGCCGCGGCCGATAGGCGACCCCGGGTAGGCCCCCGACTCGAAGCGGATGTCGGCCTCGGCGGCGACGATCCTGCCCTTCCGGTCGGCCCCTAGCTTTACCCGTATCCAGCCGCCAGGGGTCGGGCCGGTCGCCTCGAAGACAGACTTCCGGTCCATCACGAGCTTGACCGGCCTCCCGCACTTCTTCGACAGGATGGCGGCCACCGGCTCCAAATAGATCGAGATCTTCCCGCCAAAGCCCCCGCCGATCTCGAGCGGCACGACCTTGATCCGGGACTCCGGGATTCGCAGGACCCCTGACAGGGCCTGCCGCGTCCCGAACGCGCCCTGCGTGCTGGTCCAGACGGTCACGCGGTCGTCCTGGCTCCACGTGGCCGTTGCGTTCTGGGGCTCGATGTAGCCCTGGTGCACCATCGCGAGCTCGAACTCCCGCTCGACGACCACGTGCGCCGTCCTGAATCCGGCATCGACGTCGCCGAACTCGTGCCTGGCGTGGACGGATACGTTGGTGTTCCTGACTTTCGTTCCGAGGTGATTGCCGACCAGGTCCTTCAACAGGACCGGGGCGCCCGCTGCCATCCCCTGGTGGACGTCGAGCACCGGCTTGAGCACCGAGTATTCGACGTCGATTAGCCGCAGCGCTTCGAGCGCGGTGTTGTGATCGACCGCGGCGACGGCCGCCACAGGGTGGCCCCGGAACAGCGCCTTGTCCTGGGCCATCACTTTGTCGCTGTTGTACCGAAGGTTCTCGGCGCCCTCGCCAAGCTCGATCACCTTCGACGGCGCCAGCGGCATGTCCTGCCCCGTCATTACGGCGAGCACACCTGGCAGCTTCTCGGCACGGGAGGTGTCCACCCGTTTTATCGACGCGTGCGCATGCGGGCTCCGCAACACGGCTCCGTAGACGAGCCCGGGCTGCTTGATGTCCGCCCCGTACACGGCCCTCCCGGTCACCTTGTCCAGGCCGTCGTGTCTGACCGGCCTGGTCCCCACAACGCGGAACTTCGAACGGGGCTTCTCGGTGACTGTCATCCGGTGGTCTGCCTCCAGGTTCGCCAGTGTATCCTGCACGCCGGTCGACCCCACTACGGCGGCCGCCCCGTCAGCCTCGATTCAAAAGGACCTCTGAATGTACGCAGGGACGCAGGTTGCCGCTCGGGACGACACCGACTTCCAGGTCTGGGCACAGCTGGGTGTCAATCACATCTGTTCCGACCCGCCCGGCGACACCCGCAAGTGGACGGCCCAGGACCTGATCAAGCACCGCGAGAAGGTCGAGTCGTTCGGGGTCACGCTCGACATGGTCCAGCTCCCTCTGAGCTCGACACCGCTCGAGCAGTGCCAGAGCCCGAACATCATGCTCGGCAAGAGCCCCGAGCGTGACCGCGAGATCGAGGTCATCTGCAACCTGCTCCGCAACCTGAACAAGGCGGGCATCCCGGCGGCCAAGTACAACCTCAACATCATCGGAATTCCGCGCACGGCGGACCGGAAGGGCCGCGGCGGGTCGAAGAACTCCAGCTTCGAGTGGTCGAAGGCGGACCAGAAGGCGAAGCCGGGGATCGCTGGTGTGCTCTCGGAGGACGAGAACTGGGAGCGCATCGACTACTTCCTGGAGCGCGTCGTGCCGGTAGCCGAGGAGTACAAGGTGCGGCTTGCCTGTCACCCGCACGACCCCTACACGCCGCCGGGTTACCGCGGCGTCACGCGTGTACTCGGGACGGTCGAGGGCCTCAAGAAGTTCGTACAGATGCACGAGAGCCCGTATCACGGGCTGAACTTCTGCCAGGGGACCGTCTCGGAGATGCTCGACAGCCCGGGTGAGGAGATATACGACGTCATCAGGTGGTTCGGGAAGCGGAACAAGATTTTCAACGTCCACTTCCGGAACATCAAGGGCGGCAAGCTCGACTTCTACGAGACGTTCCCGGACGAGGGCGACGTCGACATGCTCAAGGCCGCCCGTGTGTACAAGGAGGTCCGCTACAAATACATGCTGATGCCCGACCACGTGCCGCATATCTCGGGCCCGAACGCGCAAGGCGTGGCTTTCGCCTACTGCTATGGGTACATACAGGCCCTGATCCAGGCCGTGAACCACGACTGGAAGGGCAAGCCGTAATAGCCGATAGAATAGCGCCCTCGGCGAGGCATGGAGGGTGACCGGTAATGGTAGCTACGTCCAAACGGACTTCGACTGCCCAGACTTTCAAGGTCGTCGGCACGCGGCCGATCCGGCATGACGGCTACGAGAAGGTCGTCGGCCGGGCGCTGTATGGCGGCGACGTCCGGCTCCCCGGTATGGTCTGGGGCGAGGTCTTGCGGAGTCCGCACGCGCACGCCCGCATCAAGAGGATCGACACATCGGCGGCGGCGAAGATGCCAGGCGTCCTCGCGGTGATTACGCACGCCGACCTTCCGGCGGCCGAGTCGAAGGAGATCGACGCCGGGGAGGGGGTCGTCAACCTCCGTCGGGCCAGCATGAACATCCTTGCCGACGACAAAGTGGCCTACAAAGGACACATGGTCGCAGCGGTCGCAGCGGTCGATCGCAATACGGCGCTCGAGGCCGTCAAGGCGATCAAGGTCGAGTACGAGCCGTTGCCCGTCATCCTCAACGTCGACGAGGCCATGGCGCCGGGTGCCCCGGTCATTCTCGACGACCTGGTCGGCGACCACCTCGGCGAGAAGGTCAGGAAGACGAACGTCGCCCGTCAGTTCCGCCATGAGTTCGGGGACCCTGACGGCGCGTTCAAGAAGTGTTCGTTTGTCGTGGATCGCACCTTCACGCTCGAGATGGTTCACCAGGGCTATATCGAGCTCCACAACGCCACGGCCATCTGGGAGCCGGACGGCCGCATCACGATCTGGTCAAGCACTCAGGGCGCCTTCGGGGTGCGGTCCCAGACGGCGGGAATCCTGAAGCTGCCCGAGTCCAGTATCCGTGTCATGCCAGTCGAGATCGGCGGCGGTTTCGGGGGCAAGACGGTCGTGTATCTCCCGCCGCTTGCAGCCATCCTGTCGAAGAAGACCGGCCGTCCGGTGAAGATGGTTATGGACCGCAAGTCCGTATTCGAGGGCACGGGGCCCGCGCCGGGAGGCAAGGTGCGGGTCAAGCTCGGGGTGGACGACAGTGGGAAGCTGCTTGCCGGCCTGGTCGATATCAAATTCGAGGCAGGCGCGTTCCCCGGCTCCGCGGTCGGTGCGGGCGGCATCTGCGTCCTCGCCCCGTACAACATCCCGAACACGCGAATCGACGGCTACGACGTCCTGGTAAACAAGCCGAAGTCGGCGGCGTATCGCGCACCCGGCTCGCCTCAGGTCGCTTTCGCGACCGAACAGGTCGTCGACGAGATCTGCGACATCAAGGGCTGGGATCGGATCGACTTCCGCCTCAAGAACGCCTCGAAGGAAGGCACGCGCCGCGCCGATGGGCCCACGTTCGGCAAGGTCGGCCTGATCGAGTGCCTTGAGGCCGCGAAGAGTTCAGGCCACTGGAAAACTCCTCTGGCCAGGAAGGGGCCCAACGGCAAGATTCGAGGCCGCGGGATCGCGTCCGGCTTCTGGATGAACGGCGGCGGCAAGTCGACCTGCGACCTCGCTGTCAACGGCGACGGCATCGTGTTCATGAACGAAGGCTCGGCCGACATCGGTGGCACGCGTGCGTCGATCGCCATGCAGGCGGCCGAGGTGCTCGGAATACCCGCTCTTGACGTGCGGCCCAGCATCCCTGACACCGACAGCATCGGGTTCACCGGAATCACCGGTGGAAGCCGCACGACCTACGCGACCGGCATGGCCGCCTACCGCGCCGCGGTCAAGCTGGTCGATGCCTTGAAGGAGCGCTCGGCCCAGATCTGGGACCGTCAGGTGAGCGAGGTCGACTTCAAGGACGGCGCGTTCTTCGTGAAATCAGACCCGGCGCTCGAGCTCTCGTTCAAGCAGCTCTGCTCCAGGCTGGAAGGCACCGGCGGCCCGGTCACGTCCACGGCGTCCGTCGAGCTCTCGGCCGCCGGCAACAGCTTCGCCATCGGGATCTGCGACCTCGAAGTCGATCCCGAGACCGGCAAGACCGACGTCATCCGCTACACGGCCATCCAGGATGCCGGCAAAGCCGTTCATCCCGCATACGTGGAAGGCCAGATGCAGGGCGGCGCCGTCCAGGGCATCGGCTGGGCGCTCAACGAGGAGTACTTCATGACCGAGCAGGGGGTCATGGCGAACTCCAGCTTCCTGGACTACCGCATGCCGACCGCCCTCGACCTGCCCATGATTGAGACGATCATCGTTGAGGTGCCAAACCCGCTTCACCCGTTCGGGGTGCGTGGCGTGGCCGAAGTACCGCTCGCTCCCCCGCTGCCGGCGGTGGCCAACGCGTTGTACGACGCGCTTGGCGTCCGCTTCTTCGATCAGCCCATCAAGCCGGGCAGGATCCTTGCGGCGCTGGCGTCGAAGTCGAAGCGGCCGGCGAATGGCTCGAAGACGAATGGCGGCAAGTCGAACGTTGGGAAGGCCGACGGCGCGAAGACCAACGGGCGAGGAGGCAAGTAAGCGGCCGCGCCCCTCGTAGGCGTCGTGGGCGACTCGGCGCACCCCTTGCCAGCCGACTCAGCCCGCCCTCGTAGCGTCGCCGCTCACCTTCGCGGACGTCGCGATGCTCCGTCAGCAGCATCTGGACGGCCCATGATTCGCTCAGGGGTCGTCCGTCTCGTAGGCGTGGATGTCGAGCAGTTCGACCGGCTCGGAGCCGTGCGTCCGATATCCGTGCGGTGTCCCGGACGGGATGTAGGCGAGCTCGCCGGGGCCGATCACCTTCTCCTGATCCCCGACCTGCACGATCGCCCGCCCGCGTATTACGTAATAGGCGTGCTCGTGGTCGGGGTGGGCGTGAGTCTTCGTCCAGCCGCCCGGGGCGTACACGCTGCGCGTGATCTGTAGCCGCCTGGTCCGCAGGTTCCCCAGGTCGTACCTCAGGAACTTGCTGTCCGGGCCCATGAGGATCTGAAGCTTCAGGTTCCCGTCGTGGACGCCGGGATGTGCCTCCTCGACGAACTTCGCCCAGTCTCCCTTCCGGTCCTTCGCGGTCAGGAATCGCGCGCCAGTCCGAAAAGCCACCCGAGTCCTACCGGGAGTTCTTCTCGATGAACGCCAGGATCTTGCCCCAGGCGTCGTCGCATTCCTTCTTGAAGTCTGCGAAGCGACGGTCGAAGAACGAGTGTGGTGCGCCTGGATAGCTGTGGATGTCGTGCGTGACTTTGTTCTCGGCGAGGGCCTTGCGGAACTTGTCGACCTCCTCGGCCGGAATGCCCTGGTCGGCGCCGCCCATCAGCCCCAGGATCGGGCACTTGATCCCCTCCACGCGTTCGATGACCGGAGAGGTCCCGTCGCGCTGCTGTCGAGTGGGATGCCCGTAGAAGCCGATTGCACCCTTCAGGCCGTGGCCTGCCGTCGCCTGAATCCACGAGTTCGATCCTCCAAAGCAGAAGCCGACCGTGAAAACTGGCCGGTTCGCGTTGCCTTGCCCCTTGCGAAGCTCCGCAAACGCGGCGGCTACATCGGCGCTGATCTGGTCGACCTTCGTTTTCGCCACGTGGTCCTGAAACAGGAAATTCTCGTCCCGCTTGCCGACCCCGGCAGTGCGTCCGAAGTAGTCGATGGCGATCGAGTCGAAGCCCCGCTCCGCGAATCTGACCGCCAGCTCCTCATAGAAGCGGAATAGTCCGCGCACGTCGGGTAGGACGACGACCGCGGGGCTGCCTGGGCGTCCGCCGGTCGCCTGAAACGCGGCGAACCTGGTGCCATCCTTCGACGCAAGAGTGAGGTCCTTCGTTCCAACCGCCGCGCCTGCGATCGGCTCGATCGGCGGTCGTGAGTCGTACAAAACACACATGGGCCAACTCCCGTCTCGTCAGAGTGGGTTAAAAGGATACTCCGGGCAGCGCGGCGGGAAGCCCGCGTCTCCAGTGGGTAGACGTTTGCCTACAGCCGGAAGCGCCGCCAGTCGAGCTCGAACCGCTCCTTCGCCCGGAACCCGCGGCGGGATGGTTGCTCGAACCTGACCTCAGGTCGCTCGCTGGCGAGGAAACGGCCGGTTACGCGCCCGGCCTCCCTGCCGGAGTACGCGATGAAGCAGTTGCCCTCGCCAGAGAAGCGCGCTGGTTCGCCGCCCAAGATCTCGGCGACCACGTTCCGCGCTGCCACATCCCCTTCGCTGGACGCGAATATGCCCGCCTTGGGCAACGGCCTCCCGTTCGCCATCATCACCGACGTAACGTCGCCGGTCGCGTAGACACCCGGGTACTGGGTCCTCATCGTCGCTGCGTCGACACCGACCCACGGCTTGCCGCCAGTAAGGCCGGACTCCGCCACGACACGGGCGACCCGGTGGGTCGGGATCGTGACCACGAGGTCGGCGGTCGCCGACGACCCGTCCGTGAACGAGGCCGACCGGCCGTCGGCGGTTACTTCCTTCACCGCTGCGTTCGGGTGCAGCTGCACGGACCTCGCCTTGAGGTCGGCCGCCACGCAGGCGCTCGCCTCCGCGCCCGCTACCGGGATCGGCGCCGGTTCCGGCGTGTACACGTCGATCTCGATGCCTGCCGACAATCCCGCCCGCTTGAACGCCCAGCGCATGATCATCGCCGCCTCGAACGGCGCGGGCGGACACTTGTACGGCAGCGACGAGATCGCCACGATGACCCGTCCCTTCCGGAACCTCCGCAACGCGTCGCGGAGCCGGCGCGCCGTGGCCAGGTTGTAAAACGAGTGCGCGGCCCGTGAGCTAGGGACCGCGTCCCAGTCGTACTCGGCGCCCAGGGCGACGATCAGGTAATCGAACGGCTGGACGCCGGCATCGGTAGCTACCGATCTACCGGAAAGGTCGATCGACCGGATCTCCGTTTCGACGTATCGCACGCCACGGTTGGCGAGCTGGCCCAGCGACCGACTCGCCCTCGCGGGCTCCTTCTCGCCGACGATCAGGAGGGGCATCGATCCACAGATGTAGGTCCTCCGCAGGCGGTCGATCAGGGTGACCTCGTGATTCGAGTCGAGTAACGAGCGGGCGGTGATCGCGGCCCTGACGCCGCCGAAACCGCCCCCGAGGACGAGCACCTTCTTGCCTGGCATCGGTCATGGCCTCCATCGGATTTCTGCATTCAGCGTTGTACCATTGCCAAGCCTTTGCCGCCACGACCGCGCCGAAGCCGAAGGGACATGCCACTGCCCGTCCTTCCGACCAGCGTGATCGGCAGCCACGGCCTCCCGGGGTGGGTGCACTCGGCCCTCGAGCAGATCGATGCCGGAAGGTTCGGACCGACCGACGAGCGCGAGCTCTTCGACGACGCCGTGCGGGTCGCCATCGCCGACCAGGAGCGGGCGGGCGTCGACATCGTGTCTGACGGCGAAATGCGCCGGTGGAAGTTCGTACAGAGCTTCTACCGCCGCATGACCGGACTTCAGGCACAGGGACCGCTCCGCAGGCTGGGCCCAGAGGGTTACGACTCCGTCCCGCGCTATCAGGCGGTCGAGCGCGTCAGGGTGCCGCAAGGACTCGGGATTGTCGACGAGTTCAGGTTCCTGCAGAAGAACACGACGCACCGGATCAAGGCGACCTGCCCTGGACCGGCCACCATTTCGATCCACATCCGGGAGCGGCCGAGCGTCTACCGGGACCGGCTCGAGCTGGCCAACGAGTTCGTCGATGTCATCAACGCGGAACTGAAGGCGCTTGTCGATGCGGGCGCCGACTACATCCAGATCGACGAGCCGTCGCACTCTATCGTCGGCGGATCGGCAAAGGACTACGTCGACCTGTTCAACCGCACAGTGAAGGGAGTCCGGGCCCGGATCGCCCTGCATATTTGCTTTGGAAACCTCGCGAGCCGGGCGCGCTTCGAGCGCACGTATGCTCCGCTCTTCCCGGCAATCATGGACGCGGCCGCGCAGGAGCTCGTGTTCGAGTTCGCCAACCGCGAGATGCGGGAGGTCGAACTCGCAGCATCGATCACCGAGAAGTTCGACCTCGGCGCCGGGCTGGTCGACGTCAAGAGCTTTCATCAGGAGCCGCCAGAGCTGATCGCATCCCGGATCCGTGCGGTCCTCAAGCACGCCCCGGCGGAACGGGTTCGAATCGTGCCCGACTGCGGCTTCTTCACTGTCCCGCGGTGGCTCTGCGTGTCGAAGCTGACGAGCATGGTGGCGGGGACCAGGACCGTCCGGTCCGAGCTGGCGTGACTGAGTTCGACCGCCGCAAGGCGGTGGAAGCAGCGCTCGCTGCAGCCGATGCCGCGGCAGTCGAGCTCATGAAGCGATTCCGGGCGCCGCCCGGCGACGTGCGGGCGTGGCTGAAGGCGCCGGGGGCCCCCGTGACCGATGCCGACATCGCATCGGACCGGGCGATCGCCGCGGTCCTCCGCAAGGCGGAAGCTCCCGGCGTGATCGTGTCGGAGGAGGGAGAGTCCCGGGCTGCGCTCGAGCAAGGAGCGGGAACGGACGGGCTCACCTGGCTGATCGACCCGCTCTGCGGCACCCTCGCCTTCCGGGACGGCCTCGCCCACTGGGGCGTCAAAATCGCCCTGCGGGACGCGGTGAGTCTGGAGCTCGCTGTCCTATCCGTTCCAACCGCGAGGGAGGTGTTCGTCGGCGTCCGCGGCGCCGGGGTGGCCCACAACGGAACGCGGATGGCGCCGGTCCCGCCGAGGGTCCCGCTCTCCCAGGCTGTTGTATGCGTCGAGATCGACAACGGCGACCAATGGCCGGTGCAGGCGGCGCGGGTCGCACCATGGGCGCCGAAGGTCGGAGCAATCAACGCCTACACGTCGATCGCCTACCCGGGCGTGCAGCTGATCCTCGGCAGGCTCGCGGCGCTCGTCGTATTCCGGGTGGCGCCGGTCCATGTTGCGGCCACCGCGTTGATCGCGCAGGAGCTTGGGTTACGCGTGACCGACACCAGAGGCCGCCCCGTCGACTGGTCGGGTAACGATGAACTGCCTGAGGTCGTGATTGGCTGGCCAGAGCAACACGCCGCCCTGGTGCAGGCGATGAAAGACTCCTCCACAACCCCCTTGTAACACGACCGCAATATGTGTTACAAAAGTGTTAACTGAGGAGGAATCCTGAGATGCTCACGAAGGATGTCACGGTCGACGCCCGGCGCCGCGAACTCGAGAAGGCCTACGAAGAGGCCCTGCGGTACGCGATGAGCTACCGGACCGGCTGGTCCGAGCTCGAGTCCGCGGCGGCGAGGCTGCGGGCGTTCCACGAGGAGCAGTCCGCCGCAGCAATAGCGGCGTAGCAGCTCGCTCGTCAGTCTGTACTCAACGCGGGGTGGCCGTCGGCCGCCCCGTTCGTTTTCTTGACGGTCGGACCTGCCGGGCATAGCCTTCGCCGGTGCCGGATGGGCCTGCGGTTCGACCGGCTCGGCTCTCCCGGAGATCACCGGGCGCACAGGACAATCGAGGCGCACAAAGCCAGGGCATGTGAGGGACTACGAGAGATGCCATTCCGGATCAACCACATCCACCTGAAGGCCGCCGACCCCAAGAAATCCGCAGACTGGTGGGTGAAGGCGTTCAACTTCAAGGTCGAGAGCGACAACGTCCGGCCGTTCGGCGACCGCTTTATCAGGTGCAAGTCCGAGGACGGCGGGATGGTCGTCAACATCTCAGGCGCCCGCACGGCTGACAAGTACATGCCCGGAGGCAACGCCGGAGTCCACTTCGGCCTCGAGCACTTTGGCTTCGACTCGACCAACCTGGAGGCCGACATCAAGCGCCTCGAGAGCCTGGGCGCCAGGCTGATGGAGGGCCCGATCCCGAACCCGACGGGCGGCCCACGCATCGCCTTCGTGGCGTGCCCGGACGACGTTCGAATCGAGCTGATCGAGGTCAAGCCGCAGTAGGGTTGTCGCAGCAAGGCGCGACGCGGTAAGGCGGCTCTCTGCGAGCGGCCGGGTGGCCGCGAGTCAGGCCTCGGTCATGCCGGCCCGGCGGCCGCTGGCCGCCTGCCCGCCCACGGCCTGGCCGCCTCGAACGACGCTGCGGCGCGCAGTACGAGCGCGTCGGCCCGGTACCGGCCGACGATGTGCAGCCCGACCGGCAGGCCGTCGACGAACCCGCACGGAACGGTTATGGCCGGCTGGCCGCTCATGTTGATCGGGTACGTGTACGGGTAGAACCCGGTGATCGAGTTCACGGGCTTGCCAGCGATCTCGATTGGCCGCCGCTTCGGATCGAACGCGGTGACCGCCGTGGTCGGCGTCATCAGCAGGTCGTACTTGCCCATCAAGCCGTCCATGTAGAGCTTCAGCTCGTTCACGGCCCGCAGCGACCGCGCGTACTGGTGGCCCGGGATTGCCCTGCCCCGCTCGAGCGCGGCCCTGGCGCTCGGCCCGAGCAGGTCGCGGTGGTCCTCGAGAAGGCTGGCGTACTGGAGGTACGCGTTGGCGCCGAACACGTTCCAGAAGTGGTCGGAGAGGGCCGGATCCAGTTGCAGCCTGGTCTCGTCGACATAGCACCCGAGGGCCTCGAACGAGCGCGCCGCGGCGAACACACACCGCTCGACGGCCGGATCGACGGCGCCGAATCCAAAATCGAAGGTCACGCCGATCCGCAGCCCGCGGACCGGGCGTTCGAGGTCGGCAGTGTAGTCAGGAGGCGCCTCCCGGACGTAGGGCTGCGGATCCCGCGGGTCCGGGCCGGCGAGGGCCTGGAGGAGGACCGCCGCATCCCGGACCGACCCCGAGATCGGCCCCGACTGCGAGAACTGATTTGGATCGGGCCTGCCGAGTCCGACCGCCCTCGGCACGACTCCCTGGCTGGGCTTGAAGCCGACGACGCCGCAGAAGCTGGCGGGGATCCGGATCGACCCGCCACCGTCGCTGCCGACCGCCGCAGCACAGAGCCCGGTGGCCTGAGCTGCCGCGGCGCCTCCGCTCGAACCTCCGGTCGTCCGGTCCAGGTCCCACGGGTTCCGGCACGGGCCGACCAGCTGGTTGTCGGTCACCGTCTCCAGGTGGATTGCGATCTCGGGCGTGCTCGTCTTCCCGATGATGATCGACCCGGACGCGCGTACGCGCTCGGCGACTACCGAGTCGCGGTCTGGCACGGTGTCCTTGAAGACGAGCGACCCCATCGTCGTGCGGA
>Ga0233424_10002757_pt1 | contig 11963 bp, 9 predicted proteins | sample Watercolumn_Towu_FD_181011 | JGI IMG/M metagenome (GOLD analysis project Ga0233424, IMG submission 181011) | Freshwater microbial communities from Lake Towuti, South Sulawesi, Indonesia - Watercolumn_Towuti2014_125_MG | ecosystem: Environmental > Aquatic > Freshwater > Lake | place: Indonesia... | reverse complement strand
TCTGACAGTTGCAGAGCGGTGGTGGGCTGACATGGCCTGGCGAAATAGATCATACCAATATGCTCATGTGTGGCATTGATGCGGTGAATATCCAGAAAGCGCGGCGCCAGCAAGGCACGCGTGCCCGGCTCCGTAGTCGGCGGGCGTTCGCCCAGAAGTTCAATCGCTACACCGCTCTCTTCCTGCGCTTCACGCAAGGCAGCCTGTTCTGGATCTTCGTCCAATTCGATATGACCGCCAAGGGGCAGCCATTTGTTGAGCTCACGGTGGTGTACCAGCAAGATACGGGGTTGCTGAACGACGAAAATCGCGACGGTGAAATCAATTTTGTCGTGCAAATGGGGCATGACATCCCTCCCTTAGACACCGGCCAACGCCGGGGTGGCGCGGGGGCGCGGCGGTTGTAACAAGGCAGCGCACAACGCGCCGATAGCACTGGCACTTAAGCCCAACATATACATGAGCTGATAGGTGCCAAACTGATCAAAGAGGCGGCCCCCGATCCAGGCTCCCAGCCCCATCCCTGTGCACGACAGGAAAAAGATGGCGCCATAACTTGTCCCCATGACGCGCGGGCCGAAAAATTCCCGCGTCACCATGGCATACAAGGGCATCACACTCCCGTAGGACGCGCCAAACAAGAGGGCCAGCAACGTAAAGCTCATCTGTCCTTCCACCAGGTGATACAGCCCGATAGCCGTGGCCTGGGCCGTGAGCCACAGCACCAGCATGCTCTTGCTGCCATAGCGCTCCGCCAGCAGGCCCGTGCCAATGCGTCCGGGAATGCTGGCCAGTCCAGCCAGTGCGAACACCGTCGCCGCGGCGAGTTTATCAATGCCGTGGTCAATCATATTGGACACCATGTGGAATAGCGGCCCCGAATGCGCCATGCAGCACAGCGTGTGCATCAGGGCAATCAGCCAGAACGCCGGGGTGGCCAACACCTGGGTGAGACTGGAGGACGCCTGCTGGCTTCCCGCCGGAGGCGTAGGTTCCGCACCACCGTAGGGCTCCAGGCCCATATCGCGCGGGTGATCACGCAGCAGCCAGGCCAGGGGTAGGAGCACGACCAGCACCACCACCGCGTACAGGAACAGCGTAGTACGCCAATCCATCACCAGCAGGAGGGCGCGCGTGCTATGGCCACAGGCCATACTGCCGAGACCAGCGCCGCTATTGACGATGGCCACGACCAGGCCTCGCGAACGGGTAAACCAGCGCGTCACCGCGGCGGTGAGCGGCACGAGAAAGGCGCCAATGCCGCCGCTCACCAGCAGACCGTGGAACAGGTAAAAGTGCCAGAGGCTCTGCATACGACTGAGCGCCAGGAGGCCGGCGGCAAACATCAGCCCACCAATCAGCACAATGCACCGCAGGCCCATGCGGTCTGACAATACCCCGAACAGCAGGGAACAGACGCCGTACATGATCCAGCCCACCAGGATGCCCTGCCCAATGGCACCGCGCCCCCAGCCAAAGGTCGTTTCAAAGGGCTCCATAAAGACCCCGAGGGCGAGCATGAGCCCCATGCCAATCCCGACAATGATGCACGCGGCGGTGACGATCACCCAGCCGTAAAAAAGGCGCGGCGACCCTGCTGCTGCCATACCCTGCTCCCCAAGAGTTTCGCATGATAGATGGAACCTCCCCCCGCTGGGGGGAGGAGTGGCAATCTCAGCCGCTAACGCGTGCAAAGGCCAGCGTCGGATCGGCGGCCCGTACGCGCGCCTCTGGCAGCCCGAGTTCGCGACGTACGATATTGGTGCCTTCCACAAGCGACACGCACTTGTAATAGGCAATGCGGCGGCTCAGCCCTTCACGGCCAAAACCGCAATCAGTGGTAATCACCAGGCGCTCGGGCGGAATGTACTCCAGGGCTTTGCGGATGAGTGCCGCTACGTGCTCTGGGGGTTCGACCACGGTGTTGCAGTGGTTCACCACGCCAATGCCGATCTTCTTCTCCGTGGGGTATTTGGCAAACAGCGGCAAATCCTTACCGTTACTGCTGGCGCATTCGAACGTAATCACGTCGGCGTGGAGCTGCAGCAGATAGGGTAGGGCGCGTTCGTAACTCGGCGGCTCCCAGTAGACGCGCTGCTGATTGGGATTACCCCAGCAGGTATGCACCCAGATCTCCGCCTCGACCCCGGCGAGCTGCCGGTTAAACGCCTCGGTGAGAAAGGCCAGCTCGGCGTCTGTGCAGTCAGGCCGAGTGGTGCGCCCATGGTGTGGCGGCTCTTCGATCTGGATGAGTGGACAGCCAGATGCAGCTAGCTCCCGCAGTTCGACGTTAAAGATGTCGCACAGGTCGTAGATCAGCGCCCGATCATCGTGATAGTGCTCGTCCCACAGCATGCTGGCCAGCGCCGGGGCACAGATGGTGCCAAATTTCATTGGACGGTCGGTGAGGCGTTGCGCCACCTGCCACAGGGCAGTGAATTCCAAGGCGCCGCGCGTCAGACGCTCAGTCACCACCGCGGGTTGATAGGCTTCCTGCACCTCCCACAGGATATGCCCCGGTCGCAAGTTGTGGCGCTGCATCCAGCCGCGTGACGTATCGCGATGTCCGGCAATACCCCCGAGGCGCTCGATAGGATAGAAAAACCACGACTTTCCGCCAACTGCCAGGTCAAAGCGGCTGTCGCCATCCGTGACAATATCGAGCCCCGCAGCCTCTTGGGCGTTGATCACACACGCCACCGCGTCCAGATATTGCTCACGGAACAAGGAATCACCCAGCGCAGCCTTAAACGACCGACCCCGTAGACTTTCAGTAAACCACAAGGGTCGGGGATACGACCCGGTAATAGCAGTCGGTAAGATGAGGTCCTGCGTCACACGTAGCATGCGTGCCTCCCCTCCTCAGCGCGGCTCTTGGCCGCGCCTTTACGGCGCCTGAGACGTTACTCTGGCCGTCCAGCGCACCCCCCACATACAGCCAATCGCCACACTCACCAGGGCCACGGCAATAAGAAAGGCGAGTTGGTAGCTCCCCTGACGGTCGTATAACATGCCGCCCACGAGCGGCCCGGCCATCATGCCTAGCCCGCGCCCCATCTGCACCAGCCCCATCACCTGCCCCAGGCGCGTGATGGGAAACAAGTCGCCTGCCTTAGCCCCGACGACCAGGCCCCCAATACCATCGCTAAGCCCAGACAGGCCGACAAAGAGCAGCAACGGCCACCAGCGCTGGCCATTGCCCACGGTCAGCACCAGCAGGATAGCGCTGATGTGCATGCCCAGCCCTACGGTATACATCACTTCCCGGCCCAGGACATCGGAAAGCGCCCCGCTCACTGGTCGCCCGACGACGCTAATACACCCAACCCCGGCGATGACCGATGCGGCCAGCAGCGGCTCATAGCCCACGGCCACAAAGAAGGCGATCAGATGGACACTGGTCAGATGCGTCCCCAGGGTAGCACACAACCGTGCCAGCACCAGACAACACACAGGCGCCTGGCGCCCGAGTTGCCAGAGCGACATCGGCGGCACTGCCTGCGTGGCGACACGCCCAGGCGGCGGGGCCAGGACCGGGGGCTCTGGAGTACGCGTAGCCCCTGGCGCTGCGGGCGGAGAGACACTCGGGGTCTCAGGATCAGGGGGAACTGGTCGCGGCGGGGGGGGCCGTTGTAGGAAGAAATTCGCCGGACCCACCAGAAGAAAGAACACACACCCCAGGATACGGAACGTGCCCCGCCAGCCGATGGTCACGATGAGCCACTGCGCCAGGGGCAAAAACAGCACGACCCCCAGCGGATTGCCGGCATCGGCCAGTCCCAGCATACGGCCCCGCGTGCGCGGGAACCACGGCGAGAGGGTGGCCGTGGTGGCAAAGGAGGCAATACTATTTTCGCCCAGGGTGGCAATGACGCTATAGCACAGCAGCAAGGGCCACAGGTCTGTCACCAGGCTACTGCAGCCCCAGCCAAGCATAATGAGTAGCCCGCCCAGCGGAAACAGCCAGCGCGGTCCCCAGCGATCGAGCAGACGCCCTAACAGTGGCGCCCCCAGCCCGCCGACTAATCCAGCCAGGGAGAACACCCCAGAGGTCGTGGCGGCGCTCCACTGGAAGCTGTCCCGCAAGGCTACATACACCACAGGCACCGTGCTGCGCAGCCCCCCCTCGGTCATCAGGTTGAGCACGCTGAGCCCGAAAATAACCCAGCCGTAGTGCCAGGATGCCCGCGCGGCGCGCCATCTCCCATGCCATCGCGTCATACAGGGTGTCGGACCAGGGGTTGCCCGGGCCCCTTAATACGTGAGGGTGACCGTGATGACATCCGTATACGTACCGAAGGAAACGCGTTGTCCACTGGGCATGCGGCCATAGGCGGTGAAGGACACGACGTGCTGTAAGCCCGTCCCTGTCCCCGAGACGGTGAACGTACTCCCGATGCCGTCCGCCCAGACTTCCGTACGCTCGGCATTGCGGTAGATGTTATAGCCTAACGTCGCGCTTGCCGACGTCACATGCTGCATGCGACGCTCCACAAACGCGCTACCCGTGGTGCTGCCCGGATTCAGGCCAACGGTGAAAGCGGTCCCTGGGGTACAGAGCACGGCAATCGTCGAGGTCGTATCCGTCGGGGTCGTGGTGCCGCTGGCATAGGGAGGAAACGCCAGTGGCGTGGTCGTCACCGTACACGCGTCTACCACCGTGGCGCTCACTGTGAGCGAGGTAGTCGCCGTCCCAGCAGCGCCGACACACACCCTCCCCAGGAGGACTATGGCCACTAGCAGCATCATGCTGCGGAATTTTGCTCTAGGCACTAGGAATCTCACAGGACTAGAATATTGGCCTATAGAGGACAGAAGGTTTATACACCCCCCGGTAGCAGGTTCTGCCTAGCATACCAGAGCAGAGCCATGATTGCTATGGTGCTGACTGCCCGTTTAACCGCTTCCTGGAAGGGTTGATGTATGACACGGATACCTCCGCAGCCCCGACGTTGCCCCCATGACCTGACCGCATACGAGGCAGAGGAGTCTTTGGAAGCCATCATGCAACGCATGGGCCGTAAATTTTTTTCCACTGCCGATACAACCACAACGCCAGAGCCAGATGCCCCTCTGACACCTGCGCCGCCTGGCCGTGAGGAGCCCGTTCCCTCGCAGACGCCGATTCAGGCGGCTCCGTCATCGGCAACCCCGCCGCGTGAGGGGGGATGGCAGCGCCTGGGAGCCGTGCTGGAGGATGTGGTGGCCTCGCCAGCCTCTTTCCTCGCCTCCGTAGCCCCCGCTGACCTGCCGCCATCCCCGCCTGGACCGCCCCCTGCGCCTGTGCGTCCCCGGTCTACACGGGGGGCACAAGGGCGGCGTGCCACATCTGCCAAACAGACGCTACCGGAAGTCGTAGACGACGACGCACGCGCCCCAACGCGTCATGAAATCGCCTTCCTGGCACGGCAGTTGATCCAGGCGACTTTGCCACATAAGAACCCCGGAGATGTCCCGGTCTGGAGACGCAGGAATGGGGACTTCACCCTGGGCATTCGCCCGGGGGTGAATATGCACACAGGTCAAAACTTTGGCTACCCGTATGGCACCGTCCCACGCTTATTGCTCTTTTGGATGACGACAGAAGCCCTGCGCACCAAGCAGCGTCGTCTGGAACTGGGCGACAGCTTAACCGCCTTTATGCAGCAACTGGGACTGACGCGGCAGAATGGGAGCCCTGGCGCCAAGCGGAGCGATGCCCGTCGGTTACACGATCAGATGCAACGACTTTTTCGCTCTGTCATCAGCTTTGAATATGTCGGGAAAGTCAAACATGCCTGGCTTGACATGCACGTGGCTCCAGAAGGCATGCTGTGGTGGGATGCGCTCCAACCTGAGTCCACAACACGCAAGGTAAACTGGATTCAGTTAGACGAACGCTTTTTTCAGGCACTGACGTCCGCGGCGGTTCCAGTGGATATGCGTATACTGCGGTCTCTGAAGCACTCGCCGCTTGCCCTGGATTTCTACGCCTGGGCAACCTATACAGCATTTCAGACGCAGCAGACCGGGCGGGCGCGGAGCATCTCCTGGGCTCTACTCCACGCTCAATTTGGGGCTGAGTACGGCACGGTCAAGGATTTTGCGAAGAAGGCATGGGCAGCCCTCCAGAAAGTACAGGTCGTGTATCCAGCGCTGACCGTTGTACGCGTACGTGGCGGTCTGAAGGTCTTGCCCTGTATGCCATCCGTAAGCATGCGGAGCGCCGGACTTTCATAAGCACCTACGCCTGCAATAGTACAACGCCGAAACGGTCCCCTTGGGGGGATGAAACGGTATCCGTTGGGGGGATGAAACGGTCCCCTTGGGGGGGATGAAACGGTCCCCTTAGGGGGGATGAAACGGTCCCCTTGGGGGGGATGAAACGGTCCCCTTGGGGGGGATGAAACGGTCCCCCTACATATAGAAGAGAGAAAATAGATTTTCCTGTAGTTGGCAGGCTATGGCTGCAAAACAAGGAACTCGCTCCGCTCGTGACTGCAGGCATTCTCATGGGGGTATCCCCCATACCCCCACACTCCCGACCGTCTCACCAGCGCCGCCACAGCAATCTCACCCGAACGCTCTCTGTGGCAGCGACAGTAACACAGACACGACATCTACGCCCTCTCACCAGGCCCTCCCTGACGCTAGCACAGCCCACCAAAGCCAGTGAGACTGACATATCCGCACGACACATCGACTCTATATCACCCACACCATGTAATCGCAATGCTAGCGCTCTACCACATTGCCCCAAGCACACACCGACGATGCGCCCACTTTTCCACAAGGCCAATCCCGCTAGCACCCGATCACCACACCGCTTCCAGCCATCTGCCTGACGGAGAGGCACTCAAGTCCGTCCGCTCCCGCCTCTCGCAAACGCACCGTCTTACTTCCCAGACGCCGCCGTGATACGCGCCGATTGCTGGTTCACCTCTTTGTTCTGCTTGATCGTCGCCACCACCACATCAGTCAGCAGAGGCGCCGGGCCGCTTGTCTTCACGCGCGGCGCGCTAGCGAACATGCAGAAATCGTTGCCACCCTCAGCCATAAAGTCGTTGATCGCCACGCGGTAAGTTTTCTCCATCTCTAAAGGCGCGTCACCCACCGTGACGGCACTGACACGCTGGCCTTCGGCTGGCGAGGGACATCCGGGCGCCCGGGCCGGACGCGTTGGGTCATACGTCATACGCAGGCCCGACACCTGCAAGAAACGAGAAAGATCGCGCGAATTCGTACTCCCAAAGCCCGACACCCCATGTTCGAGTGCCGACTGTAATTGCGCTCCGGTCATTTCCACCACCACCACCGTATTGGCAAAGGGCAGCGTCTCCAAGACGTTAAGATGGGTCAACGACGCGCCCGCCTCCTTTTGCATACCACGAAAGTTAAACCCGTGAATCAACCCGACATCCGCCTTGGTCTCCTGGCGCATGGCGTCCGTAATGACATCGCCCATAGGGGTCTCGACACCCCGTACCAGGGCGGCAATGGTGTTCAGGGGCACGTTCGTCTTGCCAATCACCGTTTTCAGGGCATCTTCTTGCGCGGCATATTTTTTGACCAGGGTCTGGACTTTCGGCGCCGGGGCCTGATTCACGGGGAGCACTTTCCAGGTCGGAGGCCGCACAGTCACACCAGACGGGCCACGTTCCACAGGGAGTTCAACCACGCCGAGCATTTCTTCATTCTGCCCCACTTTGAGCACCAGGACGTCGTTCACATCGTTACCATAGTAGGCATACGCTACATGCTCATGCCCGCCCAGGATCAAATGCACACTCTTCGTCTTGGCCAGCGCAATATCTTCCTCAAAGGCCAGATGGGTCAGCGCCACAATGACCTCTGCCCCCTGGCTGCGCAAGGCTTGCACCTGTTGCGCGGCCACTGCCAGATAGGGCTTGATCTGATTCGGCTCTACGCTGCTGTAGCCCTCGGTTTCTTCCGTCAACAGCCCAAAAATCCCCACCTTGAGACCACCCATGTTGACCAGGATATGCTCCCGCATGCCGCAGCACATGGCGCCATTGGACTTCTGCACCACATTAGCGGCTAACCAGGGAAAACGGGAGGCCTGTACGCGCTCCTGGAGCACTGCCGGGCCAAAGTCGAATTCATGATTGCCTGGGACCGCCACCTGCGTGCCCACGGCGTTGAGCAGCTCGATCATGTGCGCGCCTTTGGTGACCCCCCCGAGCGCGGTTGGCGAAATGGCGTCGCCCCCAAAGGTAATCAGCGTGGGGCCCTTGGCTGCACGCACTTCTTGCGTCAGCAGGGTCTGCAAGGGGGCAAACCCACCAAGGCCCTTGTCATTCGGCATAAACGTATACGTATCGTTGAAATGCAAAAACGTCAGAACCGTACGGGCTTTGGCCTGTGCGCACGTGACCGTCAGCGCACAGGCTAGCAGGGTGGTAGAGTATAGGCGCAAGGCTGATCGGAACATGAAGACCCCCTTCTCGTCGTGTGCAGCAGTGATATGCCTCGGAAAGGCGAGGGATGCATCGATCAAGCGCCGGACGTGAGGAGGGCTGAGAGCGTGCCAGATGAAGGCTGCTGGTGCTCTTGGCGTTGGTCCCAGGCGCTCCGTAACCGGGGCCGCATCGCGTTCCCCAGCCCGGTGACAATGCTTAGATTGTAGAGCATACTGGCTGAGAACAACCCAAGATGCAAGATAAACACACCGCCAATACACAGGAAGCCGGGGACAAGAGCCGCCGCCATATTAATCTTCATGTTGGTGTTAAACTGCTCCGCGACCTCGAACAAATGCCCCAACTGATTCAAGCTCTGATCCATCAGGAGCAACTGAGCCGTATCGGTCGCCACGGTCGACGCTCCCCGCAACGATACAGAGACATCGGCTTGCTTCAAGGCCATCGCGTCGTTGATGCCGTCCCCTACAAAACAGACCGTCTTGCCCTCCTGCTGCAGGCGAGCGATCAAGGTCGCTTTTTCGTCGGGCAGCGTCTCCGCAAACACATGGTCAATGCCTAACGTCGCAGCCAGTTGCGTGGTCGGTTGGTGATGATCTCCCGAAATGATGTAGAGCTGGAGATGCCGACGACGTAACTGGCGGAGAATCCGCCTGGCCTCGGGCCGCAGCGTTGCGTGTAAGCTCAACGCGCCGCCCACCTGATCATCAATGGCGACAAAGACTAGACTATGACCCTGTACATGATTCGCCTGCTGCACCTCCTGCAGCTCGCTCGATAAGGTCATACCTTCCAACGCCAGGAAGCGCGCGCTGCCGACACGCACACAATGGCCGTCAATATCGACCTTGATCCCGTAGCCCATCTCATACCGTGCGTCCTCGATAGACGGGAGGGTCAGCCCGCGTGTCGCGGCGGCCTCCTGAATCGCCCGGGCAATCGGGTGCGTGTGATGCGCTTCAGCAGCCGCAGCATAACGCAGCACGTCCTCCGGCTGGAGTCCGTTATACGGGTAGATTGCACCGATATGTGGTTGTTCCAGCGTTAGGGTGCCAGTCTTATCAAACACCACTGTGTCCACCTTGTTCAGCATCTCCAGAGCACGGCCGTCCTTAATCAGAATACCGCGCTGCGCTGCCAGGGTGAGGAAATTCAACATGCTCAGCGGGGAAGCCAGCCGTGCGGCGTCAAAATAGTTGGCATTGAGTACCGTGACCGCCCCCACCCGCCCCAGCCGCGACAGTGCGAGAGCACTCAAGCCCAGGGTCGGCAAGACGGCCTGGTCGGCCATGCCTTCCATACGTGTCTGCCTGACACCCTGAAAGTCAGCTGTGTGCAATAAAATATCTTCAATATGCGCTGCGACGGTATCAGCGCCGGCTTGATGCACCTGAATGTAGAGACAACCGCTCAAGACAACGGTAGCAGCAAAAATCGTATCGCCAGGGCCTTTTTCGACGGGCTGCGCCTCGCCGGTGAGCATACGCTGATCCACCGAGGCAATGCCTACGGTAATCTGCCCATCAGCCGGGACCGTTTCCCCGCTCCTAACCACTAGCACATCGCCCACACTCAGCGCTTCATACGGGAGCTGCTCTTCCACCCCATGGCGCAACACCCAGACAGACCGCGGCATGGACCCGAGGATGGTGCGCAGGTGCTGTCGCGAATTGTCTTTCGTTTTATGTAACAGCTTCTGACCCGTGAAATAAATGCAGCACTCTAAGCCACTCAAAAAGAAATAATGCGCCGCCAGAGCCCCAAGCATGGCGAGCGAGTCGAGCATCACCGCTTTGAAACGCCGTTCATACCGCAGCGCCTGATACGAAGCACGCAACAGCGGCACGGCGGTATAGAGCAGTACGGGCACGCTGAGAAGACGCAGCGGAGGAAAAAACAAAATGCCGGCGGTCGAGAGCCCCATAGCCATGACCCCGGCCGCGAGATAGTGATCAGGATTCACGAAAGTAGGCTCACCCAGCATCCCTGGGGATGCCGGCGCGTCACGCAGAGCATGAGGCGCCGTTGTGGCCAACGCCTGGGACAGCATCGCAGCCTTCTGAGACACACTTTCTGCAACTGCTGGGAGGGGCTCAGGGGCAAGAAACTCACGGAGTTTCTGCCTGGTGTGCACCTTTTTATAGATATTGGTGCCCAATGAGAGCGCCCCCGCGACGAGCGCAAACCCAGCAATCAACATACGACCCCTCCCCCCTCTTCCATCTACGACACGCCTGGACCCAACCCGGACGAGCGCCACTCCCACATTACTCTATCCCATAAACGCCCGGATATCGCCTTTCCAGCGCCCTCACACCATACCGCTCTCACGAGGACTCAGGCGTCTTTCACGGCGACAAAGTAACCCCAACCGATCTTCCCCTCCTGGCCAGCCTGGGACCAATACCGCCAAATATTATAATTATGCTGGATCGTTACGGCATCAATGTCTGTCGCAAGCGCCGCGCGTTGCTCCTCCACACGTCGTGCCACCGCGGCAAAGTGCGGGGCGATATGCGCCGACCAGTCTTCATAACGCTCGATACGCAAGCCGCAGTCCTCCAACGCACGCTGATACGCCGCGGCATGCCACAAATCGTCCGAGCCATGGCGTGTTGCAATACGCTCACGTTCATCCGGCGTCAGTAATTCCTGGCGTACGAGTTGATCCGACAACACGGCCTTGCCACCGGGCTTGAGGACACGATACGCTTCACGAAACACTTGTCGCTTGTCCTTCGAATGCGTAATCGCCTCCTGACACCACCAGTAGTCAAACATGGCATCATCGTAGGGCAAGTGATGATAGTCAGTCCAGGCTAGACGCACGAGATGTGTTACGCTACTGGACTGTAACAATACCTGGGCTCTGGCCAGTTGTTGCCGCGAGTAATTGGTGGCAACCACCTGACAACCGTACTCCTGGGCCAGAAAGCGCGCCATGGCACCAAAGCCACAACCCACCTCCAGCACGACATCCCTTGACGTCAACCCCAGGGAGGCGGTCATGCATTGTTTGGTGCGCAACATGGCAACAGCCATCGATTCCGCAGGATGCGTATACAGACCAAAATGCAGATTTTCGCCCCAGACTGCCTGATAGAGCTTATCTGCTTGCTGATCATCGTAGATAAAATGGTAATGAAGAAGGGGCTCGTCAGCCATGTAGACTCCTGGACGGGGACAGGATCCACCGTGAGACCGCAGACATCAAGCAAGGGACTGCTTTCGCCCACACTGCCGTGCCCGTGCGTGCTTGGTATGCTAGTATGTGCTCCTATCATCAGAGGTTAACGTCAGGAATGCAAGCGGATTCCCAGTATGGAATATGAGAACTATAGTGCTACTTCACATGTTTATGATGTCACCCGACAACCCGTGGGCGTCACCACGATCCTCCGAGCCTTGGCCACGTCGCCGCACGCCTTACTGACGCAGACTATTCTCGATGGCGGTTGTGGCACCGGGAATTATCTTGCCGCTATGTACTCCCAGATCGGCACGCTGCATGGCCTGGATCTGAACCATGGCATGCTCACGCAA
>Ga0233424_10002752_pt1 | contig 11983 bp, 12 predicted proteins | sample Watercolumn_Towu_FD_181011 | JGI IMG/M metagenome (GOLD analysis project Ga0233424, IMG submission 181011) | Freshwater microbial communities from Lake Towuti, South Sulawesi, Indonesia - Watercolumn_Towuti2014_125_MG | ecosystem: Environmental > Aquatic > Freshwater > Lake | place: Indonesia... | reverse complement strand
CGACGCCACCCTGAGTGGCCCGCAGCGCCGGGAGCACCACGCGATGCAGGACGCCATGAAGCTCGTCGTGAACGCCGCTTACGGGTACCTCGGCGCCGGGCGGCTCGCACGGCTGGGGGACCGGGAGGCTGCCGACCGCGTCACCGCCCGGGGCCGGGCCCTGCTCCAGCAGGTCACGGGCGCGCTGGAAGCGCGGGGCGTGCAGTTGATCGAGTCGGACACCGACGGCGTGTACTTCAGCACCGGGGAGGACACTGGCGAGGCGCAGGAGAGACAACTGATCAGCGAAGTCTCGGCTGGCCTGCCGGACGGCATCACGCTGGAGTTCGACGGCCGCGCGCAGGCCATGCTGAGCCACCAGGTGAAGAACTACGTGCTGCTCCGCTACGACGGCACGCTGGACCTCAGCGGCGCGTCGTTCGAGTCCAGCCGGTCCGAGCGGTACGGCACGGCCTTCCTGCGAACGGCACTGCAGGCCCTGCTGCAGGATGACGTGCCCGGCGTGCAGGCGGCATTCGAGCTCACGACGAACCGACTGACGGCGCGTGACTACACGAACGCGGACGTGAGCAGCCGCGTCCGGATCGGCAAGGCGAGAAGCGACTACGCGCAGACGCGCGGTCAGCGTAAGGAAGCGCATCTGGAAGCGGCGTGGCAGGCCGGACTGGACTTTCGGGTGGGGGACCGCATTGACCTGTACGTCCGCGCGGGGGCAGGCCTGAGCGTCCTGACCGACCCGGACGGGCGCGATTACGACGCGGGGCATTACCGCGCGGCGCTCGTGCAGAACTACGCCACGCGGCTGCGCAAGGCGCTCGACCCGGCTGACTGGGAGCAGCTGTTCAGTGGGCGCGGCGCCGGGCTGTTCGACCGGCCCGTGGGAGAGATGCGGGTGCAGTGGCGCCCCCTGAGTGCCGTCGATCGCTAGCGCAACGGGGCGTCAGGAGTGGTGGCTCCCATCGGCGTCCGTCCGAACACCCTCACGGGAATGTGGGCCTTCCCGGTCCGTCACTTCAGTTCAGTGACGAGCACCGACGCCACCCGCTCGCGCAGCTCGTCACTGTCCCGCAGTTCTCGCAGAAGCACATCCAGCACCATCTCCTGCGTGGCATTGAATCCTGCGTCCCGGATTTCCTTGGTGTAGTCCTCCAGCACTTTTTTCAGGCTGGGTTTCACACGGGTACTCAGCGGTTTGCGCTCTTCGGGCGGCGCGACGGGCGGAAGATTCAACCGCCGCGGTGCGTCCGGCACGGAGGGGCCAGACTGCTCTCCAGGCCTGGCAACTGGTGCCGGACGCGCCGCCCGGGTCGTGCCGGTCTCCTGTTCAGGCTCGGCCTGCCCCATCATCTTGCGGATGCTGCTCACGCCGGCACCTCCCGCGGCAACAGGGTCTGTATCTCCTTCCACAGCTTGTCGTAGTGCCACCACTTCACGCGGTCCGGGCGGGTCCCCTTGGCCAGCGCGTACTGCTTGCTGTAGGGAATGGTGGTCGACGCGATCCGGGCGTCCGGCAGTTCGCCCTGGATGGCGGTGATCGTGTCACGCGTGACGGCGGGCATGGTGCCCGCATGATTCACGACGACCAGGTGCTGCAGGTCGGGATTGGCCCGCAGCGGCAGGCGCATCAGGTGGTACGTCTCGACCAGCTGAGGCACGTCGCCGGAGCCGATGTGGAGTGGCATCAGCACGAGGTCGCTTTCACTCATGGCCTGCACGATGCCGTGCTTGTCACCGGGCGGCGTGTCGATGAACACGAAGTCGAAGGCGTTGCTCTCGCGGATATCCCGCAGGAGCGGATCGAGTTCATCTGCCGTCACCCGGTCACAGGCGAACGTCTCACTGCCCAGTTCAGCGGCCGTGAACCACTGGTGGGCACTGGGCGTGCTGTCCATGTCGATCAGCGCCACGCGCGCTCCGGTCTGGGCGGCGAAGCTGGCCAGCGGCACGATGGTGGAGGTTTTCCCGGCTCCGCCTTTCTTCATGACAGCACTGATCACGACAGGAGACTTTCTGGGTGTCATGCCGACCATCATGCCGTCTGGTCAGCCAGACAGACAACAATCATGCATGAATTTTTTCTTTCAATACATCATGAAAGTAGGCATGAAAGAATGATGACCTGATGGATTTCTGTCCTGAGCGAAAGAGGTCTCTCTTAATGTCTGGGGGTTTTCTCCGCTCCCGTGCGGGCTGAGCGGCGTCTGAGCTGAATCAGAGCCGCCCGCCGGTGCACCGCACCGCTCCTGTCGTGGCATCCTTGCCGCTCAACGCTGAAGTGCAGTTCGCTCGTCGGTCACCGTTCCGATCCGCGCAACTTCTCCACCGCCCCGATCTGCCGCAAGCGCCCAAGAATCACGCCTTCCCGGGCCTGACTCGCCGGGTCGGGCAGCAGATGGTAGGAGAGGGTGTCCGTGAAGGCCGGCGTCGCCAGGAGGGTTCGGGCCGCCTGCACCAGGAACGCCCGGACGTCGGCGCCGCTCTGCTCGATCTCATGAACCACTTCAGCGCGCCCATCGAGGACGGAGACGACGTCACTGATGTCATGGCTCAACCCGTAGTCCCCCTCACCGCGTCCTTCGAAGGCGACCAGTTTGGTGGCGATGAAGTAAGGGGCGGTGATGGTCCGCACCTGGAGCCCGCCGGTCAGACTCAGGGTCTCCGCGTGTTCGATGGCCGGGAGATACCAGGGATTACTGAAGCCCAGCACCTGCTCGTCGGTCGGCATGACGTCGAGAATCAGGTCGCCACTGCGGAACCGGCAGATCGGAGCGCCTTCGGTGGTGTCCTCGAAGAAGCCCTGACGGTTCAGTGCTTCCGTCAGGCGGGCGTACCCGGCGCGGGTCGTGGCCACGATCGCGTCGATGTCCAGCGTTTCGCGGACGTCAGCGGCCGCCGCGTCGGTGATGAAGAGGGCCGTGGTGCTGCCGCCGACGAAGACCATCTGCCCGGCAAGTGGACCGAGGCGGCGCACGGTCTCGGTGAGCCGCTCGATGTTCGACGCGCTGCTCATGACGCCACCGGGGTCTGCAGGCGCTCGTCCAGGAGCTTGCCCGCCAGTTGCCGCTCCCGGGTGCTGCCTCCCCGAAGGGCGTCGACCAGCGCGAGCCACTCGTACAGCGCCGGGTCCTGCCGGGCCGCGAAGGGGACGGACCGGTAGAGGGGGATCAGGGCCTGGCCGCGGACGGGGCCTTCCGGGTCGGGCCAGACGGGGGGCGGGTCGCTGCCCTGGACGATGTGGGTGTTCAGGGGCGGCGCGGCGTAGGCGGTCGGCATGCCCCGGGTGAGTTCACCGCGAACCGCGGGAAGGAAGTAGGGGACGCCATAGCGGAGAACGTCGCGGACCGCGGACCGGATGGGGGAACCGTCGCTCTTGACCAGCCGGGACTGCTTGAGGCGTTTGAGGCCGGCGTGCACTTCGGAGGAGCTCATGCCCAGGCTGGCAGCCAGGCGGGCGTGTGAGGTGTACCCCGACTGGAGGAGGGTGAGGAGCACCAGGAGATCCTGTGGCTTGAGCATGTGCCCACTCTATTCGCTATTTGCGATTCGCGAACAGCAAACACTCTGAATACTACCAAGAGTTAAGGTATGTTATCTATGGGGTATGACTCTAGCTCTGGATGTCCCTCGAATTACCTCCTTCGACCGGGCCAAGACGTGGAGTGACCTCAGTTCCGAGGAGAGGAAACGGCGGGCTGTCCTCGCCATCCGGGATCAGGACGCGGACACCCTCTGGACATTGACCGAGGCCTACCTCACCCTGCACGGCTCCAGTGGCACCGCGATCAGCCCCCGCACCCTCAAGGCCTACCGCTGGGCCGTCAACCGGTACCTGACCTATGCCAGGACGCAGGCCGTCAACCTCCTGCGGGCCAGTTCCAGTGACGGCGTCCGCTTCGTGCGCACCGTCGAGGCAGAAGGACTCAGTGCGTCGAGCACCCGCGTGCAGCTCGCCGGAGTCCGCCTCTTCTATGCTGCATTGCGGTGGGCGGACGCCACACAGGCTGCCCCGTTCAACGACGTCAAACCCGTGCGGGAGAAAACGGCCGCTTGGGACAAGCGCAGTCCCTACACCCACGACGAAGTGCAGGCCCTCCTTGAGCACGCCGACGCGCGGATGCAGGCGCTGATCCTGCTGTGCGCCCACGGCGGTCTCCGCATCAGTGAAGCGCTCGCCGTCAGACGCGCGGACATCAACCTGGACGGGCGCGAACTCACGGTACGGCATGGCAAAGGTGGCAAACAGCGACGAGTCGTCATCGGCGACACCCTGATTCGGGCGTTGAACCGTCTCCCCGAACAGCCGGGCTCTCTGATCGGCGGCAGTTACCCCGCCGCCGTCGAGCGCCTGCGTCGCCTCTGCCTGCGGGCAGGCGTCGCGTACCGGGGCTATCACGCCCTCAGACACTATGCCGGCACCCGCCTGACCCGGGAGGGAGCCTCGCTCGACGATGTCGCCAGGCACCTCGGGCACTCCGTCCTGGAAACCGCCCGGATCTACGCCAAATGGAGCGACGACAGTCTCCGCAGACGGATCGGGCAGTGGTGAGATCGCTCACCAGAGGGAAGCATCGGGTCAGAGCGAAATTCCGCGGGAATGTCCGTTCAAGACCTGTAACATCGTGCAGGGAAACCCAAGTGGTAGTACTCAGATCTTGCACCTGAATAGGTAGTCAAAACGTGCTCCCAGACGAGAGAACGAGGGTGTGAACGACCTCAGACTCTCCGGGAAGCGCGCGCGTATTCTGGCAGATCACCTGCTCTCCGTCCCCCGCACGATCTACCAGCGGCGCAGCCTTGAGGCTGCGCTCGGCATGTTCCTCGATCTGTGGCGGAAAACAGCGCTTCACCGTGCCTCCACGGTCAGCGCCAGTGCCCTCAGTCGTTTCCTGAACACGTACACCTGGGACACGCGTGCCTGCTGGAACAGTCTTCAGCACACGCAATGGGAGTCGCTTCTGCTGGCCGCGCGCCGCAAGCGGCGCCCGCGACTTCACCTGTGCGTCGACCTCACCAGCATCCCCAAGACCGGCCAGAAACTCCCCGCTGTTCGCGTGTATAACGGCGTCCACGGCATTCACCTCGTGGTCCTGTACGCCGTCTACGGCACACTCAAATTCCCAGTCGGGTATCGCGTGTACCGGGGTCGGGGTGCCCCGACCCCGGTCCGGCTCGCCCTGGATCTCCTCGCCACCGTGCCGCAACCGATCCGGCGGCGATTCGACGTGTGCGTGCTGGCTGACAGCGGGTTCGAGTCCGCGAAGTTCCTGCAGGGTGTGCGGGATGAGGGTTTCGAGTTCGTCGTGGGTGTTCGGTCAACTCGGCGCACCGATCACCCAGGTCGAGTGACCGTGAGTGACTGCGAGCACGGCAGCTGGCTGTCCCTCCACAACTGGCCGTGGGAGGTCGTGACGTTGGCCCGATGTGACCGGGGCGACCGGACCTTCTTGTCGGTGTCTTCGGAACTCCTCTCTGGCGACACCGTCGCCAGAGAGGGAAAACGTCGGTGGGCGATCGAATCCTTCTTCAAGGAGTCCAAGCATCAGCTCGGGTTGAATCAGTTCGCGCTCCATACCGTCCAGGGGCTGGATCGCTGGGTGTTCCTGGTGTGTGCGGCGTTCACGCTGACCATGCTGTGCGCCGGAGGAGGAAAAACGCTGGAAGAGGACGCGAGGCTGGCAGCGCAGATCGCACTGCCTGCACTGGTCGTTGTGCGGCTGATGATTGAGGTGCAGCGACACGAGGAATTCCTGCGCCAGCACGGCTATTCAGTCCACCTATCCAGGTGCAAGATCTGAGCCTTACCCAATCAACTCCGGAAAATCACCCTGCTGAGCAGTTACCGGGAATCTTCTATTGCAAAGATGTGGGCTTATCTCAGAAACTCCTAAAGTTCCTATTTACAGGTCCAGGGTATTCGCAGACAGCAAGCCAGTATGAATAGCCTGTTCCGCCTCTCGGACCACCCGCTGCTTTAAATAGGTAAACTCGTTTGCCATTTTGTGATGCACAACGGCTGTCTACTGCATTACTAACCCTAAGTGCATTGTCTTGTCCTTTAATCGAATCCACCCAGTCAAACCACCCTTCATAATCGTATTTTCTGTCTGAGGTGGCGTATGCATACGCTATATAGGTTCGGTTTTGTAAAGTTTGAATTTTTGATTCTGCGTCAGCAATCCTCTTTTCGGATTCCGCAAGTCGCTCTTTTGAAAGATCGACCTCGTCTTTCATACTAGAAAGTATTTTCGATACTAATGGCATTTCAGTTAGTGAATAAACGCCCATTCCTTGCATATGCAAACTATAAGATTTATTTGATACTGAAATTATTATATCCGTTGGGGGGTATGATGAACCGTCTGTGTTAGGTGCCTTATTTTTCCTTGTACACATGATCGTTGCATTGGAATCGGATACTTTAACTGGCCTAAAAGAAGAGGTAATTTTTTGAGAATTCAAGCCGACGTTAAGAACGCAATCAATCATGGTTTCGTCTATGCCAATTGCATTGATTGTGAATGCCTCGGCTGTTCCACGCTGAATGTTTATCTGCGCGAATTGTCCAATTACCTCATGTTCGATATTAAGCCCAGACTTTTCGATCGCTATACACTGATTGAACAAATACAGACTATCAACCACCACTTTATTATTATATTCGTAAGATTGGTAATCCGTGTAAGTCGATTTTTTGTAAATCTTGCAAAATTGTTCTATTTTTTGACTTTGCGTACCAACCCCTAATTTCATATCGCTTACAATGCCATCGAAAATAACAGATTCTGCGTAGTCAAGGCTAAAAGAATTTGAAGAGCCATCAGATCTGCAGTATTTATCAAAGATATTATCCGCCTCAATTGATGTTCTTTTCGATACTCCAACATCCCGCGTGGAATTCGCGTATACTCCCGCGCATGAGGCCGCTTGCACCAAAGTTGAGGTAGTGATAAGCGAGAATGCAATCAAATACTTTCCTATTCTCATAACTTCCTCCTTATGGCAGGTAAGCTTAGGGAACATTAGGAAAAAAGATGAGATTTAAACGTCGCTTGACAAACATTTAATACAGGCGCAAACACACGCATACAGCAGTGCTACAGAAAACTCATTTAATATCCAACTGCGCACCGAATAAATGAAATTTGTGAGTTCATATCTAAATTACTTGATCACCGGTGGATTGTCACGCGTAGTTGACATTAGCCAAATCATGAGCCAAGCGTGAGATTGCGTGATAATGTTCACTAATATTTATAAACGCCTACGCGGAAAATTTCGGAGGTTTCCGCTCCTCAAAACACGTACGGTTAAGGATCAATGAGCAAATCCCCGAGACTCAAGGCCGATCGGGGATCATCCATCCACTGAAGGCTGCTGGCGGACGGGTTAAGGACGCAGGCTGCGCCATCCCAACAGTCGCCCTCCTACGGCCCAGGCAAGTGCGTGCGCTTTCGATTGCCCGTGCAGGTCCGCCCATTCCGACAGGGACACCGCCGGGAGCGACAACCGCTCCTCCCGGCTCAGTTGCTTGACGATCAGCCTCGCGTAGACCGTGCCGTCCGGCTCAGGCTCGTCCGGCCGGATCAGCCAGCCCACGCCGCTGCGCCACACCCGCACCTCGCCCCGCTGCGCCCAGGTTAGACCCGCGCCAGGCGGCACCCCACGAGCAGATGCCCACTCCGCGAGCAGCACGGCGGGACGCTCATCCGTCACGACCATCACTTCTGATATTGAGACGATTCGACAAACACGTGGAGCACGCCCTGTGCACCCTTTGGTAGCTTCTCCATGATGATCGTGTAGCCATCATCCGCTCCGTACACCAGCCCGAGTTCCAGCGCCTCACCGCCGCGCGGTCTGTGATTAGCGACCCGGCGAGTAGGGGCACACCACCTCATCGCATAGGATGAGCAGCATGACCGAGCGGCTGACGGCACAGGAGCTTCACGAGCTCCTCCGCCAGCAGGCTGAGCAGATCCGCCGACAGGCAGAGCAGATTGAGCGCCTCCAGAAGCGCATCGAGCAGTTGGAGCGGCAGCAGCGCAAGTACGCCGCACCTCACAGTCGGGGAAGCCGGACGGCTCACCCGAAGACCGCCGGTCGCCGCGCCGGGGAAGGCCTGTTCACGTACAAGTGTCCTCCTGCTCCCGAGCAGGAGGACCACGTCATTGACGTCCCCATGCCCAACACCTGCACCGCTTGCGGGTATGTCGGCGAGTTGATCTTCACGCGCCACGACCGGGCGTGGATCAGTGATCTGCCCCAGCAGACCGTGCAGATGACCGCGTACCACATCCCGGTGATGACCTGCCCGCAGTGCGGGCAGGTCGTGCGTGGCACGCATCCGGACCTCCAGACGGACCAACGCGGTGCCACTGCCCATCGATGCGGCCCCCGACTGGCGGCCACCATCCAGGCCCTGCATCACGAGGTCGGTCTCCCACAGCGCCGCATTCCACGGGTACTGGGGCTGACCACAGGCTTCCGGGTGTCGCAGGGCGCCATCACTCAGGCTGCTCAGCGCCTGGCGCGTGACGGACGTCCACTGGCTAAGCACGTCGAGTCGCTGGAACAGGAACTGCGGGCAGCTCCGTACGTGCACCACGACGACACCGGCTGGCGAATGGACGCCACGCAGGCGTGGGTGAGTACGTTCCGCTCGGCAGACACCGTCGTCTTCCGCGCGAATCTCCAGCACACGAACGCAGAGTTGCGCGCGGTGATCGGGAACGACTTCCGTGGCGTGCTGGTCTGCGACCGCTTCAAGGTGTACGACAGTCACAGGCTGGCGGGCGTTCAGCAACAGAAGTGCCTGGCTCATGTCCTACGGAATGCGCAGACCGCGAGTGAGCAGGTTCAGGGGAAACGTGGTCGGGGGCGGGAATACGGACAGCGTCTGGCGGAGGTGTGCCGAGCGTTGATGGCGCTCCATGCCCAGTACCGTCGTGAGGAGTGCACCCTGGACGAGTACCGGCAGCAGGGTGAGTTCCTCACCCTGCGCCTGGAGGCTCTGTTACATCGGCGGCCACTGAAGACTCCAGGAAACGAGCGCCTGCGTCTGGGCTTGCTCAAGCAGCATCGACAGGGTCGGTTGCTGAGATTCTTGGTGGACCCGGACATCCCGCCGACGAACAATGCGGCGGAGCGGAGCCTGCGGTCGGTAGTGATCGCGCGAAAGGTCTCGCAGTGCAGCAAGAACGTGGTGGGTGCTCAGACGTACATGCGGATCAAGTCCGCGGTAGAGACCGCGCGCTTGCGTGGTCAAGACCCGGTGGATGTCCTGATCACCCTGCGTCGCTAATCACATACGCCGCGCGTCACGTAGGTGGCCGCGCCACCACCGCCAAAGAACGCCCAGTCCGCCAGTTGATGAAGCGCTTCGCCGAATGCCTGGTCTGCTGGAGTCCGGATACTCCCGACCGGGCCATTCACAGCGAAACAGGCCTGCAGTCCATTGAGCGCCGTACTGCGGCACGGAATTTCAGTGGAAGGCGTGTGTGCCTTGATGGTGTCCACTGCGTACGCCAGCAAGGCCTCTTTCGTCCATGTTTTCCCCATCGGGCTTCCCTGCCAGCACGCGTTCAGGAGGAGCGTCAGCACGATGGCGCCCCACCTCATTGCTGGCGTTCCTGCTGAGTGATCCCGGTGCACTTCAAGGCTGGAAGGGGGCCGGTTCTACGATCAAATACAGGACTCCGTTCGCGCCTTCGGGAAGTTCCTCTCGGAAGGAACGGAATTCGTCGTTCGGACTGTAGACCAGCCCCACCTGCAACGCTTGACCTGTCTGCGTCTCGTACGTCACCGCGCCGTTCTCACCGTGAAATTCCCAGTCACCCAGACGGTGAAGTCGCTCCGCGAACACATCATCCACCGCTTTCCGGAAAATGCCGACCGAGCCCTTGACGGCGAAGCACGTTTCCAACCCCCGCTTCGCCGAATCCTGACACGAGACCTCCTCGACTGCTCCAGTCGCCTTCAGCGTGTCAGTGGCGAGACCCATCAATTCCTGCATCGTCCATTCCGTGCCCATTGGTTTCCCCTGCCAGCACGCGGTGAGGAGGAGTGACAGGATCACTCCCCCCCATACCTGTGCTGCCCGTCGCCCGTGACCTGTTGCGCCGCAACGCTGGTTCACGTCCGCAGCGATGGTCCGGGCAGGTGCCCAGCGGGGCGGCCTGACCCGCATCACCCTGATCGGATCAGCAGGGTCACGGTGTCGCTGGCGCCGCATAGACGTGCAGGGTCCCCTGCCCTGCGGGGACGTCCTCGTCCAGCAGGGTGTAGCCGTCGTTCGCACCGTAGACGACGCTCAGGTTCATCTTCTGGCCGGTCTGCGTCTGGTAAGTGGCCGACGCCGTACCGCTTGTGAAGCTCCAGTCCCCCAGCAGTTTCAGGTCCGGCTGCAGACCGTCATCCAGCGGTTTGCGCACGGTTCCGGCTGGACCGTTGACCACGTAGCACGCTTTGAGGCTGCCCGCTTCCGCCGGGCGGCGGCACTCGATGCGCGCGACCGCCGCCTGCGTGCCGAGCGTCCTGTCAGCGAGGTCCAACAGTTCTTGCGCAGTCCATGTCTTTCCCATTCGGATGTCTCCAGTACAACTGGTGAGGATGAAGGCGGTCATGAGGACGATCCATTTCACGATGCCCCATCCTGACGCAGTCGCTTGAACCACTGCTGTCCCTGAGTCTGTCCAGGGTGCCAGCCCATCCAGATCAGCAGGAAATCCTGCCGTACCCGGTCCCGGTCTTGCGGTTTGACGGTGATATACCCACCGTTCATCCGAATTCTGCTGAGGTACGACGGCATGATCGGGGGCATGCCGGGTGGCGTGAGAGGCACGTTGAGCTGATCGACGAGACCTGTGCCGGAACCCGGCAGTGGAATGGCGACGGTCGGTTTCTTCATGGCCGGGACGTTCAGCGCCCGCATCATGTCGTTCTGCGCCTTCGTGAGCCGCACCGTTTTGACGCCGTTCAGCCACAGGTATGCGGTGCGGAACAGCTCATAGGTAGTGGCCTGCTTTAGCCGGTCCTGTGTCGCTTCGAGCAGGGTGTTGTACCCGAGATTGGCTTCGACCATGTTCTCGATCCAGCCCATGCCGTTCAGCAGGGCGGGTGCGATGGTGCTGCGGGCCCACTCGGCCTTCAGGCGCGGGTCGTGCTTCGTGTTCAGGCTGCCGGTGACGGTCATGCGTGCCTGCGTCCCGCCGCCCTCCTGGCGGTCATGTGCGCCGTACTGCACGATCGCCCGCTGCTCCGGCGTGAGTTTCGCCGGGTCCATGCCCTGCAGCACGGTCGTCAGCGGGAACGACACGTGGCTGCTGGAGAAGTCCACCGCGGCTTTCGAGAGGCCGCCCGATTGCGTGAAGCGAGTAAGGTACTCGATCTCGCCGGGTAGGTGCGTGTCCCCGGACTGCGGCACGATGTCCCCCGCCACGCGGTAATGCGTGCTGTGCGCGTCACTCTGCGCCGTGAATTGCTCCGCGAGGTCTTTCGGGAGGCCGGGCGCCTGGAAGGTGATCACCTCGGCGACCTTGTCCGGCATGCGGGCGGCGGCCACCTGGGCGAGCCCGCCACCCAGGCTGTGCCCGGCGAACACGGCTTGCTTCACCTGGGTCATGGTCAACTTGATCAGGTCCCAGTTCGCGCCAATCTGGTTCACGCCCACGCTGGCCTTCGCGAAGTCGCCCACCATGGTGTCGACCCCGCCTTCCCGGGTGGTGGCCTGCACGCCCTCGGTGCCCCGGAACACCACGATGGGTTCATTGAACTGCGCGCGCCGCGCCCGGACGGCCGGGTCCTTGATCTGCGCGAGGGGGATGGGCGTGAACAGGCGCATCTGGAAGCCCCACAGGCCGGAGACGGGCGGTCCCGCGTGGTACCCGAAGAACGCCAGGAGGCTCCGCGGCTTGACGCTGCTCTCCAGTTCCTGCGCGTTGCCGTCGTGGTCCGCGTCCTGGAGGTCCTGGTCGCGGTCCAGGGT
>Ga0233424_10002751_pt1 | contig 11988 bp, 12 predicted proteins | sample Watercolumn_Towu_FD_181011 | JGI IMG/M metagenome (GOLD analysis project Ga0233424, IMG submission 181011) | Freshwater microbial communities from Lake Towuti, South Sulawesi, Indonesia - Watercolumn_Towuti2014_125_MG | ecosystem: Environmental > Aquatic > Freshwater > Lake | place: Indonesia... | reverse complement strand
CTCCCTCACATATGCCCAATATGCTCGGTCGTCGCGCCTTGCCATCCGGGCGCCGCGCGCCGCGACTTATGCCACGTATCACCGTTCCAGGACACTAGAGCCTTGATCCAGCTTCGCGGCGTCAGCAAGACGGTTCAGAGCGGCGACCGTCCCCTCACCATTCTTCATCCGCTGGACCTGGACGTGGCCGACGGTTCGTGCCTGGCGATCGTCGGGCCGTCGGGCAGCGGCAAGTCAACCCTGCTTGGGTTGATCGCGGGCCTCGATTCGCCGACCAGCGGCTCGATTGTCATCGGCGGACACGATATCACCGTGCTCGACGAAGATGCGCTGGCCAGGCTGCGCGGCGAGAAGATCGGCTTCGTCTTTCAGTTCTTTCACCTGGTGCCTTCGCTGACGGCCATGGAAAACATCCAGGTGCCGATGGAGATCGCCGGCCGGCGTGACGCGGCGGAACGGGCGCAAGCGCTGCTCGACGAGGTCGGGCTGCACGAGCGCGGGCACCATTATCCGTCCCAGCTGTCCGGCGGCGAACAGCAACGCATTGCCATCGCGCGGGCGCTCGCCAACGATCCGCCGCTGATCCTTGCCGACGAGCCGACCGGCAATCTCGACAGCTCGAACGGCCGGCACATCCTCGACCTGCTGTTGCAGGTCCGCCGGTCGCGCGGCGTGACGCTCGTGCTCGTCACGCACGACAATACCGTCGCCGCCGTCGCCGACGATCGACTGGTGCTTCGTGACGGCCGCCCCGTGGTGAGCGAGACAGAGCGAGTCGAAGGGTGAGGTTCGTGCTGCGGATGGCGGCGCGCGAAATGCGGGCGTCGTGGAAGCGCCTGCTGTTCTTCTTCATGTGCATCGCCATTGGCGTGGGCGCCATCGTCGCGCTGCGCTCGGTCATCCAGAACCTGCGCCTCGCCTTCATGGGCGAGGCGCGCGCGCTGATTGCCGCCGACGCGATCGTCAACAGCAACCAGCCGCTCAAGCCGGAGCTCGTCGCCGGGATCGACCGCCGCCTCGCCGAGGCCGGCGCGGTCAGCACGCAGTCCGTCGAGATCGCGACCATGACGCGGCCCGCCGATCGCGACGGAGGGCGGGCGCGGATGGTGGAGCTGCGCGCCGTTGAAGCAGCCTTCCCGTATTACGGGCAGATGAAGCTCGGCCAGGGCCTCGCCTACGACCATGGGTTGCTGCGCGGCTTCGGAGTGCTGGTGCGGCCGGAATTGCTCGCCCAGCTCGACGTGAACGTCGGCGACGTCCTGATGATTGGATCGCAGCGGTTCACGATTCGCGGCGTCATCGAACGTGAGCCCGGGCGGCGGCTGGGCGCGTTCAGCCTTGGGCCTCGCGTGTTCGTCGATCTGGCGGACCTCGAGAAAGCCGGGTTGCTGGGTTTCGGCAGCCGTGCTGCCTGGCAGCGTCTGCTCAAGGTTCCCGATGCCGCCTTCGACGAACTCGTCGCGGGACTGCGCGCCGACTTCGCCGGTGAATACGCGCGCCTGCGATCGTCTAAGTCGGCTGAGGACGCGATGGGGGAGGACTTCGATCGTGCCGAAAACTATCTGAGCCTGGTCGGACTGGTCATCGTCATTCTCGGCGGCATCGGTGTGTCGAGCGTTACGCGTGTCTTCGTGCAGCAGAAAATGAAGAGCATTGCGATCCTGAAGTGTGTCGGGGCGCGCTCGCTGCAACTGCTGGCGATCTACGTGTCGCAGGTGGCTGCGCTGGGCCTGGCAGGCAGCCTGCTGGGTGTGGTGCTGGCGGCGCTGGCGATGCCAGCCATTCCACAGTTCCTTGCCAATGCCACACCGGGTGTCGACATCGCCTATACGCTCACGGCGCCGGCCGTGATGCAGGGCATCGGCATCGGCATGCTGGTGTCGCTATTGTTCTCACTGGTGCCGCTGCTGGACGTGCGTCACGTCAAGCCGTCCCTGCTGTTCCGCGATGAAGCGCGCGTTCGCCGGCCGGATGCCGTGCAGATCATCGTCAGCGTGGTGGTGGTCGTCGGTCTCGTCGGTTTGACCGTCTGGCAGGCCGGCTCCCTGCAGATCGGGTCGATCGTCGCAGCCGGCCTCGCGGCTACCGCCATCGTCCTGCACCTGGCCGGCAGCCTGTTGATCCGCGCCATCAGACCCCTGGCGCGATCGAAGTCGTTCGCGCTCCGCCATGCGGTGCTGCAGCTGAGCCGTCCCGGCAGCCAGATGCGCATTGTCCTGCTATCGGTGGGTCTGGGCAGCTTTTTCATCATCGGCGTCCGTTCCTTGCAGGAGAACCTGGTGGATCAGTTCGCGGTGCGCATGACCGCTGATTCGCCGGACATGTTCCTGCTCGACGTGCAGCGCGATCAGGCACAGGCCGTGGCGGGCGTGCTGGCTGCTCACCTGGATGCGGGCACGGCCGTACCGTCGTTGATCCCGGTGTTGCGGGCGCGGGTGGTCGGCGTATCGGGCCGCGAGTTGAATCTTGAAAACTACGAGGACGTGCGGGGCCGCGGCTCGCTGGGCCGCGAGTACACCATCACCTATCGCGCCACGCTCGCCGACAATGAGACCGTGATGGCCGGTCAGATCTGGGATCCGGCGCCGTCCGACGAACCGGAGGTGTCGATCGAGCAATTCATCAGCGAGGAATTCAAGATCAACATCGGCGACACCATGCGCTTCGACCTGCTGGGCCGAGTGATTTCCGCCAGAGTCACCAGCGTCCGCCTTGTCGAATGGTCGGAGAGTCGGGCCGGCGGCTTCATGTTCGTGTTCCGTCCGGGCGTCCTGGAGAAGGCGCCGCACAGTTTCATTGGATTTCTGCGAGGCCCCAAGGACGTGGAGCGGCGTGCCCGCCTGCAGGCGGCGCTCGTTGCCGTCGCGCCGAATGTTTCGGTGATCGACGGCCGTGAAATCATCGACGCGATCACGGCGGTGATTGAGAACGTCACCCTGGCGGTGACGGTGGTCGGCACGCTCGTCGTGCTCAGCGGCCTGATGATTCTGATCGGCGCCGTGGCCATGACCAAGTTCAGTCGGGTCTACGAAGCGGCGATCTTCAAGACGCTCGGCGCCACGCGCGGTGTGATTGCCGGGGTGCTGGTGCTCGAGTACGGGCTGCTCGGCGTTCTTGCCGGCACGATCGGCGCCGGCGGCGCCATTGTCCTCAGCTGGGCCGTCAGCCGTTACGCGCTCGACATTCCCTTTACGCCGCTCCTCGGTGTCAGCACCGTTGGTGTGGTCGCCACCACGCTGCTGGTGGCGGCCATTGGCGTCGTGTCGAGTTGGGAGGTGCTGCAGCGCAAGCCGCTGGCGACGCTCAGAGCGGAGTAGAGTCCGGCCATAGCCGGACTGAAGTGGTGCGGGTCGGGCGGTCCCGCCCTCAGCGGAGTCGAAGGGAGCCGGACCGGTGTTATCATCACTGTTTGGCGTTGCGACCGCCAGGGAAGTAGGAGTAATAGACTACATGAACGTTTCGGTCCACAAGGACTCCTTGCTCAAGAAGCGGGCGGAGCTCGAAGAGACCGCCGGCCTGAAACCGCTGTCCGACTCGATGGAGCACAACAACGGCCGCCAGGGTGACATGGCGGATCAGGCGTCCGGCAACAACGAAGTCCACATCCAGCTGCGGTTGAAACAGACCGATGCGAAAATTCTGCAGGCCATCGACGAAGCGCTGATGCGAATCGAGAAGGGCACCTTTGGCATTTGCCGCGACTGCGGCGAGCCGATTGCCGAGGCCCGCCTCAACGCCATCCCGTGGACCCGCGTCTGCATCACCTGCAAAGAAAAGCAGCAGAGTTGACAGCCGACCACCAGCCGTGAGCGCAGCGAATCCCGCCGACCTGATCCGCGACTTCTCTACCGAACGCGTGAGCCTGCTCATGCGGCACGAGGACGTGGCCCGGACCATCACCGACTACGACATCAACAACGCCTACCAGTACATCATTGCGCGCGAGCAAACGCACCTGACCTGGCTGCAGCATGCGCTGCTCGATCTGGGCGCGCCGCTGGCCGGCGATCCGTCGCGGGGACCGACGCTGACGGCACGGGGTGACGCCTGGAAGTCGTTCGCCGCCGAGGATGCGCGTGCCAACGCGCAGTTTGTGGAGAAGTGGCGGCCGAGAGTCGAGACCATCACTCACGCCCGGCACCAGCGCATGCTGAAGGTGATTCTTGGCGAGATGCTCGAGCACAAGCGGTTGTTCGCACAGGCCGCGGACGGACGCAAGGACTTGATCGGCACGTCGCTCGAGATCAACGATCACAGCGGCGACGTCATGCCGGTTCGTTTCGTGGGTGACGTCTAACCAGGCCGTTGGGCCGTCAGGCAGTCAGGCCATCAGCGTTGCTATCGCTTTGGGCAGTAACCTTGGCGATCGCGAGGCCAACCTCGCCTTCGGTCTCTCCGCACTTCCAGGGTTCATCACCAATCTCCGACAATCGCGCTGGCACGAGACGGCTCCGGTCGGCGCGTCTCCAGATCAGCCGCGCTATCTGAACGGCGTGGTTGTGGGGGAAACGGGGCTGTCAGCACGGGACGTGCTCGGTCGGCTGCTGGCCATCGAGCAGGCCGCGGGCCGGACGCGCCCCGCCCCGATGGCACCGCGGACGCTCGACCTTGACCTGATTCTGTTTGGCGATGCGGTGATCGAGGAACCGGGACTGTCGGTCCCTCATCCGAGATTTCGCGAGCGGCTCTTCGTGCTCGAGCCGCTGGCGGAAGTGGCGCCCGGCTGGATTGACCCGGCGACCGGACAGACGATCAGTGCCCTGCTTCAGCAGGCGCGGCGGGGCCGGCCGATCCCTTCTTGAACAGTCCGCTCCAGCCCTCTTCGAACAGCGTATACATCGCCGGCACGAACACCAGCGTGATCAGCGTCGAGGTCATCAGGCCGCCGATGACGACGCGCGCCAGCGGCGCCTGGAGCTCGGCGCCTTCGCCGATGCCCAGGGCCATGGGCGCCAGGCCGAGAGCGGTGCAGAGCGACGTCATCAGAATCGGCCGCAGGCGCTGGCGGCCGGCCTGCTCGATGGCCGCCCGCAGTTCCATCTTGTCGCGATGGCGCAGCGTGTTGGTGTAGTCGACCAGCACGATCGCGTTGCTGACCACGATGCCCGCCAGCATGATGACACCGATGTAGGCCTGCATGCTGAACGGCGTGCCGGTCGCCATCAGCATGCCGACCACGCCGATGGCCGCCAGCGGAATCGAGAAGATGATGATGAACGGGTCGCGCAGCAATTCGTACTGCGACGCCATGACGGTGTAGACCAGCACGATAGCGAGCATCAGCACCAGCTGCCGCTCGCGGAACGACCTGGCCTGTTCCTCGACCTCGTTGCCGAAGCCCACGGCGAAGTCGCGCGGTACCGTGATTTCATCGAGCCGCGCCCGCACGGCCTGGAGGGCTTCGCTCAGCGTCACTTCCGTTTCGGCGTTGACGCGCTGGACGCGCTCCTGGTTCTTGCGCTCGATCGACACCGGCCCGGTGCCCCGTTCGATGACCATGACGTTCTTGGCCGGCAGCACCTGGCCCGACGGGGTGTTGAGCAGCACGTCACCGACTTCTGACACCTCCTCGCGGTCCGACTCGCGCAGCCGCACGATGATCGAGTACTCGTTACCGGCGTCGCGGAACATCGCCGCCTGCGTGCCGGCGACGTTGGTGCGGATGGTGTTGGCCACGCCGGTGACGGTCAGGCCCAGCAGCGCGGCCTTGTCACGATCGACGCGAACGGCGAGCTCGGGCCGGCCTTCCTCACGCTGCAGGCGCGAATCGGCAATGCCGGGCGTCGAGTCAAGCAGCGTCTTGAGATCCTGGGCGATGGTCTTCGACGCTTCCAGGTCGTGGCCCAGGATCTCGATCGACAGGCGGCCGTCGCCGCCGCCGCCATGCCACGCATCATGTTGTACTGACCGCCAGACGGGCGGGCGCGAACGATGACGCCGGGGATGCCGGACAACTCGCGGCGCAGCCTCATCGCGATCTCCTGGTTGGTGCGGTCGCGCTCGTTGCGAGGCACCAACAGGATGTTGACGTTGCCGCGGTGCATCGAGCCGCCGCCGAAGCCGCCACCGCCGGCCTGGCTGATGAAGCGCACGGCTTCGGGCACCAGCTGGCGCACGCGGTCCTCGAGGCCGAGCATCACGGCTTCGGTCCGTTCGATGCGCGATCCGACCGCCAGCTCCACGTCGACCTGCACTTCGCCTTCGTCGGTCTGCGGCTGGAACTCGAAGCCGATCCGGCCCATCAGCACCATCGTCACGGCAAACAACGCAAAGCCCGTCGCAAACACCGTCGGACGGTGCGCCAGGGCCTTGTGCAGCATGCGGGCGTAGAAGTCGTCCAGGTCGTTCAGCCAGCCGTCGATGGTGCGGCTGAGCGAGGCCATCACGCCCGTCTTGCCGTGCGCGACGTGCGGCGCATCGAGGTAGCGCGAGCACAGCACCGGGACGATGGTCACGGCCACCAGCAGCGACATCGCCAGCGAGAATGACACGACCGCGGCGAGCTGGCCGAACATGATGCTCGACACGCCGGTCAGGAACAGCATCGGGACGAACACCGCGATATGGGTCAGCGTCGAGGCCAGAATCGCCGACCAGACCTCCTCGGAACCGTCGATGGCCGCGGTCATGCGATTGACCTTGGTGCCGCCGTTCAAGCTCGAGGTCGGCAGTTGGTACTAATCGCGCATGCCGACCGTGGACGAAAACGACGGCCGATACGTATTCCTGAATCCGGCGACGAGGAAGTCCACCGATTGCGGCTCGAGCCTGGCGACCTGGATGTCCAGGTTCTTCTCGAGCGCCAACGATACCGCGTCCTCGAGGCGCATCTCGCGCAGCTGGACCGAGGTCGTGCCCGGCTGCGTCGCGGCGGCCGACGATGCATTGATCTCGTTCAAGCCCTGCTGGTACGAACGCATGGCCTCGCGCACGACCGATTCGGGGCGGGCCGGATCGATTGAGCCGGCCTGCTGGGCAACGGCCGGAACGGACAGAGAGAGGGCGATAAGAGCAGTCGAAAGAATGCGCTTCATGATCTTCACGTTCCTGAATGCGTGTCCCTGCCGGCGGAGCTACTGGCAGTCCGAATGGTTGTTGTCCTGGCCGCGAGGGCTCTTGCTGCGGCGTTCCCGCTCCTCACGGTCGTGCTTCCACATGGCGTTGATCTTGACGTTTTGCTCGTCGCTGAGGACGCGACGGATCCGGAAGAGCAGGAGGTTGCGAGTCCGGGACACTTCGCTGCGGGCCGCCTCGAGCCGGTCGATGGCCCGGAGCACCATTGGCTCGTCGGACTTCGGGTCGGCGATCGCATTCGACAGCTTCTCCTCGAGCTTGTCCACCGCTTTCCGCTGCGCGCGGAGCAACGGCTCGGCGGCCTGATAGACGCCCTCGATGCGGGTCACCTGCTCGGCCGTGAGGGTGAGTTCCTTCTGGAAACGATCCGTCTGCCACCATTTGAAACCCTGGGCGAAGGAGGGTGTGGCAGCGGAGAGCACAATCAATGACAAGACCAGACAAATGAACGACTTACGCAGGGTGTTCATACTCTAATTGCCTTACGACTGGCCCAAAGCTGGTGTTTACGAAAACAGGCCAATCGGCACATGGGCCACTGGGCCAATCGGCGTTTTTCCGTAGCTGAAAACGACGCGCCACGGCGGGGCTGGATTTCAGCCCCACTGGGGCTCTGGCCTTGGCCCGCCCCTAATGCTGATCGGCGAGGGTGTACTCGTCGAGGGCGCGGAGCTCGTTGGCCGTGCGGGCCTGCATGACGAGCTCGATTTCACCGAGTAATCCATCATCGGCAGCGAACGAGACGGGTGTGAACGGCGCCCGCGACGGAGCGCTCGGCGCAATCGAAGTGGCCATTGGAGCGAGGCCACGGGACTGTTGCGGGAGGATGTGGACGAGCTGACCGCCGAGTAGTCCGATGATCAGACCGGCAGCGGCCGCGACGCTGATCCAGCGTCGGTTGACGCCCGTCGCCTGCAGCTCCCCGGAGGACGTGCGCGGGAAGCGGATCACTTTCGCGGATTGTCCGAGATGGGCAAGCCGGGCAAGGATCTTGTGGCGCTGCACCTCGAGCGCGCGGTCATCGAATAGCGCGTCAGCCTCCGAGCAGGCGGCTGCGCGGTACGCCTCGAATGCAGCGTACTGGTCGCGGTCGCCGGGGTTGCGTGCGCTCATTTCTCGCCTCCCAAGATTCCCCTCAACTTTCGCAGCGCGCGGAACAAATGGACGCGCACTGTCGCCTGGCTCATTCCAGTCGCCGCGCTGATTTCGGCTGGCGTCCGTTCGTCCAGGTGGCACAGCGTAAATACCAGCCGCTGGCGATTCGGCAACGCGGCCACCGCCCGGGTGACCTGCTTCCATTGTTCTTTCGCCAGCAGGCGCCGCTCGTGCGACGCGTCGGCCGCCGGTACCTGCTCGACGGGCCGCCCGTTCTCATCGTCCGTCGAATGACTGATCCAGCGTTGCTGGCGGCCGCGTGCCTTCAGCCGGTCGAGCGCCGCGTTCACCAGAATGCGCGTAAACCAGACATCGAAGGGCAGGTCGCTTCGATACTGATCGATGTGCAGGAACACTTTGACAAACGCATCCTGCACTGCCTCATCGGCGTCGGCGGCATCGCGCAAATACTGGAATGCGATCCTGACCGCGCGCCGCTGCAACAGGGCGACCAGCGCTCCAAACCGCTCGCGCGCTGCGTCGCGTTCCCCGGCCTCGACCAGCGCCTTGATCTCGCCGGCCAGCAACGACGCCGGCGACGGATGCGCGGCATCCTGACGCGGTTGGCGCTGTTCGGCTCCTGGTCTCAGGGCGTCGATTCTTGACGGTCCTGCCATGGTCTACGGATGTCTTTGCCGAAGCGTTTACGTCGGGCAGTCCCGGCCTTCGCCCAGATGGCCGCCGAGAGGGCCAGTCTGCGGTATTCCAGAACGGTAGTTTACCAACCATCGGTCCAAGTTCCTTATGGATATTGACTTAGCCAGATGGCCATCTGTACCATCGATGGTTTCGATGCGCCGAGTGGGGCGTTCGAGCGTCGTCATCAGCTGGAGCGACATTCTTATGAGTACGACCCAGGTCGGGCAGGGACTCGAGGCGCACGGAGTGCAGACCTCGAAGCCGGTCCATTTCAATCTGTCCGCCGCCGCCCTTTACGAACATGCGCTGCGCCGCCAGGAAGGCCAGCTCGCCCAGGAGGGGCCGCTCGTATGCCGGACCGGCGCTCACACCGGCCGTTCGCCGAACGACAAGTTCATGGTGAAAGAGCCGTCGAGCGACGCGCAAATCTGGTGGGGCAAGGTGAACAAGCCGATCGATCCGGCGCACTTCGACGTGCTGCGGCGGGACATCATCACGCACCTGAAGGGCCAGGAGCTGTTCGTGCAGGATCTGTACGCGGGCGCCGATCCCGAATACCGCCTGCCGGTGCGGTTCATCCAGGAACTGGCGTGGCAGAACCTCTTTGTCCGTAACCTGTTCATCGTCCCGCCGGACGCCGATCGCCAGGGCTTCCAGCCGCAGTTCACCGTCATGACGGCGCCGTCGTTCAAGGCGGATCCGGCGCGTCACGGTACCCGCTCGGAGGTGGCGATTGCGGTCAATCTCGCCTCGCGCAAAATCCTGATCTGCGGATCGAGCTATGCCGGTGAGAACAAGAAGTCGATCTTCTCGGTGCTGAACTACCTGCTGCCGCTGAAGGGCGTGCTGTCGATGCACTGCTCGGCGAACATCGGTGCGGCGGGTGACACGGCGCTGTTCTTCGGGCTGTCGGGCACCGGCAAGACTACGCTGTCGAGCGACCCCGACCGCCAGTTGATTGGCGACGACGAGCACGGCTGGAGCGATCGCGGTGTCTTCAATTTCGAAGGTGGCTGCTACGCGAAGACCATCCGGCTGTCGGCCGAGGCCGAGCCGCAGATCTACGCGACGACGCGGCGGTTCGGCACCGTCCTCGAGAACGTGGTGATGGATCCGGCGACTCGTCGCCTGAACCTGGACGATGGGTCGCTGACGGAAAACACCCGCGCCGCGTACCCCATCGAGTTCATCGACAACGCCGTGCCGTCAGGCACGGGCGGTCATCCGAAGAACATCGTGATGCTCACCGCCGATGCCTATGGCGTGCTACCGCCGATCGCGCGGCTGTCGGCGGAAGGCGCGATGTACCACTATCTGTCCGGCTACACGGCCAAGGTCGCCGGCACCGAAAAGGGTGTTACGGAGCCGAGCGCGACCTTCAGCACCTGCTTCGGCGCACCGTTCCTGCCGCTGAATCCGAACGTCTACGCCAGGCAGCTTGGCGAGCGGATCGCCACGTTCGGCTCACGCGTGTGGCTGGTGAACACCGGGTGGACCGGCGGTCCGCACGGCGTGGGCGTGCGCATGAAAATCGCCTACACGCGCGCGATGATCAAGGCGGCGCTATCGGGTCAGCTCGACGGGGTGACCTACCAACGTCATCCGATCTTCAACATCGAGACGCCAACCGCGTGTCCCGGCGTGCCATCCGAGGTGCTCGATCCGCGTGGCACGTGGAGCGACAAGGCTGCCTACGACGCGCAGGCCGCCAAGCTCGCCAGGATGTTCGTCGAGAACTTCAAGACCAACTTCAGCGATGCTGAGGGCAGGGTCGCAGCGGCGGGCCCGACGATCTAGAATCTTCGGGTGTCCGCTCAGTACGAGGCTGTCATTGGCCTCGAGATTCACGCACAGCTTCTGACAGCCACCAAGATCTTCTGTGGCTGTTCGACCGCCTTCGGCGCGCCGCCGAATGCGCACGCCTGCCCGGTGTGCGTCGGCCTGCCCGGCGCGCTGCCGGTCCTCAATCGCAAGGCCGTGGACATGGCGGTGACTGCGGCGTTCGCCCTGGGCTGCCAGGTGCACGAGCGGTCGGTGTTCGCGCGCAAGAACTATTTCTATCCGGACCTTCCCAAGGGCTATCAGATTTCACAGTACGAGCAGCCGCTCGCCACCGGCGGCGGCATCGACGTGCGCGGCACGTTCGTGCGGCTGACGCGCATTCACGTGGAAGAGGACGCCGGCAAATCGCTGCACGAGGGCTTCCCGGATTCCGATCGCAAGACCTATCTCGACTACAACCGCAGCGGTGTGCCCCTGATCGAGATCGTCAGCGAGCCTGACATGCGCTCGGCCGAAGAGGCGGCGGTGTGTTTCGAGACGCTGCGACAGATCCTGGTGTGGCTGGGGGTCAACGACGGCAACATGGACGAAGGCAGCCTGCGCTGTGACGCCAACGTTTCGGTGCGCCGTGCCGGCGACTCGCGGCTGGGCACCAAGACCGAGATCAAGAACGTCAACTCCTTCCGCTATCTCGAAAAGGCGATCGACTACGAGATCGGCCGCCACATCGACGTCATCGATCACGGCGGCCGGATCGTCCAGGAGACCCGGCTGTTCGATGCGGCGCAAGGCAAGACCTACTCGATGCGGAGCAAGGAAGAAGCGCACGACTACCGCTACTTCCCCGATCCTGACCTGCCGGCTCTGGTTGTTGACGCGGCGCGGCGTGGCCGGATCGAACGGGCCCTGCCGGAACTGCCGGCCGCCCGACGCCGGCGCTTCATCGAGCAGTACGCGCTTCCCGAGTACGACGCGACGCTGCTGACACAGACCCGCCAGCTGGCCGACTATTTCGAAGCGACCGCGACCCACTCCGGCAACCCCAAGGCGGCGAGCAACTGGGTGATGGGCGAAGTGCTGCGCACCATGAAGGAGCGCGCCATCGATATCGTCGCCGTGCCAATCACGCCGGCCGCGCTGGCCGGGCTGATCACCATCGTCGAGCAGGGCACGATCAGCTCGACGGTGGCCAAAGAGGTGTTCGTGAAGATGTACGGCAGCGGCCGCCCGGCGGCCGAGATCGTCGCGGCGGAGGGGCTCGCGCAGATTTCCGACCTCTCGAGCCTCGATCCGCTTGTCCGGCGTATTGTCGACGCCCATGCCGACATCGTTGAGAGA
>Ga0233424_10002748_pt1 | contig 12000 bp, 12 predicted proteins | sample Watercolumn_Towu_FD_181011 | JGI IMG/M metagenome (GOLD analysis project Ga0233424, IMG submission 181011) | Freshwater microbial communities from Lake Towuti, South Sulawesi, Indonesia - Watercolumn_Towuti2014_125_MG | ecosystem: Environmental > Aquatic > Freshwater > Lake | place: Indonesia... | reverse complement strand
CCTCACCCTATTCTTTATGCAATACCACCCAACCTAATATTCAAAACAAAGTTATAAAAATGTCGTCTTTATCGCTGTTTGTTCGAATAATAGATATCCCAGCACAATAATACAAATGATAATCATTTACAATTAATATTAAGAGAAATATCAATTTTCTCGTTTTAAAAGTCATTTATGAAAAATCATAAATATCAAAACAATAAGATAATTTTTAACCTTAGGTCTAATCGTTTAGAGGTCTATATTTATGAACTAAAAACCACAATTAATAATGATTATTATTTACATTTAGGGCTAACTTAGTTATCGTAATGAATAGAGAGACTACATCTATATCAATTATTACGCTCTATAGTAATCATGAAGCTTGGGTTATATGTATGACAAAAATTGCAGAAAAATCGAAACAAGAATATGGCGAGTTACTAAAAGAAAAAGACCATTTACAAGATATGGAACAGCTTGAGATGACTATCGTCTCGATCCATACGCCGTATCCGTCCATTGTCAGAATTCAAGGAAAAATCAACACATTACAGCCAGAGCTTTGGCAAGCTCCCAATTTGGCAATTCGGTTAATTGTGAGTAATCCGCCAGATGGACAACCCATCTCACGCGTCTATACGGTCCGTTCGTTCAATCCTGTAAACACTCAAATCGAAATTGATTTTGTTAAACATGAAGATTTAAGCCCAGCAATGGAATGGCTTAATTCAGCTCAAGTGGGTACAAAAATCGGGCTTATTGGCCCCCGTCCTCATTTCATTCCCAATTTCATACATAAAAAACATGTGGTCATGTTTGCCGACGATACGGCTGTACCTGCGTTATATTCAATATTGAATGAATGGGAAAATGGCGTAAGTGCTGATATTTTCATTGAGAGTTTTGAAAAAGATATTGCTAGCCAATTACCCCGTCATGACCACGTCAAAATTCATTCGTTCCATAAAGAACATCACACGCCACAAAAAGGTCTTCTTTTAAAAGCAGCATTTGCGCTAAAAACTTATGACAATATTACGATTTGGGCGGCTTGCGAACGCAAAGAAGCCAGAGCTTTACGCCAGTTTTTTCTAGAAGACAAACAGTTTAATAAAAATGACGTGCGTATTGCTGGGTATTGGAGAGATGGCGTATCAAGTTCAGAACTAGACATACTCCGTGCTCAACATTATCAAAAACATATTCAGCAAGGTAAGACCTTGAATGAATATGATGACCTTGATTTAGCGAATTAAGATCAGCAATCATTTGAATAAAACCTGCCTTGTGCAGGTTTTTTTATGAGTCAACATAGATCTATAAATATAAAACTATACGACCATATCAATTATGCAACGACATGTTGCAGTTAACCTATTTTTTAGCCCACATAGAACATTACTATATTTCTCAAGAGATAAATAAAAATTTGGGAGATTAGATCATGAATGCTTATCTACATCGTAGTGAAGATCGAGGTCATGTAAAAGCAGGCTGGTTAGAGTCTTATCACAGCTTTTCATTTGGTAGTTGGTACGACCCTAAATATATGGGTGTAAGCGCTCTACGTGTAATTAATGACGACCAGATTGATGCGCATAATGGTTTTGGTACGCACTCCCATGACAACATGGAAATCTTAACTTGTGTGCTAGATGGTGCAATTTCACATCGCGACACCATGGGAAATGAAGGCCAGATTAAAGCAGGTGAATGGCAACTTATGAGTGCCGGCACAGGTGTTGCCCACAGTGAAATCAACAACACTGATACGCCTGTACATTTACTACAAATCTGGATTATTCCTGATGAAAGAGATGCAGAGCCTAATTACCAGCAAATTAATCTTGACCCACGTAAAGATCCAAACAAATGGCATTTAATTGCAGGACCTGATGCAAATGCACCAATGCATATTCGCCAAAATGCAGAAGTAAAATCTGCAGTATTGGAAAAAGGACATGAGTTAACGGTTGATACGGTTAAAAAAGTGAACTATGTGCATGTGATTTCGGGTGTAGTTCGCATTGGCGATCAAGAAGTTAAAGCAGGTGATGCTTTAGTTTTTGAAGATAAAGCGACAATTCACGCAACTGAAGACAGTCAATTTATCTGGTTCGATTTACCTTAAATCATAAAAAAGCCCTTTGCATAAAAGGGCTTTTTTTAATCTCCCCCGCCACCACCGCCATCACATCCGCCTGAATCTGAAGATGATGATGAACAGTCATTTGAATAACTAGAGCTATGATGATGACTCGGACTATTATCGTGAAAATGATGTGTTGAAGTAGATGAATGATCATGCTCACCAGATGGTGAATAATTTTTTAAATTTCTGAGTAGTGCGATTAAACAAATGAGCCCAATACTAGAAAAAATGACTATGAATATAATAATAAATAACTTCAAATAACGACCTCCTAGATCAAGCTATAGAGATGCTTGTTGTGTTCCCATTTATTATATGAGTCATGTTTAATAAACAAGTTGTTTATTGATAAGTTGAAATATTAGCTATAAAAAATTTTAGAAAAAGACTTTATATATTGCTCGGCCTTCGCCTCATAATTTTGAAAACCCGCATCAAAAACCCATCTTTCAATTTCAGATTTTTTGACTAAATTTTGCAAATGAAGCTGATGATGTCGGTCTAGTTCCTCTTTGAGAGCTTGCAGCATTACTTCATTTAAACCAGAGGGAGGATTCAGACCTGTATCTAAAATACTAGGGGCAAATGCCACACTTTTCAGTTCCAGTTGATGCGTTGTCTTTACAACAGTTTTTATCGCGGTCTTGATTCTCTCTAACGTAAACTCTTCTGGAGCGCCCATTCCTATCAGTAAAACTTTAGAGGCTTGTATGGTCGATGGCGTTTGATTTATTAAAAGAGTATGGTTCAATTTCGCACTGAACCAATTATTTTTCCGTATTTCATTTAACCTTCCATTTAGTGCTTCATCTAAATGTGCTAAACCGCCAGAAAAAGAACGGTTATTCATTTCATGTTCAAAAATACAAGCACAGGAAAGTTCAACCTCAGCCGAGGTGCAGTCCCAAGTCACCAGTTCAATATCTAGATTTTGATAATAGCCAATTTTTGTTTGCTTTAAATCTGTGCCCATATTTTTTCTCTTCTCGATTTACCATCCATATTTAAGTTCAACACCCAGATAATTTGAGTCTTTACCTCCAGCTCTCTTAATCGTGTCTCCGACTTCAAAGTGTACTCCTTCGGCAGCAACAGACAGATTAGAATTTATTTTTTGATCTGCTCTTAGTTGAATATATGCTCCCGTCCAGCTTAAACCTTGTCCTGCTGTGTTCGCCATGCTGTTATTGCCTTGGAAATAAACTGCATCATTGGTGGTTTCACGCCATTGAAAACCTAATGCGGTTAATAGGGTGAGTTTATCGGAAGGCTTAAGTGTAAGAGATGGTTTGATGTGAATGATATTGCTGTAGCCACTATAACCCGCCAAAGTAAAGTATGAGCCATTTGCAAAGAGTTGGTTAAAGGTATTGAGCTCATTATCATTGGCGCTTTTATCGCCTGTGGCTATATCAAACTGGACGCCTAAACGTGGTGACCAAGCTTGTTCAGCAAATGTGTACCCTGTAATGCTACTGAGTCCCCATGCCTGAATAGTTTGTCCACCAATCTTTCCATGTTGCAGCATGCCTTCAACATCCCAATCAATATTATTCTTTTTACCCATATGACGAGCATCATATAAGTCTCGAATCTCATTTCCCTTAACGCTTGTAAAAGATGCGTTATCGCGTTCATAACGTGAGTAATAACCAGATAACTCACCGCCCCATACATTTTGTTTATCTACACGAAAGCCGCTAAAACTTAAATCGCTTTTCGAGTGGTCATTAAAAGTTGAATCTTTTTCAATCTGAACAGGTCTAGTGAGATAACCTAAAACTCTCCAATCGCCATATTCATAACCAGACCAAATGCCATCAAAAGCTTGTCTAACGTTTGGCCCTTCGCGATTCGAAATAAAGCGCTGCAAGTCAAAAGCCATCTCTTGACGCCCAACTCTAAACTTAAAAGTTCCATTATTTAAAGGACTCACCCACGCAATAAAGGCTTGTTCTACATCAAGTCTATTTTGATCGGTACTGCTAATATTCTTTTTATCAAACGCTCGCGCATCACTGAGCTGAGTAAATAATTGTAAATGATCACCTATACGTGCATCGGCATGAACTTGTAATCTTTGAATTAAATAGCGATCGGCTTGATTATTTCCGCTACCAAATCTCGCATTATTATTGACTTCAAAACGCTCGCGAATATTTGCCCCTAGTGATAAATAATTATTATCACCAAAAGGTATATATTTAAAATCATCACCTATTTTCTTTGGCACACATGGATTTTTTAAAACATCCCAATTTTCCTGCCAGCGATTCGTTGAGATTTTTGGACGAGTTGGACATGCATTTGTATTTGAAGCTTCATTTTCCGCATGAGTAACTTCATAAAAAAATAAACTCCCCGTCAGCAATAAACTTATTTTAATTATTTTACGGTAAGTTTCTGAGCACTTAATTCGATATTTTCTATCTTTAGAAATATGCTGGGCCATCTAGTTTTCCACGGTAATCAATAGGTCATTGCAAAGACTTAGTCGTTTACACCCACATTGCCCTTAAGCAATATGAGTGTTGTTTTATCAATCATTAAGGCAATAAATTACTTTGTAGCGGCATGAATTTCAGCAATATAACCACCCGGGAACTGTACCATCGCGGCCTCGCGACCATCTGTTTTATAGGCATTCACCAAGACTGTCGCACCAGATTTTGTCGCTTTATCTAAAGTCTCAGATAAGTTTTTGACTTCATAACCCGTCATATCATGCCCATATGGGTAAGGAAGATGACCATCGGTAACCAACACTGTCATTTTGCCGAAATCAGATTCCACGCGAATACGTCTATAGGTTTCATTTGGGCGTCCAATTTCTACACCAGCCGCTTTAGGATTGTCTGAAACCACTTTACCGTGTGAGAAATTGACGAATTTTTTAACAAAAGAATCCGCACTTTGTTTTGAAATATAAATACGATTTTCTGGCACAGTTTCTAGTTTGTTATAGCTCGGTTTAGTGGTGTGCCAATAAAGTTGCATATTCACGCCACCCGGCCATTGAATGACTGCATCACGCCCGATCGGATCTGGAAATGTCTCAACAATGACATCGGCGCCATTCGCTTTAGCAGACTGCACTGCCGCATCCATATCTTTGACTAAATAGCCTGTTCTTTCCAAGCCAAAAGGATGTGGAACTGGTGTTTTAAAGCCGAATACAGACAATGTTCCTACTGGGGTCAATACAAGTTGGGAAATGGTCTGGCTTGGTGTTGGAGTGACCTGAAAAACGCCTTGTTTAGATTTAGTTCCCCCAAATGTTGCTACTAAGCTATCGGTAAATTTATCGAAGTCTTCGGGGTTAACATACACATGTGTTGTATCGTATTGAGGAGCTACGCCGGGTGCTTCACTTTTTACACTCGTTGTTGTCTTGGCTAAAACCTGAGGAACAATGGCAACATTGGCGCCCACTAGCATTGTGCTTAAAAGCAAAGCTGATAATGATTTACGCATAAAAGACTCCTATTAGAATTAGATGCTGTAGCTTATTGTTTGTTTGGTTGTTGATTAGAAAGAATAGTGACCATCACCAGAGCAGCGATAAGACCGAGGTGTTCGAAAAAACTATTAAACGTACTAAAAAATGCAGGACCTGTATGATTCCAAAAGTCGTTGGCAACTAGCATCGCTATTGCGGTTAAGCAGCCTAAAGCCCCTGCTCCTAACCAGACAAAACGATTAAAAATAACCAAGAGCGAACCCACAATTTCAATCACAATCGCTGCGGCTGCCCAGAGCCAAGCCGGTTGCAAACCAAAACTTGCTTGCTCCTCAATAGCCGCATGAAAACCGATGAACTTATTAATTCCACCAACCAAATAGGCTGAAACTAATGCAACTCGAAGAAGTGGAAGCAATCCATGAATTGATAAAATCTTTTTAACCCATACTGGATTATTATTAATCAAGTCACTCATTTCTTTACCTCATTGATATTCTTTATTTCTAATCATTTATAAAAATCCACCCCAGTATTAATAAAACGATGTATTTAATATAAAACCAGTCTCTTAAAAATAATTTTTTAAAACCAGATAAAATTTTTTAATTTTAAAATACCACCTATATATTTTTATAAACCACCAAGTAATCCAAATAAAAGACAATATATATAAAATCAAAAATAAACGTAAACTACTAGATACCTATTTAAATACAAACTGTATCCTCAAAAGATACAATGATTGATAAGTAAAAGATCATAATATAGTTTAGCGACACGCCAAGTTAGCCTTTCAAAATTTAATGGATAAACTAGACTGTATTTATACTTTCATTAGTGTCGTAGAGAATGGAAATTTTAGTAATGCCTCTAGAAATTTAGGTATTACTCGAGATCAAGTCTCTAAAAGAATTTTTTATCTAGAAAGTTTATTCAGTACATCATTGTTTACGCGTAACACCCGAAAGATGGACCTCACCCGCTCAGGAGAGAAGTTTTATCAGCGTTGTAAAGTTATTGTTAAAGAGTTAGATTTGGCTGCCAATGACTTCATCTATGACCAAAAGTACCCAGAGGGTATATTAAAAGTTAGTGCTCCACATGCTTTTATTCAAACTTGCTTTTCAGATATTATTTCTAATTTCTTAATTCAATATCCTAATATCGAGATTGATTTATTATTTTCCGAAAAAGCACTAGGTATAAATGAACATAAATTTGACATTATTTTAAAAATTGAAGAGGAAGTTAGAGAAGAAAATATTTTTATTCTAAATAGCTATAAAAGAAACTTCTATGCAACAGCTGCCTTTTTAAAAAAATATGGAAAACCTAAAAGTATAGAAGAATTAAGAAAACATAATATATTTTTATATTCAAGAACAGACTTAGAAAATAAAATCATTAATTCGACGCCTCAACTAATCTGCAATAATATAGAAATACTTTTGGATCTATGTAAGAAAAATAAAGGTATTTTATATATTCCGGATTTTTTGGCTAAAAAATATGAAGATGAGGGAGTGATAATTAATTGCTCTCAAGACATTTTTTCTACAAAACTTCATTTTTATGCAACCACGCCCTATGGATCAAAAATTCCAAAAAAGGTTCAGCTTTTCTTAAACACGTTAAAACAACATTTTCAGTCTATTACTGAAGCTTTATAGCTTAGAACTTTTCGATCTCATAGAGCTATTGGTTTTCATTAGCTAAAAACCAACCCCGCCAAAAAACAATCCAGCACCTTTTCCCGTTCAATTGCCGCCTCCGAGCTTAAAAGCTGAATGATTGCGCCTTCGATCATATATAAAAATAATTTGGCATCCTGAAAAGTCGCATCATTTTTAAATGTTCTAAGCTGGCTATAAATTTCATTGATGAGCCACGTTCTATACCTCACTGCGGTGATATAGGCTTTTGGGTAGCTGAGTTTCGTTTCAAAAATTGCTTTAAATATCAAATAGTACGGCCCTTCTACATCGCTATGTAAGAAATAAAGTTTCTTAAGTTTATCCTTCACGTTTGTACTTTGATCGTACTCAACCATTGAGACTACTTTTCCTTTTAAGCGTTCTTTTTGCACGATCAAACAGATTTCAATAAAACGCTCTTTAGAATGAAAGTAGTTATAAAAAGTTGCTTTGGGAGTGTGAGACTCTTTCACGATTCGGTCGACCCCAACCTTATGAAATCCGTGATGGTGAAATAAATGAATCGATGTATTAATGATTTGGATCGCACGTGTTGAGAGAACTAAATTTCGCATATTTTTACCGTTATAAATTCTTGTTGTTTCTAAACGAGATACTTTTTTGGGAGAAAAAAAGGCACAGCAAAGCCGTAAAGACTGTGCGTGGCACATCTCAAGTTTTATTGTTAATGCAAGTTTTTTGAGCCGTAATGACTTAAAGCCTGAAAACCCTAAAGGTCATCAAGCTGCTTTAAATTTTTAAGTTGTGTCGTTATAGCTTTTGGCAAAGGCTGCCAAGAAATTATGAATGTGCAAAGCCAACTCCTTTTTATTGGGAGTTCTGCCAGACATTTATAGAATTATGGTGGGAGAACGGAAGAAGGTTGACAGACTAGTAATAACTCAAACTAGCACACCCGAAGGTGTCCCTCTCCCGTCCTACCGCTACGGGAAAGGAACGAGTAGCTACCACACAAGACTATTCCTCAGAAGGAATGACTCTGATGCGGGAGTTATTATTCAGCCTGTCAAAGCCGGCTGGCAATGTGGCCAGCAGGCAAAGGATAGTGCTCTACCCTTTACCAGTCAAGCACACAAAATGACATTTGTTTTAAATTAGATCATTAAAAAGTAAGGATAAATAATGAGATAGTTATTGTTAAAGAAGGGTTTATAAAGATGGGGATTTTAGGGAATTACAATTTTTTAGAGTAAAGTTTTGATGGCGTAACCATTTAAAAATTTAATAGTTACACCGCTCAATTAAGTTATAAATAGAAACTAGACTTAATCTATTTTCATAAAATATAAATCAGTGCCTTTTGCAATTGTCTGCTCTTGAAAAGGTACTATCACAATACAATTCGCTTTAACAAATGGCTCTATCTGATATGACTGTTGTTGCTCAATAATTTCTAATACATATTCCCCATTTTCTTGAAGCTTATAGTGCCCCCATAACAACTTTCTATTTGTCACATCAGGAATAATCTCTATGTCAGTTTTACCTTTAAAGTAAGCATGATCAAAAAAGTTTGAGATGTGCTTATTCAAAATATATTTCACAAAAGCATGCATCAGAATCGTAATATCTTGGAGGTCACCTGGTAAATTAATGATGGTCGATTTGTCTTCTGTAATGACTACACGCATACCTTTATGATTACCGCTTTCATCATATATCTGCACAGTCTCACGGCTAGGTGGAGTCCTATCTTGGCCTTTCAGAATTTTAATTTCATTAGCTGGCATACAACGTGTATTCAAGGCTGATGACATGCTGCTTTGATCAAAGATTGGAAGTTTTTCAAGCTGGAATAAAGAAGAACGATTATTTCGATATGTGCAGCAAATAATGACATCAAAGTTTGAAGTTTGTTGTTCAAAGAATTTTATATAATCGTCCCTGCTCGTCGTTAATGAGTCATCTAAAGCTGGGTCATTATCTTTTTTAAGATTATTAAATGCAGCATCAAAACGTTCAGGTTTGAGTGATTTGATTTCTACTTGCTCATAGCCCCATGTTTTCAAGACATCTTTAACATACAAACTTTCCTCACTCATTTCTTCTTTATCAAAAGAATGCATACTTACAATGAGAATTCTGGGATTTTTATATATAGATAATTCTTTGATTCCAGCTCGTCTTAAAACAATTAATTTTTCAGGAGTCAGTTTCTCATCTTTTTTTAAAATCACATCGCCTTGTTTAAATATACTGCCCTTTGGGATAACACCATGCATGGCAGGAATAGAACCAGTAATCTTTTTAGCATCGGTATCAGAAAGATCTAATCTTTCATCTTGTTCAGCAACCACTGAATCTAAAGACTCTGGTAATTTTGTATAGGCAGGAATTTCTAACAAACTTGGAGCTTTTAGATCTAATTTATACGGATTAATAGATCTATAAAGCTGTTGTCCCCAATAGTACCAATGAGTAATTAATAAAGGACTATCTTTACTTGCAGATTGAGTTGTTTCTGAGTTAAGAGCCCAACCCGCATATTCAGATAAATTATGCAGAGGATAATCCTGTAAAGCATATACATCACTTGCGTTAACTTGATTTATTGCTTTATCCAGCTCTACAGTTTCTTTTAAATCACCTTTAGGCAAATTTATATTGATATGATAAAAAATGTCCGTTAAATGATTTGGTAAGTTATCTGGTATTGGAAGTTTTTTTTGCATAAATATAGATCCTAGAAGTACCTCAAATAGGAGGTACTTCGCTAATTTTAATTATTAATCAACATTAATAAAGAACTTATCACCATCTAAAACGCGTTCGGTATTAAAGAAAGACCCTAAGCGGCTACCTGCTCTACGGTTATCAGATGCATCAATTTTTTTCACTGAGGCACCTGTGCCGCCTTGATGAGTAGCTGCAAACGGGAACTCATCACAATCGCAATCAGTTGCAACTTCATCAGAATCACCTGTAAAGAAACATTTTGAACCGACCGTTGGTCCATATTTGACTTTGCACATTTTTACAGATTCGGCACGATTATCTTTACGAGTTTGAGCATCTCGTAACCGAGTTAAGGCAGATGCACTTGAACTAGGAAAAACTGAATTGGTTGAACCTGCAATAAATTTACCTGGCTGTCCAGCCGCAAATGCTTCTTTAATATGCTTTGCAGACTCATCTACATCTGGATCAGTAATTTTAATTGTAGTAAGAACAGGAGGTACATCTGGATATACACATCCTTTCGTATTTGCCTTAGCTTTACCTATGTCACAGCGAACACCTGGACTATAAATCCCTGGTTCATAACTTGCCGCATCATTAAATGAAGCGTTCGCTTTGACAACTTGAAAAGATATACTTGGAGATAAAAATAAGGGATTTGAAGAAGCCAATTCAGTGCTAGATGGGGTGAAAGTAGTGGTAGATTCTAAAGATAAACCATTTACTAAATTAATTGGATTGCCGTAGACAGTCTTTGTTGTACAGTTATAACAGTACAACTCAGGTCGTACTTTTAGAGAATCACCAATTTGCCCTATAATTTTTGTGCGCAGTTTATACTTGAATGTCCAAGTTAATGCATTTTTTGGATTATCAGAATAAACATATGCAACTACTTTCGCAGTACCTACATTTAATCCTTTTGCATCAGTCAATGGAATTTCAAATGGTTCTGACTCTAAACAATGCGCCCCTCTATTTATATAGCTATCTAGATCTTTACCAACTTTTTTACAAATTGGCGATACATCCAAAGCACTAGCAGCATAACTAGTTGTTACCATGAATATTGAAGCTAAAACTATTATATATTTAGTTATATTTAACATGAAGTTTCCAATTTTATAAATTTAAAAAATCATTCTAATAAGCCATTTCGGCTTACCAAAATGAGGGCGCATAATAACATAATTAAAAAATAAGTAAATTTATTGATTATAATAGATAGCTTACATTTACCAATTGGTATTTTTTAAATTATGACCAATAAAAAATTTAAAATACTATTCACGTAATTACTGGTCAAAAATTTTACTAAAACATTTTATTTCAACTATTTTATTAAGCTTTATTTCAATGTATTCAAATAAGAAATTATATTCAAAAGCTTAGATATCATTATTTTTAACTCCCTTAGCTTGGTCTTACAAAAAGAAGGATTTACTTTTTAATTATTATTTTTTTAGAAGCGATCTCGGTTAAGAAATTTATTAAACCAATAAAAAAAGCCCTAAACCATTATAGTTTAGGGCTTTTTAAGTCATATAAAGCTATCGAGTTTATATGACTTTAAATCTTGGTAGGTATATCCAATACCGAAATAAAATATAAGTCACTAATTTTTAAATAAATAATTTAAATATAAAAAATTATGATACACCATGTGATACAAGTCAAAATCTCTTAAAAGGATAAATTTATTGATCTTTTACTATTGCCAAGACAAGTTGCACACCAATATGAGGATCAATCTTTAGAGCTGTACAGTACCAAATATATTCTACGACATCTAAACGCCGTTCGCCTTGCTCAACTTTTTGTACATATGAATGAGGCTTATCTAGGCGTTCTGATAATTCCCGCATAGTTAATTATCAGAACGCCTAGATAAGCCTCATTCATATGTACAAAAAGTTGAGCAAGGCGAACGGCGTTTAGATGAATGAGGCTTATCTAGGCGTTCTGATAATTCCCGCATAGTTAATTTTTGTGTAATAAGTTGC
>Ga0233424_10002746_pt1 | contig 12006 bp, 10 predicted proteins | sample Watercolumn_Towu_FD_181011 | JGI IMG/M metagenome (GOLD analysis project Ga0233424, IMG submission 181011) | Freshwater microbial communities from Lake Towuti, South Sulawesi, Indonesia - Watercolumn_Towuti2014_125_MG | ecosystem: Environmental > Aquatic > Freshwater > Lake | place: Indonesia... | reverse complement strand
GTCGGTGCGCCGGGCGCGTAGCTGCCGCGCTCCAGCGGCAGAGCGACCGGCGATGACGGCACGCTCTCGCGGCCGCGCGGGCTGATGCCGACCACGAAGTACCGCCGGCGCGGTTGTTCAATGAGCGGGGGCGCGACCAGCGCCGGCGTCACCCGCTCTTCGTCCTCATACAGTTGGCGCGGCGCGATCACCAGCGGCTTGACGGCCTTCCCCTCAACCGGCAACTCGACCGGCACCTCGGCCTCGGGGGTCAACGTTTCACGAACGGCGATTTTCGCGCCCTGATCGACACCTGGCGGCAGCGGAACTTCCGGCGGCGGGGACGCGTTGGCCGGCAGCGGCGGCGGTTCGGGAAGAATTGGCCGCACCGGAATGGTGGCAATGAGCGTGGCGAGCTCGCGCTGTTTCCTGGTTTCCGGGGCACGCTCGGACGTAATCGCGTAGACCTCGAGGCCGCCGATAGTGGCCGGTTTGCGGCCGTCGGCGTTCGTCGAGGGCACCTCGAACGACAGATACACATCGTCGCCGGCGCGCACCGGCGTCACGGCGGTGACCGCGGCCGGCACGCGCACGAACGGCGCCAGCGGTGGGCCTTTCTTTCCACACGCCGCCGCTGCGACGACCGCTGTGACGACAAGGCACCACCTGCCAGCCCTGAGCGAGAGGTTCGCGCGCACCGCGCGTGAACCTCGAGTCGGAGGGCGGCGGATCACAGGATGTAGCGCGACAGATCTTCGTTCTTCACGATATCCGACAGCATGCGCCGAACATAGGCGGCATCAATCGTAATCGACTTGGCGGCAAGATCCGGCGCTTCGAACGACACTTCGTCGAGCAGCCGCTCCATCACGGTGTGCAGGCGGCGGGCGCCGATGTTCTCGGTGCGCTCGTTGACGAGCGCGGCAAACTCCGCGATTGTCGCCACGCCATCGTCCGTAAACCGCAGATCGACGCCCTCGGTCGCCATCAACGCGGTGTACTGCTTGATCAAGGCGCTGCGCGGCTCGGTCAGGATGCGCACGAACTCCTGCTGGCCGAGTGCCTCGAGCTCAACGCGAATCGGAAAGCGGCCCTGCAACTCAGGGATCAGGTCCGATGGCTTCGAGACGTGAAACGCCCCCGCGGCGATGAACAGGATGTGATCGGTCCGCACCATGCCGTGCTTGGTGTTGACGGTGGTGCCTTCGACGATCGGCAGGATGTCGCGCTGGACCCCTTCGCGGCTCACTTCGGGGCCGTGACTGCCCTCCCGCCCGGCGATCTTGTCGATCTCGTCGACAAAGATGATGCCGGCCTGCTCGACGCGCTCGACGGCATCGCCGGCGACCGCTTCCATGTCAATGAGCTTCTGCTGCTCTTCCGCGGCCAGCCGCTCGCGCGCTTCGGCCACCGTCACCCGTCGACGTTTCGATCGGCCCTGGAACAGTCCCGGCATCATGTCGCGCAGGTTGACGCCGACTTCCTCCATGGACGACCCGGTGACGAGCTCAATCGACGGAAACGATTTCTCCTGGACGTCCACTTCGACCATCCGCTCGTCGAGTTTGCCGTCGCATAGCTGCTCCCGCATCCGCTGCCGCGTGCCGCCCATCTCGTCGCGAATACGGCCCGGATCCTCATCCGGCGCGGCCGGCCGCGGCGGCAGCAGCAGATCGAGCAGCCGTTCCTCAGTGTTCAGCTCGGCCTTGCCGCGAACGTCTTCGAGGCGTTCCTCGCGCACCATGTTGACGGCCAGCTCCACCAGGTCGCGGACCATCGACTCGACGTCGCGGCCGACGTAGCCGACTTCGGTGAACTTCGACGCCTCGACCTTGATGAACGGCGAGTGCGCCAGCTTGGCCAGCCGGCGCGCGATCTCGGTCTTGCCCACGCCGGTCGGTCCGATCATCAGGATGTTCTTGGGCGCCACGTCTTCAGCGAGATCCTCCGGCAGCTTCTGCCGTCGCATCCGGTTGCGCAGCGCGATCGCCACCGCGCGCTTGGCTCGTGACTGGCCGACCACATACTTGTCGAGTTCGGCGACGATCTCCCGCGGTGTCAGGGAGTCCACGCTCGTGGCCGTGCGCTCAGGCAATGAGATCGACATCAGAGTTCTTCGATGGTGAGATGTGAATTGGTGTAGATGCAGATTTCGGCCGCGACCGTCATGGCATGCTGCGCGATGTCGCGGGGCGGCAGCGTGGTGTGCCGGGCCAGCGCCTTGGCCGCCGCCTGGGCGAACGGGCCACCGGAACCGATGCCGATGATGCCGTCATCCGGCTCGATGAGATCGCCGGTGCCTGACAGCAGGAACATGGCCTTCCGGTCGAGCACGACCAGCATCGCCTCGAGCCGGCGCAATGCGCGATCGGTCCGCCAGTCCTTGGCAAGCTCGACTGCCGAGCGCTCGAGGTTGCCGCGATACTGCTCCAGCTTCGCTTCGAACCGCGCGAACAGCGCGAACGAATCGGCCGCCGACCCGGCGAATCCGGCCAGGATGCTGTCGTTGTAGAGCCGCCGAATCTTTCGTGCACCCTGCTTGACGACGGTATTGCCCAGCGTGACCTGCCCGTCCCCGGCCAGCACGGCCCGATCGTCGCGGCGCACCGCCAGGATTGTCGTCGCGTGGAACGTCGACTCCATCTCTGTAGTCTCTCATACGCCCCGGCGGCCCGCCGGAGGCGGGCAGGAAAAAGCCGGCCGGCGCGCGCCGGGAACACGGCGACCACAACCAGCGTGGCAACGGAGCCGGCGTTGGAGTTGACCCGGCCGGCGACCAGCGCTACGCTGCATGTGCCAGCCGCGTTGCCAGCGCGCCCGAGGAGCACGTATGCAGTTACGTGTCGTTGCGATTCCCCTTGTCGCGGCGATCTGTCTAGGATCACCGGCACTGTCAAGCCCACTTAACGAAGAGCAAATGGTTCGCGGCAGCGGCCCGCGCGACCGTAGCGGCGGCGGAGGCGGCGGCACCGCATCGGGCGGCGAACGCCGAGCCGGGGGCGGCGAGCGCGACACCGGCGGTGGCCAGCCCCGCAGCGGCGTCGCGCGACGCGATGATGGGGAGCGGCGCGGCGGAGACCGCACCGCGACCACGAGCGAGCGCCCGGCCGACCGCGGCGAGGGCCAGCGCGTTGCCGTGCCGCGCTACGACCGTGACAACGACCGCCGTCGCGACAACCCGCGCATCGTCGTCAGGCAGAGGCCCGATGTCAACATCAACATCGGCAACACGTTCCGGGGCCCGCGCTACTACTCGCCGTCGTACTACGATCGCTGGGCCCGCTCCTACTATCACTGGAGCCCGGTGCGCTACGCGCCATGGTCGCTGATCTATGGATCGATTGGCTTCTCGAACTTCGGCTACTACGGCTCGTTGGGCTCGCCGTATCCGGTCTACAGCAATTACGCTTACGGACCGTATTCACCGCGGCACGCATCCGGGTACGACCTTGGCGGGGTGCGGTTGAAGATCCGGCCGCGCGATGCGCAGGTGTTCGTGGACGGTCACTACGCGGGTCTGGTGGACGACTTCGACGGCATGTTCCAGCAACTGCGGCTGGAATCCGGCGGCCACAAGATCGAGATCCACATGCCGGGGTACGAGGATCTCGAGTTAGACGTGCACGTGCAGCCTGGCCGCACTGTCACGCTCGAGGAGATCATGCGCCCGCGACCCTGATTCCTGGGGGGCCTTGCTGGAGGGGCGGAGCGTGACGCCTCTCCAGCTCTTGCCTTCATCCGCGCGTGCCTGCCTGGGCGCGCCTGATCGCACGGCTAGTGGAACGTACTCACTGAAGTACGACCAGGCCGTTCCTACGGAACGGCCCCACTTGCTGCCAAGAGCTGGCCGGCGACGGTACCGTCACGCTCCACTAGAGGCCTTCCGGGTCAGCGTTGGCCTGGCGTTGTATCTGTCAGGCCAGCCGCCGAAGGGCTCACTGAGCGGATGACGGCGGAACGATGCCCGTGATGCGCATGTCGGAGCCTCGCAGCCCTATCCCGGTCGCGATCGGAACCAGAAGTAGAGAGGAATACCCGCGGCGATGACGAGCGCTCCGGTGCCCGACACCACAGGATCCGAATAGAGCGCGTTGACGACGATCGCCAGGCTCACCAGTACGAAAATCGCCGGCGTCCACGGATAACCGAGAGCCTTGAACGGACGCGGCGCGTTCGGTTCGCGCGCGCGAAGCACGAACACCGCGGCGACTGCCGTTCCCGCAAAGAGGGTGATGGCGAAGCCGACGTAGTTGGCAATCGAATCGAGGCTGCCGGTCAACACCAACATGATCGCCAGCCCCGCCTGCGCCAGAATCGACGCGGCTGGCGTTTTGTAGGTCGGATGCACGCGCGCAGCGCTCTTAAAGAACGCGTTGTCCCTTGCCATCGCGAAGTAGACGCGTGGTCCCGCAAACGTCCAGGCATTGATCCCTGCCGCCAGACTGATGACGGCCACGATGGCCATGATGTCCCCGGCGCGCTCTCCGAGCAGCCGGTCGCCGACGACGTCGAGAATGCTGCGCCCGCCGAGCGTCGCGAGCTCGCCGATCGGGATGACGAAGAGATACAGCACGTTCAACAGGCCATAGATGGCAATCACGGCTACGGTCCCCAACAGCAGGGCGCGCGGCACGTTTCGGCCGGGATCGCGGATCTCCTCCGCCATGTACGACGCCGCGTTCCATCCCGAGTACGTGAACATGATGGGGATGAAGGCGAACAACAGCCCGGTCGGCGTGACGACCCCGGCCGCCTGCGTGATGTTGGACGGCGACCCGGTCCCTGCCGTCAAGCCAAACGCGATGAAGACCACGAGGGACACGACCTTGAGCGTCGTCAACACGTTGCTGGCAAGGCGTCCCGGGCCGACACCGCGAATGTGGACGAGCGCAGCGACGATGATGACCGCGCTCGCCGCCAGCGTGTGAATCGAAAACGTAATGGCGCTCGACGTCAGGGGAATCGGAATGGCCAACAACGGCGTGCCGTTGGCGACGCCCGGAATGAACCGATCCAGTGTGACGATCAGGAAGACCGCGCTCGCGGCCATGGCGCCGCTGAAGCCAGCCACAAACGACGTCCAGCCTGTCAGGAAACCCGCCAGCGGACCGAAGGCCTCTCGCAGATACACATACTCACCGCCAGCCTTGGGCTTCAGCGCCGCAAGCTCGGCGTAGGCCATGGCTCCCATGAAGGCCAGCACACCACCGCCGACCCACGCCAGCAGGAACCAGGTCGCGTCCGGGATTGCCGCGGCAACGGCGGGAGGACGAAACAGAATGCCGCCGCCGATCACATTCGCGACGATGATCGCGGCGGCGTCGAGCGGACCGAGCCGGCGTTCGAGAGTGGACTGTGTCATCGGCACGGATTATATAGGCGCCCAGATAGTCGAGTGCCGGACGTCTGGAAGCCTGGACGCCAGGAGGCTCAGTTCGTTCCCGGCTCGCTGCTGCGGGTCAGTAACTGTCGCTGGATTGGATACTCGGCGAGCTTGGCCAGCACCTTGGACCCCTGCTTCAAATAGATCTCGACCTTTACGTCAACAAACTGCTGGTTCTGAAGCATCTGCATGCGGGGCTGATCGCCCGTATACCCGAGGGTGGACCGCATCACCAGGGTCTCGGTCGCCGCACCGGCGGCCAGCGGGGTCGCGCGAGGAATGGCCCAGCCGAAGTACTCACCCCACATCTGCTGTTCACCGACGCGCCGGAAGATGGCGTTGATCTGGATGGAGCGCAGCTCGCGGTCGCTCTTGTTGCGCAGCTTCATGGAGACGCTGGGCACCAGCTTGTTCTTGCCGTTCTCGAGAATGCCGTCGTCAAACCAGCCGGTCACGACATCGAACGGCTCGAGCGCCGCCACGGCGTCCGTCGACGAACCGCAGCCGGCGAACAGAAGAAGGGCCGAGGCAAGGACCACAAATCGAAGGGCCATAGGCGAATTGTAAGACACCGAACGCCCTGCCAAGTTCCCCGTCGGCCTATTGGCCAATCTAGAATTGACTCAGCTGCACCCGTTTACGCACCTCGTCACGATCGAGCTTCCCCGTCCGGTACGCCTGCAGGTCGCTGCCCCTGATGCGGTAGATCATCGTCACGACCTCCTCCAGCGGATCCTGCGGCGCCATCGAGTCGCGGCCCTCGTCGTCTCGCGCCGCGACGGTCAGCCACTGGTCGGCGCCAATGGTCATCGGCGTGCTGTAGTCGATCATCGCGTCGACCAGCGCACGCGTCACCGCTTCGGTATACGCGCGGTTGGGATCCTTGGCCCACAAGCTGTCAGCGGGCGGCAGGGCCGCCGGAGAGGCGGGCCGCGCCGCGTTCATGCCGATGGCTGTGGCCGCACCCACTCCGGGCTGCTCGGGCACCAGAATTCCGGGAGCGACTTGCGGATTGCGCGCTACGGCGCCAGCCGGCTGGCGCTCGAGCTGGCGGACGGATTTTTCGAGCTGGGCGCGCAGGCTCGGATCGGTAATGCCCTGGACGTAGCGGCGCAGCTCGTTGATCGCCGCCTGGTGCGCGGCATCGTCCTGGTCCATCATCATGCGCAGGCTCCAGACCATGCTCTGGCGCATCATCGGCACGCGCACGTCGAAGAACACGCCGTAGCCGTCGAGATGGACGCCGCGGGCGCGCGCCTCCCCCTCGAGCATGAACACCCCCGGCATGACGTTGAGGATTTCACGATTGAGCTGCTTGGCGCCGTAGTCCACCGCGCGGGCCAGAGCGCCTTCCATCACGTAGATGTGATGGCGCATGTCGCCGAGGTTGAGCGGCTTGGGTGCGACAGGCGCCGCGGGCGCCGCGGCCGGCACTTGAATCTGCTGATCGGACGGCGGCGGCGCGGGGTCCTGCGCGACGGCCGGCGTGGTCAGGACGAGCAGAACGAAACAGGACGTGGTCAGTGTTTTCATGGCTTATTGCTGTGGAGTTGCGGAAATCCGGATGACGTTGTTCAACATCTGCCGCTGGCGCATCAACTGATCGTCGTAGTTGACGAAACCCTGGCCGATCCTCATAAGGTCGGCGCGGCGCTGCACGTTCATGTCGCGCGTGAACTCAACGAAGCGGGCGGCCAGGGCGCGTTCGTGGCGCTGCTCGGCCTCGCCGATCAACTGCTGCACGCGGCGAAGGAGCGCCGGATCGGCGGCGGTGGCCGACACGGCGCTCGCCTGCTCTTCGCGCGCCGATCGAATCTCGGCGCGCAACTGCTGTTCGAGCGACGCCAGCGCCTGTTCGACCTGCTGCTCGACGGCCGTGCCGTCGAACGGCGCGCTCGCGGCCGGCGCGGGAGCTGCCATCCAACCCGTACGCATGGAAAAACCCTCGGGCCCGGACGACACCTGAATGTTGGCGATCGACAGACCCGCCGCCACGACCAGAATCGCCGCCGCGGCCTGGGCCCACCCCGGCACCGTGCTCCACCAGCGTGCCGGGCGCAGCACACTGGGCCGCGGCAGCTCGGTCTTCCTGACAATCTGGAAATCGAGCTCCACGTCAGGCGGCGCCCAAAGGCCAAGCTCGGAGCGCACGCCGCCGAGCGCCGTCACTTCCGCGGCGCACGCAACGCACTGCGCCAGATGATCGTCGACCGCCTGTCTCGTGGCCGGATCGACCTCGCCGTACAGGTAGGCAACCAGGTTTGCTTTGTCGTCACACGTGAACTTGGTCATGGCATTCTTCAATCTGCGATTCTCAATCACCGCCGCTGGAATACCTTGTCATCCCCTGGCTTTCGAGGTGCCGGCGCAACACGGACAACCCCTGGTAGAGGCGGGTCTTGACCGTGCTGAGCGGGCAGTTCTGCAGGTCGGCAATCTCCTGGAACGTCAGGCCGTGGTACTCCTTCAACACAATCGCCGTCCGCTGCTCTTCCGGCAGCAGCTTCATCCCCTCCGCCACGATGCGGCTCATCTCGTGGCGCGCAACCAGGTCCTCGATGGATTCGGCCGGCCCCTGCTCGGAAGCCAGCTCGACGACATCGACGCCTTCGGGCATTTCCACTAAAGGCGTCCGCTTCTTACGGCGGATCCAGTCGCGGCAAAGGTTCAGCGCAATTCTGTAGAGCCAGGATGAGAATTTCGCCTGCCCCTTGAATCCCGGGAGTGCCCGAAAGGCCCGGAGAAAGGTTTCCTGGGCGACGTCCCGCGCGTCCTCGTCCCGCCCGATGACCCGGTACGCCAAGGCGTAGATCGGCCGTTCCCAGCGCAAGACGAGCTGGTTGAAGCCCTCCACGTCGCCGGCCACAGACCGGGCGACGAGCTCCTCGTCGGTCGCTACCATCAAGCGGTTTCGCGGAAGCGTTCTCCGCTTATTGTCTAAGACTCCGCCCCCCGGCGCTCGGCCGGAGGCCGTGCCAAGAAAGGTTGCCAGATAACTGGGCTGAGTCGAAGTACATCGCGAGGCCCGGTCAGCTGCATTAAGATGGCGATTTCAGAGATACTTGGTGGGCGTGAATTTCCCAAACGACGAGATCTTCCTGACCACCGAAGAGGTCCTGGAATACCTCCAGGTCAACCTTCGAACCGTGTACCGGCTGATCAAGGCCGGGAAGATTCCCGCCGTTCGGGTCGGCCGCCAGTGGCGTTTCCGAAAACGTGACATTGATGCATGGCTTGACACCCAGCGTCCCCGTGGCGAACGGTCCCCGGCTGCCGCCGTGGCCGACCGGCCGCAAGCCCGAGAAGGCCGCAGCCGCGTGCTGGTCGTGGACGACGAGTCGAGCATCCGTGAGCTGCTGCAGAAAACGCTGACCCTGGCTGAATACGATGTTGACACGGCGCCCGACGGCCGCGCCGCGCTCGAGCGGCTGCGTCTTGGCAACTACGACCTGCTGATCGCCGACCTCAAAATGCCCGGCATGGACGGTTTGACGCTGATCCGCGAGGCCAGGCGCCTGAAGGCCGATCTACCGGTCATCATCATCACCGGCTTCTCGACCGAATCGAGCGCGATCGAAGCGGTCAACCTCGGCGTGGCCGGGTATCTCACCAAGCCGTTCCGCGTTCCGCAAGTGCTCGCCGCAGCAGCAAGAGCGCTCGGCGAATAGTGCTCCAGCTTCAAGACGTTACCAAAGCGTTCGGCGACAAGACGCTGCTGGAGCACGTCACCTGGCAGGTCGGCGATCGGGATCGGGTCGGACTGTGTGGGCCCAATGGCGCCGGCAAGACCACACTCCTCAAGATGCTGGCCGGGCTCGACGAGCCCGACTCAGGCCGCATCCAGAAGCCCAATGCCCTGACGCTCGGCTACCTGCCGCAGGACGGCCTGACCCACAGCGGCCGGACCGTGCGGGACGAGGCCAGCCTCGCGCTCAAGCCGCTGCTCGACCTCAAAGCCGAGATGCACGACCTCGAAGAGCGTCTCGGCGATACCACTCTGAGCCAGGCCGATCACGACGCGCTGCTAGCCCGCTACAGCGACGTGCAGGATCGGTTTCGACTGTCCGACGGCTACCAGATCGAGCTGAAGGTCGCGACCGTGCTGCGCGGGCTGGGTTTCGAGCCGGCGGCCCACGACGAGCTGACCGATCACCTGTCGGGCGGCTGGCAGATGCGGCTGGCGCTGGCCAAGCTGCTGCTCAGTGAGCCCGACCTGTTGTTGCTCGACGAGCCGACCAACCATCTCGACCTGGACGCCCGCAACTGGCTCGAGGAATACCTCGTCGCCTATCCGCACTCGGTGATCCTCGTCTCCCACGATCGCTACTTTCTGGATGCGGTGGTCACCCACATCGCCGACCTGACGCTGCGCAAGATCACCGAATACCACACCAACTACACGAAGTATCTCGAGCAGCGCGACGCGGCGGTCGAGCGGCTGCGTGCGGCGAAGCGGCAGCAGGACGAAGAGATTCAGCGCGTCGAGGAGTTCATCAACCGCTTCCGCTACCAGGCGACGAAGGCCGCGCAGGTCCAGAGCCGCATCAAGCTGCTCGAGAAGGTCGAGCGGCTCGAAGCGCCCCCGGAGCGCAAGAAAATCCACTTCAACTTCCCGACCGCGCCGAAAAGCGGCCGCATGGTGCTGGAATTGAAGCGCGTGCGCAAGGCCTACGGCGAGAAAGTGGTCCTCGGACACGTCGACCTGCACGTCGAGCGCGGCGATCGCATCGCGCTGGTCGGCCACAACGGCGCCGGCAAGTCGACGCTGATGCGGATTCTCAGCGGCGAGGAAGCGCCCGACGCGGGCACCCGGGCCGAGGGACATCAAGTCGTGATGCAGTACTTCGCGCAGGACGAGGCCACGCGCCTCGAGCCCGGGCTGACGGTCTACGAAACCATGTCGGCCGACTCACCGCACACCATGGTACCGGCCATCCGCAACATCCTTGGCGGCTTCCTCTTCTCCGGCGACGACATCTACAAGAAGGCCGGCGTGTTGTCGGGCGGCGAGCGCACGCGCCTGGCCGTGGCCCGCATGCTGCTCCGCCCGTCGAACACCCTGCTGCTCGACGAGCCGACCAACCATCTCGACATCGACTCGAAGGAAGTGCTGCTCGACGCGCTGGTCGACTACGGCGGCACGCTGATCTTCGTCTCACACGATCGCTACTTCGTGGAGAAACTGGCCACCAAGATCATCAACGTCGGCGACGGCAGGGCCACGCTCTACCCGGGCACCTATGAAGCATTCCTCTGGAGCAAGGAACACGCTGGAACAGTCCGGCCAGAAAAGGAGAATGTCGGAACAGTCCGGCTGCAGCCGGACAGGGCTCGAACAGTCCGGCCAAAGCCGGACGCCGCCAGTCAGGTGTCGGGACAGGGCGCGTCCGCCTTCAGGCGGACTGTTCCTCAGAAGGTCGGTGTCACGCCGCAGCAAAGCTATGAAGCACGAAAAAAAGAATCGGTGGACAGGCGAAAGCGGGAGCGCGCCTACACGGCGCTGAAGGACCGCGTGGACGAGCTCGAAGCCCGCATTGCGGAGCGGGAGAAGGCCATCAAGGATGTCGAGAAGGCAATGGCGGCCCCCGACTTCTATTCCGATCACGAAAAGTCCAAGCCGGTCCTGGCGCAGCATCAGGCGCTGATGTGGGAGGTTGGAGAACTCCTCGGCCAGTGGGAAATGCTCCAAAGCGAAGCGGAGCAGTACGGCGACCTGCGAGAATCGTGATTCGATTACGTTTTTGTCATTCACCAACCGCCTGGGGCATAATCCAAATTCTGTAATCACAACGACTTAGAGCGCTAAGTCGTTGTCTGCAAATGGGGCACGGGCTTTGCTCGACCCGGCTCGGCAAATGGTCATGGCCCAGGACGCCGGAAAGTTATCCCGACTCGATGACATGTTCTTCCGCCACATGGTGGGGAACATGCGCAACGGCGTGCTGGCCATCGATCGCGACGGCCGCATCGTGCTTCTCAACGACGAGGCCAGGCGCCTCTTCCACCTCCCTGCCGGTCCGGTTCACGGCGGCAACTACGCCGACGTGCTGAGGCAGCATCCCGACATCATTCGCGTGCTCGGTGGAGCCTTCGAGCTGCAGACGCTGCCCAATCGCGCCGAGCTGCGCTTGAGGTCCACCGATACCGTCATCGGCTACACGCTGTCGCTCGTTCGAGACGACGAGGGCGAACCGGTCGGCGCAGCGCTGTTCTTCAAGGACCTGACGCACGTCGAGCAGATCGAGGAACGTGAGCGCCTGCGCGGCCGGCTCGCCGCCGTCGGCGAAATGGCCGCGGTGATGGCGCACGAAATCAAGAATCCGCTGGCCGGCATCGAAGTACTCGCCGGCCTGTTGCGCCGCAAGGTGCCGGACGACGCCGAGGCGCAAGGGCTCGTCACCGACATCATCAACGAAGCGAAAATGGCCAACGCGATCGTCCAGGAGGTGCTGGCGTTCGTGCGCCCGGTGCGTCTGCAGATGGATCGCACGTCGCTGGCCGAAGCCATCGCCTCGGCGGTGTCGCTGGCCGACGGCAAGGCCACGCGCGGCGGCATTCTCGTCGAGGTCAACGTGCCTCAGAACCTGCCGTCGCTCGGCGCCGACCAGCACCAGCTCACGCAGGTCTTCTGCAACCTGTTGATC
>Ga0233424_10002745_pt1 | contig 12006 bp, 9 predicted proteins | sample Watercolumn_Towu_FD_181011 | JGI IMG/M metagenome (GOLD analysis project Ga0233424, IMG submission 181011) | Freshwater microbial communities from Lake Towuti, South Sulawesi, Indonesia - Watercolumn_Towuti2014_125_MG | ecosystem: Environmental > Aquatic > Freshwater > Lake | place: Indonesia... | reverse complement strand
TAGGACGATCGCGGCAACGATGGTAAGTACCGGACTGAGGATGACCATGGCGACAGCGACGGTGCCCAGTCTCACCAGGTCCGCCAGCAGCCTTGCGACGCCCGAGGAGAAGAGCGTCTCCAACGTCTCCACGTCCGCGGTGCACCGGCTGACCATATCCCCCAGGGGGGTCGTGTCGTGGTGGCGGATGGGCAACCTCAAAAAGTGCGCAAAGAGCCGCATCCGCAGCGAATTGATCGCCCGCTGCGCTACCCAGGACGCGAGGTAGCTGTAGCAGAACCCGGTGGCTTGGATGGCCGCGAGCGCCCCGAGGTAGAGGAGGCCGAGTTCCGCCAGTCCGTCGCGACGGCCAACGGCAAGGTGGCCGTCGACCACGGACCTCACCACAAGAGGTGGGACGAGTTCGATGGCGGCCGACAAGAGGACCACCACGCCGATGAGCAGGATCGCCAGCCGCCAGGGTCGGACCGTAGCGGCCAACAGCTTGAAGGTCCCGTGGCGGGGTGTTTCGGCGGTGACGGCGGAACCGTAGGTCATCCTAGCGCCCTGACTTGGGTCAGAAGGCCGGCGCGCCTCTGGGCGCCATAGATCCGGGTGTACAGGCCGCCCGAATTCATCAATTCAGCGTGAGACCCGTGCTCAATGACCCTGCCCGCGTTCAGCACGACGACCAGGTCGGCCTGAGAGAACGCCGCCAGTCGATGCGAGAACACGATGACCGTCGCTTGCTCCTCTGGCGGCGCGCCGGGGCCGAATGCGTCGCGCAATGCGGTGACGATGCGGGACTCCGTACTGACGTCGACGGAGGAGAAAGGTTCGTCCAGGATCAACAGGCCCGGCGCAGTCGACCCCGAACCGATCGCGCGGGCCAGGCCGATCCGTTGCCTCTGACCGCCGGACACGCGAACGCCTAGCTCCCCCACCTGGGTCTCCACGCCCGCAGGGAAGGTCCTGATGTCACTGTCGAGCGCGGCCAATCGGACCGCCCGCTCGAGTTGCCCGTCTCTGTTCTTGCCTGTGGATGCCACGAACCGGACGTTCTCTTCCACCGTCCCCGAAAACAGGTTGGCTTCTTGCGGCAGGTATCCGATCAGGCCCTGCCGCTCAGCCGACGACAGCGCTGAGACATCGCGGCCATCCAGCAGGACGCAACCTGCCTCCAGTGGGAAGATGCCGCAGAGCGCTCGGGCCAGGGCGCTCTTTCCGGACCCGACGGGACCGGTCACGGCGACGAATGCCCCGGGCGGGATCTCGATGGATACGTCGCGTAGCGACGCGGACTGCGCGCCCGGGTAGCGGAAAGTCACCCCCCTGAGCGAGACCGAGGCCGGTCCGCCACTCCGGATCGCTGCGGCCACCGGTGGTTTCGAAGTGCCCGCTACGTGACCGGCCGAGAAGGAAGCGAGCCGCGGCTCACCCCTTACCTGCAGGGCGGGAGCGAGCAGGGGTCTGAGACGCGAGTACGCCGCGGCGCCGCTCTGCACCGAATTCAAGAGCTGCGGTACCCGAAAGCCGCGGTTGACGAACCGGAAATAGAGTTCGAGGAAGGCCACAAAGCTGCCAAGGCTCATTGCGCCGGCGACGACGCGCGATCCGCCCTGCCATACGACCAGTACGATGCCCGCGGTCATGATCGTCGTATAGACCGGCACGAGGCCCGCCCGCAGCCTGACGAGGTCAAGGTTTGCCTGCGCCTGGGCCTCGGAAAGGTGCGCTGCCCCGCGGACGGCGTTCTCGTTCCGCCCGAAGAGTCGCAACACACGGATGCCTGCAAGGGCTTCCCGGATCGAGGTTGTCAACCGCGCCGCGGCGGCCCTGGTCGAGACGGTGCGAGTGGTAACCCAGCGCCCTGACTGGTGCGCCAGGACCATGGCGAATGGAACCGGCAAGAGAGCGAACGCGGCGAGGCCGGGATCGTAGATGAACATCACGACCACGAAAGAGATGGAGAACAGCACCGTGTCCCACATCTCGATCGTGAATTCCCGCACCCCGACGCCAAGCACTTCGACATCACCGACTATGCGCGCCATGACGTCCCCGATCGGCGTCCTGTGCAGCCTTTCCATCGGCCACGCAATGACACCCCGGAACGCGTCTGCGCGGACGTTTGCGCGGATGCGGCCGTTGGCCGTCATCAGCCACCAGCGCTTCAGTACTCGTGGCCCTTCCGTCAGGAGAACGCCGCCGAGGTAGGCGATGGCGGCCCACGCCACGTCAGCGGGGGCGGCGTCGCCCCGATCCAGGGCCAGCACCTTGTCCACGGCCCTGCCGAGGAGGATCGCCGGCAGAACAACCGCCGTGTTCATGACGATGCCCGCGACGGAACCGATGATGAGACGCCCGGCAACCTGCCGGAAGTACGGCCGCATGTCCAGCAGGAATCGGATTGTGGTCATCCGGGCTGGCGATCAGTCACCCGGCGCGTTTCTTGCAATAGGCATACAAGGCGTCGTAGACCGGAAACTCCATCCGGAGTATTTCGTGGTCGTCTCGGCCGACCTCCCTGAACCCCTCGGCGATCGCCTCCAGCCCGTAGGACTCGCGCTCCAATCCCTTCGCGTCGGTGTCGGCGCCCCTCACAATGCGAGCCAGCAAGTCGATACCGGGCGCTTTGATCTTGTATTTGGCGATCACCGCATCAAAAGAGCAGAACTCGCCCTTATGGCCAAGTTCTACGCCCTGAACATCGAACGGTATGGCGCCTTTGTCCTTCGCGACAGCCAGCACCTCCGAAGCCTCGACGAAGATGAACTCCGCCTCCGGATCGACAAACCGCTTGATGAGCCACGGGCATGCGACCCGGTCGACCTTTACACGCTTCCTCGTGACGTACTTCACCTGAGGTTCTCCTTCTCGAACGCCGTGTCCAGATACTCCCTGAGCCGCTTCTCCGCATCCATGAGCGCGGCGAGGGCCTCCTCTTTCGCGGGCGTACCAAAGTGGTCGCGCGCGACCACCCGTTCGAACTGCCTCCTTACCTTCTCAAGTTCCTCCTCCAGACTCTCCACCTCAGCAAATCGGTAGTCCTCGCCGGCCTCTTCGCGGCCGATGTGCTCCACGAGCCTGCGCGCGCTTCTCTCGACCTGCCTGAACTCGTCGGTGCGCGCCGCGGTGAAGAGGCCTTGCACCGAGCCTTCGTCCGCCTCCGTGAGGGTGGCCGCCGCGAACTTCACGGCCGAGCCGCCGCCTTCGGCTATGCGTTCGCCCAGTTGCTTGAGGCCGTCGACAAATTCCGGGGAGTTTGGCAGCGCATACAACCCCGCGCCCAATTGGACGGCACCCAGTTGCTTGAGCGAGCGCCACGTGGCGACCCGAAGCGCGCTCGGCTGAGCAGGCACGTGATAGGAGATGAGCAGCCAGTCAGACATCGGTACCGCGGCGGAATGTAACGCGCGTTACATCCTAATCGTTGGGCTCGGGTCCGGAAAGACCCTTCTGGACGACGTTCCTGGGCAGCGTCCCGGCGCTGCCGCGTCGGAACGGCCTCCCGGTGGGTCGATCACACGTGAAGAGCAGTCCGTTTGCCTGATACGCTCAGAGCCATGGATACACCGCCGATCCCGCTGCTGTTGCTCGCCTTTCTTCTTGCCCTGGTACTCTCCGCCTTCTTTTCCGCAGCTGAAGCCGCCTTCCTCTCGGTGCAGCGGTACAAGATCAGGAGCGCCGCCGCGCGAGGCCTGCCGGCCGCACAACGCACCTCAAAGCTGGTCGAGCATCCGGAGAACTTCCTGCCGACCGTCCTGGTGGGAAACAACCTCGTAAACACCCTGGCGGCAAGCATCGGGACGTTGGTCGCGGTGCAACTCGTCCCCAGCGACACGATCGGCGCGGTCGGCTCCGCGGTAGTCGTCGCCCTGATTCTCATCATCATTGGCGAGACGCTGCCGAAAACCCTCGCCGCCCGCCGCGCCGAACCCACGGCAATGACGCTGTCCGGGCCCCTTATCTGGGCCGAAAGGGTGCTTGGACCGATCGTATTTCCTGTGCGCGGCCTTAATCGATGGGTTTCACGGTTAGCGAACCCTAGGGGCGAGTCGGTACTGGCCACACACGAAGAGCTCAAGGTCCTCATCTCCCTCAACCGGGAAAGCGGCGGGCTGGAAGAAACACAGGCGCGGATGCTTTTGCGCACGCTCCGGCTCGCCGATCTGGAGGTACGCGAGGTCATGACGCCTCGTACCGAGATCGTCTCGATCACGGACGAAATGACGGTCGCCGACTTCCTGGAATTCAATGCTCGCCAGTTCTACTCGCGCTTCCCCGTCATCCGGCAAGGAACCGAGGACGTCATCGGGATACTGGCGGCGCGCGACGTGCTGAGGGCGCTCGCGGCAGGAGACGTATCGCAGTCCGATCCGGTGACCGAACTCGCGACCGAGGCCCACTTTGTCTGGGAATCGAAGCCCGTGGTCGACACCATCGAGGAGATACGAGGCGGCGATCACGACATGGCGATCGTTGTCGACGAGTTCGGGGCGATGGAGGGGCTGGTCACGTTGCATCAGCTCCTCACGGAGGTCGTCGGTGGTCGGCGCCGACCTGCGGCAACGTCGGCAAGTCCGGGCAGCTCGGAGATTTTGGTCAAGGGCTCGGCGCGCGTGTTCGACGTTAACGAGAGCCTCGGGATCGGGCTTCCAGATGGCGAATACGATACCGTCGGCGGATTCGTGATCAGCCGCCTCGACCGGCTCCCGAAGACCGGGGAGAAGGTGACGCACGGCGACTGGGTGCTGGAGGTCGGCAAGATGGCGGGCCCCCGCGTGGTCGAGGTCCGGCTTTGCCGCCTGCGAACCGCCTCACGGGAGGCGTCCCCACGCGAGGTGTCCCCACGCGAGGCTTCCGAACCGCCATCACCGACCGGAGCGGCCCGCTAGCAGCTTGCTGCTTCGAAAACCCGGTCCCTAATGGGAGTGGAGAGGCAGCCCGTCGTGCCGGTGCGCCGGTATCTTGTGGTGATCGGCACCTGCCGCGTCGTTGGGATCGACGTGGACGATCGCTGACCTCAGATACGGGAACTCGTGACTCAGGCGGTGGCTGATATCCACAGTCAGTCGATGGGCCGCTTCGACGCTGGTCCCGGCCGGCACGGCAACGTGAAGCTCGGCCTCGAGCCGGTGCCCCAGCCAGCGCGCGCGGACATCGTTCACTCCGGAAACGCCGGGAACGTGGCCCGCTTCGTGGGTCAACTCGGCGACCACCGTCGGATCCACGCCGTCGAGCATGCGTGTGAAAACCGTCTTCGACGAGTCCCACAGGATCTTCGCGATCGCGGCTGAGATCGCCAGGCCGATGATCGCATCGGCGATCGGAAACCCCGCCCAGACCCCGAGTGCGCTGCCCACGACTGCCAAACTCGTGAGGCCGTCTGCGCGGGCGTGGTAGCCATCAGCTATCAGGGCGGCACTGTTGATCTGCTTGCCGACCCTGATGCGGAAGACGGCTACCGCCTCGTTTCCCAGGAATCCGATCACGCCTGCAACCGCCACGACCCAGAGATAGCGCAGCTCCTGCGGGTGCATGAGGCGGTCGACCGATTGATATGCGGCGGCCACCGCGCTTACCAGAATCAGCAGGACGATGAAGGCCCCCGCGAGGTCTTCCGCGCGGCCAAGGCCGTATGTGAAGCGCCTCGAGGCGGCCCGGCGGGCGAGCAGGAACGCGATCCCGAGCGGGACAGCTGAGAACGCGTCGCCAATGTTGTGAATGGTGTCGGCGAGAAGCGCCACGCTCCCTGTGACGGCAACCAGCGCGAGCTGAAGCAGGGCCGTCAGGATCAGGGCGATAAAGGACCACTTGACGGCCCAGATCCCGCGTGCGCTGGAAGCTACCGTCGGATCGGTAACCCCGTGGACGTGCTGATGACTGCCCGGGCCGTGGTCGTGCCCACCGGGCCCGGATGAATGAGTGTGTGTACTGTGAGGGACCATGCCCGAATTATCTCGCACGCCTGTGCATTTCGAATGGAACGGCGTGCCAGCCCACACGCCTGTTGGCGATGTGCACGGGTGCGGGGACGGGCAGCCAAAGCCTAGTATTCGGTGCAGAGAGAGGTACGAGACCAGAAGGGCTGTTCGAGGCGCCACTCGTCCTACAACTCCATAGGTAGCTACACGAGGCGGTGGCGCCATCAAGACCCTTCTTGCCGCGCGCCTTTCAACTTTGCCATCGATGCCCGGCTCATCTGTGCGATGGCGGCCGCAGTCGCCGCGGTCGCGGGGCCGGTCCTCCTTTACAAACATTTCGACTTCGATCCCGTGATGGTTCACCGGGCCGGCTACGCCACCCTGTTCTTCTTCGGCGTCGTGGGCGGCGTGACACTGTTCCTCCCCGTCCCCATGCTGACCCTCGTGTTCGCGGGCGCGGGTGTGCTCGACCCCGTTTTCGTCGCCCTCGCAGCCGCCGGTGGCATGACGGTCGGAATGCTGGCGACCTACTTCGTCGACACGCTTGGCTCGAGCTTCATGACGCGGCTCATCGAGAGCCGCCGCGGCCGGTTCGGTCAGATGACGCAGAAGTCCGCGGACTGGTTCACGAAGTCCGGCACTCAGTCGTCGTTTTTCCTGGCCGCCGTTCCCAATCCGGTCTACGACTTCGCCGGGCTCATCGCCGGCTCGATGCGAGTGCCCGTGCAGAGGTTCTGCGTCGGCACGTTCGCAGGCAAGTCGTGCCAGACATCAGCGGTGGCGTTCGCCGGCTTCTTCGCCGCGGGCCGGATTCCCGGGCTCTGAGTGACGCCTGGCTAACCTCGCCCTGACCGTCGCCGCCTTCGCCAGCTTCATGGCGATCGTCACGTCGTTCGCCACGTCCTGGTTGAACGGCACGAGCACCGTTGCCGAGGGATTTCGGGTAGCGCGGGCGTCGGACGTCGCCAGCCGCCGCTCCGGATTCACCGAGTCGAAGACCAGCTGCGTGAACCCCCTCGGGACTCTCACGTCGTTTGACGTGGTTAACGGCGGACAGACGCCGCTCCGCAACTTCGCCGACTGGACGTTGGTAGCCAGGTATCTGACGTCGTCGGCAACGACGGTCCAAACGCTCGCGTACACGAATTCCGACCCGCCTGCCGCGGGCAAGTGGACGATCGACGAAATCCGGATGAAGAACGGGTCGAACGAAGTCTTCAATCCCGGCGTCATCGATCCCGGGGAAGAGGCGATTATCGCCGTGAACTTCAGCCCCGGCGTGTGGGCGTCGTCCGCGAACTTGGTGTCGCTGACCACTGACACCGGAAACGTGGCGACGATCGACTTCGCCGGTCAGAGCGCCTGCAGGTACTACCTTCACAACAACTTGTCGCCGCCGACCGGGAACACGAACCAGCAGGCGAACCTTACGGCAGACGGCACGTTCCCCGGCCAAACGACGCTCTACAACTACGATCAGTATCGCGACGCGTCGGCGGGCCCGTTGATCGTGAAGGGCGGGAGCGGCGCCGGCGAGTCCGACCTGACGAAGTACCAGGACTGGCGGACCGGTGCGCTCGGCGAGGATCTCAAGCTGTCGGGTACCGTGCGGGTGCATCTCTGGGCGGCGGTGAAGAGCTTCAGCACGAGCGCCACGGGCAGCGTGACGGTCTACCTGAGGGACTTCAACGGGGCGACGTCGACGGAGATCGCGAATTCAACCCTTACTGCTGGTCCGTGGGACGCGGCAGCCTCGGGCACCTGGGTGCCGAAGACTGTGTCGATCGCTGCGGTCAACTACGCCGTGCCGGCTGGCAACCGGCTCGAGGTCAAGCTGATCGTCGACACCGCGGCCGGGGCAGACATGCACTTCGCATTCGATACGACCTCGTACCCGTCGACGTTGGCCCTGCCCGGAGTAATCGAAACGAGCACTGCGGGTAGCCCGACCACCGAGACCGTCAATCCAGGCGCCGGGACCGGCCGCTTCACGCTTCCGACCAACAGCGGCAAGTACGTATTCCCGCTGTACGGCTACAACATCGTCACCAATGCCATCTGGACCGTGAGCTACCGGGTCAAGCGCGAAGCTTACGGGTTCCGCTGGTTCACGAACGCCTATGACGTCACGCCGGGGACGCAGAACGCGTGGACGAACGTCAACCTTTCGTCGTACGTGGCCCTCAACGCGACCGGCGCGGTGATCGAACTGGTGAACCTTGCGAGCGGCAACTCGTATAGCGCCGTAGTGCGCGGTACGACCGACACCCGGGACTACCAGGCGCTCTACAACGAGAGGATTGAGAACAGGACTCACCGCTGGCAGATGGTCAAGGTCGATTCGAGTCGCAGGATCGACGCCTTCGTGGAGAACACGACCAACGTCAAGCTCAAGCTGCTGGGATACACGATCGGTACTGACCCGAAGTACTGGGACTCGCCGCCAGACATCACGCCGATTCTGCCACTGACATGGTCGGTGGTTGATGTCTCCGCCTATGTCGACTCCGACGCCACCGGCGTGATTCTTCTCGTAGACAACGGGGCGAACGCCTCCAACGCGCTCGAAATCCGCGAGACCGGAAGCAGCTTCTCGGCGACCAACCGCGAGCTCAGCAACTACGGAAACACGATGTACGTGGTCGGTCTCGACTCAAGCAAACGCTTCGACGCCTACGTACAGCTGACGACCACGCGTATCTTCCTGATAGGTCAGACCAAGTCGTCGGTCAGCTTCTATGTCAACGATGTGGGCGTGGCGAACCCAACGCTCGGATCGTGGCAAAAGATCGATGCTGACAACTACGCGGTCCCGAGCGCCGCCAATGGCTTGTTCCTGTATGCCAACAACCCCGACGGCAGCAAGCGGGAAGTCGCCTTCAGGCACGGCGACTCGACTGACAACTGGGCCAGGAAGGACGTGTGGGCGAACGGGGACTTCCAGGCGGGAATCGGCCTCAACTCGGCGAATGAATGGGGCGAGTTTCTCGAGGTCGCGACCACGAACGTCCAGATCGCGGCCTACACGATCGTAGTCAGCCCCGGCGACGCAGATGTGCACCTGGACGTCGACGTCCTCGTCCGAAAGGCCAACGGGGAGATCAAGGCCATTCTCGGCACCGACGTCGCCAACACGTCAATGATTACTGCCGTCAACTGGGTCACGATGACCGCGACCACCACGTTCGCCGAGTACACGGTCGTCGATCCCACCGACTACCTCGAGATCGATGTCTTCGCCCACGTCACGAGGAACGTCGATACCGCCTCCGCCATCACGTATTTCAGGATCGACGACGCCGCGCTCGTGCCGACCGACCGAACCCGCATTACGGGAGTCGGGCTGTACCGCGAATAGCGTGCGCACGGCCCTGTATGCTTTCGCCTTCTGCAGAGGAGGGAGCTGATGCCCACGTTTTCGGGGAAGGTGGCCATCGTCACAGGCGGGGCCCAGGGGATCGGGGGTGCGACGGCCCGGAGGCTGACGGCTGACGGCGCGAAGGTACTGATCGTCGACGTGAACCTGGCGGCCGCCAACGCCAACTGCGACCGGATCCGCGGCGCAGGCGGCACGGCGAACGCGATCGAAGGAGATGTGGCGAAGGAGGAAGTCTGCCGGGGCATGGTCGCCCGCGCAGTGAAGGACTGGGGGCGCCTCGACTTTCTCGTCCAGAACGCCTACGGCGGGGGTCGTGACGTCGGCGGAGGCGCGGTCGAGGTCACCTCGCAGGGCTGGGACAAGGGGATGGGCTTGCTCGTCAAGTCGCTTTTCCTGGGCGCCAAGTACGCCGTGCCTGAGATGGAGAAGGCCGGTGGCGGCAGCATCGTAAACATCTCGTCGGTGCACGGCATGCTGATGGCGAGGGGCGCCCTCGTCTACGAGACCGGCAAGTCGGCGGTGATCGGGCTGACCCGCCAGATGGCGGTCGAGTTCGGTCCGAAGAGGATCCGGGTGAACGCGATCGCCCCCGGACACATCGTGACCGAGAACATGAAGAAAGGCTGGGACGCCCACGGCAACGCCGAGGGGTTCCGCTTCTTCGAGCTTCAGTACCCGGTGCGCCGCACGGGCATGCCCGAAGACATCGCGAACGCGATTGCGTTTCTGTGCTCCGACCAGGCGTCGTTCATCACAGGCGCATTGCTGCCGGTCGATGGCGGACTGTCAATACAGCTCCAGGAGAACATCCTGATGGACCTCGCCCCGTACGTGCGGGAGCACCCGGGGATGAAATTCCCCTACGGGTAGCGCCGGACCGGTTCCGGCGGGACGTTAGTTCAGTCCGAACGTCCGCGCGGCCATGTCGACGATGTAGCGCCCTATGACGAGCGACGACGTGGCTCCGGGCGACGGCGCGTTGAGGACGTGGACGGCGTTCTCGGACGCCTTGATGTGGAAGTCGTCGAGCAGCTTCCCGGTCCGGTCGACCGCCTGTGCGCGCACGCCCGAGCCGCCGCCGTCGAGATCGGCGGAGGTGATTTCCGGGATCAGCCGTCGCAGGTCACGCACGAACACGCCCTTCCGTGCCGACCGGTTGAACTCCATCGCTCCGGTCCGCCAGTCCCGCGCCGCCATTCTCCAGAAGCCTCCGTAGGACACGGTCCCCCAGAGGTCCGGAACGCTAAGGTCTAGCTTGCGGTAGCCCTCGCGTGCGGCCGCGAGCACGGCGTTGGGACCGGCCTCCACATAACCCTTCACGTTGTTCGTGAAGTGCACACCGAGGAATGGGAACGCGGGGTCGGGGACCGGGTAGATAAGTCCCTTGACCAGGTGCTGCCGGTCCTTCCTGAGTGTGTAGTACTCGCCCCGGAACGGGACGATGCGGACTTCCGGGTCGGTCCCGGATAGCCGGGCGATCTGGTCCGAATGTAGTCCCGCGCAGTTGATCATGTTGCGGGCCTCGACCGAGCCGGCTGCGGTCTCGAGGACGACGCGGCCGTTGGCGCGGATGATCCCGTGCACGCGTGCGCCAGTCGTCACCGCGCCGCCGCACGCCGCGATCCGCCGGGCATACGCCGTCGACACGTCCTGATAGTTCACGATCGCCGTGTGCGGCGCCCGGAGCGCCCTGATCGCGAAGGCGTGCGGCTCCACCTCGCGCAGTTCGGCCGGGCTGATCATTCTGAGGTCAGGAACGCCGTTGGCCGTGCCACGTTCGAGGAGGGTCTGAAGTCTCGGCAACTCGTCCTCGCGTGTTGCGACGATGACCTTGCCGCACCGCACGACCTTGATGCCGTTCTCGGTGCAGAACCGGTACATCGATTCCCGACCGTCGACGCAGAACCTCGCCTTGAACGAGCCCGGCCGGTAGTAGATGCCCGAATGGATGACGCCGCTGTTGTGCCCGGTCTGCTGGGTCGCAATCTCGCGGTCCTTCTCGAGCACGCCGACCTTCACGCGGGGGAACTTCTCGAGAAGTTGCATCGCGGTCGACAGGCCGATGATGCCCCCGCCGACGATGGCGATGTCGTAGTTCCTGTCTGGCAAGTTGTCTCGTTTGAACGCTAGCACAATCTGCTAAGTTGTGCCGATGACCGGTCCGACAGTGTCGTTGTTCGTTACGTGCATGGTCGACCAGTTGTATCCCGAGATCGGGGTCGCGGCGGCCAACGTCCTCGAGAGGCTGGGTCTCGAGGTCGACGTCCCGACCGACCAGACCTGCTGCGGCCAGCCAGCCTACAACTCAGGTTTCAGGAAAGAAGCTCGTGCCATCGCAGGGCGGTTTCTGGAGGTGTTCGAAGGCGACGACGACCGGCCGATAGTCGTGCCGTCGGGCTCGTGTGGAGCGATGGTCCGGAACCTGTACCCCGAGCTATTCCACGACGACCCGCGAATGCTCGAGCGGGCGCGTGCGGCCGGACGTCGCGTCTACGAGTTCTCTGAGTTCATCGTCGACCGCCTGGGCAGGTCCGACCTCGGTGGCACCCTCGCCGGGAGCGCCGTGTATCACGAGTGCTGCCACCTCCTGAGGGAGCTTCACGTCGACCGCCAACCGAAAACGTTACTCCGCGATGTTCGGAAGTTGGAGATGCGGCCGCTGGAGAAGGCAGAAGTCTGTTGCGGCTTCGGCGGCACGTTCGCGATCAAGTTCCACGAGAT
>Ga0233424_10002743_pt1 | contig 12007 bp, 10 predicted proteins | sample Watercolumn_Towu_FD_181011 | JGI IMG/M metagenome (GOLD analysis project Ga0233424, IMG submission 181011) | Freshwater microbial communities from Lake Towuti, South Sulawesi, Indonesia - Watercolumn_Towuti2014_125_MG | ecosystem: Environmental > Aquatic > Freshwater > Lake | place: Indonesia... | reverse complement strand
GAGATGGTGGCCGATACCGTCGATCGCGTGCTCGAACTGGCCGGCATCGGCGCTGCCAGCCCCAAGGCCTGGAACGGGCTCTGAAGCCCTTCAGCGGCGCGAACGGCGGCGTGCGGCCGATGCGGTGAGCGCCAGCACACCCGCCAGCATCAGCCCCGCGCTGGCCGGCTCCGGCACGGCACTCAGCGTGAACTCCATGAGGTAGGGCACCGTGCCCGTGCCGGTCTCCTGGATCCACACCGCATAGTTGCCCGCCCCCAGCGCACCACTGAAGCCGATGGCGCCGGCCCCCGCGCCGATCAGCGGCAGGATGTTGTTGCCCACATCGCCCGGCGCGTAGTGGTGCCAGCCGAGCAGCGTCGACGCAGGCCCGGTCACCGGCGTGTTCACCTGGCTGCCGGCCTCGATGCCGATGAAGGCGAGGCCCCCAGCCACCGTGCCTGTGCCGGCCAGCGGCGTGATGGCCGACAGCTGCCAGCCCACCGGAACGGTGAAGCTCAGGTAGTCGCGGTCGACCACACCGTTCTGCCGCCCCGTCGTGCCGAGCACGAGGTTGGCGCCTGCGGCCAGCGTCACGGAGGTGGGCGCTGCGCCACTGCCCGAAAGATCGCCGGCGGCGGACTCGTCGTAGACCGTGCCCGCCTGCGCCGCCGGGGCCAGCAAAGCGGCCAGGCCGAGGCCCAGGGCGGTGAAGAACGGCGATGCCGTCGAGGGGGCTTTCTTCATGATGGCGACCTCCGGAGGCGCGGCAGGGCTGCTCGCCACGCCGATGCTAGGCAGGCCGCCGCCGGCCGCGCACCCCTAGAGTCGCCAGCCCGCGTCGGGGCTTAGTGCTTTTGTAGGACGAGGCCACGCCGCTCCAGCAGCGGCTGGATCTTGGGCTCGTGGCCGACGAGGTTGCGGAACAGCACCATGGCGTCCTCGCTGCCGCCGCGCGACAGCAGCTTGGCGCGCAACTGGTCGCCATTGGCGCGCTTGAGGCCGCCGTTGGCCTTGAGCCACTCCACCGTGTCGGCGTCGAGCACCTCGCTCCAGATGTAGGCGTAGTAGCCCGCCGAGTAGCCGCCCATGATGTGGCTGAAGTAGGGCAACTTGTAGCGCGGCGGCACGGCGCCGAAGTCGATGCCCTCTTCCTTCAGCACCCGCGACTCGAAGGCGGCCACGTCAGCCGCCGCCGGGATCTCGCTCGCCTTGAGCTGGTGCAGGCGCTGGTCGACGATGGCCGCCGACAGGTAGGACACGGTCATGTAGCCCTGGTTGAAGCGCTTGGCGCGCGACACCTTGTCCAGCAGCTCGCGCGGCATGGGCTCGCCGGTCTGGTGGTGGCGGGCGTAGTTGGCGAGCACGCGCGGGTCGTCGGCCCAGACCTCGTTCACCTGTGACGGGTACTCGACGAAGTCCCGCGGCACGCGGTTCAGGCCCGGGTAGCGGCTCTTGTTGAACATGCCATGCAGCGCGTGGCCGAACTCGTGAAAGAGCGTGTTCACCTCGTCCCAGGTCAGCAGCGTCGGCTCGCCGGCCGGGGGCTTGGGCACGTTGAGGTGGTTGGCCACGACGGGCTGCGTGCCTTCGAGCGCGTTCTGGCCGACGTAGGCATTCATCCACGCACCGCCGCGTTTGCTCGGGCGGGCGTAGAGGTCGGCGATGAAGATGGCGAGCTGCTTGCCGTCGGTGTCGAACACGTCGTACACGCGCACGTCGTCGCGGTAGACCGGCAGGTCGGTGCGGCGCTTGAAGCTGATGCCATAGAGCTGGTTGGCGGCGAAGAACACGCCCTTCTCCAGCACGCTCGTGATCTCCAGGTAGGGCTTGAGCTGGCTCTCGTCGAAGCCGTACTTGGCCGCGCGCAGCTTGTCCGCGTAATAGCTCCAGTCCCAGGCCTGCAGGGCAAAGCTCGGCTGCTGCTTGGCCGCCTGCTCGCGGTCGATGAGCTTCTGCAGCTCGGCCGCCTCCTGGCGAGCGGAGGCGACTGCGGCGGGGGCGAGCTGACGCAGCAGCTGGTTGACGGTGGCGGGGGTCTTGGCCGTTTCCTCTTCCAGCACGAAGTCCGCCGGCGTGGCGTAGCCCAGCAGCGCGGCGCGCTCGGCGCGCAGCGTCATCACGCGGGCCAGCGTGGCGCGGGTGTCGAACTCGTTGCCACGCGCCCCGCGGGCCACCGAGGCGCGGTGAAGGCGCTCGCGCACGGCGCGGTTCTGCAGCTCGGTCTCGAAGGGCTGGATGGTGGTGTTGAGCAGCGGGATGAGGTACTTGCCCTCCAGGCCGCGCTTCTTAGCCGCCTCGGCGGCGGTGGCGATCTGCGAGGACGTGAGGCCGGCCAGCTCTTCGGCGGTGTCGACGACGATGGCCGAGTCGTTCACTTCGGCCAGCACCGCGCGGTTGAAGCGCGCGCCCAGCGTGGCGAGTTCGCCGTTGATGGCCTTCATGCGGGCCTTCTGCTCGTCGTTCAACTGAGCGCCGGCGCGCACCATGTCGCGGCGATAGCGCTCGATGAGCCGCTTGGCCTCCGCATTGGGCGCTGCCTTGTCGCGCTGCTCGTACAGGGCCTGCACGCGGGCGAAGAGCTGGGGGTTGAGCAGCACGGCATCGCGTTGGGCAGCGAGCTTGGCGGCGTAGTCGGTCTGGAGTTGCTGGCGTGCGGGGTTGGCGTCGGCGCCCAGCAGGCTGAAGAGCAGCGTCGTGGTGCGGCTGAGCAGCCGGCCGCTGCGCTCCAGCGCCACGATGGTGTTGTCGAAGGTCGGGGCCGCCGGGTTGTTGGCGATGGCCTGCACCTCGGCCAGCTGCTCGGCCATGCCGCGGTCCAGGGCCGGGCCGAAGTGCTCGTCACGCACCTTGTCGAAGGGCGGGTACTGCAGCGGCAGCGGGCTGGGCGTGAAGAGCGGGTTGTCAGCCGCCGCAGCGGCGGGGGTCTGGGCCCAGGCCACACCGCTGGCAAGCAGCGTGGCGATGAGCAGGGGGCGGAGGGCGCGCGGAGCGGGCATGGTCAAGCCTCGGGCAGGTCTTGTGGACGAAGCCTCACAGGCTAGCGCCTGCGCGCGCCGCTGCCAAAAGCCATCGGGCCGCTCGCGGGTAACTCCTGAGCTCAGCGCTCGCCGGGCAGCAGCCATTGCCGCCGCGCCGCGAACACGGCATTCGGGTACTCGGGCCGACCACGGCTGCCGTTGTAGCGACCCAGGGCCAGGAACAGGTCGCCCTTCTCGATGTCGAGGTAGTGGCGCAGGATCACGCAGCCGAAGCGCAGATTGGTCTGCATGTGAAAGAGCCGGGAGGCGTCACCGTCGCCGATCACGCGCGTCCAGAAGGGCATGACTTGCATATAGCCGCGCGCACCCGCCACGCTGATGGCGTACTTGCGAAAGCCGCTCTCCACCTGGATCAGCCCCAGCACGAGGCTGGGCTCCAGCCCGGCACGCTTGGCCTCGTACCAGACCGTCTCGAGGAACTCGATGCGGATCTGCGTCTCGGTCTTGCGCTTCTTGAGCCGCTCGCTCATCTCGCCCAGCCAGCGCAGATAGGCCATGCGCGCGTCGACCTGGTTCGCCTCGAACTTCGGCCGCGGCGGGGCACTGCGCGCGATGGCGGCACTCAAGGCCGAGCGGATCGCATCGGCCAGCGGCTCCTCGACCTGCGCACCGGCGCGCGCCAGCAGCGGCGCGCCCAGCAGGCCCAGCAGCAGAGCCCGGCGCTTCAAAGCTTGAGCTTGCCCTTCAGGTGGCCGACGATGTCGGCAACAGCCACCTTGGTCGCGGCCTCGTCACGGCGGCCCTGGTACTCGACCTGGCCTTCCTTCAGGCCGCGATCGCCCAGCACCACGCGGTGCGGCACGCCGATCAGTTCCCAGTCGGCAAACATCGCGCCGGGGCGCTCGCCGCGGTCGTCCAGCAGCACGTCCACGCCCAGCGCCTTGAGCTCGCCGTAGAGCTTGTCGGCGGCCTGCTTCACGTCCTCGCTGCGGTCCGCGCCGATGGGGCAGATGACCACGGTGAAGGGCGCGATCGCATCCGGCCAGATGATGCCGCGCGCATCATGGTTCTGCTCGATAGCGGCACCCAGGATGCGCGTCACGCCGATGCCATAGCAGCCCATCTCCATGAGCTTGGGCTTGCCGTTCTCGTCCAGGAAGGTGGCGTTCATCGCCGCCGAGTACTTGGTGCCGAGGTAGAACACATGGCCCACCTCGATGCCGCGCTGGATGGCGAGCACGCCCTTGCCGTCCGGCGAGGGGTCGCCGGCGACGACGTTGCGGATGTCCGCCACCACATCGGGCTCGGGCAGGTCGCGGCCCCAGTTCACGCCGGTGAAGTGGAAATCCACCTCGTTGGCGCCCACGACGAAATCGCTCATCAGGGCCACCGTGCGGTCGGCGACCACCTTGACGTCCTGCGCGCCGATGGGACCGAGGTAGCCGGGCTTGCTGCCGAAGCGCGATTCAATCTCGCCGACCGTGGCAAAACGGAAGCCGCCCTTGAGGCCTTCGACCTTGCCGGCCTTGACCTCGTTCAGGTCGTGGTCGCCGCGCACCAGCAGCAGCCAGACCTGGGTCTTCACGATGCTGCCGTGCTGGTCCAGCTCGTCGGTGGCCAGCACCAGCGACTTGACCGTTTGGGCGAGCGGCAGGCCAAGCAGCGCCGCGACGTCTTCGCAGGTGCTCTTGCCGGGCGTGGGGGTCTTGGTGAGCGACTGGGCGGCTGCGGCGCGCGCGGGCAGCAGGGCCACGCCTTCGGCCAGCTCGATGTTGGCGGCGTAGTCGCTCGTCGGGCAGTAGACGATGGCGTCTTCGCCGGTCTCGGCGATCACCTGGAACTCGTGGGACCGGTCGCCGCCGATGGCGCCGGTGTCTGCCGCCACGGCACGGTAGGCGAGGCCGAAGCGGTCGAAGATCTTGCAGTAGGCCGCGTACATATTGTCGTAGCTGCGGCCCGCCGACTCGACGTCACGGTCGAAGGAGTAGGCGTCCTTCATCGTGAACTCGCGGCCGCGCATCAGACCGAAGCGGGGCCGGCGCTCGTCGCGGAACTTGGTCTGGATGTGATAGAAGTTTTTCGGCAGCTGGCGGTAGCTGCGCAGCTCCTGGCGGGCGATGTCGGTGATGACCTCTTCGCTGGTGGGCTGCACGATGAAGTCGCGGCCATGGCGGTCCTTCACACGCAGCAGCTCGGGGCCCATCTTGTCGAAACGACCCGTCTCCTGCCACAGCTCGGCGGGCTGGATGACCGGCATCAGGCACTCCACCGCGCCGGCGGCGTCCATCTCCTCGCGGATGATCTTCTCCACCTTGCGGATGACCCGCAGGCCCATGGGCATGTAGTTGTAAATGCCCGCACCCAGGCGCTTGATCATGCCGGCACGCATCATCAGCTTGTGGCTGGCCACTTCCGCGTCGGCAGGCGCATCCTTGAGGGTGGAGATGAAGAACTGGGAGGCTTTCATGGGCGGACCGGAATGCGAAAGCCGGGTGAAAACCCGGCTGAAGTCACGACAAAAAGGGATAAATCCCCGGGTTAGCGAGGGCGCTACCGCAACTGCGGCCCGATGCAATAATCGAACCAACTAGAGATTTGAGGTTGATTATGCTCGACCGTGAAGGCTTCCGCCCCAACGTCGGCATCATCCTGCTCAACCAGCGCAACGAGGTCTTCTGGGGCAAACGCATCCGGACGCACTCGTGGCAGTTCCCGCAAGGGGGCATCAAGCACGGTGAAACGCCTGAGCAGGCGATGTTCCGAGAGCTCCACGAAGAAGTGGGGCTCACGCCAGAGCATGTGCGCATCATCGCGAGAACGCGCGATTGGCTGCGCTATGAGGTGCCCGATCACTTCATCCGGCGCGACGCGCGCGGGCACTATCGAGGCCAGAAGCAGATCTGGTTTCTGCTGCAGATGCTCGGCCGCGACTGCGACATGAACCTGCGCGCCACCGACCACCCCGAGTTCGACGCCTGGCGCTGGAACGAGTACTGGGTGCCGCTGGAGGCCGTCATCGAGTTCAAGCGCGGCGTCTACGAGATGGCGCTGACCGAACTCGCCCGCTACCTGCCGCGCATCAACCACCACAACCGCTACCTGCGCGCCGGCATGCGCCCGCCGCACCGCGAGCGCAACAGCGGGCCGATGCCGCTGGAAGCCACGCCGCCGCCGGCCGAGGGCGACTCGACGACCTGAGGCCGGCCCGACTGCGCTCAGCGCAGGACGAGGTTGTCGCGGTGGATCAGCTCCGGCTCGGCCGCATAGCCGAGCAGCGCCTCGAACTCCGTCGACGGCTTGCGAGCGATCAGGCGCGACTCCACGCCCGAATAGTTCGCCAGGCCGCGAGCCAGCTCGGTGCCGTCCGGCGCCAGGATGGCGATGACGTCGCCGCGATGGAAGTCGCCCTGCACCTCGGTCACACCGATGGGCAGCAGGCTCTTGCCTTCATCGCGCAGCTTGACCACCGCGCCGGCATCCACCTTGACCGCGCCGCGCATCTGCAGGTGGTCGACCATCCATTGCTTGCGCGCCTGCAGCTTGGCGGTGGCGGCATGCAGCGCCGTGCCGATGGCTTCGCCGCGCGCAAGGCGCAGCAGCACATCGGGCTCGCGGCCCCACGCGATGACCGTGCCGGCACCGCTGCCCGCGGCCCGCTTGGCCGCCAGGATCTTGGTGATCATGCCGCCCCGGCCGATGCTCGACCCCGCACCGCCCGCCATGCGTTCCAGTTCAGGGTCGCCGGCCTGCGCGTTGTCGATGAAGCGGGCGTTCGGGTCCTTGCGGGGGTCGGCCGAGTAGAGGCCGCGCTGGTCGGTCAGGATGACGAGCGCATCGGCCTCGACGAGGTTGGCCACGAGGGCGCCCAGCGTGTCGTTGTCGCCGAACTTGATCTCGTCGTTGACGACCGTGTCGTTCTCGTTGATGACCGGCAGCACGCGGTGCGCCAGCAGGGTCAGCAGCGTGGAGCGGGCATTGAGGTAGCGCTCGCGGTCGGCGAGGTCGGCGTGGGTCAGCAGCACCTGGGCGCTGGCCATGCCCTGCGCGCTGAGCTGGCTCTCGTACATCTGCGCCAGGCCCATCTGGCCGACGGCGGCAGCCGCCTGCAGTTCGTGCAGTTCCTTGGGGCGGGTCGTCCAGCCCAGGCGCTTCATGCCCTCGGCGATCGCGCCGCTGGACACCATGACCAGCTCACGCCCCTCGCCAGCCAGTGTCGCCAATTGGCGGCTCCAGTTCGCAATCGCCTCGGCATCCACGCCGCGGCCCTCGTTGGTGACGAGGCTGGAACCGACTTTGACAACGATGCGGCGCGCGCTGGACAGCAAACTCATTCGGCAGGGTCAGGGGTATCGAATCGAACGTCGCGCTCTTCGATCACGCGCTGCTCGGCGGCGACATGGTCGTAAATGGCATGGATCAGCGGCTGGCAGCCCTCGCGGGTCAGGGCCGAGATCTCGAAGACCGGCCCCTTCCACTTGTAGCGCTTGATGAAATCCTTCACTCGCGTAGCACGCTCGTCTTCCGGGACCATGTCGAGCTTGTTCAGCACCAGCCAGCGCGGCTTGGCGTGCAGCTCGGGGTCGTATTTCTTGAGCTCGGCGACGATGGCCTTGGCTTCCTTGACCGGATCGACCTCGGGGTCGAACGGGGCCAGGTCGACAACGTGCAGCAGCAGCCGCGTGCGCTGCAGGTGGCGCAGGAACTGGTGGCCGAGGCCCGCACCTTCGGCAGCGCCTTCGATCAGGCCGGGAATGTCGGCGACGACAAAGCTCTTCTCCGGGCCCACGCGCACCACGCCCAGGTTGGGGTGCAGCGTCGTGAAGGGGTAATCGGCGATCTTGGGCTTGGCGTTGGAGATGGCCGTGATCAACGTTGACTTGCCCGCGTTGGGCTGGCCCAGCAGGCCGACGTCCGCCAGCACGCGCAGTTCCAGGCGCACCTTCTTGATTTCACCCGGCCAGCCCGGCGTCTTCTGCCGGGGCGCGCGGTTGGTCGAGGTCTTGAAGTGCAGGTTGCCGAAGCCGCCGTCGCCGCCCTTGCACAGCAGGATGCGCTGGCCCGGCTCGAGCAGTTCGCCGATGACTGTCTCGGTCTCGAGGTCGGTGATGATCGTGCCGACCGGCATGCGCAGCACGATGTCGTCAGCCGCAGCGCCGAAGCAGTCCGAGCCGCGCCCCGCCTCGCCGTTGCGGGCCTCGTGGCGGCGCGCGTAGCGGTAGTCGATCAGCGTGTTGAGGTTGCGGTCGGCTTCGGCCCAGACGCTGCCGCCCTTGCCGCCGTCGCCACCGTCAGGCCCGCCGAAGGGGATGAATTTTTCGCGGCGAAAGCTCGCGCAGCCGGCGCCACCGTTACCGGCGGCGACATCGATGGTGGCTTCGTCAACGAATTTCATGGCGGGTCGCCATCGTAATGGCTGAGGTTGGGTCCCGCGCACCGTCGTGTGGCGCGCCAGACTTCAGAAATGACAAAGCCCCGGCAGGCCGGGGCTCAGGAGTTCGGGCGAGCAGGTCGCCCGTGATGACTGCGATTAAGCAGCCAGCGGCGTGACGACGACCGTCGCGCGGCTGCTTGCACCCTTGGTGGTGAAGCTGACGTGGCCATCGACCAGCGCGAACAGGGTGTGGTCCTTGCCGATGCCGACGTTCACACCGGGGTGGAACTTGGTGCCGCGCTGACGGACGATGATGGAACCTGCGGAGATCAGTTGACCGCCGTAGGCCTTGACGCCCAGCATCTTGGGCTTGGAGTCGCGGCCGTTCCGTGTCGAACCGCCGCCCTTTTTCTGTGCCATGAGTAGCTCCTAGAAATTAGCGTAAGAAGGGAGGGATCAGCCGTTGACCGCGCTGATTTCCAGCTCGGTGTAGTTCTGGCGATGGCCCTGGCTCTTCTTGTAGTGCTTGCGACGGCGCATCTTGAAGATGCGAACCTTGTCGTGCTTGCCGTGGCTGACGACCTTGGCGCTGACGGTGGCGCCAGCGACCAGCGGAGCGCCGACCTTCAGGCCGTCGCCGCTGCCCAGGGCCAGAACCTGGTCCAGGGTGACTTCAGCGCCGACTTCAGCGTCGAGCAGCTCGACCTTGATCTTTTCGCCAGCAGCAACCTTGTACTGCTTGCCGCCGGTTTTGATGACCGCGTACATGAAACTTCCTTTCGCACCTTGCGGTGCCTTCACCTGGCTCCAGCGTCTCTCGACACCGGTACCGGGCCTTTTTGTGGGTTTTCGGTTTCTCCCCCGCTTTTGCGCCCCAAAAGAGCACCCAAGCTGCGAAGAGCCCGCGAGTATACCCTGACCGCCCGCCAGCCGACAAGCGCTGCGTCAAGGCCCGCCCAGCGCCACACGCCAGCTGCACGACACCGCCCACTTCGCCAGAAATGCCCGCGCCACGTCAGGCTCGGGCAAACACCCTTCCTATAATTCGACGATCTTTGATTGAGAGCCTAGAGTGAGCGTCGAGACTGCCTCGCCCCCATCACAAGTTGCCGAGGTGCTCGCCCTGCTGGCCGCCGAAATGGCCCAGGTCGATGCCGTCATCGCCCGGCGTCTGAGTTCGGATGTCGCGCTGATCGACCAGATCGCCCACTACATCGTCCATGCCGGCGGCAAGCGCATGCGGCCCAAGCTGGTGCTGCTGTTCGCCAACGCGCTGGGCTTCGATCAGGCCGCCCGCTTTGAACTGGCTGCCGTCGTGGAGTTCATCCACACGGCCACGCTGCTGCACGACGACGTGGTCGACGAGTCCTCGCTGCGCCGTGGCAAGCCCACGGCCAACGCCCTATTCGGCAACGCCGCCAGTGTGCTGGTCGGCGACTTCCTCTACTCGCGCGCCTTCCAGATGATGGTCTCGGTGGACCGCATGCGTGTGCTGGAAGTGCTGGCGGAAGCCACGAACGTCATCGCTGAAGGCGAAGTCCTGCAGCTGATGAACATGCACGACCCGGACATCACCGTGGAGAGCTACCTCCGCGTGATCCGCTTCAAGACGGCCAAGCTGTTCGAAGCCAGCGCGCGCCTGGGTGCGGTGCTCGCCAACGCCACGCCCGAGGTCGAGGAGGCCTGCGCGGCCTACGGCCGCGCGCTGGGCACCGCCTTCCAGTTGATCGACGACGTGCTCGACTACGAAGGCGATGCACACGAGCTCGGCAAGAACATCGGCGACGACCTGCGCGAGGGCAAGACCACGCTGCCGCTGCTGATCGCGATGGAGCGCGGCACGCCGGAGCAGCGCGCGCTGCTGCGCCATGCCATCGAGGAAGGCGAGCTCGAGAAGCTGCAGGAAATCGTCACGATCGTGCGGGCCACGGGCGCGCTGGAGTCCACGCGTGAAGCTGCTCGCGCCGAGGCGCGGCATGCGGCTGAGAGCCTGAAGTTGCTGCCTCAGAACAAGTGGACAGAATCTCTGCTAGAATTCGCAATTCAGTCGGTTGAGCGACATTCCTGAAGACCTCAGGAGGTTGCCCAAACAACGACATCGGGGTGTAGCTTAGCCTGGTAGAGCGCTACGTTCGGGACGTAGAGGCCGGAGGTTCGAATCCTCTCACCCCGACCAGGATTTTTTAGAAAAAGCCCAAGTGAATCAAGCACTTGGGCTTTTTTGCTTTGGATCGTCATGAATGACGATTCAGAGTAAATCTCGGCCCTCGATGGCCCAAGAATGGCCCAGCAAGTCGATGTGGTTTTGACTGGCAACCCGTCCCGCACGTAGCGCAGGCCAAGCTTACGACTTGACGCTGCTGGGAATTTCCCCATACTGTCATTCACGGGTGAGCACACAGTGGACCTGCCAGACACCCTCGTAAAAACTGTGTGGGCTACGGTCACGGGCAGGTGCGGTTCGGGCGAACGAGAGATAGCCGAACCAAGAGAGCAACTCAACGCTCGGCGTGTACCCGCCGGGGTGTAGATGCAGGTGCGTAAGCGCAACCGACACCTGTCATCAAGCCCAAGTGAAACAAGCCCCGTGAGGTGCGGCGAAACAACTTCAAGTCGCAGTACTTGATGCGCCTCCACCAACAGCATCGGCTCTCGCAAGCGCGCTTGCTTGTGAGACCCCTATGCCGAGATCATCTCCGGTCGCCCGTACTGGCGACTCACCACGCCCCGCACGGTCAAAAAGCGCAACCAAGCCGGTCGCGCAAGCTGTAGCAGAGGGATTCGCCCCCGTCTGGATCGCTCCTTCGTTGCCGCCCGTGGCCCCGCCTGCCGATCTGCCACGGATTCTGTTCATCGAGCAACTTGCCTCCCTCATCGGCAAGACAGAAACGACCATCAGGACGTGCGCGACCAACGCCAAGTACGCGCACCTGATCCCCCGGCCATTCAAGCTTCCGAATAGCCGCCGTCTGTGCTGGTACGAGCGCGATGTTCTTGAGTGGATCGAGTCCACCCGCCCCGCCGAGCCACCACCGCCGCGCCGCCCCCGTGGCCGCCCAACGAAAGCCGAGCAGCTGTCGCGGGCTCGATGGGCGCAAAACAACACAGCGCAGCTGTCAGCCAAGGGAGGTGAGCAATGAGCTCCCTTGACGGCTCCCCTATCGACGGCGACGCGACCCTCCGCGCCCAGTATGCCGCCGCGTTGATCGCACGCGGCGTCTCCAGAGAAGATGCTCAGGCGCTTGCGGCTAGAACGCAGTACTTGCCGCAAGCGGCTCGGGCGGCAAAGCCCACGCCGCGAGCAGATGACCTTCTGTTACCAGATACGCCACCAAAGGCGCTAAGCGCTCGTGACGCCAAGCTGCTTGAAGCAGGGGTCGCCATCGCGCAAGACCCACCAGATTGGAATGAGTTGATCTTCCATCACTCCATCCTTTGTCAGACCGGCCTGCCGCGTCGGAAAGTGAAGGAGCGGGAGTTCCAGCGTCGTGTCGGTTCGGCATGGCTGCACGTGCAGGCAGGCATCCTCAGCATTGCCGGCGTCCCGGTTCCTCAGCCCATCCCGTACGGCGCTACCCCGCGCCTTGCTTTGGCATGTATCGCCACGTTGGCCCTGCGAAGCAGTTCGCCGGCCATCGAAATTGGTCGCACGCCAGCTGACTTCATGCGCTTGATT
>Ga0233424_10002742_pt1 | contig 12011 bp, 10 predicted proteins | sample Watercolumn_Towu_FD_181011 | JGI IMG/M metagenome (GOLD analysis project Ga0233424, IMG submission 181011) | Freshwater microbial communities from Lake Towuti, South Sulawesi, Indonesia - Watercolumn_Towuti2014_125_MG | ecosystem: Environmental > Aquatic > Freshwater > Lake | place: Indonesia... | reverse complement strand
ACGGGCGCCGTAGACCCGGTGGAAGCCTTCCCTGGCAAGCCACTGCCGCGCGGCGTCGGTCAGCTCGACCGTTACGCCCATGTCGGCGACCCGCTGCGTGACCTCCGCCGTGACCAGGCCGACGATCTTCGTGAGGTCGTCCGCGGTCAGCGGGTCGAACACGATGATGTCGTCGATACGGTTCAGGAACTCCGGTCGGAACGCCCTCTTCAGCGCGTCCTCGACCGTCGCCCGTAGCCGCTCACGCTCTTCCGACGTGGTGTCGCCTCGTCGGAAGCCGATCGCCTCCCGCGCCACGCCCTCTGTCCCGAGGTTGCTGGTCATGATGATTACGGTGTTCCGGAAGTCGACCGTCCGGCCCTGGGCGTCGGTCAGCCGGCCGTCGTCGAGCACCTGCAGCAGCACGTTGAACACCTCGGGGTGGGCCTTCTCGATCTCGTCGAACAGGACGACCCGGAACGGCCGGCGGCGGACCGGCTCGGTGAGCTGTCCGCCTTCACCGTACCCGATGTAGCCAGGCGGGGCGCCGATCAGCCGCGAGACCGTGTGCTTCTCCTGGTACTCGGACATGTCGATCCGGACCATGTTCTCCTCGTCGTCGAACAGGAACGCGGTCAGCGCCTTTGCGAGCTCGGTCTTCCCGACGCCGGTCGGCCCAAGGAATATGAAGCTCCCGATCGGCCGCTTCGGGTCCTTGAGGCCCGCCCTCGCCCTGCGTATGGCGTCGGCGAGCGACTCAATCGCCCTGTCCTGTCCGACGATGCGCTGGTGCAGGCGTTCCTCCAGGTGGAGCAGACGCTCGGCCTCGCCCTCGACCAGCCTCGCCACGGGTATCCCGGTGCGCGTGGCGACCTGCTCCGCAATGCGCTCGGCGGTAACCACCATCTCCGCCCGCGCCTCCTTGCGGGCCGCTATCCGCAGCTTCGCCGCCGCCTCGTCCATCAGGTCGATGGCCTTGTCTGGCAGGTGCCGCCCGGTGATGTACCGCTGGCTCAGGCGTGCGGCGGCGTCCAGCGCCTCGTCGGTCACGCGCACGCCGTGGTGCTCTTCGTATTTCGGCCGCAGCGCCTGCAGCATGCGTATTGCGGTGTCGACGTCTGGCTCCTCGACGAATACCGGGGAGAAGCGCCGCTCGAGGGCGGCGTCCGACTCAATGTGCTTGCGGTACTCGTCGGGCGTTGTCGCACCGACCACCTGCAGTTCGCCACGCGCGAGCGCGGGCTTCATCATCTGGCTGGCGTCGATCGCCCCCTGGGCGCCGCCGGCGCCGACCACAGTGTGGATCTCGTCGATGAAGAGGACGATCTCGCCGCCGGCGCGCTTGACCTCGTCGAGGATCGCCTTGAGCCGCTCTTCGAACTCCCCTCGGAGACTCGAACCGGCCACCAGCGTGCCCATCGCGAGCGAGATCACTCGCCGGTTCTTGAGGGCGTCGGGCACGTCACCGGCGACGATCCGCTGCGCCAGACCTTCGGCGATCGCAGTCTTGCCGACCCCGGCATCGCCGATCAGCACCGGGTTGTTCTTGGTGCGCCGCATGATGATCTGCATGACGAGGTCGATCTCGCGTTCACGACCGATCACCGGGTCCAGCTTCCCTTCGCGGGCCAGCGCACTCAGATCGGAGCTGTACTTCTCGAGCGCCTGATACTTGCGCTCGGCGTGCGGATCGGTGACCCGCTGCGATCCCCGGATCGTCTGCAGCGCCTTGTAGATGCGCTCCTGTGTCACTCCGAAGTCGCTCAGGATCGCCCCGGTCTGGCCCCGGCCATCGGCCGCAATCGCGAGGAGCAGGTGCTCAGTCCCGATGAAGTCGTCGTGCAACCTCTCGGCCTCGGCACGGGCCGTCTCGAGCGCCTGCAACACACGCGGGGTCGCGTACACCTGCGTGACCGGCTGCCCGACTCGTGGGGCGTCTGACAGGCCCTTCTCGAGCCGCTGCACGACGATCTCCGGTTCGATGCCCATCAGCCTGAACACCCGGAGCGGCAGGCCGTCCTTCAACTCGAGCAGCGCCAGGAGCAGGTGCTCGGAGTCCCACTGGCTGTGGTTGTAGCGGCGCATGATCTGCTGCGAGGCCGCGATGGCCTCCTGCGCCTGCGATGTGAAGTCTTCCTGTTTGAGTACCACTGGTTCCTACTCCGGCGGCAGCGCCCGCATTCCGCGCATCGCCACCAACTCTCGCCTCATCTGGTCCAGCTGCGACTCGAGGGTCTCGATCCGCTCGGTCAGCCTCGCCATCGCAAACGCCCCCGCCACGTTGACCCCCAGCTCGTCGATCCATCGCTTGAGCCGGAGCAGCCGGTCGACGTCGCCGTGCGAGTACATGCGCCGGTTGCCGACCGATCTCTGTGGCGCCACCAGGCCCTCACGCTCGTAGATCCTCAGGGTCTGCTGGTGCACGCCGACGATCCTTGCGACGACGCTGATCGTGTAGCACGGCTCGTCGTAGTCGACCGGTCGCCCATCGGCCTCGCGCTGGTTCATCCGACCCTTGCCCCGTCTTGCAACTCTCGCAGGCGGCCGATCAACCGCTTCTCCTCTTCACTCATCTCATCGGGCACCGTTACCGCGACCCGCGCGAACAGCGAGCCCGGTTCGCCTCCGCCGAGTCTGGGCATCCCCTTGCCGGCGATCCTAAACGTCTTGCCGGCGGGCGTGCCCGCGGGGATCTTGAGGGCGACGCGACCCGTCATCGTGCCGACCACCGCCTCGCCGCCCAGGATGGCGTCCGTGAAGGGGACCTCCACGTCCGTGTAGAGGTCGGCGCCCTGCCTCCGGAAGCGACTGTCCGGCCGCACGCTGACCGCGAATACGATCTCGGTCCCGCCCGAGGGCCGGATCCAAACCTTGCCTCCGTCCTCGATACCGGCCGGGATCTTGACCTCAAGCCGCGTCGCTCGCATGTGCGCACCGCGCCCCGAGCAGCTCGAGCAAACGCCCCGGCCGCGGCGGCCGCTCCCCCCGCAGGCTTCGCACGGCTCCTCGCGATCGAGTGAGATCAGGCGTGTCGCACCGCGGTAGGCCTCTTCGAGGGTGACGTCGACCGCCACGCTCTGGGCCGGGTGGGAACTGTCCGCCGCTTCCCCCGCAAACGACGGGTCGAAGCCGCGTCCGCGCTGCCGGCCGCCGAACCCGAGCCCACCCAGAAGGTCCTGGAATACCTCGTACGGGACCCCGCCGGACATGTCCGACCAGCCCGCCTGCGCGTCGGGACCGCCGCGGACGCCGGCTCGAGCCCCTGCCTGACGCAACTGCTCGGCGTGCTTCCAGTTGTCGCCGAACTGGTCGTAGTCCTTTTTCGTCTTCGGGTTCGACAGGACGTGGTAGGCCTCGTTCACCTGCTTGAACCGGGACTCGGCGCTTTTGTCGCCCGGATTGACGTCCGGGTGGAACTTGCGCGCGAGCCTGCGGTACGCGTCCTTGATCTCCTTCGCAGGTGCGCCCCGACCCACGCCAAGCACGGAATAGAAGTCAGCCATCTAGATTCCCTGTCGGCGATCCTACCTTAATACGCGGGATGGTTCAACTGTCCAAAGACTTCAGCTTTCATGATTCTTGACAGTAGCATTAGCAGGTTCTATATTGTGATGCGCAACAGGCCGCCCTGAACCAGACACACTGAGGAGGTCCCAAATGGTCATGGAACGCTGGAATCCGCTGGCCGAGATGCGCCGGATGGACGACGCCATGAGGCGCATGTGGCAAGGCCTCGACACGCACACCGACGAGACCTGGGGAATCCCGCTCGACGTCATCCAGGACGGCGACACGGTCCTCGTGAAGGCATCGATCCCCGGTGTCGCGGCGAAGGACATCAACGTTACGTTCGAGAACGACACGCTGGTAATCCGGGCGGAAACGAAGTCCGAGTCCGAGCGGCAGGAAGGCTCGTACCTGATGAGAGAGCGGCGCGTCGGGCAGTTCTACCGGGCGCTGCGTCTCCCGGACACGGTCGACCACGAGAAGGCCGAGTCGAAGTACGAGAACGGCGTCCTTACCGTCTCCTTCCCGAAGAAGGAGTCGAAGAAGGCCCGCACGATCACGATCAAGACATCCTGATCGTCAACAGGCAGGGCCGGAGTCCTCCCCGGCCCTCAGTTGAAAGCCCGGCGGCAACCCCGCCGGGCTTTTCTTTGTCCCGGCAGCCTGCCTTTCCCGCAGGGCCCGCGTCAGTTTCGTTGACCGAGGTGGGCACGTTTGCTAGCGTAGCCTCGCTCCCAACCAGGCTGGAACTACGGAAAGAGGGCACGTGACTTCGCCCTGCGCGGTCCCCAGGCCGCCTCCCATGCCGGCCTTCTTCGGCCGGTACCAGGCGGCCATCGACCAGGCCATGCGCACCGAGCTGCGCCCGCACACGCTGCCGCTCTACACCACCCTGCGCTACTACCTGGGGTGGGTCGACACCGAGGGCAACTACGACCCGCAACCTGCCGGCAAGCGCGTGCGCCCCACCCTGTGCCTGCTCGCCTGCGAAGCAGCCGGTGGTGATCCGGAAGATGCGCTCCCGGCCGCTGTGTCGCTCGAGTTCGTCCACAACTTCTCGCTCGTCCACGACGACATCGAGGACGGCGACCGCACCCGCCGCCACCGCCCTACGGCCTGGGCCGTTTGGGGCGTACCAATCGCGGTCGACTCCGGCAATGCCTTCCTGTGCGCGGCCGACCTCGCGGTGGCGCGGCTGACCGAACGCGAGATCCCAGCGGAGACCGCCCTCGTGGCCGGCCACGCGATCGCCGAGCACTACCTGAGGATGGTCGAGGGCCAGTACCTGGACATTTCCTTCGAGAGCCGCATCGACGTATCGGTCGCCGAGTACCTGGGCATGATCCGCCGGAAGACCGGCGCCCTGCTCGAGTGCTCGGTGTATGCAGGGGCCATGATCGGCAGCAGCCGTCGGCGCGCAGACACGGTCGTCGATGGCCTCCGAGCAGTCGGACGCGAGCTGGGATACGTGTTCCAGATCCGCGACGACGTGCTCGGTGTCTGGGGAGGCCAGGAGACCGGAAAGCCGGTCGGCGCCGACATCGAGCGCAAGAAGAAGTCCCTACCCGCGATACACGCCCTCGAGCACGCCCGGGGCGCAGCCGGGCAGGAGATCCGGACCGCCTACCGGCAGGAGCGGATCGACGGCGCACACCTGGAACGTGTCCTCGAGATCATGGACGACCTGCACACCCAGGACTACTGCGATTCGCTTGCGCGGCAACACTGGCAGTCGGCGAAAAGCATGCTAGAGTCATCGACGCTCGGGGACGGCGCGCTCGCCGGCGGTACAGCGCACGACTTCACAGAGCTGGGCGAATTCCTGCTCGCACGCCAGAGCTGACCGCACGGTGCTGGCTGGAGGAATCGATGGCACGACCGATTGAACTGGCGGTCCGCATCGGTTGGTACATCGTCAAGAACAAGTACCTCGCCGGCCGGCGCCGCTTCCCGCTCGTTACCATGCTCGAGCCCCTCGAAGCCTGCAATCTGGCCTGCGAGGGCTGCGGTCGCATCCGGGAGTACGAGAGCGTCATCCACCGCCAGCTTACGGTCGATGAGTGCCTGGCCGCGGTCGAGGAGTCCGGGGCGCCGATCGTGTCGATCGCCGGCGGCGAACCGACCATCCACCCCCACATCGCCGAGATCGTCAACGAGCTCGTCGCCCGCAAGAAGTTCGTCTACTGCTGCACCAACGGCCTCGTGATGGCCAAGGTGATGAAGGAGATCCAGCCGTCCAAATACTTCTGCTGGGTGATCCACCTCGACGGTACAGGCAGCAACCACGACGCCGCGGTCTCCCGCAAGGGCGTCTACCAGATCGCGATGCGCAACGCCGAGAAGGCAGTGAAGGCCGGCTACCGTGTCTGCAGCAACACGACCCTGTTCCGCGGCAGCAACCCCGACGACCTCCACGAGCTGTTCAAGACCTGTTCCGACCTGGGGTTCGAGGGTTGTATGGTCTCGCCCGCCTACGACTACCAGGCCGTGCCGAACCAGCAGCTGTTTCTGACGCGGCAGCAGGCGATCGACGTGTTCAAGCAGGTGCTGTCGCCAGACAAGCGTCTCGGAATCCGCTTCTACAACAACCCACTGTTCCTGCAGTTCCTGAGGGGCGAACGCAGCTACCACAGCTGCACCGCGTGGTCGAACCCGACATACACGATCATGGGCTGGCGCAAGCCGTGTTACCCGCTCGCCGACGGGCATACGCAACGGCTTTCCGAGTTGATGTCAGAGGATCTCTGGGAGCGCTACGGGAACGCCGAGAAGGACTCGCGCTGCGCCAACTGCATGATGCACTGCGGCTTTGAATCGGCGACGATCTTCGGCGCGCTGCAGAGCCCGAGAGACGCATTGGACCTGGTGCGGTCCGGAGCGATCACGAAGAGCGGCCTCACCGCCGCGTAGAGGCCGGAGGCGCTCGCGGGCGGCTCTCGTGATACCGGACACCTGCCGGGCTCGGTCCCTCGACAGATGACCGCTGTCCCGACGCTCGCGTTCGTTGCCGCCCTCTACGACGAGGTGTCGATTGCCGTCCGGACGCGCCGCCACGGGTACGAACGAGTCTTTGCCCCCGGCGGTGCGCTCGCCTACGTGACCACGGCGGGCGCCGCCGGCCAACCAACGACGATCGTCGCAACCGGATGGGGTGCGGCGGCGGCCGAGGCCGGAACGAAGTGGCTCGTCAGCGAGATGCGGCCCTCGGTAATCGTGGCGACAGGCTACGCCGGAGGTACTCTCCCCGGTCATGCGGCGGGAACACTGGCGATCGCCGAGACCGTCGTGGCAGGCGGGGGCGGGCCCGACGCCGCCGATCGCGTAGGTGCCGAACCGGTTCCGAGCCAGCTGTCAGGCCACGTCGCCTGCGACCGGTCTCTGGTCCATCTGGCCCACTCATCGGCGCAGCAGCTGCGGGTCCCGTTTGCGACTGGTTTGTTGGCCACGACGCCACGCATTGTGTGCGCCGCCGCTCAGAAACGCGCACTCGGCGAGACGTCGGGCGCCATCGCGGTCGACCTCGAGACGTGGCATATCGGGCGCGTAGCCGCCGATGCCGGGGTCCCGTTCCTTGCCGTGCGTTCCATCGTCGACACGGTCGACGACGACCTTCCCGGCTTCGTCGAGCAGCTCGCACCCGGCCCTCGCCCGCCTGCCGCGCTACCGGCGCTCCGCTACCTGGCGCGCAGACCGGCCAGCCTGCCCAGCATCATTCGCACTGGCCGTGCGGCCGGCCGCGCTCGCCGCACCATTGCCGCCTTCATCGCCGAGTTCGGCGACCGCTGGGGCGCGGCAGTCGCCGACAGTTCACACGGGGCGGCCCTCAAGTGAGGTTCGTGGTCACGGGTGCCACCGGCTTCGTCGGAGGCGCGGTCGCAGCGCACCTGACGGCGCTCGGCCATGAGGTACGCGCCCTCGTGCGCCCGCGCCACGAACCGACCGCCTTGCGCACGCGGGGCCTCGTCCCGGTGGCGGGCGACCTGCTCGACGAGGCCTCGCTGGCCCCGGCCCTGGAGGGCGTCGACGGCCTGTTCCACGTCGCCGCCCTGTACAGCTTCGCCAGCCGCGACGCGCAGCTGCTCTACCGGACGAACGTCGACGGCACCGCTTCGCTATTGAAGGCCGCCCGCGCGGCTGGCGTGCGACGAGTCGTATACACGAGCAGTTCTGGCGTCTTACACGCCCCTCCCTCCGGCCGGCTCGCCGACGAGACGTTCGACGCCGAGCCCGCCGGCTTGCCCGACCACTACCACCGTTCTAAGCTGCTGGGCGAACGGGCGGCGCTGGCGGCGAACGACAGCAGCATGGCGGTGGTCGTCGTCAACCCAACTGCGCCGGTCGGGCCGGGCGACGTCAAGCCCACGCCGACCGGAAGGATCGTCCTGGAGTTCCTCAGGCGCAGGACGCCCGGATATGTGGAGGTCGACCTGAACATCGTGGACGTGCGCGACGTCGCCGCGGGTCACGTGGCCGGCTTCGAGCGCGGCAGGCCGGGCCAGCGCTATCTGCTCGGCAACGCGAACGTCGACCTGGCCGGAATCTACAAGACCCTCGCGAGGGTCACCGGCCTGCGGCGCCGGCCCGTGCGCGTCCCCTATCCCGTCGCCATCGCAGCCGCGTGCATCGACGAGACCATAGAGGGCCGCCTGCTTCGCCGCGACCCCTACGTGCCGATCGCCGGCATCAGGGCAACTCGCCATCGCATGCACGTCGACTGCTCGAAGGCCGTCCGCGAACTGGGCTTCCCGCAGTCCCCGGTCGATGCCGCACTCGCCGACGCCGCAAGCTGGTTCGTAGAGCATGGCTACGTGAGAGGCCTGCGCGAGCTTCCAGCGCGGCCGCCCGGGCGGCCTGCTTCGTCATGACCCTCACGTCCAGCTACCCGCTGCCGACCGTTATGGCGGTGCTGAGCCGCCCGTCACGGCGGATACCTACCGTGGACGCGTCCCGCCTCGTGACCGGTCCAGCCCTCGCGTCCGCTACCGACCACGCGATCGCCCGCGCCCACGGTTTCCTCTTCCAGAACCAGCATCCCGACGGCTACTGGTGGGGCGAACTCGAGTCGAACCCCACGATGGAAGCGGAGTACGTCTTCCTTACGCACTTCCTCGGCATCGTCGACGCCGGCCGCCGAGCCAAGATCCGGAACTTCATCCTGTCCCGCCAGCAGCCGGACGGCGGCTGGAACCAGTACTACGGCGGCCCGAGCGACCTCAGCACGTCGTGCGAGTCGTACCTGGCGCTGAAGATGACCGGCATGCGGGCCGACGACCCGCCGCTGCGCCGGGCTCGCCAGTTCATCCTCGCCAAGGGAGGGGTCGAGCGCGCCAGGGTCTTCACGAAGATCTGGTTCGCCCTGCTGGGCCAGTGGGACTGGCGCGGCGCCCCCTACCTGCCGCCCGAGCTGGCCCTGATCCCGAACGGGCTCCCGTTCAACATCTACGAGTTCGCCATGTGGTCGAGGGCCACGATCGTCCCGATGTCGGTCCTGCTCTCGAAGCGGCCCACCCGCCCGGTGCCGCCCGAAGCAGGCATCGACGAGCTCTTCCCGCTCGGCCGCGAGCGTGCCAACATCGAGCTGCCCACGCCCACCGGCCTCGGCGTCGAACGCCTCCTCTACGCGGCCGACCGCATCCTGCGCCACTCGGAGCGGCTCCCCTGGCTGCCCACGCGACGGCGCGCCTTCGATGGGATCGAAAAGTGGATCGTCGACCGCCAGGAAGGCGACGGCAGCTGGGGCGGGATCCAGCCGCCCTGGGTGTACTGCCTCATGGCGCTATCGGTGCTCGGCTACGACAACAGCCACCCGGTGATGCGGAAGGGGGTCGAAGGCTTCGAGCGCTACGGCATCGAGGAGGACACGACCTGGCGGTTGCAGCCGTCGATGTCGCCGCTCTGGGACACGGCGCTCGTCATCAACGCCATGATCGACTCGGACGTGCCGGCGGGGCACCCCGCGCTGAAAAAGGCCGCCGACTGGCTGATCGCACGCCAGATACGGCGCCCCGGCGACTGGAGCGTCAAGGCCCGCGGCGTCGAGCCCGGTGGCTGGGCGTTCGAGTTCACGAACGACACCTACCCGGACACCGACGACGCCGCGGAGGTGCTGCTGGCGCTGGGGCGCGCCGAAGCGAGCGACGCGGCTGGACGGGCGGCGGCCGTCGAACGCGGGATCCGCTGGCTGATCGGCATGCAGAGCGCTAACGGTGGATGGGGCGCCTACGACAAGGACAACACCAGCAACGTCGTGACGAAGCTCCCGTTCTGCGACTTCGGGGAGACTATCGACCCCCCGAGCGTCGACGTCACGGCGCACATCGTCGAGATGCTCGCGTTGCTGCACCAGCCGCTCGACCGCCCGCACGTACGGCGTGCCCTCGACTACATCTGGCGCGAGCAGGAGGTCGACCACTGCTGGTTCGGCCGCTGGGGCGTCAACTACGTGTACGGGACCGGCGCTGTGCTGCCTGCGCTGGCGGCGGCCGGCCACAACATGTCCGATCCCAAGGTCCAGAAGGCAGTCGACTGGCTGGTCGCCCACCAGAACGCCGATGGCGGTTGGGGGGAGTCGTGCGCGTCGTACGCGAACCCCGCGCTGCGCGGGCGCGGGCCCAGCATGCCGTCGCAGACGGCCTGGGCGCTCCTGGGCCTGATCGCCGCCGGGTGCGCACGCTCGGAGGCGGCTTCTCGGGGAGTGAACTACTTGCTGCAGACGCAGCTGCCCGAGGGAGACTGGGAGGAGCCGGAGTTCACCGGCACCGGGTTCCCGGGTTACGGGATCGGCGGGCGGAAGTTCCTCACTGCCGATGGCTCCCGGGAGGGCCTGATCCCGGACGAGCTACCCGCGGGCTTCATGATCAAGTACCACATGTACCGGATCTACTGGCCGTTGATGGCGCTCGGAAGGTACCGGCGGGCGGTCAGCGGGAAAGCATAAAATAGGCCGGTTTGGAACCTGTTCGTGGGGGTACGAGTTCAGGTTGCATTACGATAGTGGCTATGCTAGCGTACCGGCCGGCGCGGGCACGAGCGCGCGAGCGCCGTTTACGGTGGACGAACGAGGTCGCAACTTGAGGACTTTCACCGAGACGCTCAAGTTCAGCACGCAGAAGGCACCAGAGTTCATCGACATCACCGATCAGGTGGTCGATGCCGTAGAGCGATCCCAGGTCCGAAACGGATTCGCGGTCGTATTCAGCCGCCACACGACCGCAGCGATCAAGATCAACGAGAACGAACCCCTCCTGCTCAAGGATATGGCCCACTTCCTGGAGCGGGCCGCCGCGAAGGATGCCTACTACGGGCACAACGACTTCGCGATCCGGACCGTCCACATGCACGAGGACGAGTGCCCGAACGGGCACGCCCACTGCCAGCACCTGATGCTGGGCACGAGTGAGTCGATCCCGATCGTCGACGGCCGTCTCTGCTTTGGCCAGTGGCAGCGCGTGTTCCTGGTGGAACTCGACATCCCGCGCCGCCGCGAGGTCGTCGTCCAGGTCCTGGGGGTCTAGCCCGCCGCGCCGTGTGGCGCGCCAGCCCCCGCAGCCGCATAGCATGGGGGCATCTCCGCTGAGCGCTTCCAGCCAGGTAGCAATGCAGGTCCCGGCCGCGGTGGCGACCGTGGACCAGGCGTTTGCCGCCTGCGAGCGCCTCGCACGCACGCACTACGAGAACTTCTCCCTCGCCACACGACTGATGCCTCGACGGCTGAGGCCCCACTTCTACTCGGTCTACGCCTTCTGCAGGGGAGTCGACGATCTGGGAGACGAGGCCCGTGGCGATCGCCTGGCGCACCTCGCCGAATGGGAGCGCCAGCTTCGCCTCTGCTACTCCGGGACCCCGTCGCACGCCTACTTCGTAGCTCTTCAGGACACGATTTCGCGGTTCGACATACCTGACGAGCCGTTCCTGAAGCTCATCGAGGCGAACCGGCGGGACCAGCGGACCACCCGTCACGCAACGTACTCCGCCCTGCTGGACTACTGCGACCACTCGGCGAACCCGGTCGGCCGCATCGTGCTGTTCGTCCTCGGACACCGCGAGCCCGAGCTGCACGCGCTCTCCGACCACACGTGCACCGCTCTCCAGCTCACGAATTTCTGGCAGGACGTCCGCCGGGACTACGCGATCGGCAGGATCTACCTCCCGGTCGAGGACATGGACCGCTTCGGTGTGCGCGAGACCGACATCGCAGCCGGCGACGCCACGGGACAGTTCAGGGCGCTACTTCGCTTCGAGGTCGAACGGGCACACGAGCTCTTCCGGCTCGGGGCCCCTCTCGTCGACCGCGTGCGCGGGTTCGCGCGTATCGACATCGCCCTCTTCACGGCGGGCGGGATTGCCGTGTTGCGCAAGCTCGAGCACCAGGGCTACGACGTCCTCAGGCGCCGGCCTGCCCTCTCGAAGTGGGACAAGGCGCGGCTGTTCGCACGGGTATATCTGCGGGCACGGCTCGGCCTGTCGCCTCTAGGGCTCGGCTGATGGCGGCGTCGATGCCAGGTGCATCCGTCGACACGGACAGG
>Ga0233424_10002740_pt1 | contig 12015 bp, 9 predicted proteins | sample Watercolumn_Towu_FD_181011 | JGI IMG/M metagenome (GOLD analysis project Ga0233424, IMG submission 181011) | Freshwater microbial communities from Lake Towuti, South Sulawesi, Indonesia - Watercolumn_Towuti2014_125_MG | ecosystem: Environmental > Aquatic > Freshwater > Lake | place: Indonesia... | reverse complement strand
TCGCCGTCGCCGCCAACTTCACCGACACAGCAAAACTGATCGCCAGCGCCTTTGAAAAGAAGACCGGCCACACCGTCACCCAGAGCTTTGGGGCTTCGGGTCAGTTCTATGCGCAAATAAAGAACGCTGCGCCCTTTGATGTCTTCCTCAGCGCCGATGCCGAACGCCCATTGCGCCTTGAGGCCGAGGGGCTGACGGTCAAGGGGACGCGCTTTGTCTATGCCTATGGCAAGCTGGTCCTGTGGAGCGCCGATACACGGGTGGACGCGAAGGGCGCGGTCCTCAGCAAGGGCGCGTTTGACAAGCTGGCCATTGCCGATCCGGCGGCGGCCCCCTATGGCGTGGCGGCGGTCGAGACCCTGACCCGGCTGGGCCTCTATGACCGCCTGCAAGCGAAGATCGTAAAGGGCGGTAATATCGCACAGACCTATACCTTCGTGGCCACGGGGGCGGCGGAACTGGGCTTCGTGGCCCTGTCGCAGGTGCAGGGCAAGGGGGGATCGTCGTGGCTGGTCCCGGCTACTCTTTACACTCCAATTGATCAGCAGGCCGTGCTTCTAAGTACCAGCGCAAGTAACCCCGTCGCCAGGGCCTATATGGCCTTTCTGCGCTCGCCGGAAGCGGTGAAGATCATTCGTTCGCACGGTTACGAGGTCCGCTGAATCCATGTGGGAGGCCATCCGCGTCACCTTGCTGCTGGCCGCCGTGACCACGCCCCTGCTTCTGCTGCTGGCGACGCCGCTGGCGTGGTGGCTGGCCAAAGGGGCGGGGTGGGTGCGCGATACGGTGGCCGCCGTAGTGGCCCTGCCCATTGTCCTGCCGCCAACGGTGCTGGGCTTTTACCTGCTGATCGCGCTGGGGCCGCACAGTCCGCTGATGGGGCTGTTGCAGCCGTTTGGTGTCCGGACACTGGCCTTCACCTTTACCGGGCTGGTCATCGGCTCACTGGTCTATTCGCTGCCCTTTGCCGTTCAGCCCATACGCAATGCGTTTGAGGCCATGGGGTCGCGCCCGCTGGAGGTTGCCGCCACCTTGCGCGCCTCGCCGTGGGACGCCTTCTGGTCAGTCGCCCTGCCGCAAGCACGGCGCGGCTATGTGACGGCGGCGCTGCTGGTCTTTGCGCACACCATCGGTGAATTTGGCGTGGTGCTGATGATTGGCGGGGCCATTCCCGGTCAGACCGAGGTCGTTTCCATCCGCATCTTTCAGGCGGTGGAACAGCTCAACTTTGCCGAAGCGCACCTGATCTCCGGTGGCCTGCTGGCCTTCTCCTTCGTGGCCCTGATGATCATGCTGGTCATCGACCGGCGTTTTGGGGCGCGCTCGGCGGGGATCAGGCCATGATTCAGGTCGATCTGAGCGGTACGGTCGGTGATCTGGCGCTGTCGCTGCGTTTTGAGGCCGGGGCGGGCCTGACGGCGCTGATGGGGCCGTCCGGGTCCGGCAAGACGACGCTGCTGCGCGCCATGGCCGGGCTGGAGCGCCTGAGCGGGCGGGTGCAGGTCGGCGACACCGTGTGGCAGGCCGAGGACCGCTTTGTGCCCGTGCACAAACGCGCCGTCGGCTATGTGTTTCAGGAGCCATCGCTGTTCAGCCACCTGTCGGTCGAAGGCAATCTCGATTTTGCGCTTAAGCGCAGTCCGAAAACTGTCGATAAAGGCGCGATTGTCGATCTGCTGCGCATCGGTGCCTTGCTGCCGCGTCAGGTGGCGCGGCTATCGGGCGGGGAGCGTCAGCGCGTAGCTATAGCGCTGGCGCTACTGTCCGGGCCGGATCTGCTGTTGATGGACGAGCCGCTGTCGAGCCTCGATCAGGCGGCGCGAGCCGAGATTCTGCCGCTGATCCGCGACGTGGCGGAGCGTGTACCGGTGCTCTATGTCAGCCACGACCCGCTGGAGGTGGCGCGCCTCACGCAGCGGGTTCTCTACATCCAGAACGGACGCCTGAGCGCGCGCCCGGCGGTGACGCTGGACGGGTTGTCTCAGGCCGAAATCGAGGCGCTGGCGCTCAAGGCCTTGGGGTCATAATCTATACCTCCCCAACAAATTGGGGAGGTATAAAGGATTACATACCCGTCGAGATGGCGGCGGTGGCATCAGGCACTTTTTGCAACTCCGAGGCCGCGACCTTGCCAACCGGGAAGCGGTCGTCGTCCCACACCACGTGCACCATGTCGGAACCGCCTTTGCGGGCTTCGCCGGGCGGCACGATCAGGTTGTCATCGGCGGGGTCATGGCTGACCGTGCCAAGGCCTTTTTCGGCGTGTTCGACGCGCGCGCCGTCCTCAAAGCTGTGCGGGGGGATGTCGTCGGTCATGGGCACGCTCCTTGTCACAGAAGGCGCCATGATCGAAAAACCGGCATAAGGGGGCAATAGGATAAGCCGCGTCAGGGCATATACTGCCCGCCATTGATGTGCACAATCTGACCGGTGACGTAGCCGCTCATGCGATCGGAGGCCAGATAGAGCACCGTGCCCACACAATCTTCCGGCGTGCCGATGCGCCCCAGTTGCGTGGCGTTCTTCATCGCCTCCATGCGCTCGGCCGGCGTTGCCGCGTGGAAGGGCGTGCCGATGACGCCGGGCGCAATGGCGTTGACGCGGATGCCGCGTTTAGCGAGGTCGCGCGCCATGTGCCGCGTCAGATTGTGCACATAGGCCTTGGCGCAGGCATAGTGGCCTGACCCCGGCCCGCCGCCATCATTACCGGCAATCGAGCCGACATTGATGATGCTGCCGCCGCCCTGCTGTTCGATCAGCGGCACGGCGGCCTGAGAAGCGTTGATCACCGCGCGCACATTGAGGTTCATCACCGTGTCATATAGCGCGTCGTCGATTTCCATGAACGGGCGTCGGCCGCACAGGCTGCCGGCATTGTTGACGAGAATGTCGAGCTTGCCGAGCTTTTGCGCCGCTTCCTCAACCATGCCTTTCGCCGTCTTTGGGTCGGTCAGGTCAGCCTGCACGATCACCGCCGTGCCGCCCGCAGCCGTGATGGCGTTGGCCACGGCCTGCGCCCCTTCGGCATTCGAGGCATAGTGGATGGCGACCGCCGCGCCGCAGTCGGCAAAGCCCCTGGCGACGGCGGCGCCTATGCCCGACGAGGCGCCGGTGATGAGTACGGATTTGCCTTTGAGGTCATTCAACATAGGTGGTCCAGTCTTTGGTCGGCATCCGGGCCATCTGGCCCAGAACCGTAGGAGCGAGTTTGGTGAAGTCCGGATGATGGTTGGCACCGGTCAGGGTGATAAAGCGCACCCTGACATGGGCGCTGCTGGCCGCCAGGCTCAGGGCCTGCCCCTCGCTGAAGGGGATCACGTCGTCCGCTGTGCCATGGATCACCAGAAGCGGCGCCTTGATCTGAGACACGGCTTTGAGGTTGTCGAAGCGGTCCGGCAGGATCGGCCGGGGATAGGCCGGGGCCATGGCAGACAGGGAGGTAAAAGCCCCAAGCGTCACCACCCCGGCAATGTCTTCGCGCGTCGCCGCATCGAGCGCCACGCCGCCCCCCAGTGAATGCCCGAACAGATAGACGGGCGCATCCGGTTGCAGGGTGCGACCATAGGCGATGAAGGCGGCGGCATCGGCGCGCAGGCCCGTCTCGCTGGGCGTGCCCGGATTGCCGCCATAGCCGCGATAGTCGGCAACCAGCAGACCGTCACCCTGCTTCGCCAGCGGGGTGGCATAGCGGGCGGCGGTATAGCGATTGCCGCCATTGCCGTGGAAGAAGACGATCAGACGCTTTCCGGCCTCACGCGGCGGGTAGTAATAGCCTTTCAGGCTCAGGCCATCGGCGGTGTTGACGCTGACCTCTCGCGGGGCCTCCCCCGGCCATTGGGCCGAGGCGGGCAGGGGGTCGGGCAGATAGACATAGCTGCGCACCACCGGGGCACAGGCACTGAGGCCGGTAACGGCCAACACCGCCAGAATGGCGCGCAAAATGGGTTTCATGGGGGGGCCTTATTCGATAATTAGCAAGGTGACGCCCTGCCGCACCAGCCTCAGGTTCAGCGTCGCCTGTCCTTTTGCCACCGTCAGCGCGGGCAGGGTGTGCAGGTGCATGACCGAAGCGGCCTCTAATTGCTGATACTGGTCCTGATCGGGAGACGGCGGCGCGCCCATCCTTTGCCAAGCGGTATAGGCATTGGCGGTGGTGGGATCGACCAGATATTGCGTCACCGTGCGCGAAGCGGCCTTGCCAAGGCCGTTCAGGGTCAGGGCGATCTGGGCGTCCGGCCCTTTCAGGTCGTCATCATTGTAGTGCCAAAGCAGCACGGCGATGCGCTGACCGTCGCGCGTGGCCATGACGCCGACGTCGTTTTTCTGAGTGACGCTGGCAATCATCTCATCCAGCGGCACCTGCGCCGAGGATGTGGCGCTGAGCCGCTCCGGCCCCAGCTTCGCATACAGGCGGAAGACATTGAGCACGGGCAGGTCGATGCCATTGGTGGCCAGTTGGCGATAGCCGGCAAACCACGGCTGATCCTCAAAGGTGAAGGCCCAGGTCAGGACGCCTTCCAGATTGACCTTATGCCGCTCGGACAGCTCCCAGATGCGGGCAAAGGAGGCCGCCGTATAGCTGGAATACATGGTGCCATTGCGATAGCCATTGGCCTTGCCCGGACAGGCGGCGCAGCCTTCGGGGTCGCTTTCGCCAATGACAATGGCCTTGTCCTTCAGTTCCGGGACGGCGGCGATCTTTTTGAAGCCGGTGTCGATGGCCTTAAGCTGGCTGACCATGCCCATGCGGACGTAGCCCCCCTCCCTGGCATCACCGACGAAGGTCGGCTGCCCCTTGGCATGGAAGGCGAGGAAGTCCGTCGGTGTGCCGGTCTGTCCCGTAGCGTAGTTGGTGCCGGAGACGACGTGTTTTAAAAACCCGTCCATAAAGGCCCCGCCGGAACCGGCCACGTCCGGCCCACCCACCCGCGCTTCGGGCAGGGCGCGCTTGACGCCCGCAATGGCGTAGTCGTGCGTCTTGTAAAATTCTTCCGGCGTGCCCTTCCAGTAGGAGGGGCCGTTGGGCTCGTTCCACACCTCGAAATACCACGTCAGGACTTCGTCGCGGCCATAGCGTTCGACATTGTGTTTCGTCCACTGATAGACCAGTTCCTGCCATTTGCCGTAGTCCTTCGGCGGAGAGTTCCAGCCGCCTTCGATCAGCTCATAGCGAAAGCCCGGCCGCCACGCATGGCGATAGGGGGTACCTTCCGGGGCCGACGACAGGGCCTCAGGCATAAAGCCGATCTGCAGATAGGGCCGCACGCCGCGCTGAAGATAGGAGTCGATGATCCTGTCGGTGATCATCCAGTTATAGACGGGTTTGCCGTCCTTATCTTCGGTATAGGCATTGGTGGAGCCCCACTTGAAGGCCGGGGTACCATCGCCGGTATTCAGCAGATTGTGGGCGCGGAAATAGACCTGCCGGGGTTTGAGCGCCCCCAGATGGTCGAGCAGTTTCTGACCGTCCTTCATGGTGGCGTAGTTGGGCTCATCCGCTCCGAAAAAGCGCCAGACGGGTTTGAGGGGACCGATGGTTTGGGCGGCATCGACCGTCACGCTCACCGGGAAGGACTCTTGCGCCAGCGTGGGCAAGGCCAGGGCGAGCAGGGCGGTGGTGAGGGCAAGAAGGCGCATCATGGACATCCTGTGGCCCCCTCTCCCGCGCGGGAGAGGGATGAGGTAAGGTATTACTCTTTCGCATCCAGCGTCACCATGGCGGGTTTCAGGCCCTCACCGGAGACCGTGATGCGAATCTTGCCCTTTGTGTCGGTGGCACGCACCATGACCAGCGCCCGGCCATTCCACGCCTTGCGGCTGGGGGACGAGAAGATGGTCGAGTCGGTGGGCGAGCCATTGTCAAAGGCTGCCAGTTGCCCCGCGCCTTCGACGGTCACACTCAGGGTCTGGGCCGCATCTGGCACGCGCACGCCGTTCTTGTCCACCACCTCGGCCCGGACAAAGCCCACATGATCAAAGCCGGGTTTCAGCGCGGTCTGTTCCGCCGTCAGGCGCACCGCCACGGGGGCGGAGGCGGTCTTCAGCTCATCCTGCGCCACGACCTTCCCGGCGGCATCATAACCCGCCACGCGGATTGTGCCAGGGGCAAAGGGGACGTCGTACCTGATGGCACTGTCGTCGGCGTTCTTCGGCTTCCTGCCCAGCGACTTCCCATTGAGGAACAGCTCGACCATAGGCGTATTGGCGACGATTTCAACCTTCTCGCTGTGCGGGCCGTTGTCCTGCGGCGTCCAGTCATTAAGCACACCCGGCCCCTTCGGCTGAGGCATGGCGACGCCCAACATGGTCGGCAATTCCGAGGTGTCGATCACTTCGGTGACACGGCGCCCGATCCTGACCACGGGGGTTTCCGCCCACCACGAGGCGCGCTCCCAGCCGATGGGCTTCACCACGTCCGTGCGGTCCACCAGCCCCGACGGGTTGGAGATAAACGGCCATCCGGCGCGGTCGGCTTCGCCCAGATAGTCCGCCCCGGTCCACAGGAACATGCCGGCATAGGGGGCATAGTCGCGCACCGGCACCCAGGAGGATTGGTTCTTGGAATTTTCCGTGCCGATGATCTTGCGCGTCGGCTTGTCCTTATGCGCCTGAATCAGCTCGTTTTCGCGGTAGTTCTGCCCCACCACGTCCAGCAGGTCGGCCAGGCCGTTCGTATAGTCGCCGGTGGTGTTCGGGCGGAACAGGGCCATGGTCACCGGGCGCGACGGGTCTTCTTCGTGGAAGATGTTTTGCAGACGGGTCAGGATCGACTTGGCAACAATCGGATAGGGCGTATCGTGGATTTCATTGCCGATGGACCAGATGATGACCGATGGGTGGTTGCGGTCGCGTCGGGCGAAATCGCGGGCATCCAGCGACGACCAGTCTGTAAAGAACAGGTGGTAGTCCTTCGGGCTTTTGGCCACCGTCCACATATCGAAGGCCTCGTTCATCACTACGATACCGAGGCGGTCGCACAGGTCGAGGAATTCCGGTGAAAAGGGGTGGTGCGCCGTGCGGATGGCATTGACCCCAAGGACCTGAAGGCCGCGCAACCGTCGCTCATAAAAGCTCAGCGGTACCGCCATGCCAAAGGCCCCGCCATCGGCATGGATGGCCGTCCCTTTCAGCTTGATATTGCGGCCATTGAGCCAGAAGCCGGTATCGGCGCGGAATGCGATGGTGCGCACGCCAAAGGTCGAACGATCGGTTTCCAGCACTTCGCCCGTATCGGCCACCACCTTGACCTCGGCGGTGTAGAGGTTCCCCTGACCGATATCCCACAGCTTCGGCTGGCTCAGCGCCCCTTCGGCGCTAAGCTTGGTGACGCGCCCGGCGGGCAGGGTGTGAGCTGTGCCCTTGAACGTCCCGGCGGGCTTGCCATCCGGGCCGGTGAGGGTGATTTCCAGATGCGCTGTGCGGTCGGTCTTAGATTGATTGCGGAGGGCGCTTTCGACCTTCACCGCGGCCGATGCGGCGTCGATTTTGGGCGTCGTGACAAAGGTGCCCCAGCCATCGACATGGATGTCGCCGGTGACGATCAGTTTGACGTGGCGATAGATGCCGCCGCCAGCGTACCAGCGTGACGCCGGCTGCGCGGAGGTGTCGGCGCGCACGGCAATCACATTGTCACCGTCCTTCAGGTGGTCGGTGATCTCATAGCGCACGCTGGAATAGCCGTTGGGGCGATGGCCGACGTGCATCCCGTTGATCCACACACCGCCGCGTTCCATAACGCCGTCCAGTTCGATAAAGACGCGCTTGCCCTTTAGGTCCGGCGTCAGGGCAAAGCTCTTGCGATACCAGGCCACACCGGTCGGTAACCAGCCGCCTGAGCCCGTCGAGGCCGCATTCTGATCAAACGGCCCGGCAATGGCCCAGTCGTGCGGCAGGGTGACGGACTTCCAGTCGGCGGCCCCTCCGGCCACGCTTTCCGCGCCTTCGATATCGCCTTTGGCGAAGGTCCAGCCCGCATCGAAATTGACGGTTTCACCGGCCATGGCGCCCGATGAAGCCAGCATCAGCGCGGCCACAGCCACGACGTATCGTTTCAGCATGTTGTTTCCCTGTTTCGCCCGCCGTTTTCCGGCCTGTGTCGTTTAACGATGTGAAGTGCCGGTGCCGTCGGGTCGTTGCGCTTTTTTGGTTAGTAATGACTGAAATTGAGCAGCGAGCAAGTGAATTATATGATGATTGCGATGGGTTTGCCTTCGGGGGCCGCTCCGGTGTAGCCAGAGAGAAACCGGAGACATCGCATGTGGCAACCGTCAGAGATTTATCCCGATCCGTCCATCGAAAGCCTCGATCCGCGCTTTGACGCATACCGCCTGTCTCTAGCGGCGGTGGAGCGGCTCTATGAGGGCACGCGCTGGGGCGAAGGGCCGGTGTGGTTCGGCGACGGGCGCTATCTGCTGTGGAGCGATATTCCCAATGACCGTATCCTGCGCTGGGACGAAGAGACGGGCGCGGTGTCGATCTTCCGCAAGCCGGCGGACTTCGCCAATGGCCACACGCGCGACCGGCAGGGGCGGCTGATTTCGTGCAAGCACGGCACGCGCAGCGTCACGCGCACGGAATATGACGGCACGCTCACGACGCTGGCCAGCCATTATCAGGGCAAGCGCCTCAACTCACCCAATGATGTGACGGTCAAAAGCGACGGCTCGGTGTGGTTCACCGATCCGCCGTTTGGCATCCTGGGCGATTACGAAGGTCATCGCGCCGAACCGGAACTGCCGACGAACGTCTATCGCTGGACGGAGGCGGGCTTAAGCGTGGTGACCGACGCTATCGACCGGCCCAACGGCATCTGTTTTTCGCCGGATGAGCGGCTGTGCTATATCGCGCAGTCGGGCGAGCCCAAACGCATCTGGGTTTTTGAAGTGACGGGCGACAGCCTGACGAACGGGCGGGTGTTTGTCGAATGCGCGCCGGGGCAGCCGGATGGCTTCCGCTGCGACGAAGACGGCAATCTGTGGTGCGGCTGGGGCGGCGGGCCGGGCTTGAACGGGGTGCGCGTCTTCGCGCCGGACGGCACGGCCATCGGCCATATCCACCTGCCCAATCGCTGCGCCAATCTGGTCTTCGGCGGACGGGCCCGCAACCGCCTGTTCATGACGGCGGGTCAGTCGCTGTTTGCGCTTTATGTGAATACGCGCGGGGCATAGTGCCAAAAGTGGAAATTATTTTCCAAATAAATTCATATATTTATATTTAAAATGAATTTTGGAAATAATTTCCGGAAAAATTGACCCCTTCGGCCATTAGCGGTTATCCTCGCATCAGTTAAAGAGGAAACCGCTATGGCCTACACCCCCGTCTCCGGTATCGAGGTTGATGACATCCTGTGGCGCTTTGTCCGCGAAGAGGCCCTGCCGGGCTCTGGCGTGGCCGAGGCGGCGTTTTGGGACGGGCTGGCCGGGCTTATCCGCAACTTCGCGCCGCGCAATGCCGCCCTTCTGGCGCAGCGCGACGCCTTGCAGGCACAGATCGACGACTGGCACCGTGGTCACGCCTTTGAGCTGGTTGCCTATAAGGCCTTTCTGAGCGAAATCGGCTATCTGCGGCCCGAACCGGCGGCGTTCACCGTCACGACGGCCAATGTCGATGACGAGATCGCGCGCCTGAGCGGGCCGCAACTGGTCGTGCCGGTGTCCAATGCCCGTTATGCCCTGAACGCCGCCAATGCCCGTTGGGGCAGCCTCTATGACGCCCTCTACGGCACCGATGTGCTGGGTCCGGTTCCGGCAGCGGTCGGCTATGACGCCGCGCGCGGTGCCGCGGTGCAGGCAGCGGCCAAGGCCTATCTGGATGAATTTGTGCCGCTGGATGGCCTCAGCCACGCTGGGGTCACGGCCTATACGGTCGTGGACGGGCAGTTGCGGGCCAATGGCGCGCCGCTGAAAGACCCCTCGCAATTTGTCGGTTTCAGCGGCCCGACCGACGCGCCGCAGTCGATCCTGCTGCGCCACAATGGCCTGCATATAGACATTCTTATCGACCGCCAGAGCCCGGTTGCCGATGCGGCCGGCGTCGCCGATGTGGTGCTCGAAGCCGCCCTGTCGGCCATTATGGACATGGAAGACAGCGTCGCCGCCGTCGATGCAGCGGATAAGGTCGGCCTCTATCGCAACTGGCTGGGCCTGACGCGCGGCGACCTGAGCGAGCAGTTTCAGAAGGGTGGTCAGGTGCAGACGCGCCGCCTCAATCCCGACCGCGCCTATACGGCGCCCGACGGTCAGGCCTTCACCCTGCATGGCCGTAGTCTCATGCTGGCGCGCAATGTCGGCCTGCATATGTACAGCGACATGATGCGCCATAACGGGGAGGCCGTGCCGGAAGGGCTGATCGACCTGATGATCACCGCCCTGATCGCGCGCCACGACACCGGCCGCAACAGCCGCACGGGCTCGGCCTATATCGTCAAGCCCAAGATGCACGGGCCGGACGAGGTGGCCTTTGCGGTCGCCACCTTCGCGGTCGCCGAGCGCGCCGTGGGCCTGCCCGAACGCACGCTGAAGATCGGCATTATGGACGAGGAACGCCGCACCAGCGTCAATCTGAGGGCCTGTATCGAAGCCGCCAGAGACCGCGTTTTCTTCATCAATACGGGCTTCTTGGACCGCACGGGCGATGAAATCCATACTTCGATGGAGGCCGGCCCGGTCCTGCGCAAGGGCGAGATCAAGGGTGCGGTGTGGATCAAGGCCTATGAGGACTCCAATGTCGATTGCGGCCTGATCGCCGGCCTGCCCGGTCATGCCCAGATCGGCAAGGGCATGTGGGCCGCCCCGGACATGATGGCCGATATGATGGCGCAAAAGATCGGTCATCCGAAGGCCGGGGCCTCGACCGCTTGGGTGCCGTCACCGACGGCGGCCACCCTGCACGCCCTGCACTATCACCGCGTCGATGTCGCCGCCGTGCAGGCCCAGTTGCGCACCCGCCCGTGCGCTTCGGTCGATGATATTCTGACGCCACCACTGGCGACGCGGACCTACAGTGCCGAAGAGATCGCCGAAGAACTGGACAACAATCTGCAGGGTATTCTCGGCTATGTGGTGCGTTGGGTCGATCAGGGCGTGGGCTGTTCCAAGGTGCCGGATATCCACGATGTCGGCTTGATGGAAGACCGCGCGACCTTGCGCATCTCCAGCCAGCACGTGGCCAACTGGCTGCGGCACGGCTGGGTGTCCGAGGCGCAGGTATTGGAGCGGCTGAAACACATGGCCAAAGTCGTCGATGCGCAAAATGCCGGTGATGCGGCCTATCGCCCGATGGCCCCGACCTATGACGGCGAGGCGTTCAAGGCGGCCTGCGACCTGTGTTTTGAGGGTGCGCAACAGGCCAATGGCTATACGGAGTTCATTCTGCACGCCCGGCGACAGGCGGACAAACGGGTGGTGGAGTTGGTATAAAGGTCCCCTTTTCGCCGTTATTTGGAGAGGGGGTTCAACAGGTGCCCGCCGATCAGCTCGGTGATGCGGGCGGCGGTTTCGCGCACCTGTTGCGCCAGTTGCGGCAGGCGGTCATCGCTGAGGCGTAAGGACGGGCCGGACAGCGATATCCCGGCGCGCGCTTCGCCATGTTCGTTGAATACTGGTGCGGCGACGCAGCGCATCCCTATATGGGCCTCTTCGTCGTCCAGCGACCAGCCGCGTGCCCGGATGGCGCTCAGATCGCTGCGCAGGGCTTCGGGAGTAATCAAGGTTTTGGGTGTGTATTGCGGCAGGTCGCGGCGTTTCAGCAGGACGTCCAGAGTGCGGTCCTCAAGCTGCGCCAGCAGTGCCTTGCCGATGCCCGACGCATGGGCCGAGCGGCGGTCGCCGATGCGGAAAAAGGCGCGGATAGGGGCTTCGCATTCGACCTGCGCCACGAAGACCACTTCGAAACTGTCGAGCATTGCCAGATTGACCGTCTCGCCCGTCGCCTCCATCAGGCGCAGCATTTCCGGCCGCCCGGCGGTGAGGATGCGGTTGCGGCGCTGAAAAGCCATACCGATGCGCAAGGCTTCGA
>Ga0233424_10002739_pt1 | contig 12015 bp, 5 predicted proteins | sample Watercolumn_Towu_FD_181011 | JGI IMG/M metagenome (GOLD analysis project Ga0233424, IMG submission 181011) | Freshwater microbial communities from Lake Towuti, South Sulawesi, Indonesia - Watercolumn_Towuti2014_125_MG | ecosystem: Environmental > Aquatic > Freshwater > Lake | place: Indonesia... | reverse complement strand
AGTTCGACGCGCTTGGGTCGACCATGATGAATTTGAGGTCATCCGGGCCGTTTTCGTAGAGGAGCGACACGATCATCGTGTTGAGGCATACGCTCTTACCCGAACCCGTCGCACCGGCGACCAACATGTGTGGCATCTTGTCCAAAGGCACGACCCAGGTTCCACCGGCAACGTCTTTGCCGAGCGGCACCGAAAGGTTGGTCGGGCGCTTCTGGAAGGCCTTGGCCTCCAGCATTTCGCGCAAGGAAACGGTGGCGATGGTTTGGTTGGGGACTTCGATGCCTACGAGCGATTTGCCCGGGATCGGAGCTTCAATGCGGATGGGGTGGGCGGCCAGGGCGAGCGCCAAGTCGTTTTGGAGACCCACGATCCGCGCGAGTTTCACGCCCTGGGCCGGCCGCAAAGTATATTGCGTAACCGTCGGACCGGTTGCGACGTCGGCCATTTCGACCGAGATGCCGAATTGCTCGAGCGTCTTTTGAATAATTTCTTTGTTGCGGTCGATGTCGCCGGAATTGGCATTGTTCGCGCGGTAATCCAGCAGGTCGAGCGGAATAATCACCTGGCGCTGGCGGCGGGTCGTCAGGGCTTTTTCTTCCGGGAGCTCCTGATGGTTCGCAACCATGGCCGCTTTGAACGGCTTTTCTTCCTCCTCCTCTTCTTCTTCCGGCTCCTCTTCATCCTCTTCTTCGACCGGCTGTTCCTCGTCAGCCTCTTCGTCCGTTTCGTAGGGGTTTTCCTTGCGGCCCGTTTCATTGTGGAGTTTGGCACCGAACCAGCCGGTCAGGTGCGTGTGCAAACCCATCATCGATCGCAGGGATGTATTGAAGATAAGCATCACCGCAACGGCGAACAGGGCTGTCGTAATCACGATCGCGCCCCAGAATCCGACGATATTTGGCAGCAAAACCCCAAGGAATTGGCCAAGATAGCCGCCGGCCATGGAGGGATCGCTAATCGCCGGATCCGGGCGGTTCACGAGCATCAGGTTGATCAGGGCATTGAACGACAGGAAAAAGAAGAAGAATCCCAGGTAGTTCCAGATGGAAAATTGGCCGCGCTCCGGATACAGCAAGGTCGCACCGACGAGGATCAGGATGACTGGAATCAGAAAGCGGTCAAAACCGAAAAATTGGGAGAATCCGCCGTCGATCCAAACTCCCAAACTCCCCGCAATATGAAAAAACGACAAAAACAAAATGGCCGCTCCGGCGAACAGCCCCACGACGGCAATGCCGCGCTTGGTCTCCGGATTCATCTCTACGATCGGCTGCTCTTCCTCTTCTTCCTGACGACGTTTTTTTCGGCGAGCCATAAGTCCGCGTTATTTTACCGTGTCCTGCGTCTATTGACAAAATCGCCATTTTGTGCTAGAGTACGGCCTCGATCATTCAGCAATTATTCCCCTTTCGGCGTTTCTGGAGAGAGTCGTCGAAATTCGAGAAATCCCGCATTTGTTGCAGAGTCATATCCTCTCCAACACACGCGGGATTTCTTGTTTCCAGGGGTGACACATGATCAGTGACGTTATCATTCAGGGGCTCGCGGCCGTTGGCTTCGTGCTCTTGGGATCGCTCTTCGTGGCGTGGTTGATTGGGCGGGGCTCCCAGCACCCACCCCAGTCGAAAGCGCGCGAGGGGTCCCCCGACGACCCGAGAGTGATTGTCGCTCACGGGGGCCCGCTCGACGGGTACTACATCGAGCTGAAGTATCTGTCGGGCCCGGACGGCGAGCGCCAGCTGCAGGAAAGGGGCGCCCAGATGCACATCAGCGAGTGGAACCCGTACTTGCGGATCAAGAACCGCAATCCGGAACTCTACATCGAGGAGATGCGTCGGTCCGAGGCGGAGAGCCGCGGATACCGCACCAGCTTCTGATCCTTCTCGGCACACGGCCGACCGGGATCCCCCACGTACGACACGTGGGGCCTTCAGCCGAGATCGCGACATTCGCGGTTTCAGCTGGAGGACTCTGACATGATCTTTCGTCTCATCAGCCACCTCTTCGTCGAAGAGGCCGGAACTTGGATCCAGAAGATCCCGACGCCGGTTCTCTGGGGCGTCGTGGTGGCCACGGCATTCATCGCGTGGATCGTCCCGGACGTCATCCCGGGACTGGAGGAGGGGATCGCAGCGGTGATCTACGTGAAGATCGCCCACGAGCTTCTTCGTCGTCGCGGAAGCGACCCCAAGGAACTCGAGAAGAAGCCGTGACGGCCCGAGCCCGTGCGACCCTGAACGGGAGTCGCACGAGATAGCTCGGGACTCCATCTGGCGATCCAAGACCTAGTCTTGGACGGCTAGATGGAGGAAGCAGTGGAGATTTTCATCGCGGTCGTTCTGACCGCGTTCAGCGTGGTCATGATGTTCGTTCTGGTCGCGACGTTCGCCGCCACGGCCTACTTCGCCTGGATGTGGTTCAAGCACCGCGCGCCACGATCCGCACCGGCGCGCACTCGGGTCCAGCCAACGGGGCAAGGCGCCACGCTGGCCATGGAGGGGCGCAACATCGCGTTCACTCCCGTGATCGTCCTGAACGACGGTCCGGATCGGGAGTTCTACGCGGTTGTCCTGTTCGTCCCGCCCGGCTACAAGAACACCAACGCGATGAATCGTGGGTTCCTGGATGCCGTCAACGGACTCACTGGTTACATGATCGTCACCGAGCAGGTGGCGATCGAGCAGCTCGGCAGGCGGTACGGCGGATGCGCCTACGTCTGCGAGCTCGACGTTCCCAAGGTCGTCTGAACGGCCACAATTCAACCCGAACCAGAGGTGCCAGGGGAGTCACCGCGCGTTCGGGACTCCATCCGGCGATCCAAGACTGAGTCTTGGACGGCTAGATGGAGGAAGCCCTTCAGAATTTCCCCAAGGAGGACGGGAAGAGGCAGTGCCTCGTCCGCATTCTTGTATGTGGATGAACAAGCACTGTCGGCTCGTTTTACGATCCGGATAAGGCTTCGGCTTTCCCCGGACCGTCTAAAACGCGCCACTGTTCACACATCTTCGGATGTCACTGGGCAGAATCTCGCCTCCTTGAGGGAATTTTGTTTGGGACGTACCATTTGTGGATGCATTTCGGCGGCTGCGGTTCTGCGAATGGCAGGAAATCGGCCGCTGGGATGCGCTGCAAAGGGCATCTCTGTAAGAGTTTCGTTCCTGATACTTCAACCCTCACACCGTCCGGGTCTCCATTCCCGGACACCCCAGGAGTCACCATGAGCAACCAGGCTTCTTCCCCCGACAAGGCAACGTGCACCATGTGCTCGGCGGAGTACCGCATCGGTACCTTCCTCTCCGAGCAGGGGGGGAAGACGCCGATGCTCTGGCAGGGCGATGGCGGAGAGATCCGCTGCGTCATGTGCAAGCAGGACACCGACGTGCCGATGACGGTCCCGTCCCCGAGCGATCGGGAGACGCGGCCTCGCCAGCGGCCGGGCCGGGTGCGGACCAACCGCTGCGACGAGCAGAGTCGGCCCGCGCGGCGGCTGCCGGCCGTGCCGCTGCCCAAGCCTCCTCGCATCGACGCCAACAACGTCCGGCCGCGCGGTGGCAAGGGGCGGGTCGTACCGCCCGAGGAGCGCCTGAGCGGCCAGCAGCTGCGCGCAACCGTGCAGTCGCTCGCCTCCCGTCTGCGTGACCTGCGCAGGGGCGGGAGCGATCTGGGCGAGGTCTACGCCGACGTGCGCGACGCGCAGGACGACATGCCGGAGAAGGACGCCGGCCCGGACGAGCTGCGCGCGTGGATCGCACGGGGCAACGAGGTCGCCAGGCAGGCCACGCAGGCCCTTGCGAATCTGAAGGCCGAGCGCGAACGCATCGCGCAGGCGGTCATGCGGGCCGAGGCACTGCACCCCCGGGTGATCGAGCTCTCGCTCGACACGGACGTCACGGCGTGGATCCGCGACGAGCTCACCGTCTACAGCCGGCACCAGCTCACGCGGGACGTCGAGCAGGTCGACGGCTGGATCGAAGACGTTCAGCACCTGCTCAGCCTGGCCGATGCCCGCAAGGCGGAGGCCGTGCAGTGCCGCGAGGAGTCGCGTCGCGCGTCACACCTGGGGCATGCGAAGCGGTGCCTCATGCTCGCGCGTGAGAATGCGCGGACCGAAGAGGCCGTGTTCGCCATCCGCGAGATGGACGGGCACCTCATGCGGGCCCAGGCCAAGCTTGAGGACATCGGCAGCTCCGACGAGGAGATCGCCGGCATGTACCCGGTCTTCGTCCCCGAGCGCAAGGTGCTCGAGGGACGGGTGTGCCGCTCGGTCGAGACCGTTCAGCACAAGCCCCGCGGCCGCGGTCGAGGGCGCGAACTGCAGGTCGTCCGCAAGATGACCTGCCGCGCCCTGCCGCTCGATGCGGTCGTGCTGCCCGGAGCCGACATCCCGGTCGGCGTCACGCCGGATCCGGAGCCCGAGCCGGAGCAGCAGCTCACGGTCGTGAAGGTCATCCGCGAGGGCGGCGATGTCTTCGTGGTTCTCTCGACCGGGACGCGGCTGCGGCGCTCCATGATCGGCGGCAGGCCGGTCTACCAGGCGCAGAACGGCGCCTGCCTGATCCACGACCGGCAGTGGAACTGGCAGTTTGTCGTCCTGACCGCGGACCACACCGGGTTCGTGACCGAGACGGAGATCCTCGCCGCGATCGCCGGAAAGGCGATCGAAGCGGGATCCCAGCTCGCGGACACGTTCACGATGCTCGCGGGCATCGCGATGAACGAGATCGTCTGGAGCGAGAGCATCGGGCAGTACGTGCTCGCGCGGCAGGAGTGCCACGTGGCGGAGCTCGGGATCGAACAGATCCCGCTGCAGCCGACCGCTGTCGCGCCCTTGCTGATCGTGGGCGACAACGCGATCGAGGCGTGAAGCCTCACCTGGAACGTGGGTCCCCAGGCATCTGGACCCACTCTTTCTCTCGCACACGAGACGGCTCGTGTTCGAAAGCGAGGAATCCTTGATCGGTGAAACCAAACAGCGTACTCTGTGATCTACTTAGGTCGTCCTTCAGAAGCTGCGAAGTGGCGTGCGATTCCGTCGGAGCAATGCTGAGAGCGCCGTCCCGCCTCACGGCGGGACAAAATCTCTCTCCTCGCGCTCAAACGCGTTGATTCGACTCTTCGTAAATCGCGACCTCACTTTGCAGCTTCAGGAGGACGATTTTCATTGAAAATCACCCCTTGACACCCCGTTTCATCCTTGATACGATCCCCCTGCTTTTGCCAGGCTCCCTCTGGCTGAACGGTAATTGGGAGCCCGGGAAAACACGCAAGAGTCACTAACTCTCTTCACGTGTCGACCCGCTTGTTCAGCCAATAAATGATCGCACCCGGTGTTCCCGGGTGGGGTTTTTGTTTTCAGCCTATGAACTATCGCCGCAACCCTACCAAAGAGAAGGAGCGCGTCCACTTCCCGGGTTCTGTCCCGGATGCGATGGAGCTCCCGGACCTCATCGAGGTCCAGCGCCGGTCCTACGACTGGTTCTACAAAGAAGGGATCAAGAATCTCTTCGGGGAGATTTCGCCGATCAAGGATTTCATCGGCCGCGATCTCGAATTGTACTTCGAGGACTATTACCTTGATGACCCGAAGTTCGATGAAAAGACGTCGCGCAACAAGAACGTGACGTACGAGGCGCCGCTGCGCGTTAAAACGCGTTTGGTGAACAAGCGCAACCAGACGGTCAAAGAGCAGGAGATTTACCTGGGCGACCTGCCGATCATGACCCCGCGCGGCACGTTCCTCATCAACGGCGTGGAGCGCGTCGTCGTGTCCCAGCTCGTGCGTTCGGCCGGCGTGTTTTTCACGGCCGACGTGTACCGCGGCCGCCGCTACTACGGCGCCAAAATCATTCCGAACCGCGGCGCGTGGCTTGAATTTGAAACCGATCCGAAAAACGTCATTTGGGTGAAGATCGATCGCAAACGCAAGGTCGCGGTGACCTCGCTTTTGCGCGCCTTCGGCTATCCGACGGATGAGGAAATCCTGAATCTCTTCAAGGACGTGGACACGCACCCCACCAACCGCTACGTCGAGGCGACGATCAACAAGGACGCCGCCAAAAACGAGGACGACGGCTTGATCGAAGTGTACAAGCGCATCCGCCCGGGCGATCGCGCCACCGCGGACAACGCGAAGTCCCTGATTCACTCGATGTTCTTCAATTTCGACCGCTACGATTTGGACAAAGTCGGCCGCTACAAGTTCAACCTGCGTTTCGGCCTGGACGTTTCGGACGCGGCCGTGACGCCGGAAGACAACCGTATTTTGTCCAAGGAAGATTTGGTGCACATCGTGCGCGAAATCATTCGCCTCAACATCACGCAGGAAGACCCTGATGACGTCGATCACCTTGGGAACCGCCGCGTGCGCGCGGTCGGCGAGCTCATCCAGTCCCGCTTCCGTGTGGGTTTGGCCCGTATGGAGCGCATCATCAAGGACCGCATGTCCACACAGGACATCGAAGCCTTGTCGCCGGGCAAACTCATCAACGCGAGGCCGGTCATCGGCGCCGTGCGCGAGTTTTTCATGTCCTCGCAGCTCTCGCAGTTCATGGATCAGACCAACCCGCTTGCCGAACTCGAACACAAGCGCCGCCTCTCGGCGATGGGCCCGGGTGGTCTCTCGCGGGAGCGCGCCGGCTTTGAAGTCCGCGACGTGCACCCGACCCACTACGGCCGCATCTGCCCGATCGCGACTCCGGAAGGTCCGAACATCGGTCTCATCGGCCACCTTTCGAGCTACGCCATCATCAACGACTACGGCTTTATCGAAACCCCGTACCGCAAGGTCGTGAAGGAAAAGAAGGACGGGAAGGACGTCGCACGCGTGACGGATGACATCGAGTACATCAACGCGTTCAAGGAAGAGCGCTCGGTGACGGTTCCGGCCACGGTGAAAATCGACGCGGACGGCTACTTCGCCGATGAATTCGTGGGCGGCCGCAAATACGGCGAACCGAAGGTCGTGCACAATGCGGAAGTCGACTACATGGACGTGTCCTCGACCCAGATCGTCTCAATCGGCACCGCACTCATCCCGTTTTTGGAACATGATGACGCCACGCGCGCGCTCATGGGCACGAACATGCAACGCCAGGCCGTGCCGACCGTGAAGCCGGACGCGCCGATCGTCGGCACCGGTGTCGAGGGCCGCTCGGCCAAGGATTCCGGACACGTCATTGTCGCCGAACAGGCCGGTGAAATCACCAAAGTCGACGGCAAGATCATCCAGATTACCGACAGCAAGAAGAACGTGTTCGACTACGAGCTTAAAAAGTTCCTGCGCTCGAACAACTCGACCGCCATCAACCAACGCCCGGCCGTAAATATCGGAGAGAAGGTGAAGAAGGGCGATGTCATCGCGGACTCTTCGGCTGTCGACAACGGGGAGTTGGCGCTCGGACAAAACGTGCTCGTGGCGTTCATGGCTTGGGAAGGCTACAACTACGAAGACGCCGTCATCATCAGCGAGCGCTTGGTTCACGACGATCGCTACACGTCGATGCACATCGAGCACTACACGATTGACGTGCGCGACACCAAGCTCGGACCCGAAGTTGTCACAGCGGACATCCCGAACGTGTCGGAAGAAAAACTCAAAAACCTCGATGTGGAGGGTATCATCCGCATCGGCGCGGAGGTGAAATCCGGCGACATCCTGTGCGGTAAGATCACTCCGAAGGGCGAAACCGAACTCTCGGCCGAAGAAAAACTGCTGCGCGCGATTTTCGGCGAGAAGGCTCGCGACGTGCGTGATTCTTCGCTGTACCTCGAACATGGCGAACATGGAAAAGTGATCGACGTGAAAATTTTCAGTCGCGAAGAGGGCGACAAGCTGAACCCCGGCGTCATCAAGCAGATCCAGGTGACGGTTGCGGACCTGCGCAAAGTGCAGGTCGGCGACAAGGTCGCCGGACGCCACGGGAACAAGGGCGTCATCTCAAAGGTCGTTCCGATGGAAGACATGCCGTTCCTGCCCGATGGCACGCCGATCGACGTGATCCTGACTCCGCTCGGTGTCGTGTCGCGTATGAACCTCGGTCAAATCATGGAAGTGCATTTGGGACTGGCCGCGAATGCCATGGGCTTTAACGTCGCGACCCCGGTTTTGAACGGCGTTACCGAAACCCAAATCCACGACCAGCTCGAAAAGGCGGGCTTCCCGTCCTCGGGCCAGGTGACGCTGTTTGACGGCCGCTCGGGCGAGGCGTTTGAAAACCCGATCACGGTCGGCTACATGTACATCTTGAAGCTGATCCACATGGTCGAGGACAAGATCCACCAGCGCTCCATCGGTCCGTACTCGCTGATCACCCAGCAGCCGCTCGGCGGCCGTGCGCAATTCGGCGGTCAGCGCTTCGGTGAAATGGAAGTGTGGGCCCTGGAAGCCTACGGCGCCGCGCATACGCTGCAGGAAATCTTGACGATCAAGTCCGACGACGTGCCGGGACGCAGCAAGGCGTACGAATCCATCATCAAAGGCGAAGCGATTCGCAAGGTGAACATTCCAGAATCATTCAATGTGCTCATCCGCGAGCTCAAAGGGTTGTGTTTGGACGTTGAGCTCATGAAGGAAAGCCGAAAGGTCGACATTGGGGGGGAGAAAAAGTCGAAATAAGCGCCACGCATATGTTTCAGAAACAAGACACGTTGAAAATCAGCGACTTCGACTCGATCCGCCTGCGCGTGGCTTCCCCGGAAGCGATCCGCAGCTGGAGCTTCGGCGAAGTGACGAAGCCGGAAACCATCAATTACCGCACCCAGAAGCCGGAAAAGAGCGGTCTCTTTGCCGAAGAAATTTTCGGGCCAAGCAAGGACTGGGAGTGCTACTGCGGCAAGTATAAGAAGATCCGCTATAAGGGCATCATTTGCGACAAGTGCGGCGTCGAGGTGACGCATTCGATCGTACGCCGAGAACGCATGGGTCACATCGAGCTGGCGGCCCCGATCAGCCACATCTGGTTTTTGCGCGGCGTGCCGAGCAAAATCGGCACGGTCCTTGACTTGTCGGTCCAGGCGCTTGAGAAGGTGATGTACTTTGCGAACTTCATCATCACGGACGTGAACCAGGAAGCACTCGACCAGACGATCGAACAGGTGCGTACCGAATACAAGAGCAAGCGCAAGATGATCGAAGGCGAATTCAAGCGCGACGCGGATCGCCTGGCGCAGAAATTTGGCGAAGACGAAAAGAAGATCAAGGAAGAACTGAAGCACCTCGAGGAAATCCGCGACCGCAAGCTCGAGGAACTTGAGGAAGATTTTTCAATCGTTGACCAGGACCTCAAGGAGTTGAAGCCGATGAAGATCATCTCCGAGCAGACCTACCACGACTGGTCGCTCAAATACGGCCATATTTTCGAGGCCAGCATCGGTGCTGAAGCGGTTAAGGAATTGCTCGATCGCATCAACGTCGATTCAACGATCGAACTTCTGGAAGAAGAACTAGAGGAAGCCTCGGCTGCCAAGCGCGACCGTGTGCTGCGCCGCCTGAAACTGTTGAAGTCGCTCCAGAAGAACGCCATCCGACCGGGCTGGATGATTTTGGACGCCCTGCCGGTCATCCCGCCGGATCTGCGCCCGATGGTGCCGCTTGATGGCGGACGCTTCGCGACTTCCGACCTGAACGACCTGTATCGTCGCGTCATCAACCGCAATAACCGCCTGAAGCGCCTCAAGGAATTGAACGCGCCGGAGGTTATCAGTCGCAACGAGAAGCGCATGCTGCAGGAAGCTGTGGACGCGCTCATCGACAACTCGGCGCGGCACAGCAAGACCGTCATTGCTGCGACCGGCAAGAAGCGCCAGTTGAAGTCGCTCGCTGACCAGCTCAAAGGCAAGCAGGGCCGTTTCCGCCAGAACCTGCTCGGTAAGCGCATCGACTACTCGGGCCGCTCCGTGATCGTCGTCGGTCCCCACCTGCGCTTGGACCAGTGCGGTATCCCGAAGAAAATGGCGCTCGAACTCTTCAAGCCGTTCGTGATTGCCAAACTCATTGAGCGCGAATACGTCCATAACATCCGCTCCGCGAACCGCTTTATTGAAAGCGACCGTGCGGAAGTGTGGGATATTTTGGAAGAGATCACGCGCGAGGCGTACGTGCTCTTGAACCGCGCGCCGACCCTGCACCGCCTCGGCATCCAGGCCTTCCGCCCGACGCTCATCGAAGGAAAGGCCATCCAGATCCACCCGCTCGTGTGTGACGCGTACAACGCGGACTTCGACGGTGACCAAATGGCCGTCCATGTGCCGCTGACGGACGAAGCCAAACGCGAAGCCGCCGAGCTCATGCTTTCGACGAAGAACCTCCTGAAGCCGGCCCACGGTGGCCCAGTCGCGACGCCTGGAAAAGACATTGCCTGGGGCATCTTCTCGCTCACGCTCACGTTCGATAAGGCGGATGAGCAGAAAGTGAAGTCGTTCCCGACCGAAACCGACGCGATCTACGCCGCCAAATCGAAGAAGATCAACCTGCGCGACTGGATCCGCGTGCGATTGAACCGCACCGGCGAGCTCACGATTACAACGGTCGGCCGTCTCATCGTGAACGAACAGTTCCCCAAGGAAGTGCCGTTCATGAACCAGACGATGGGTAAGAAGGAGCTCGCGAACATCGTGAAGTTCAACCTTGAATTGCATGGCTCCGAGCACACCGCCGAACTCCTGGACCGCTTGAAGCGTCTCGGCTTCGAATACTCGACGCGATACGGTTATTCCTGGGGCATGGCGAACCTGCCGGAATTGAAGGAAAAGAAAGCGCTTATTGAAGAGGGTGAAGCGCGTGTGCGCGAGGTGGAAGACTACTTCTCGCAAGGCTTGCTCACTCAAAGCGAACGGCACGCGTCGATCGTGAAGATTTGGAATGAAATCAAGGATCGCATCGCGGACTTCGCGAAGAAGGCCCTGCCCATGAACAACCCGGCCTACACGATGATCGAATCCGGCGCCCGCGGTACCTGGGGCCAGATGACCCAGATGATCGGTATGAAAGGGCTTGTGGCGAACCCGTCGGGTGAAATCATCGAACTGCCGGTCAAATCGTCCTTTAAGGACGGCTACGACGTGTTGGAATTCTTCATCTCGAGCCACGGTACCCGCAAAGGGTTGACCGACACCGCTCTGCGTACCGCGAACGCCGGTTACCTGACGCGCCGTCTCGTCGACGTTGCACAGGACGTTGTTGTACGTGAAATCGATTGTGGCGACCGCGATGGCGTGCACCTGACAAAGGAAGAATCGGATGAAATCGGCGAACCGCTCCTCGTGCGCATCTTGGGACGCGTCGCGCTCTCGGACATCGTGAAGCCGGGCGGCCGCAAGGCGATCATCAAGGCCGGCGATCTCATCACGGAAGAACACATCCGAGAACTGGAAGCCGCCAAAGAAGAACTCACGGAAGCGCACGTGCGATCGGTCATGACCTGCCGTCTGCGCCGCGGCGTGTGCCAACAGTGCTACGGCTACGACCTCGCCTACAATAAACTCGTGAAGATGGGCGCGTCGGTGGGCATCATGGCCGCCCAGTCGATCGGCGAGCCGGGTACCCAGCTCACGATGCGTACCTTCCACACGGGTGGTGTGGCCGGTAAAGACATCACGCAGGGTCTGCCGCGCGTGGAGGAACTGTTTGAAGCGCGCGCGCCGAAGCAGAAAGCCATCATGGCCGAAGTCGCGGGCAAGGTTTCGATCGAAACCGCGTCGCGCGAGATCGTGCAGGCCGAAACCGGCAAGCAGATCGTTGACACGCGCCCGGGCCAGAAGACCGTGAAGATCATGCACAGCTCGGTTGAGGAAGCGAGCTACGTCGTTGGCAAGAGCGGTGAAGTGAAAGTGAAGGACGGCGCCCGCGTGGAAGCCGAGCAGGTGGTCGGCATCAAAGAAGACGGAGAAAAAGTGACAACCGAATTCGCGGGAACCGTGACGCTCAAGCGCGCCGGTGTTGTGACGGTCGTCTATGAAACGCCCAAAGCCCGCGAATACATCATCCCGCCGGGCTACACGCTCTACGTCCGCGCGCAC
>Ga0233424_10002738_pt1 | contig 12021 bp, 10 predicted proteins | sample Watercolumn_Towu_FD_181011 | JGI IMG/M metagenome (GOLD analysis project Ga0233424, IMG submission 181011) | Freshwater microbial communities from Lake Towuti, South Sulawesi, Indonesia - Watercolumn_Towuti2014_125_MG | ecosystem: Environmental > Aquatic > Freshwater > Lake | place: Indonesia... | reverse complement strand
CTACGACGACCGCGGCGTGTGGGTGGACAAAGGCTGCACCGCCACATTCCGCGTCGGTCGGCACGGACATGGCAACCGGGCGGCCGTGGCAGGCGCCGTGATTGGCCTGGCAGCGCTGGCTGCCCTCGCTGCCGCGCGCCACAAGGCCGAGGCGGGCGAGGTGCAGAGCTGGGCCGTGGGCAACTTCACCGGGGATGATGCGCGCGAAGGTGTGCGTGTCAGCCTGCGCATCCTGCCGGGCGGTCAGGTCAGCGGCCGGGCCGGCGACCACGACATCGGAGGCCAACTGCAGGGGAGCCGGCTGGAGGCGGGTCGGCAAGTCTTCCGCATCGAGCAACAAGGCAGTGGTTTTGTCGCCATCGATGAACACGACGACACGCACCGTGTCACCTTCAGCCGGGTCGCCAGCGGGTACTGATCATGACGACGAGCCTTGAACACCACCAATCCGCCCGCACGCGCGGTCATGCACTGATCCTGGCCCTGACGCTACTGGGGGCCGCGAGCGCTGCGGCCGAGACCGCCACGGACAAACCGCCATCGGCATGGGTTGAGCGGCCGATCGTCCAGCGGGTGCAGGCGGCCGACACCGTGGCGCCCATCTTGCGGCCGCCGGCCGTGGACACGCTGGCCACCATCCGTCAACGGGGCGTGCTGCGCGTCGGCGTGGTGCAGGTGGCACCCATGGTCATGCGAGACCGGAACGGCAGCTACGTCGGCTTCAGCGTCGATCTCGCGCGCCGACTCGCGGCTGACCTGGGCGTGCGCCTGGAGTTCGTCGAGACCTGGTGGACCGAGGTCATGCCGCAACTGATCGACGGCCACAGCGACGTCATCATCACCGGCCTGTGGATGAACGTGCCGCGCGCCCTCGTGGCCAACTTCACGCAGCCGACGGCCATCGAGGGCATGTACCTGATCGCGAGCCGGTCGCTCGCAACGCAAAGACACAGCCTCGCGCACTTCAACCAGCCGGGCGTGAGAATCGCCGTCGCCACAGACCCGGCTCAGCAAGCGGTGGCAAGGGCTCGCTTCCCGCGAGCGACCGTGGTGCCGGTCGACGACGACCCCCTCGGCCTCGTCACGCAAGGCAAGGCGCAAGCGGCGGTCGTGGCCACGCTGGCAGCGGATGCGGTCGTGGCGTCGGCACCCCAGCGCTGGTTCCTGCCCTCGCCCGAACCCTTGGCGCGCACGGCTGCTGGCATGGCCGTGCGCAAGGGCGACCCCGACTTCCTGGCCTTCCTGAACACCTGGCTCGACATGCAGCGCGAAACCGGCTGGTTGGCCGAGCGCACGCGGCACTGGGCCACGTCCACCGAAGGCTTGCGATGAACCCCGGATGCAGGGCCCTGCGGACCGGGTCCGTCGCTCCGAAACACGCCATGGATCCCACGTGAAGAGACGCCATCTCTTGACCCTGACCGCAGCCGGCCTGTTGGCAGGCTGTGCGCAAACCCGCCACAGCACCCCGCTGCAGGCCGGTCTGGCTGGCGCCGGGGTTCGCCTGCAGCGCAGCCTGCCGTCCGTACTCCCCGGTGGCGCGCAGGCGCTTGCGGGCCGGCAACTGGTACTGCTGCCGGCCGAATCGGCGGCCGGCATGCTGGTCCCCGTGCCCTTCCTGTCCGAGGCCATCGAAGGCGCCATCAACCGCGCCGAAGCTGCTTCCGAGGCGGCCCGCCTGGCAGCTGTCGACCCCTATGCGATGGCCCAGGTCGCCTGGGACGGCGCGGCCTTGCTCAGCGCGTCAGCCGATGCCCTCGTGCTGCAACCTTTTGCCTTCTTGCAAGCCTGTGTGGACGATCGCTACCGCATCGCCCTCGTGCACCAACTCAGCCGGGGCGACTGGATGGCGCGCTACACCGTGCACCTGGCCAGCAGCCACGAGCGCGAGGATTTCCATCGCCCGACCGCCGCCCTGTTGCAAACGCTGCAGACTGAAATGCAAGACGGCACGGCCATGCTCCGACGCCTTGTCGAGCGGGGTGCGCGCGGTGAGCTCAGCCAAGCCAAGCGGCGCGTCGATGTCGGCAGCTTGCACCTGGTCGGCAACCGCGCGGCGGGCCTGGTGAATCCCATGCTGGTGCTGGCGCGAGGCGCCCAGCTCATCGAGGAAGACGACTCGCGTGTCCTGGTGCGCATTGACGGCGACCCGTCGCAGCCCGCTTCGGCGGGCGGCCTCTTCTTCGGTGTGCACCTGTTGCGCAAGGCGCAGCTGCACACCTTCCGCCCGGCAGCCAACGCAGCCTGAGTCCTGAGGCGCCGCCGAGGCTCAGCGCGCCACGGCGGCCAGCACCTTGCCGATGAAGGCGTCCAGCGCCGGGCCGTTGTCGATCCAGCGCACCACCACCACGAGGTCGTTGGCGGCATCGATGTAGATGATGTTCTGGCCGTTGCCGCGGAAGGTGATGCTGCTCTCGGGCGCCGAAGGCAGCGACTTGCGGCCGGTGTTCAGGAACCAGTTGCAGTAGCCGTACTCGGCATTGGCCGGCCCGGGCGTGCGCGCCTTGGCGATCCAGTCGCGCGAGACGATCTGGCGGCCGGCCCACTGGCCCTCGCGCAGGAAGAGGTAGCCGAAGCGCGCCAGGTCCCAGGCATCGATGAACATGCCGCCGCCCCAATGGCCGCCGCCGCTGACGCTCTGCATGCGCTGACCGTCGAGCTCCACCCAGCTGTTGTCATAGCCATGCCAGCGCCAGCGCGAGGAGGCGCCGATCGGGTCCATCACGCGCTCGCGCAGCACCTCGGGCAGCGGCCGGCGCCACAGCTGCAGCACCGCCAGCGCCAGCACATTCACGCGCACATCGTTGTACTTGTAGTGCGCACCGGGTTCGTACACCGGCCGGTTCGGCCAGTCCTCGGGCGTCTTGCCCACCGGGCGGTCGGCCCAGTCGGGCTTGCCCCAGAGCGTGCCCTGCCAGTCGCTCGTCTGCCGCAGCAGGTGCTCCCAGGTGATGGGCGCGTTCTTGGGCGAGGTGAACAGGTCCACGCCCGGCGGCATCGCCTCGCCCACGCGCTCATCCGTGCTGCGGATCAGGCCGTCCTGCCAGGCCAGGCCCACCACCGTGGAGAGGAAGGTCTTGGTGATGCTGTGGCTCATGTCCACGCGCCGCGTGTCGCCCCACTCGGCCACCACCCGGCCGCGGCGGATGACGAGGCCGTTGACGGCAGCGCGCTCGCGCGTCGGGCCGATCTGGCCGCCGAAATAGGGCTCGGCCTTGCCGAAGGTCTGGGCCAGCGCCAGGGCCTGGTCGCGCGGGGCGGGGTTGTCGTGCGCCTGGGCATAGGCCACGGCCTCGGCCAGGCGGGCCGGGTCCAGGCCCACGCTGGCGGGCTCGGCGCGCTGCCAGTCGCCACGCGGCGGGAAATAGGCGGCCGGCGGGGCAGCGAGGGCGGGCGCCAGGGCCAGCAGCAGGCTCGCGCCGAGCACGCCGCGGCGGGACAAAGGCAGGGAAGGCATCACGCGATTGTGGTGGGGCCAGCGCGCCCCCCGCATCTGGAGGGGCGCTCGCCTGCAGCGGCATGAGCCCTTTGGGCGCGCGATCCGGCGTTTGAGAGGGAAGCCCCTGCTTTGTCACCGGAGGAACCCCATGCGCACCTGCCCCCGCCCCGCCTTTCGCCTGCTCCCCCTGTCGGCCCTGCTGGCCGCCACGCTGACCGCCTGCGGTGGCGGGGGCAGCACGGAGCCCGCTGCCGCACCCGCTGTGCCGGCACCTGCACCTGCACCTGCACCGGCTCCCGCGCCTTCACCAGCCCCCGCCCCGGCCCCGGCCCCGGCCCCGGCACCTGCTCCCGCTCCTGCCCCGGCTCCGACCCCCAGCGCCTGCGGCAGCATGCAAACCCTGACCCTGGCCGCCCTGTCGCCCTACGCCGGCCGCTATGCCGTGCGGGTGTACGACGGCAGCACCTACAGCGAGCTCGGCGGCGCCACGCTGACGCTGTCGGGCGACGTGCTCGCCTACACGCCGGACACCGGCCTCGCCGGCAGCGCATCGGCCACCGCGTCGGTGACCGCCGTCTGCCAGAACACCAACATGGCGGGCCAGCCCATCGGCGTGGTGGCCGTGATCGACGCCCAGCGCCATGTCGACTTCTTCTCGCCGCCCTTCGGCGGCCTCTACGTGTCGGGCACCGACCTCGCCAGCCCGGCCACGCGCTATGTGCAAGGCACCCTGCCTGCGGGCAGCCCGGCGCCGGCCCCCACGCCCGCTCCCGCACCGGCGCCCGCTCCAGCTCCCGCTCCAGCACCGGCGCCGGCACCTGCGGCCTACAGCAGCTACGCCGCCTTCGCCGCCGCCGCGCCCACGACCCGGGCCGTCGCCCCGAGCGATGCCCTCACTTGGCTGGCCGGCAGCTACTACGGCCGCAGCACCGCCGGTGCCTGCTCGGTCACCATCAACGCCAACGGCAGCGTGAGCGCCACGATGAACGGCAGCACGCAGACCGGCGCCCTCAACGGCGAGAGCCAGGACGCCTGGGTGCAGCTGCCCTCCAACTCCATGAGCTTCGGCGTGGTGGCCGCCACCGGCGCGCAGGCCGTGAGCCTGACAGGCTATGCCGGCCGCCTCGTGCTGGTGGAGCTGCCCGGCGTGCTCGACAAGTGCGCCATCGCGGTGAAGTCCGACACGCCGGTGGCCATGGCCCTGGCCAGCGCCGCGCCGCTGCCCATCAAGACCACCGGCCTGGCCGCGGGCGAGCTGCCGGCCTGGTTGATCGGCAGCCGCAGCGGCCACGTGGCCGGCACGATGCTGTTCCCGCAGCCCGGCACGGCGGCCTGCTCGCTGTCGGTCGCGGCAGACGGCACCGCGCGCCTGGACGCTGGTGGCCGGGTCTACACCGCCGTCTTCGATGGGGGCGCCGGCAACTCCACCAGTGGCAACCGCGATGGCAGCGCCGCCTCGCGCGCCTCGGCCTATGCCGCGCTCACCGGCGCCAACGGCTGGGTCTGGACCGCCACCGCCCAGTCACCCTCGGGCAGCGACACCGTGCAGATCGACATCGAACTGGTGCACACCGCCGAGCGCAGCCAGGTGAGCTTCGTCAGCGCCCAGACCAAGGGCACGGCCAACGGCGTCACCAAGCAGCTGGACGCCTGCTACTTCCCCAACTGAGCGTCATCCCACGGCGCGCCCGCAAAGCGCGCCGCGAGGAAGTCCAGCAGCAGACGCAGCGCCAGCGGCTGGTGCTGGCGCGACAGGAAGACCGCATGCACGCCCAGCGGCTCCGGCTCGTAGGCCGGCAGCACAGCCACGAGGCGGCCGGCGCGCAGGTCCTCACCCACGAAGTAGGTCGGCAGGATGCCCAGGCCACCGCCGGCCAGCACGGCGCTGCGGAGCGTGGCGGCATCGTTGGTGGACAGCGCGTCGGTGATGGGCAGCTCGACGAGCTCGCCCGCGCGGCGGAAGCGGTATTGCGCCGCGCTCACGTAGGCATGGGCCAGGCATCGGTGCTGGGCGAGCTCGGCCAGCGTCTGCGGCGCGCCGTGGGCCGCGAGGTAATCGGGCGACGCGCACAGCACCGAGCGGCAGGTGGCCAGCGGCCGCGTGATCAGCGTGGGCTCCAGCGTGTTGGTGATGCGCACGGCCAGGTCGATGCGCTCGGCGGTGAGGTCCACGCTGCGGTCGGCCACCATCAATGAGAAGGCCACGCGCGGGTGCTGGCGCTGGAAGTCGATGAGCGCCGGCGCCAGCTGCGCGTCCGCAAACGATGGCGAGCAGGTGATGCGCAGCCGCCCGGCCGGCTCGCGGCGGGCGCGGCCGGCCTGCTCCTCCACATCGGCGCTCAGGTCCAGCAGCTGGCGGCAGCTGGCCAGCGCGGCTTCGCCCGCCTCGGTCAGGCTCAGGCGCCGGGTCGTGCGGTGCAGCAGCCGCGTGCCCAGCCAGGTCTCCATGGCCGCGAGGTAGCGGCTGACCATCGCCGTGGACATGTCCAGGCGCTCGGCCGCCTGCGTCAGGCTGCCCTGCTCGACGACGGTGACGAACACGCGCGTGGCGGCGAGGCGATCCATGGTTTGCGACGATTCATGCAACAAATATTCGACAGAAGCGAACTTTATCAACCGAAACGCGGTCAATACAGTCCCGTTCATCGACTCACCCCTCACCGGAGACCCGCATGAACCGCTCCCTGCCCCACCTGCTGAACCGCCTGCTGCCCGCCCTCGCCCTGGGGGTGGTGGCCTCCACCGCCGCCGTGGCCCAGGCGCCCGCCACGCCGCTGGCCGTCAAGGTCTACAACGCCGACGCCAACAGCTTCCACGTCAACGCCGTGCTCGTGACGGGCAAGACCGAGGCCGTCGTCATCGACAGCGGCTTCACCCGGGCCGACGCGCTGCGCATCGCCGCGAACGTGCTGGACAGCGGCAAGACGCTCAAGACCATCTTCATCAGCAACGCCGACCCGGACTTCTACTTCGGCGCCGAGACCCTGCTCGGCCTCTTCCCGCAGGCCCAGCTGCTGACCTCGCCCGCCGTGCGCGAGAAGATCCAGGCCAAGCTCGCCGGCAAGGTCGCCTTCTGGGCGCCGAAGATGGGCGCCAACGCCCCCCGCCAGCCGCGCGTGCCGGAGGCGCTCGCCGGCACGACGCTGACCGTGGACGGCGAGGCCATCGAGCTGCGCGGCAGCACCGGGCTGCTGGCCCACCGGCCGTGGATGTGGATCCCGTCGAGCCGCGCCATCGTCGGCAACATCGCCGTCTTCGGTGGGCTGCACGTCTGGACGGCCGACACGCAAAAGCCCGCCGAGCGCGAGGCCTGGCGCGCCCAGCTCGCCGAGATGCTGGCCCTGCAACCCACCCTCGTCGTGCCGGGCCACATGGCCGCCGGCACCGCGCTGGACGCGAGCGCCATCCGCTACACGGTCGAGTACCTGAACCGCTTCGAGGCCGAGCTGCCCAAGGCGGCCAACGGCGCCGCGCTGATCGCCACGATGAAGCAGGCCTACCCGCAGGCGGGCCTGGGCATCGCGCTGGACATCGGCGCCAAGGTGAACAAGGGCGAGATGGCCTGGTGAACGGGTGCCGGGGGCGACCCCGGCATCTCACCTGGCGATTGACCGGCGTCAGACCGGCACAGGGTCATCGGGCGCACACTCTTGACCTTCCCACGATGGGAAGGCTGAAGCTGCGCCCATCGTCCCTTTGCCGAGCCACGCCATGAACACCGCCACCGCGCTCCACGACGTCACGCTGCAGGTCAGCGGCATGACTTGCGCGTCCTGCGTGCGCCGCGTCGAGAAGGCCTTGCAGGCCGTCCCCGGCGTGCAGGCCGCCAGCGTCAACCTCGCCACCGAGAAGGCCTCGGTCCAGGCCCTGCCCAATGTGCCGGCCGACGCGCTCAAGGCCGCGCTCGACAAGGCCGGCTACCCCGCCACCGTGCTGGAGGCCACCGCGCCCCCGCCGCCCGACCGCGCACCGGCGCTCGCCGACGCCTGGCCCGTCGCCCTCGGCGCGGTGCTGACGCTGCCCCTGGTGCTGCCCATGTTCAGCGGCCTCTTCGGCGCGATGTGGATGCTGCCCGGCTGGCTGCAGCTGCTGCTGGCCACGCCGGTGCAGTTCGTGCTGGGTGCGCGCTTCTACCGCGCAGGCTGGCATGCGCTGCAGGCCGGCAGCGGCAACATGGACCTGCTGGTGGCCCTCGGCACCTCGGCGGCCTACGGGCTGTCGCTGTTCCTGATGTGGCGCCACCCGGGCCATGCCCACCTGTACTTCGAAGGCTCGGCCGCCGTCATCACCCTCGTGCTGCTGGGCAAGTTCCTGGAGCAGCGCGCCAAGCGCCAGACGACCGACGCCATCCGCGCGCTGAATGCGCTGCGCCCCACCACGGCCCGCGTGCGGCGCGGCGAGGTGGACGTGGATGTGCCCGTGGCCGAGGTGCGCGTGGGCGACGTGGTGAGCATCCGCCCCGGCGACCGCATCCCGGTGGACGGCGAGGTGCTGAGCGGCCGCAGCCACGTGGACGAATCCCTGCTCACCGGCGAGAGCCTGCCCGTGGCCAAGTCAGCGGGTGACCGCGTGACCGGCGGCGCCATCAATGCCGAGGGCGCGCTGACCGTGCGCACCACCGCCATCGGCGCCGAGACGGCGCTGGCCCGCATCATCCGCATGGTGGAGTCGGCCCAGGCGGCCAAGGCGCCCATCCAGCGCATCGTCGACCGCGTGAGCGCCGTCTTCGTGCCGGTGGTGCTGGTGGCCGCGCTCGCCACCTTCCTCGGCTGGTGGTGGCACAACGGCGACGCCGAGGCCGCCCTCGTCAACGCGGTGTCGGTGCTCGTCATCGCCTGCCCCTGCGCGCTGGGCCTGGCCACGCCCACCACGCTGATGGCCGGTACCGGCGTGGCCGCGCGCCAGGGCATCCTCATCAAGGACGCCGAGGCGCTGGAGCTGGCCCACGGCGTGACGGTGGTGGCCTTCGACAAGACCGGCACGCTCACCGTCGGCCAGCCGACGCTGACCGATGTCGTGCCCGCCGAGGGCCACAGCCGCGATGAGCTGCTGCCCCTGGCCGCCGCCCTGCAGCGCAGCAGCAGCCACCCGCTGGCCCAGGCCGTGCTGGCCGCAGCCCAGGGGCTGACGCCTTTGTCCGTTGACCAGGCCCAGGCCCTGCCCGGCCGGGGTGTGGAGGGCGTGGTGCAAGGCCGCCGCCTGGCCCTCGGCAGCGCGCGGCTGGCGCAGGAGCGCGGCGCCGCCAGCGGGCCGCTGCTGGCCGAAGCCGCCCGGCTGGAAGCGGCCGGCCGCACGGTCTCGTGGCTGCTGGCCGAGGACGAGCCGCTGGGGCTGCTGGCCTTCGGCGACCGCGTGAAGGACAGCGCCGCGGCGGCCGTCGCGCAGCTGCAGTCGCGCGGCATCCGCACCGTCATGCTGACCGGCGACAGCCGCGGTGCGGCGGCCGGCGTGGCGCAGGCGCTCGGCATCACCGAAGTGCACGCCGAGGTGCTGCCCGGCGACAAGGCGGCCACCGTGCAGCGGCTGCGCGAGGGCGGTGCCGTGGTGGCCTTCGTGGGCGACGGCATCAACGACGCACCGGCGCTCGCCGCCGCCTCGGTCGGCTTCGCGATGGCCGGCGGCGCGGATGTCGCCAGCGAGGCGGCCGGCGTCACGCTGATGCGCGGCGACCCGCGCCTGGTGGCCGACGCGCTGGACGTGTCGCGCCGCACCTACGCCAAGATCCGCCAGGGCCTGTTCTGGGCCTTTGCCTACAACGTGGTCGGCATCCCGCTGGCGGCCTTCGGGCTGCTCAACCCGGTGATCGCCGGCGCGGCCATGGCCTTCAGCAGCGTGAGCGTGGTGGGCAATGCGCTCACGCTCAAGCGCTGGCGCGGCAGCGCTGCGGAGGTTCAGCCATGAACATCGGACAGGCGGCCCAGGCCTCGGGCGTGTCGGCCAAGATGATCCGGCACTACGAGGGCCTCGGCCTGATCGCCGCGCCGCCGCGCACCGACGCCGGCTACCGCGTCTACAGCGACCGCGAGGTGCACCTGCTGCGCTTCATCCGGCACTCGCGCGACCTGGGCTTCTCGCTGGAGCAGATCCGCGCCCTGCTCGGCCTGTGGCAGGACCAGGCCCGCCCCAGCCGCGAGGTGCGGGCGCTGGCCCAAGCCCATCTCGCCGAGCTCGAAGCCAAGCTCGCCGAGCTGCAGGCCATGAAGGCCACGCTCGCCCACCTCGTGCACTGCTGCCACGGCGACGACCGGCCCGACTGCCCCATCCTCGACACCCTGGCCGCGCCCGGCACCACGCCGGTCACAAAGCGCTGACACATCCGCGCTATCGTTGGCGCCTCCGACCTGCCCATGAGCTGTTCCATGCGCCTCGCCCTCCTTGCCGCCTTTGCTGTGGCCACCTCGGCTGCCCAGGCCGATTCCTTCGTGTCCTCCGCGGCCGGTGCGGGCTCGGCGTCGTCGGGCAGCGTGTCCGATTCGCTCAAGCAGTCCTCGGGCAGCAGCAGTGGCGGCGAGCGCCGCGCGGAAGGCCGCTACCGCGTCACCGAGGTGGCGAAGGCCGACGCCGGCAAGCTGCGCCTCACGATGCGCCGCGAGGGCGCGGAGCCTGTGGAGCTGACGCTGCCCGCGCAGGCCCTCGCCGCCCGCGCGGTGCAAGTGGGCGACGAGGTGCAGGCCACGCCCCAGGCCTATGGCGTGGCCTTCGCGCATGCCGACACCGGCCGCGCCTTCTTCCTCGTGCTGGAAGACGCCTGGCACCGCGAGCTGGCGGCCCGCCCGGTCACGCTCTGAAGCTGCGCCGCGCCGCTGTCGCGCTGCTCCTCCTGGCAGCGCTGGGCGTGGCCCAGGCCGGCTCCCTGCTGCCGCGCGGCTGCGATCGCCCGCTGCGCGTGGACGCCGCCCAGCAGGACCGCCTGCTGCGCTTTGCAGCCGTCATTCGCAGCGCGCTGGCCGAGGCCGGCACGCCCGCCGCCCTGATCGCCCGCTCGGGCACCGACCTCTCCCGCTTCGGCCTGCGCTACTCGCATGCCGCCGTGGCGCTGGCCGAGGGGCTGGACACACCCTTGGCGGTACGCCAGCTCTACTACGACTGCCAGGAGGCCCAGCCCCGCCTGTTCGACCAGGGGCTGGCGGGCTTCGTGGTGGGCAGCGACAACCCGGAGGTCGGCTATGTGCGGCTGCTGCTGCTGCCGCCCGAGGCCGCCGCGCCGCTGGCCGCCACCGCGCTCGACAAGCCCCTGGCCCTGGGCCTGTTGAACGCCCGCTACAGCGCCAACGCCTACCCCTTCAGCACCACCTACCAGAACTGCAACCAGTGGGTGGCCGAGCTGCTGGCCGCGTCGGTGGCGGGCATGCGCAGCCGCGAGGCCGCACAGGCCTGGCTGCGCGCCGAGGGCTATGCGCCGCAGCCGGTGCCCGCGTCACCATGGCTGCTGCTGGCCGGGCGCTTCGTGCCCTGGCTGCATTTCCACGACCACCCCGACGAGCTGCTCAACGCCGGCCTCGTGCAGACCAGCCTGCCCGACAGCCTGGAGGACTTCGCGCAGCAGCGCTGGCCCACGGCGCGGCGCATCGAGCTCTGCCACGGCCCGCAGGGCATCGTGCAGCGCGCGGGAGGTGAGCCGCTGGCCGAGGGCTGCCGGCCCGCACCGGGTGACCGCCTGACCCCCTGGCACTGACACGCCAGGCGCGCCCGCGCCGCGAAATTCGACAGAACTGCGGATGCCAACACAGGCCCGGCTCCGCACAGTCCGCCCCACAACACCGATCGACTTTTTGGGGGGCACCCACATGGATGAACTGCTGGACCACGCCACGCACTCGACGACGGAGGGCGCCGAGCTGCGCGGCTCCTCGTTCGACTACCTGACCCAGCCCGGCGCCAACCTGGCCGCCAAGGCGCAGGCCTTCCACGCCTGGGCGCAGACCCGCGTGAGCCGCGGCGTCTTCCCCTACGCCAAGCGCCTGGGCGGCCGGCCCGGTGCCACGGCCGAGCTGACCCTGCTGGACGGCCAGCGCCACGCCGGGCTGAACTTCTCCTCGCAGGAGTACCTGTCGCTGGCCCGCCACCCGCAGGTGTGCGCGGCAGCCCAGGCGGCGATGGAGCGCTACGGCGTGCACAGCGCCGGCTCCACCGCGCTGGCCGGCAACGTGGAGGAAACGGTGGCGCTGGAGGCCGAACTCGGCGCGCTGCTTCGCATGCCCGAGGTGCTGCTCTTCCCGACAGGCTGGGCGGCGGGCTTCGGCGTCATCAAGGGCCTGGTGCGCGAGACCGACCACGTCATCATCGACCAGCTCGCCCACAACTGCCTGCACGAAGGCGCACGCGCGGCCACGCCCAACATCCACCTGCACCGCCACCTGGACGTCGACCATGCCGAGCGCCTGCTCAAGCGGGTGCGCCAGCGCGACCCGCACAACGGCATCCTCGTCGTGACCGAGGGCTGCTTCTCGATGGACGCCGACGCGCCCGACATCGCCCGCCTGCAGGCCGTGGCCCGCGCCCACGGCGCGCTGCTGGTGGTGGACGTGGCCCACGACCTGGGCAGCCTGGGCGCCGGCGGCGGCGGCCAGCTGGAGCTGAAG